>Ga0181505_10549567_pt1 | contig 36837 bp, 34 predicted proteins | sample PEATcosm2014_Bin_5_FD_127743 | JGI IMG/M metagenome (GOLD analysis project Ga0181505, IMG submission 127743) | Metatranscriptome of peatland microbial communities from MTU Mesocosm Facility, Houghton, MI, USA - PEATcosm2014_Bin05_30_metaT... | ecosystem: Environmental > Terrestrial > Soil >...
AGCGATCAGATCATTCCCCAGCCGGCCCAGGATGATCCAAACATCCAGAGCTGCTATGCGGGCGACTACGACTACTCGACGGCCCTGAATGGCACGGCTTACATTACCTGGACCGACGGACGCGTCGCGGTTGGGGGCGTTCAGGTTCAGAACGTAGAGTTTGATGCCACGGTAGAACCGTAAAGCCTGTTGTGAATTAGCTGCTTTTGCGGAGGGCAACCAACCAGTTGCCCTCCTTTTTCTTTGGAGATAAGGTCTAACTGGGACACAGTGCGAATTCCCAGTCCGGAGCGCGAGCTTCCGGCAGCTCGAGTCAAACATGCGGGAGGGAAAGATGAACATCAGCCGTGGAATCAGACGGCTCTGGTACGTTTCGCTGGTGGTAGTCATGACGCTGTTCGGCTTTCAGCGACCGGCACTGGCGCAGATGACATCGGCGGGTGTCGACTGCTTGCAGATCCCTACCCTTGACTTGATGGAGCAAGAAAACCTGCGCGCCGGGCTGATCCTGATCGAGTGTGGCGTGGTACAAGGTGGCAAGCCCAGTGCCGCCCACGAGGGCAACGATAACGATGCGCCTCAGCCTCCCAACGTTCTCGTCAGCAACCGTAGCTGCTCTGGGCCGGCGACTTGCACCAAGAGCACGAGCATGGTGTCGCACAGTGCGCGTGTCGGCGACGACACAGTTGTAGTTACCTACAACGATGGCAATGGAACCAGCTTTTCAGGGGTCTCGTTTTCTACCGATGGTGGCACCACTTTTACCGAGATCCAGCCGGCGCCATTCACGTCGGGACACGGGGCGAATTACGGCGACCCGTTGCTGGTTTACAACCAGAGGTTAGGTGAGTGGTTCGCCGGCGATTTGGCGAGCGGCTGCGGTGGTTTAGGCATTGCCATGTGGAGTTCACCCGACGGACAAAACTGGAGCGCAGCAGCCTGCGCTCATAATGGGTCGGACGACGATCGCCCGTCCATCTGGGTCGATAACAATCCATTCAGCCTGAAATACGGACGGATGTATGTGTCTTTTAATGACTTCGCTGTAGACAGCGGAGCTATCTTTGTCACTTATTCCGACGACGGCGTCGACTGGAGCACTCCCGTGCAGTTGACCACAATTTTCATTCGCGACGTCCAACTCACCGGCACGCTGCAGGGTCCTCCGCCACCGAATGCCAGATACACCAGCACCGTGTTCCTGCAGCAATGGACGAGGGCAGCGGCGGTCTCAACCAGCGGCAGAACATCATGTTCCGTTCCACCGACGGCGGTGTGAGCTGGAGCCAGGTCAATGTAGGCCAGCCTTTCAATCCGCCTGGCGATGGTCTCTGCTCATCCGGCAGCTACTTCGCCAAGATGAATCCGATTTGGCAGTATCAAGGTGGGGGCAGCCTGGGGTCGGTCCCAATGGCGTGGTTCACTATGCCTACGGCGGCCAGAGTGCAATTTCGACCGGCGACATTTACTACACCCGTTCGACGGACAACGGCAACACCTGGTCTACGCCGATCGTGCTCAACGATCCGGAGACCAATCAGTACCAAAGCCATTGGATGCCGTCGCTGTCGGTCAACTACAGTCCCGGCGCATTCCGACAGCCGGAGGATGTGACCGTCTCCTGGTACGATCGCCGGCAGGCCACGAGTACGTGCAACAACGTTGGCGATCCCGGATGCAACTACCAGCGTTACGGCGTTCAGTCGTCGGACAATGGCAACACCTGGGGATCGAACATCGAGATCAGCGACATTATCATTCCTCAGCCGGACCAGGAGGACCCGGACTTCCCGGCCTGCTATGCGGGCGACTATGACTACGCGACGGCATTGAACGGAAATGCCTTCGTCACCTGGACCGATGGACGCGTTGCGGTCCAAGGCGTTCAGGTTCAGAACGTGGAGTTTGCCAGCCAGCCCGAACCATAAACTCACTGCGGCAGAATAGACTGCCACGATTCATTGCTCGCAAGTCTTACATTCTCCAGCGTGCCAAGATCGCGCCAGAAGTATTCATCGGCGCGAAAACCAAGGATTTTCTTGCCCTGGCCTGCGAGCCGCAGGTAGGCGGGGATGATGGAAAAAACTCCTTCTTCCGTCAACTGAGCAAAGATCTCACGAGAGAGCACGTGGATACCGCAGAAGGCCAGCGCCTGTAATGGTCGCGTCGGCCGCACCAGTTCGTCTTCCGGATCGTCGTTGGATCGCCGACCGCAAAGCTGATGTTGACTGTCAAAGAGCAGGTAGCGGGAAGTCTCTCGTTCTTGCACCGCCAGCGTGGCAAGAGCGTGGTTCTGGATATGAAGTTGCATCATTCTCCGAAAATCAATGGAGCTGATGACATCGACGTTATGCAGAAGGAACGGCTCATCCAGCTTGTCTTCGAGAAAAAAGTGGGCCGCCTTTTTGAGCCCGCCGCCAGTGTCGAGCAATACGTCCTCGCGGGAGATTTCAATTCGCATTCCAAAACCACGGTTCACTTGCAGGTAGTCGATGATCGCGTCGGCGAAGTGATGTACGTTGATGATCACATCGGAGATTCCAGAGCTACGCAATCGAGTAAGGATAATCTCGAGCAGCGTACGGTCTTTGATTTCGACCAGTGCCTTGGGACGGTCATTAGTGAGCGGCCGCAGTCGAGTTCCCAGCCCTGCCGCCAGAATCATCGCTCGCATTAGTCGAGGTTCTCCAGCTCGCGGTGCTTTATCGCAATCTCCAAGCCATTTCGGACGCGAAGATGCTTGGCCAATTGCTCCGCCAAATATACGGAACGATGCTGACCGCCCGTGCATCCGAACGACACCATCAAATTCTTGAAGCCACGCTGCCGATAGTTGTCCACACTGGCATCCACCAGGGACGTGACGCTGGCAAGAAACTGGCGGACGCTCTGTTGTCGATCGAGGTACTCGATAACTGGCGCGTCCTTGCCCGTAACAAACTTGAATCGCTCCTCGCGCCCTGGATTGGGCAAACTGCGAGCGTCGAAGACGAATCCTCCGCCATGTCCGGTCTCGTCATGGGGAAGACCGCGATGGTAGGAGAAGCTCAATATTCGCACCGTCAGCTTGTCGCTTTCTGACGCCACGCCTTGCAGTTTCTGCGCGCCCAACATGTTCTTGAACGTATTCATCAGCGCCGGCAGAGGGATGGGAAGCTCGACATTGTGCAGCAGCCAGCGCAGGTTCTTTAAGGCGTAGGGAACGCTTTGCAGGAAGAAAGTCTTGCGCTGATAGAATCCGCGAAACCCGTAGGCTGCCAGCGCCTGCATGGTGCGCACATAAACGTACGCATAGTAGTGCCGCATGAAGGCGTCGCCATCGAGATCGATACACTCTCCCAGCCGCTCCAGATAACAGTCAAGCAGCTGTTGACGCAGTTGTGGCGGCAGGTTTGCCTTGGCGTCGAACAACAGGGAAGCGATGTCATACTGCAGAGCGCCCTTACGTCCGCCCTGGTAATCCAGGAAGAACGGCCTGTCCTCCCGGAGCATTACATTGCGCGACTGGAAGTCGCGATACAGGAAGTATTCGCGGTCGGCGCTCAGCAGGAGCGACGTCAAACTGTTGAAATCATCTTCCAGCGCCTGTTCGTTGAAGGGGATGTCAGCCAACTGGAGAAAATAGTACTTGAAGTAATTCAGGTCCCAGGCGATGGATTGACGGTCGAAGCTGGCGCGGGGGTAGCAGATCGCGTAGTTCAGGTCGCGGCCGGCCTCTACTTGAAAGCGTGGCAGAAGAGCGACGACTTTGCGATAGGTTTCGACCACTGGCTGGGCAATGTTATCGCCGGAGCGATTCTCCGACAGAAACTCGAAGAGAGTGGTATCGCCTAAATCTTCCTCCAGATAGGCGCCGTGGTCCAGATCCTCGGCATAGATTTCCGGCACCGGCAGGCCATGTCGCCTAAAATGCCGGGAAAATTCCAGGAAGGCGATGTTCTCTTCGCGGACGCCGTACAGGATGCCAATCGCGCGGTGTTGCTGGTTGCTGAGCCTGACGATCTTACGGCCCGATGCGCCGAGCATGGCACGCAGCGGGTGCGCCGTATCGACGGCAGAGCCGAAGTGCTGTTCGAAAAGTCCCTTGAGAATGTCCGTCAAGATGATATCCAGCGATAGCGTTGTGACCGCCGGAGAAGCGGCTACGCTCTAGCATCGCTGATTCCATCGATCAAGACAAGAACACTCGCGGGTTTTTGGCCCGCGAGCGCTGTTTTGGCTACTGCTTCTTGATGCTCTAATTTACCGTAATACTGATTGGGTTTGACGGTATTCCATTGACTACCAGCACCAGTGTGCTCGCCCCCGTCTCCATGCCTGCCGGCACATCGAAATGAGTGTAGGTCGGAATACCGCGCGTGGCGACCGCCATGGTGCTGTGGTTATGCGTCTTGGCGTAGAAAACGTGTTCCGTAGCGTTGTTGGTAATCCGTACCAACGGGTAATTGGTGGCAGTTTCAAACTCGTCGCCAAAGTTGTCGGCTTGCGACCATCCGTTGAACTGACGCCCGAAGAGCATGTAAGTATTGCCACGCACCACTGTTGAAGGAGAATTGGTAACGACAGGCGCAAACGGCTGTCCGTAACTGCCGGTCGAGGTATAGACCTGCGATCCATTGAACAGGACTTGTCCAGTAGGCAGCACGATCATGCTTCCGCCAAACGTGCTTAAGGTTGGGTTCAGATTCGTGCCGTCATACTCGTAAAGTTGCCCCGAATTGCCCTCGACCAGCACTCTGCCGTTAGTCAGCAACACGGCGAAGTTGTCGCCGGCATCGTCGCCATTGGGAAAATCAGGTCCTGGAGTCCAGGTGCCAGGATCGGTTGGGCTGGCTCCAGGAGTATAGACGGAGGTGTAGCCGGTAGGGGCGCCCGAATGGGTTGCGCCGGTGGCAAAGACCTTACCGGTGAGCATCAGAATGCCAGGGCCGGTTTCCCCCGGTGGACAGTACTCGCCGCCACCGTAGGGAATGCAGCCGACTTCCGGCGGACCTTGCAGGTTGGCGATCGTGCTGCCGTCGGAGACCCACATCTGCTCGGAAGGAATGTAGCGCTCGGAGTTGGGATTGTCCAGGACATCCCAGGTAAGGATGGTGCCGTCGGGCATCAGGGTCCAGCCCTCCTCGGCGAACCAGTCGGCCTTGCCGGTAGAGCCCATGGCGGTCCACGTCATGGTGGTGGGATTCAATTCCGCCATTTCCATATCAAATTTGCGTCCGATCAGGAAATCGCCATTGGGCAGGATTGCGGAAGGCGAATCGCCAATGTACTCCCAGCCGGTGGGCGGAGTGAGATTGGTCCAGGTGTTGGCTGCGGGATCGTAAACCGCGCCCACATTGGTGAAGGAAAACGAGCCGAAGTTGTATTCTCCACCTTCAATCAGGACCCGGCCATCGGACAACGTAGCCGAGGCGAAGGCATAGGGATCGTAATCGGAGGCCAAGCTCGCCATCTGCGACCAAGTGCCGTTGATATAGCTTCCGTTGATGTCAGGAGTGAGCTTCCACCAGTCCTGGCCTTGGTTGCCTTGAGCCAGGACCGTGCCGTCGGTCAAGAGGAAGACAATGCCCGCCCCGTCCGGGGGCTGGTGCGTAAGATTGGTGAGGGTCTGCGCTTGCAATGCGCAGCAAGCAACAAGCGAGAGCAAAACTACGGCAAACAGGGATTTCTTTGTCAAAGCACAGTCCTTTTCTCAGGTGAAATTGTTGAACTCAATATCCACAGTGACTACCAGAATTTTTTGGCAAACCCCATTCCAAGCAGCGACGGTAAGCGATTGGCGCAGAGTGTCAATGCTGGGAACTCCTTTGAGGAGTGACAGCAAGCAGTGCGAGCTCGAAAAACAAGTGACAGGATTGTGCTTCAACAGCAAAGCTCATGTCAATTGATTTGACGGCGACGAATGCCATGTCGAAAAACAGCACTCGGCATCGGACGCACCCGGTTGCGCCGGCACTGCGGGTGGGTTGGTCTCCATGCCGACCGCGTTGCGTGGTCCACGCGGGGAATGTCTCCGCCAAACGATTGGCCCTCTCAGGAGCCCACCTTCTACACGCTGTCCAAGCAAGCGGGGTGCTGGCATTGGCAGGCAATTTCCACTTCTTTGGATCCGGCATCGCGGCAAGCGTCGCTGCAGTACTTTTCATTGTCGGCAACCGTGCACAGGCACGGCTCGTGGGCGCAGGTTTTGGCTTCATTTTCTGCCATCGTAGTCTCCTTTGTTAGTTCCTTATGGTTTCCGGCTATGCGCTGGAAACAGGTCGATTCGGCATCCCAGGTCCAGCCTGGCGTCGCTGGACAAGAAAAGCACAGGTGGGCATTGTTACCGCGGAGTGGTTTCAAAGTCAAACCCTGGAGCTCGATCTGGAGATTTCATTGGGACTTCTGCGGCCCAAGCGATGGAGCACAGGAACTGCACTTCGGCGGGTTCAGGATGAAATATTTTGCTGGCCGTTTCGGTAACCGGCATCTGAACGGTGAAGCACAAGGTACTGCCGTGGCCGAGTTGGCTCTCGACCCAGATTTTCCCATGCATTAGTTCCACCAAGCGTGAGGAGATCGACAAACCTAGTCCAGTGCCGCCGTACTTTCGAGTTGAGCTGCCATCGCTTTGAGTAAAGCCTTCGAAGATCGCAGTGTGCTTCTCGGGAGAGACTCCGATCCCTGTATCCGATATCTTGGACAGAACTTCGGCACAACCTGCGTTCAGGGAATTGCGGGTAACTCGCACCACTACCTTGCCCTGCTGGGTAAATTTGATTGCATTTCCCACCACGTTGACGAGGACTTGGCGCAGCCGCTGAGGATCGCCGATGACCGAGTCCGGCAGTTCAGGATCCATCTGACTGACTAACTCCAGGCCTACCTGCTGGGCCTGGAAGCGCAACGGCCGCAGAGTTTGCCTCACGGTTTCGTGGAGATTGAAGGCGATGGTATCCAGGGCGAGCGTGCCGGATTCGGTCCTGGTAAGGTCCACGAGATCGTCGATGAGACGGAGCGCTTCCCGAGGACTGGATCACCAGGAGACACTCGCGCTGCTCGGCATCAAGTTGGGTATCCAGAGCCAACTCCGCCATGCCCAGGATGCCGTTCATGGGAGTACGGAGTTCGTGGCTGATGTTGGCCAGGAACTGAGTTTTGGCGCGAGCCGCAGCCTCGGCTGCCTCCTTGGCTCTCACCAGTTGCTGCTCCGCGCGTTTGCGCAGGCTAATATCGTTGGCGATGGTTGAGATACCAAGCACGGTGCCATTCCTGTCCACAATGGGGGATATGGCGAGCGATACGTCGACCCGGCTGCCGTCTTTTCGCAGGCACACCGAATCGAACTCCGATGCTTCTCCGCCTGCGATCTTGCTGAGGACGGCCGGCACCTCATAGAGTCGCTCGGGAGGAATGAGCATGGCAATATGCTTCCCGATGGCCTCATCCGCAGAGTAGCCAAACATTTTCTGGGCAGCAGGATTCCAGGAAACGATTGTGCCGTCAGAGGTTTTTCCAAGGATGGCGCCTCGGGATGAATTGACGATGGATGCCAGTTGCGAATCGGTCTTCTCGGCAGCCTTGCGCTCGGTGATGTCGCTGAGTATTCCGTCGGCGAGGAGGACGCCGTCCTGCTGGAATGTGCGCAAGGAGCGATTGCGCACCCAGATCCAGCGACCGTCCTTGCGCCGCATGCGGTATTCGAGATCGAAGGCCCGGCATTCCAGAAAAAGCGCCTGATAATTGTCAACGAGCGCATTAAGATCGTCCGGGTGGATAAGGGAAAGACGGAGTTCTTGTCCAGCGGCGAATGCCTCGGCTGGAGTGAAGCCGAACACGTTTTCTACATTGGGACTGATGTAGGCAAACCGTCGCTCGGAATCCATAGTCCAGGTGACATCAGGAAGGTTGGTCAAGAGCCGGCGGTATTGCTCCTCACTCTTGCGAAGATTCTCCTCGGCCTGCTTGCGCAGACTGATGTCGTGACCTGTAGTGGAGATGCCCAGGACACGGCCGTTCTTGTCCTTGACAGCGGCTACGGCAAGGGAGACATCGAACCGGGTACCGTCTTTTCGCACCCGTACGGTGTCGAAGCGTTGCATTTGTTCGCCGCGAGCGACCTTGCCGAAGATCTCAGGCATTTCGTGCAGCCGCTCGGGAGGAACAAGCATGGAGACGTGCTTTCCGAGGATCTCGCCGGCGGGATAACCGTAAATCTTCTCCGCAGCAGGATTCCAGGAGACAATTGTCCCATCAGCAGTCCCACCGATGATGGCATCGTCGGAGCAGGTCACAATCGCAGCCAGTTGGGAATCGACTTTCTCAGCTTGCTTGAGTTCGGTGATGTCGGTCAGAATACCGTCGGCGAAGGGTTTGCCGTCCTGCTGGAAGGTCCGTAAGGCGCGGTTACGTACCCAGATCCAGCGGCCATCCTTGTGCCGCATGCGATACTCCACGTCGAAAATCCTATTTTCGAGGAATAGTGCACGATAATGCTTCAGCGCTGAGTCAGCATCCTCGGGGTGGATGCGCGTAAGGCGCACGTCTACCCCACCGCCAAGCACTTCCTGGAGTGTGTAGCCCAAGAGCTCTTCAACATTGCCGCTAATGTATGTAATCCTGCCTGCTGAGTCCAGAGTCCAGGTCACATCAGGAAGGTTGGCCAGCAGCCTGCGATATTGCTCCTCGCTTTTGCGAAGAGCTTCCTCGGCGCGCTTCTTATCGCTGATGTCGATGCCGACACTCAGGACGCATGGCTGATTGCCGACAAGAATGCGCACGCCGGTCAGATAGCAGGGAATCCGCACGCCGCTCTTGGTGAGCCAGGCGGCTTCCATTTCGGCATAACCTGTTTCCCAGGCTCTCCCAATGATTGCCGGAACAAGCTCGCGGTAGTCTTCCGCGATGCCTTCAAAAGGAAAATTTCCCGCAATTCGGTCGCGGAGTAGCCGAGAATATTTTGGAAGCGCGAGTTCCAGCGCGCCAGCTTCTGGTTCTTATCGACGATGCAAGTTAAACCTGGCAGGTGCTCGACCAGTGCGCGGAAGTTCGCTTTTTCGAGCTTCAGCAAATCCGTATCGCGGCGGCGCAGTACAACTAGAGCCAAGATGAACGCGGCTCCGGTGCAAAGCGCAATTTCATCTACATAGGAGCGAGAGAGACGAGGAAAGACCGACGCAGTGATTTCGTAGGCTGCGGAGGCGATCATCGCGGCCAGGGCAAACCAAAATGCCTTGACGAAGTGGGACGTCTTGAACATGTGAAGATCGAGAAGTCACACCCGGCGCAAAGCGGACTCCACAATCACGATGGTAAGTATCGGTACCCTTAAACCGTGTGACAGAGGGTCACAGGACAGTAGTTCGCGAATTCGCTATTCGTCCAGGATTTGTACAGTGTCCAAAATTTGGACGGCGGCCAAATTCGCGATTCGCGGACGATTTGCGCCCAATTCTCAGAAGCCCGGCGAGGCCAGACAGGGAGCCGAAGAATGCAGTCCGGCTCCCTTGTCGGTTGGCAAAGGAGGGTTACCTTACGACTTGCAAATTGTTAGTCACCTGAAAAACGTCGCGCACCTGATTGGCGGCAATGGTGGCCAGGTTCTTGTCGCCTTCATTGTTCACGTAGCCATTGAGCGTGACCCGCTGATTGGCGACGATGATGTGGATGCTCGGCGAGGCAGCCCAGAAGTACTGCGAGAGACCGCCGGTCCGCATCAGCGCGCGATAGACGCTTTGCCGAGCCTGCTCGTCAAACGCATTTGGCGGCAACACCCGAATGTTGTTCACCACCTTCTCGACTCCCTCGACATGCTTCACGGCTCTCTCGGCATCCTTGCTGGTCTGAGAATGAATGCTGGTGACCGCGCCACTCAAAGTCACGGTGCGGCCTTGGACGCTGTACTCCAGATCGTCGAACATCGAGTAGTACGGCAGCCTGAGCAACTGGTCGCGAACCTTCCTGGCGATAGCGGCCTCAGCCGGATCGGCCGATGGCGTGGGCACCACCTTGTAATCCAGAGTGACGGGACCATTGCTGGTCAATGCCGGCTCCGCAGCTTGATTGGCCGGAGAGGCCGAGGTCGCCTGAGATGCAGTCGGCGTCTGGGCCGCGGCTCCCACACCCATAGCTATTACCAACGTAAATGGCAGCAGCCGTTTGATCATGTTTCTACCTCCGATCCTTACTTCATTGGATGTAGATACAAACCCGGCGGCTGCGGCAGAGACGCGCTGGCAATATGCGACTTAACAAAATGTAACGAATGTGTCTCGGGGCCGGTGGCCCGGATCTCGCGGTGTTCAAGGCCCGGGCATTTCTCTCGCCACCCGCTCACACCAGGCAATGTTCACTGAATGCACTTCTTGTTGGAAGTGCCGAAGGTGTTGTGATACTAGGTGTTCGGGCAGCCCGCGGAGTTGTCGTCGGCCAGGTCAAGGTTGGATTTGCCAGTGGCGTGGTTCTCATAAATAGGATTCTGGACCGCCCCGGATCGCGCCTCGATGCCGTCGCTGGCATTCTGGTCGGCAGTGTTGTTGTTCACGAAATTGTTTCGGCCGTCGATCGCAGTCAACACAAAGCCACTGCCTCCGTTCTGGCTGGATTGATTGTGATCGTAATGACTCCACTCGTCGTTAATTACGAATCCAGCCCCGTGGTTCATGGTTGCGATGTTGTCGTGAAGCTGGTTGTCCCAGGAATCCTCTCGCAGGTCGACAGTAAAGCCGGTATTGTTGGCGGTGCAGGTGACCCGGCTCACCTCTCCCGTTTGGGAGTCGACCAACTCGATTCCCTTGTCGAAGTTGGTGATGGTAGCCGGTCCATGGATGATCACGTTCCGGGCCAGACCGCTGGATCTGGCGACTCGTATGCCGGTGCCTGTGCCGGACCCCGTGATCTGATGATTGCCCAGCTCCAGCGTCACGTGGCCGAAGGTGATGTCAATGCCGTCGCCGGGACAATTCAACAGATCGTTCGCCAAAACGTAAGTTCCTGCCAGCCTGATATTAGTCCCGCAAGTTGTGATCTGGGTTTGCGCCTGAGCAGGAACGGCCAGTTGTGCCAGGAGCAGTAAGATGGCGGCGATGAGGAGATACTTCGGCAGACGAGTGGCGAATATAGACACAGTTGTCCTCCAGTGTTTTTGGGATGCTATGGTTCTGGGGCCGGGATCTACCGTGGGGTTTTAGCGGATATGACTATACACCGGGCGCTGCAGCTGTCAACGCGGGCGGGTCGTCCATGTCTGCGGGGTTCGAGACCTGGGGATTTTCAGATCGATCGCGTTAAAGGGTAATCCCGTGATAGCACAAGCGGCCATTGACGCTGTGAAACAGTGGCCTTATAGGCCCTACGCCCTGAATGGGGAACCAGTGGAAGCTGACACACAGATCAGCCTCACGTTCTCGCCTCAGGATTAAGGCTGCACCCGACTGACAACTGACAACCGACAACAGCTTCACTCGTACCGCAACGCCTCGATGGGATCCAGCCGCGAGGCTTTGATCGCTGGCAGCATTCCGCTGACCAGCCCCACGAGGATGAGGATCACCGTAGCCACGACGACCGTCGATGGATCAATGATGAGGCGAATGTCGGCAGCCTCCGCGTTCTTGGCCACCGCGCTGTAGAAGGTGATTCGCCCCACTCCAATCGACACCGCATAGGCCAAAATAATTCCCGCGATGCCGCCGACAAACGTAATGGCCAGCGCTTCAGCCAGAAACTGGAAGAGAATGTCGCGGCGACGGCCGCCGAGCGCTTTCTCCACGCCAATCTCGCGTGTGCGCTGGGTGACCGAGACCAGCATGATATTCATCAATCCCACGCCGCCGATGCCCAGCGTCAGGGTTCCGATGAAGCCCAGCAGGACTTTCAGTCCGGCGGTGATGATCTCGAACTGCTTCAACTGCTTCATCATGTTGTAGACGAAGACCGCGCGCTTGTCGTCACGATTGAAGTTGTATTGCTGGGCCAGAGCGCCGCGCACTTGCTTTTCGATTAGCTCGGAGTCGTTGCCTTCGTAGGACATCCAGATGCCGTCCAGATAATGCGTGTCTTTGAAGTCGCTCATGGTGCTGAACGGGACGTAGATGGTCTTGTTGACGCTGTCGTCGCCTTCCTGCATGTGAGGCGCGAGCACGCCCGCTACCTGATAGCTGATGCCGCCAATACGTATCTGCTGGCCGAGCGCATACTCGCCCGAGAACAGCTTGAGCTTGGCGTCGGAGCTGATGACGGCAACGCGCCCGCGCGTAGCTTCGTCGTCCGGATTCAGCAGGCGACCCTCGGCGAGATGCAGGGCCAGAATCTGAAACATGTTGGGATATACCCCTTGGATGGGAAGATCATAGGTGCGAACGTCGCGCTGCACGCTGACCGTCTTGTCCTCCTCGGGCGTGATGCGATTGACCAGCGGCGCGGCGGCCGTGATGCGGTCCAGATCCTCAATGGTGAGCTTGATCTGCGTGCCGGCCTTTTGTCCACCGGCCTGCTGCGAGGTGCGGCCAGGAAAGACGCCGATGATGCGCGTGCCCCAGTTCGCAAAGATGACTTCGATGGCACGGCCAAAGCCAGCACCGTAGGCCAGCAGCAGGACCACGGTCGCGATTCCCCAAGCCATGCCCAGCATGGTAAGCGCCGTGCGGCGGCGGTTGTAGCGCATCGCTGCGTAAGCTTGTGACAGTAGATCGCGCATCATAATTGGCTACCTGTAAGCGCTCTTCGCCTTTCGCTGTTCGCCAGAAAAAGCAATCGGATCTTCTGGCGAAGAGCGAAAAGCGAGGAGCGTCTTCACTCCTGCCTCAAGGCGTCAACCGGCTGTAACATGGCAGCCTTGCGAGCGGGATAAATACCCGCGATGATGCCGGCGGCGGCCAGCGTTCCAATCGCCAGGGTGGCCGACATGAACGACATGGTGGGCGGATCGAAGCCCGGCACTTCGCCAACCCCGCGCATCATGAACATCAGCAAGCCCGCGCCCGCCATCCCGATGCTGCCGCTCATCAACGTGAGAAATGCGCCTTCCAGGAAAAACTGCAACAGGATGCTGCGATTGGTAGCGCCCAGGGCTTTGCGCAATCCGATCTCGCGGGTGCGCTCGCTGACGGCAACCAGCATGATATTGATGATGCCGATGGCGCCGAGAGTCAGCGTTACCAGCCCGACTCCACCAAGGAACACATCCATGGCATCGAAAATCTTGCCCACGGTTTCAGAGTTCTTGATGGTGTCCCAATCTTCGAAGGCGTCTTCATCGTGCCAGTCGAAACCATGATTGCGGGCGATGATCTTGCGCACTTCCTCGCGCGCCTGGGCATGCTCCTGGCGAATGCGGGGACGATAGTTGATGAAGGAAACCGCTTTTTCCTGACCATCCTTAGTCAATGGAAAGTATTCCCGCATGGTGCTGAACGGCATGAAAACCCGATCGTTGGTGGAGTTGTTGTCGCCATGGCCGACCCGCTGGACAACCCCGATCACTTCAAAGCGAATTCCATTCAGCAGGATGGTGGTGCCAACTGCCTGGCGGCCGGAGTAGAGATTTTTCAGCATCTCGTCGCCCAGCACGGCGACCAGCCGCTTCTGCGATTCGTCGTCCTGATTGAACCAGCGGCCGTCGGCCAGCGGCAAATAACGGATGACATCGTAATGCGGTGGAACCCCGCTGACCTCGCCGTTGGTGTTGTTGTAGGCGCTCACCTCGCGGATGTCCAACCGCGAAAGCACGGGCGCAGCGGCACGGACGTGCGGCGCTTCCTTCAGGATGTCCTGATAATCCTCGTCGGTAAGGTTGTAGTTCCGGCCTGAACTCATGTTGCCGGCGACCGCGGGAGCGCGGCCGGGAAAGACGAACATGATGTCTTCGCCCAGCGAGTTCAACTCGCGGCGATTGCCGGAGCGGAAACCCTCGCCCAGCCCGACCAGCAGCAGCAGCGATCCCACGCCCCAGGCGATGCCGAACATCGTGAGGAAGGAACGCAGCTTGTGCGCCCACAACGTGCGCAACATCTGGCGGAGAATCTCAAAAAACACCATGGGACGCGGAAGCTCCTTGGGTTCGCGTTGAGCAATCCAAAGCTAATCTGATTTACGCAACGATGGCTATCTTGGTTCCACCAAAGGTGGAATGATCAATGGTTTGACACTGCTAAGTGACGAAACGATAGCAAGTTAGAGACGAGTGCCAATGTGGAGTATTCAAAGTTGATGAAAATCGTGGGAATCGGCACTAGAGCGCCCCCAAACTTGGCCGAGATTGTTTATAGTAGAGGTAACGCCAACTGCTATCAGAGGGTGTAAATTCTACAGGGTTCAGGAGTTAAGAAAGATGCCGAAAGTACCACGGGAAAACGACAGCGCAACGCCCAAGAAACGCGCCCGCAAAACCACTACGCCGGCTGGAAACGGCGTTCATGCGGACAATGGAAAAGGCGCCTCCGCGCAGTCCGTGACCGTCTCCCCGGAAGTTGCCCATGAGGCTCGGGTGGCCTCCAGCGTCGAGGAGCAGATCCGCCAGCGTGCCTACGAGCTGTATCAGCAGCGCCACGGGATGGGGCATGGCGGTTCTCCGGAGCAGGATTGGCTTCGTGCGAAGGAAGAAATCTGCGGCCGTGGGGAAGTGACACAAAATTAGGTTGGACCAGTCATTGGAACGGGGCTCCAGGTTGCGCGTCAGGGCGCAGCGGGCAAATCGCGGAGATCGGCGACAGTAACTAAGGTGAGGATAGGCAACATTCGGTTGCGATTCTGCATCTTACTGGCATCGCAGTTTGTTCCTTGCGCATGAGCAGCGCATTGACTACTATAGGTGCCGTTGAATTGCGCCATGGCCTGCGCCAAGCTGGGCTAAAGGACGTCAAAGGCCGAATACCTTGAGCCAAGTTCTACTGGTCGACGACAATCCATCGCAACTAGCGGTCCGCAAAGCCATATTGCGAAATGCGGGGTTCCAGGTCTCGGTGGCCACGACAGCAGAAAGTGCGCTGGCCACGCTTCGCGTCTTGCCGGATCGCATTGGGGTAGTGGTAACCGATCATCTGATGCCGGGATGCAGCGGGTTGGGATTGGTCCAGCAAATCCGCGCCACCGATAATTGGGTTCCGGTGATTGTATTGAGCGGTTTGTTGGAGGCGGAATCTGAATACCAGGGCCTGGACGTGATCTTCCGGGTCAAGCCGTTTCCTCCTCCCGAATTGATTGAACTGGTGCGCTCCAGCCTGAACCGCAGCGATAAGCGCCGCGGCGCCGCGTAGACCACGGCGGACCCGGACAGTTTCCGGCTTGCACTCCGACCAAGCCACGAACCTTCCCTATGTGACTAAAGTCACATGGATTTGTGCGCGCCATAGCGGTATGCTTAGTGCAACCAGTGCGGCCCAGCGGCCGCCGCAGATGGAAGATGGAAGGGGCATCATTCAATGTCTGAGCAGGGACGCAGGTACATGCGTTTTGGCGCGGTGATGGCCGTGATTCTCATGGCTCTGGGCTATCTTGCTTATACCGGCGTGCAGGACAGCAAAAGCTACTACGTCACCATCAAGGAACTGAACGGGATGGGCAACGGCGCCTACAGCAAGCGCCTGCGAGTTGCCGGCAACGTGGAGCCGGGCTCCATCAAGCGCCAGGGCACGCACATTGAGTTCCAACTGGTGGAGCAGGACCGTACCCTGCCGGTGGTTTACAACGGCACCGAGGCGCCGCCGGATACGTTTAAGGACAATGCGCAAGCTCTGGCGGAAGGACGGTTCGGGCGCGACGGCGTCTTCCACGCTACTAATCTGCAAGCCAAGTGCGCCTCGAAGTACGCTCCCAAGCAGCCCGGCCAACCGGGAGCTGCTCCAGCCGCGCCTAACGCTCAGAAGGCCTCATTATAGGAAAAGAAGACCTGGCGAGTACGCGAGCGACTTTTCACGGCGGGGATAGAATAGCCATATGACGAATACGTACTTCGTGACCGCGCTGGGGTTGCCGTTGATTGTTTACGTGCTGGCCTTTTATTTTCAAATCATAGGCATTCTCGCTCTGCGCTCTGAGCTAGGCGATCTGCGATCTGACATGAACTTTGGTTTTGAGCGGTTGGATCAGAAGTTCGACGGTCTTACCAGCATGGTGGTCGACATCGACAACCGCCTCATCCGTGTAGAAGAACGGCTGAAGCTCTAAGGAAGCAGTTGATCGCAACCGCGCAATCCTCTCCGCCCGTCATCGTCCTCGACAATCTGGTGAAATTCTTTGGCCGCTTTGCCGCCATTCGCGGCATTTCGGCGAGCTTCGCGCCTGCGAGGCTTTACGTCGTGCTGGGCGACAACGGAGCAGGGAAGAGCACGCTGCTGCGCATTGTCGCCGGCCTTATGGAGCCCAGCCAGGGCAGCTTCACCTTGCTGGGCGCGAAGCGGATTCGCGACGTGGCCCACCGCGTCGGCTACATGGGCCACGCGCCGCTGCTCTACGACGAGTTGAGCGGCATGGAAAATCTCCGCTACTTCGCGGGGCTGTACGGCATTCACGACGACGAGGTTGGCCGTAACGCGATGCGGATGGTCGGGCTAGATCCCGAACTGTCGCGGCGGGTAGGGCAGTACTCGCAAGGCATGCGGCAGCGGCTTTCTCTGGCTCGCGCCGTGCTACATGATCCAGAGTTGATGCTCCTGGATGAACCGTTCTCCAATGTGGACGTGCGCTCGGCGCGCGAGATGGCCGCTGTACTGGGGCGCGTGCGCGATCAGGGAAAGACAATCTTCGTAGTGACTCATCAGGCCCCGCTGATGGAAGGCGTAGCCGACGAGTTTGTGCACATGACGGCAGGACAGATCGTCAAACGCGAAGAATGCCTGCGCCATGCGGCGGTCGAAGAAGCAGATCCCTCGCGGGCTGGAGCCCGCTCGGGATGACAAATATTAAGAGGCTTTTGACGGCGCGGCTAAAGCCGCGCCCCTTCCATGAGGTGATGACGCGATGAGCACGGCCGGGGTAACTCGCGCGACCCTGATGAAAGACCTGCGTATGGAGTGGCGCTCCAAGGACGCCATCAACTCCATGCTGTTTTTCGCCTTGTTGGTGGTGGTGATCTTCAGCTTCGCCTTCAATCCCACGGCAGAGGAGTCGCGGCACATCGCCGGCGGGCTGATCTGGGTGTCATTTCTCTTTGCCGCCGTCGTCGCGCTGAACCAGACGTGGGCCCGCGAATTGCGCAATCAGGTGCTGGACGCCTATCGCGTCTCGCCAGCTCCGCCCAACGCGCTGTTTCTGGCCAAGGCATTTGGCAACTTCCTCTTCGTGGTTATCCTGGAATGCCTGATGGCGCCGCTGTTCGTTATCTTCTATGAGCTGCGCTCGGTCGGGCCGGTGTGGCAGTTGGTCGTCGTGGCTCTGCTGGGAACGTGGGCGCTGGTTGTCAATGGAACGTTCTTTGCGGCACTGTCGATTCGCACCCGCAGTCGCGAGATCATGCTGCCGCTGATCCTGTTTCCCATCTCAATCCCGGCGCTACTGGGCATGGTGGATGCGACGACCTCGATCTTGACTGGCGACGCCTCGCCAAATTTCTGGATCAAGCTTCTGGCGGTTTACGATATCGTGTTCACTATGATCTGCCTGCTGCTGTTTGAGGCGGTTTTGAACGCCGAGTAAAGAAAGGTAGAGCGGCGTTTCAGCGCCGCGTCTACGCGCAATTTAAATTTGGAGGCCGGGCTTCAGCCCGGTGGCATGTATCGTCGGCTGAAGCCGACTCTGTTAAGAGATGCAGGCGGGGACGCGGGCCTGAAGGCCCGCTCTACCGGTTTCGGCACCTCTGGCGAAGAGCGAACAGCGAAAAGCGACAACGCGAATAGCGAACAAGCGAAAACATGAAAAAACTCGCACTCATTACCGTTCCTCCGGTGCTTGCCCTGCTGGCATTCACCAGCTATCTCGGGCTCGTGGTCGCCCCCACCGAGCAGACCATGGGCGACGTGCAGCGCATCTTCTACTACCACGTGCCTTCGGCCTGGGTGGCCGGATTCTGCTTCTTCATTAACTTTGTGGCTTCGGTCTGGTACTTGTGGAAGCGCAGTCCGGCGAGCGACGCCATAGCCGCCGCGTCGGCAGAAGTGGGCGTGGTGTTCTGCGCGGTGCTGCTGATCCAGGGAACGCTGTGGGCGCGCCCGGTCTGGGGCATTTGGTGGACGTGGGACGCGCGCCTGACGACCACGCTGGTGCTGTGGCTCATTTACGTCAGCTATCTGGTGCTGCGGCGCTTTTCCGCGAGCGGACAGACGCAGGTGCTGGCAGCGGCGTTAGCGATCTTCGCCTTCGCCGATGTGCCCATCGTCTACATGTCCATCCGCTGGTTTCGCACCCAGCATCCGTCGCCGGTGATGGGCGGCGGAGAAAACTCTGGACTCGATCCGGCGATGCTGCATGTCTTTCTGATTAATCTGGCAGCATTCACCGTGCTGGGAATCCTGTTCGTCTGGCTGCGCTACAAGTTGCAGATGCAGGAGCAGGCGCTGGAATCAGCCCACGCGCAGGCAGCGCTGAAAGGGGTATCGCAATGAATCCGATTCCGTTCTTGCACGCGGCCTACATTGTGGCGTGGGTGGTTTATGTGGGATATCTCGGGCGCATTCTCCTGCGCATGAAGCGGGTGGACGAAGAGAGAAAAGAGATGGAGCGGGGGAAGTGAGACGGTTGCAGCATGAGCCCCTATTGCAAGGGCTACGACCGTTTAGGATGCTGAGGTGATTCGAGCTACGCCAGCGCCAAAAGGCCTGCGTCGTGTCGCACGCTACGCAGCGGTCGTTTGCCTGCTCGTTCTCCTTTCTCTGTCTGCCCTATTCGCATATTTCTCCTTCTTCAGCGTGGTACCGCCAATTAGGGCGCGAGTGGTTGACGCAATCTCGCGACAGCCAATAGCGGGTGTCGAAGTCACACTCCGCGTGGATTGTTTTCAGGCATGGAGCATCATAACAGTACGCACGGAGACACAAACGACCGACAGCAACGGCGAGGTCAGGTTTCCCCCTTCCTTTTATCGGGATCCGGGGCTTCTTAAGAAGTTTGAAGGGTATTCGCTCAGTGTCAATGACGAGAGCGTTGTCGCAAGACCGTGGCGTCGAGAGCTCTACCTGCGACCGAACCAGAACGACAACTACTTCCCCATAATTCTGCACCATTCCTTCCCCAATTCCGATGAATGGCGCGAGCGACTTTGGAGTGCGCCTGATCCAGCTACGATCCGCCTCGGCTCCTGGTGGTTCGTCACGGTGCCTCTGATTCCCGTGCTGGACAGCCCTGACAGGTGCTCGTCCATAGCGAGTACCACCCTTTCGAAACAGTGCAAAGAACTGAACACCTATCGTTCCGCGTTCTTGCACTTCAATTCAATACAAGACGTCGAGAACAACAAAGCAATTTGCAGGCGGCTCGAGGAACGGGCAGCAAAGACCTGCCTAGATGAACTGCACGCTTACATACTGAATGCTATGACGGCCCCGCCTATCATGAATGCATCATGGTGGTATAAACCCCGTCAGATGCCGATGGTGCCAACTGCTCCCCTGGAAGAGGTGTTGCCCGTCGACACGATGGGAGGTCTGGAAATCAGCAATCGTCGTACGTGTTGCAACGACGCCTTCACCGGCCGAGTTGCATACTTGGCCACATACCAGGGTCAACGCGGCCACAGGATCGACATCAAAGTCGAAAACTTTCCGACGGAAGACGGAGCTCGACAAGCGTTCTCAGGACGCTCCTCCTCACGCTTCGACTACAACCCAAAAAGCACAGTTTCGGACGAAATGAGATCGGGGAACCGAATCTGGGTGTATCGCGGTATTAACCAGGAAATAGCCTTCTGGCAGAGCGCAAGTAAGGTGATCACCATTTCGATTACTTTTCAGGTGCCCAAAGACGAGGAGGGCATATCCAAATACCTGACCCTGTATCCAAGCAGCCTCTAAATTTCGCCCTGGACAGTTCAAGGCACGCGAGTGCTGACGTTCGGCCCCCGCAATTCACTCCAGATCGGTTATCCTCGGTCTCTCTGTGGTGAATGGCTTTGAGCTCTGAACGACGCGGCGTTCTTCAATTCCTGGGTGTCGCCTGCCTCATCGTTGGCGGGCTGTTTGCCGTACTTAGCATCCCGTTTTTCTGGGGACAGATTCAGGTGCTGCGCTCGTGGCCGGTGCGGCAGGCGCAGGTGATTCGCAGCCAGGTGGTGACTCAGCCCGCGGCGAAGCATGACCAGCTCTACGCCGCAACCATCAAGATCGTTTATGTGGCCGACGGCCAGCCTGTTACCGCCGAGCTCACCAGCTTCCAGAGCAGCAATTACGAAGAGACGGTTCGCCGTGCTGCGGAATTTCCGGTTGGCAGCCGCCATGCCATTCGCTATGATCCTCACAATCCCACGCAGGCGCGTATCGGCGCGGGATGGAATCGGCGATTCTTTGCGGTGCCGCTTATCACATTGGCGTGCGGATTGGCCTTTGCAGGGGTCGCGGCTGCATTCTTCATTGCGGGGAGGAATCGCCGGCAAGCGGCATAGTGGATAGTGCACTTTCGGTCCGGCTCAGCCCGAAGGGCGACACAATCGTAGCCCAGGACGTTAGTCCTGGGTCAGTGGTAAATAAATTGAGGCGAGTCCTGTAGGGACGGCACGTTCGGTATCGTCCCTGAAGGGACTCCGAGCCCAAGAAATCGCGGTTTCCAGCGCTCGCGCGCTGGGCTATGATTGTGCCGCCCTCCGGGCTGATGCGTCGGCACCCAAAATCATGGCCAGCGTCGGAACATCCGGCGCTAAAACTATTCGCGCCGCTCGCCGTTGCCATACATCCAATTTTGGCAGGAGTTCCATGATGAAGTTACGCGCGCTTTCGTCCCTGTTGCTGGTCGGTTGCGCTGTGTCGCTGTGTGCCGCGCAGGCGTCCACACCTGACAAGCAGAAGTTAAGCCCACCCTCTCGCAAGTTTGTCTTCACTTATGCATTCACGGTGAAGGACATTCCCGCCGGAAGCAAGCTGGTGCGCGTGTTGGTCCCGGTGGCGCACACCGACGAGCACCAGACGGTCCGCCTGGTCAATGTGAAGGCTCCGGTGGAGACGCGGATGGGTGAAGAGCCGGAATACGGCAATCACATCCTGTATGCCGAAATCCGCAACCCGGCGCAAACGTCCGTTGATTTCACGTTGGAATATGAGGTGACGCGGCGCGAGTATTCCCGCGGCGATTACGCGCAACTTGAAAGCAAGGACACCAAGCCCGGCGTCGTGCCGGCATCGATGAATCGTTATGTGCAACCGGACAACCTGATCCCTACGGATGGAAGGATCAAGCTGTTGGCCGAACAGGTGACCGGCAGCCAGCCGGGAACTGTCGCCAAAGCGAAAGCTGCTTACGACTATCTTTTCTCAACGATGCGCTATGACAAAACAGGCACCGGCTGGGGACGCGGCGATGCGATCTGGGCGTGCGACGCCAAGCATGGCAATTGCACCGACTTCCACTCGCCCTTTATTGGCATGATGCGGGCCGACGATATTCCAGCGCGCTTCGATATTGGTTTTCCGCTGCCGGAAAACAAGGACAAGGGCGACATCGCAGGCTATCACTGCTGGGCCGAGTTCTTTGCCCGCAACATTGGTTGGGTTCCGTTGGACATCTCCGAGGCATGGAAGGCGAAGGAGAAGGCAGATTATTTCTTCGGCACCGTAGACGCCAATCGCGTGCAGTTTTCCACCGGGCGCGACATTACCTTGTCGCCGAAGCAGGATGGCCCGCCGCTGAACTATTTCGTGTATCCGTACATCGAAATAGACGGCAAAGCCTATGACGGAACCAGCAAGCGGTTCAGCTTCGCCGATGTGACCGGCGAGCAGAATACGGCGGACTTCCGGCCTGCGCCGTCACCGGCGATGTGATAAAAGGCAGCAACTAGCAACTAGCAACAAGCTACGGGCAACTGCACTCGATCCATCCCCTCGGTACCTTAAGCGGGTAGCCTTGGCGGGCCCGCCACTCCGGTCCGCATTCGGGACATCCGAAACAAAAAATGGGCCGGGTCCGCAATTCCGGTTGTTACCGGCACCGTGGTTGATTAGAATCCTGTCGCAACTGAATAGCAGTGCTTTTGGCTCTGCCGAGATACGACTCTTGAGGTTCTGTGGCTAATTGCTAACTGCTAATTGCTAATTGCTGTTTCCGCGGGCGATGCCGATAGGACGCTCAGGGTCGGCAGGGAAGCTGAAGGAGGGTCGCCTCGTGCCTGACGGGATCGCGCGCTCCGACGCGAATTAGGCCTGCATCTTTTAGAAAACGCAGGCATCTAAAGGTTGAGTGTAGTTGACTCATGGAGTCATATGTCAAAGGAAAATAAAGATTTAGAGCGTACAGACCCGGAACTTCGGAACGATTCTGAAGGCGCCCGGACGCTTCCCGTCCTGCCAGTTCGTGACACCGTACTGTTCCCTCACGCGGTGCTGCCGTTGACCGTGGGACGCGAGAGTTCGGTGCAGTTAATCAACTCGCTTGGCGAGGACAAGACCATCGTCGTGGTCGCCCAACGCGAGGCGCGCGTGGACACGCCGCAGCCGACTGACCTGTTCGCAGTGGGCAGCCTGGCGGTGGTCCACAAAGTGGTGCGCATGCCCAACCAGAGCCTATTCGTCTTTGCCGAGGGCCTGGAGCGCGTCAAGGTGACCGAGTACACCCAGCTGACGCCGTTCATGTACGCGACCGTGGAATCGATTCCGGAAGTGCCTGTTCCGAAGAATTCCGAGATTGAGGCCCTGCAGCGAAACGTGCTGACGCTGTTTCAGCAGATCGTGGCAGGCTCGCCGACATTGTCAGACGAGCTATCGACAGTCGCAGGAAACATCGAAGACCCCGGACGTATGGTCGACTTCATCGCGTCCTCGTTGCCGTCGCTCTCGACGCGCGACAAGCAGGACGTGCTGGAAACGCCGGACGTTCATGTGCGGTTGGAAAAAATCAACCAGCACCTGGCAAAGGAGCTGGAAGTCCAGCAACTGCGCAACAAGATCCAGAGCGAAGTGCAGGACCGCGTACAGCAGACGCAGCGCGAGTACTACCTGCGCGAGCAGATGAAGGCCATCCAGAAAGAACTGGGTGAGCAGGACGAGACCACGCGCGATGCGGAGGAGCTGCGGCAGAAGATCGAGGCCGCGGGCATGCCCGACGAGGTGAAGAAGGAAGCCTTGAAGGAGCTCGGCCGGTTGGCGCGCATGTCGCCGATGGCTGCCGATTACGGACTCACGCGCATCTACATTGAGTGGCTGGCGGTGCTGCCGTGGCAGAAGTCTTCGGGCGTTGAAGTCGATATCCTGAAGGCGAAGGAGATCCTCGACTCCGATCACTACGATCTGGAGAAGGTGAAGAACCGCATTCTGGATTACCTTTCCGTGCGGCGGTTGAAGCCGAGCATGAAGGGGCCAATCCTGTGTTTCGTCGGACCTCCCGGAGTGGGCAAGACGTCGCTGGGTAAATCGATTGCCCGTGCGTTAGGTCGCAAATTCGTTCGCCTGTCATTAGGCGGCGTGCACGACGAAGCCGAAGTCCGCGGACATCGCCGCACATACATCGGCGCGTTGCCGGGCCAGATCATGCAAGGCATTCGCCGGGCCGATACCAACGATCCGGTGTTCATGCTCGACGAAATCGACAAGGTGGGCCGCGACTTTCGCGGCGATCCGGGATCGGCCTTGCTGGAAGCGCTGGATCCGGAGCAGAACTTCAGCTTCCGCGATAACTATCTGGACGTGCCCTTCGATCTGTCGAAGGTGCTGTTCATCACGACGGCCAACATGCTCGATCCCATTGCCGAGCCACTGCGCGACCGCATGGAGATCATCGAGCTGCAAGGCTATACGGAAGAGGAAAAGGTCCACATCGCGTTTCAATACCTGATTCCGCGTCAGATTGAAGAGAACGGAATCACTGGCGACCAGATCGAGTTTCCGGAAGAGACGATCGGCTTCCTGATTCGCCACTACACGCGCGAAGCGGGCGTGCGCAACCTTGAACGGACCATCGGCACGATTTGCCGCAAGCAGGCGCGCCGCATCGCCGAAGGCAAAACCGACAAGCTGCGGGTGACGCCTGAGCTGGTGCAGCAGCATGACATGCTGGGCGGAATAAAGATCCGCACCGAAGGCGAAATTGCCGAACGCACCAAACGCTCGGGCGTGGCCGTGGGCCTGGCATGGACGCCGACCGGCGGCGACGTGCTCTTCGTCGAGGCCAACAAGATGAAGGGCAAGGGCGGTTTCACCATGACCGGGCAGCTCGGCCAGGTGATGCAGGAGTCGATGCAGGCCGCGCTGACCTGGGTACGTTCGAATGGCAAGCAGTTGGGGATCGACGAGGAATTTTTCGCCGGACACGATATCCATATCCACGTACCGGCGGGCGCGATTCCGAAGGACGGCCCCTCGGCGGGTGTGACCATGGTGACGGCGCTGGTCTCGCTGCTGACCGACAAGCCGGTGCGGCCACTGACGGCGATGACGGGCGAGATCACGCTGAGTGGAAACGTACTGCCCATTGGCGGCATAAAGGAAAAGGCGCTGGCGGCCAAACGCGCAGGCGTGACCGACATCATCCTGCCGGCCGAGAACCAGCAGAACGTGCAGGAGGACCTGACGCCGGAGCAATTGCAGGGCTTGAATCTGCACTACGTCAAGACGATTGAAGAGCTGCTGAGCATCGCTCTGCCGACCACGCGGGACGAAGTCAAGCAAGACGCCGAAATCCGCGAGCAGGTGTTGCAGACCGTGTCATAAGACCCGTTGTCCAAGCCGCATCGAACCTGATGATCGGCCTGAACATGGAAAAGAGGGGCCATCTGCAGATGGCCCTTTTGCGGTTGAAAGAGCGAACGCCGACGCCGATCTTGGAAGGGGCACGGCTTTAGCCGCGCCGGAAGCCTTAGAAAAAAAGTGGCCTTTAGGCCCTGAGGGGAGCGGTGCCCTCAGCGGCTAAAGCCAGATCTTCTGATAGCTCTAAAGGCACGCCTGAAGGCGTGCCCCTTCAAAGCGAGCCCGCATGACTCGGGGCGCGCAGACTTCTATTTTTCTGTATCGTTTCCCGTTCGCATCTTCCACAAAATTTGCCGGAACATGCCAAGCCAGAGTTCGGCATCGCTCGATGACAGATCCATTCGCCGGACCATGCGGCGCACGCGCTCTTCCGTTGTCGACACGGCTATCGGGTTCACGTAGCCGCTGAGGTGCAGCGCCTCCAGCAATAGGTTCGAAATACGCTCGGCTTCTTCGGCCGTGGCAGGTTTCTGTTTTTTCCCTTTCGCTGACGTGGTTTTCTTCCCGTCGCGCACCAGCTCGTACAGGCAAACTGCAACTGCCTGCCCCAGATTCATCGAGATGTGTTGTTCGCGGGTGGGAATGTTCATCAGCCAATGGCAATAGCTGAGGTCGTCATTGGAAAGGCCGGTCTTCTCCGGTCCGAACATCAGCGCAACCCGTCCGGTCGCCAATTCCTTGCGGATAAGCCGCGCGCCGTATTCCAGGCGCCGCAGCGGATGTTGAAGCTCGCGATGGCGAACCGCTGTAGTGCCGACGACCAAGGTACAGTCGGCCACTGCAGCGGCCACGCTCTTATACTCCCCGGCATTGGCCAACAGCGATGCTGCCCCCACCGCCGAGCGTGCCTCGCGAAACGCGACGTCGTATGGATTCACTACCCGGAGCCGGAGAAAGCCGAAATTGCTCATGGCACGGGCGGCGGCGCCAATATTGAGCGGATTGCGCGCGCCAACCAGTACCACGCACAGACGATTCGAGGCGCCGGACATGATCCTCAGTTTAGATCAGAGGAGTCGCCGGCCTGCACCTGCGTGGCAAATTAACGTCTTTGCAAAGCGCCGCTTTCGGGCGACAATACTGCAAAAGCCTAAAGTACGTTTTCGTCTTCAGATGCCTCTCGAGGGAGACACGCCATGATACGTCTGATCCGCGAATTACTTCGGCCCTACCGTGGCCAGCTGGTGATCATCCTGCTCGCCATGCTGGTGGAGACGGCGTCGAGCCTGGCAAGTCCGTGGCCGCTGAAGGTGATCATTGACAACGTGGTGGGCAATCATAAGCTGCCGCATGGTTTGGACGAGATTGTCCGGCCGATGCTGGAGCACGGCAACAAGTTGCGGGTTGCGGGATTGGCGGCTTTCGCATTCGTGCTGATCGCTTTGCTGGGCGCGCTGGCAAGCTACATCGACAACTATTACACCGAGAGCGTCGGCCAGTGGGTGGCGAATGACCTGCGCCTGAAAACCTACCATCATCTGCAGCGCCTCTCGCTCGGCTACTACAACACCCACGAGACCGGCACACTGCTCAGCACCATTACCACCGACATCGCGACCATCCAGGACTTTGCTTCCTCGTCGACCCTCAACATCCTGGTCGACATGCTCACCATCGTGTCGATGCTGGGGCTGATGTTCTGGCTCAATTGGGACTTCACACTGATCGCGGTCGCCGTGACACCGTTCATGCTGTTCTTCATTTCACGCTTCAAGAAGGCGGTGAAGAAGGCGACGCACGAGGTGCGGAAGGAGCAGGCCGATATCGTCGCCGTGGTGCAGCAGGGACTGGAGTCGATGCAGGTGGTCAAGGCTTTCGGACGGCAGGACATGGAGCAGCAGGCGCTGGCCGATGTCAGCCATGCCACCGTCGCCGCCGCGTTGAAGGCGCGCCGGGTGAAGTCGATTCTGTCGCCCATCGTGACTATTACGGTCGCGTTTTGCACGGCCATCGTTTTGTGGCGAGGTGCGGCGCTCATCCTGGCGGAGGCGATGACGGTCGGCGCGCTGACGGTTTACCTCTCGTACCTCAGTAAGTTTTTTAAGCCGGTGAAGGACCTGGCAACCACCACGAACGCCATCGCGCAGGCCGCGGTAGGAGTGGAGCGAGTGCAGGCCATCCTGGAAACCGATACCATCCTTCCGGAGCGCGAGGACGCGTTCGAGCCGCGATTTTTGAAGGGCGAGATTGCTTTCGAGCACGTGGCGTTTGGATACCTTGAGGATGAACCGGTGCTGAAGGATGTGAACTTCACCATCGAAGCCGGCCAGCTGGTGGGCGTGGTTGGGCCAACCGGCAGCGGTAAGTCGACGGTCGTCAGCCTGATCCCGCGCTTCTACGATGTGACGAGCGGAACGGTGAAGATCGACGGCCGTGATGTTCGCGACTACAAAGTGAATCCGCTGCGCGATCAGATTGGCTACGTGTTGCAGGACACAGTGCTGTTCCACGGGACCATCCTGGAGAACATCGCTTTCGGGCGTCCCAATGCGACGCGGCAGGAAATTGTGGATGCCGCCAAGCTGGCCAATGCGGACGAGTTCATTGCGCGCATGCCGAAAGGCTATGACACGATGGTTGGCGAGCGCGGTTCGACGCTCTCCGGCGGGCAGCGCCAGCGCATTGGGATTGCGCGCGTCATGGTGCGCAACAGCCCCATCCTGCTGCTTGACGAGTCCACTGCCGCGCTGGACAGCGAGTCCGAGAAGCTGGTGATTGAGGCGCTGGAGCGGTTGATGAAGGGACGCACGGTCATCATGATTGCCCATCGCTTGAGCACGATCCGCGATGCCGACAAAATTATTGTGATCAGCGGAGGAATAGTCGCGGAGAGCGGCAATCACGACCAACTGATGGCGCTGAACGGAATCTACGCCGACCTGCATCGTACGCAGTTTGACGTGACCGCGGCGAAAGGCTGATGATTTTTCACCACGGAGGCACGGAGTTAATTTCCTTTCTTTTTCTGTTCTCCGTGTACTCCGTGCCTCCGTGGTGAACTCGTTGTTAGCAGTACGGGAGATCCATATGTCGCGTTACCTGGTTGTTCTGCCTGATGATTCGTCGAAACCGATACTCGATGCCATTAACCATGCCAAGAAATCTCTGCGCATCAAGATGTTCTTGTTCTCCGACCCGCAACTTCTCCATGCGGTGATCTCGGCGCACCGGCGGGGAGTGAAGGTGCGGATCATGCTGAACCCGGCGCGTCGCAGCGGCGAGAAAGAAAATGCCGACGTGCGCAAAACCCTGACCGATGCGGCTATCGAGGTGATCGACAGCAATCCCGCGTTCGACGTGACCCATGAGAAGTCGATGGTGGTGGACGATGAAGCCGCGTTCATCCAGTCGCTGAACTGGGAGACCAAGAACCTGACCGAGACGCGCGATTACGCGGTGGTGACTTCTCATGCCCACGAAGTCGGCGAAGTGATGGAGTGCTTCGACGCGGATTGGGAGCGGAAGAGTTTCGATCCGGGCGACCACTCACACTTGATCTGGTGCATCGGCAATGGACGGCAGCGCATCGGGCAATTCATCGACGAGGCCAAGCATTCCCTGTGGGTGCAGAACGAGCGCTATCAGGACCCGGTGATTATCGAGCGGCTGGTGCGAGCCAACGGGCGCGGCGTGAAAGTGCATGTGCTGGCCCGGCCGCCGCACAAGTTGAAAAAGGAGAAACTGGTGGAAGCGGTGGGCGGCATGCGCATCATGGATGACGTCGGGATTAAGGTACACAAGCTCAAGGGCCTGAAGCTTCATGCCAAGCTGCTGTTTGCCGACGGCGTGAGGGCCATTATCGGCTCCATCAATCTGGCCCCGGGAAGTTTCGACAGCCGGCGCGAGCTGGCCATCGAAGTCCGCGACCAGGAGGTCATGGACAGGCTGCATTCGGTGGTACATCAGGATTGGAAGAACTCGCGTCCGCTCGATTTAACCGATTCAGGATTGCTGGCCGATCTGGAAGATACCGACAAGAACGCCGCCGAGGACCTGGCCCTGGATGCGGGAGCTTGAGCCTTTCACGATCGTTGCCCCGCGCCGTCGCCAGAACCGGTCTTGCTCTCCTCGTCTGGCTGATAGCGGGATGCTGGTCCGCTTTGGCGCAGGTTCAGCCCGTACTCATCGGGGTTCTCGAAGACAATCCGGGACACTTTGTAGGTGAGCCTCACTACCGCGCTGTGAGGGCGGTATTTCACAAGCAGGCGGACCGATGGAAGGCCTTCCCCGGCGATTGCTCTGACCATGACTGTTTGAAGGCCATCACCGCGAAGTATCCTCGCGAAGTTGACTGGACGATTTCCTTCGATGGCCGCCAATTGGGCAGGGCGACAAGCCGCACTCCGGACGCGTTCGAGTTTTACTCCAGCGTTGGTCAGCAGATCATTACCAGCAAGGATGTCCTTCCGACTGTTGGTCAGCCATCGCAAGAGTTTGCCGGCTTCCTAGGTGAACCTGTGTACCGCCCATTGATTGCGGTCTCGCAACCAAACTATCGCGATCCCGATGGTTGGAAGCGTGCGAAGCTTTCCGAAACAGAGACGCTTGCGATTCGTCGTCAGTTTCGAAAGCGGTTTCCCAAGGTGGCAAACTGCCTGAAAGGCCAGTCCGACAAAGAAAAACCTTGGCCGTACGAAGACAGCAATATCACGGCGCAGAAGGTGTACGCCTCGAAACGGAACTGGATAGTGGCCAGCGTTCTCCTGGCTCCAAATCGTTGCGATGGGCCGTCTGATGAGCCGTTCGCAATGCAGTGGTTTGTCATCACGCCGCAGCAGGAAGTCCGCTGGCTGGATTCCAATATGTGGTTGGTGGATGCGAGCGACTACGATGGCGACGGCAAATCAGAGCTGGTGTTTGCCATCGACGATTACAACCGCGGCGGATACAGACTGTTTTATGACGACTTCCGGCAACGCGCCGTGTTCGAGTTCAGCTATCACTGAGATCAGGCATGGTACGGCGCTGCGCGGTGATTGCTGTGAGCCGTCCGGGCTTCACTTGGATGCAGGTTCCTGGTACAGCGCGGCGTCTATCGCCCAGACCTTAAGTTTGTCGTTCTTGTTCTCAGCACCGTGGACCACGAGAATGCTGCCGGGAACGAATTCCGGCGAAACCTTCGCCGCCGGCACAAACACCGCAATCTCCTGATCGGTGAGACGAAGCACGAAAACGGTGCCCGCCGCCTGCTTGTCCAACCTCAGGATCGGACCCCCAACCTCGGTATTGTTGCCGTCCGCGTAGTCAGCACGAGAGCCCATGTTGAGGTCTTTAGGCCGCGCCCGCTGGTCGGGATCGCCCAGCAGCAGCGGTGGCCCCATCTTCCACTGGCCGCCTTCCTTGACGAACTTCAGCACTTCCTCGGCGCTCTGGGTGGGCGGCAGCTTCTCCTGCTTCTGAATCTCCTCTGGGACGGCAATGGTGATGATCAGGTTCACGTCCGCGGATTGCCCGTCCTTGGCTACGTTGACCGACTCCAATTCATAGTGGGTGGGCACCATCTGCTTAACCATCTCCATGTATTCCCCCTGAACCGCGGGAGTCGGGAGCTGGTCATGCACCTCCTTCGAAAGAAGAGGAGACGCCTGGCTGTAGCTTCCGGCCTTCACGGCGGCCAGATAGGAGTCGTAGATTTTAGTGAAGTCCTGCGCAGTCTGTGCCAGCAGAAGATTGCCGCAACCTAGCGCCAGAAGTAGGGAAGCGGTCGGCCAAGGTCGCCGTTTCTGGATCCCCTCCAAGTCTTTGCTGGAGATCCGGATGTTGACGCGACGGTCCTTGCGAAACGTCGCCTTGGCGTAGCCAGCGTAGCGGCTGCGGTCGCCGCTTTTTCCCTTCACCGGCCGCCATTCGCCACGCTCGACCGATGCGAGAATCTCTCGTTCCTCCGCGTCAAGTTTCATTGTCCTGGGCCTCCCTGTCCAACAGGCGTGTGGTTACGAAAGTACAATAGCGGTATTGTACTTTCGTAACTTGACAACTTCGTTGCATCCCTTACGCTGTTACGTTGGGCTTAGTGCGTCTGACGGTCTCGGGGTGCGGTGATTTGCTCGAGACCACCGAGGTCTTTGAAAACCGAAGATCTGTGGGACGTCGAACCTGCCGGCCAAATGTCTGCTCGCGCTGTTTGTCTATAAGACCAATGAATTTAGTACCTTGCAAGGAGCCGAGCGAGGCATTGCAGAGACGAAAGTCGAAGCGCGCAAGTAACCCCTTTGGGTTCAATATTTTGAAGAGGAACGCTGCAAGGTATTGAGAACAAACAAGTTGGGCCGATGTCTAAGTCCTGCATTTCGAATATTTTGCGGGCAAAATATTGATTCTAAATATTTTAGTTTATGGGGGGGAGGGGGGTACCATTCGGAAGCTGTTGCGACCGTCCGGGAAAACCCCCGTGACCCATGGGGGCTAAGAAACTGTGCTGTCCCACATGTTTGTATCGTAGCTGTGCCGCCGCTCCGCGGCTCAGTTGTTTTTCCACTTCACCGCGGGCTCACGCCCGCGGCTAACATAAATGTCGCCGCTTCGCGGCTGGTTCGATCCCAAATGCAATGGTTTGTTCCGCTACTCAGCGCGAATTGCAGCTGCGACACACAGACACCTACGGGACTCAACGAATTTTCCCCACCCTACCCAGCACTGCGCCTCCCCACCCCAATTCGCGCCAAATCACCCCCAGCAGACGCAACGGCGGCGTCTGCCGGGGACCCCGATAAAACCGGCGCGAATCGAGGGCCCCGATTCCGGCTCCATGCTGGGCTAGACTGTTTCGCGCCTACAGCGCTCTGTTCGTTGCGGCTTGTTCCACCGATGCAAGCCCGAACGACGTTTCGTAAGAGCCTCTCGAGGGCTGGGGGAGGGTTCGATCCGGTCGGAGGTTTCGTGTCCTCGACTTGGCGCGCGCTTCCGGTTATGGTGAAACGGGGGACCGCAACGGAGTGACAGCGACGGCAACTCGGCAACCACCTCGGCTGGTTGTGCAGGCGTTCTGGCTGACGGCGTCGAAGTTCGTCGCCGCGGCGTTGAGTATCGCGTTGCCGGTGTTGCTGGTGCGCCTGATGCCGCAAACGGAATACACATCTTCAAAGAAGCGTTCCTGTTCGTCTCCACGACGACGAGCATCGCAACGTTCGGCGTCGGCATGAGCGCGTACTACTTTATGCCGCGGCATCCGGAGCGCGGCGGCCAGATCGCGCTCAACATCCTGGTCTACAACTTTGTGGCGGGATGGATTCCGCTGATCGCCGTAATGTTTTTTCCGCACGTCCTGCGCTTCCTGTTCCGCACCGACGCGCTGATGCCGTTCGCTCTGCTGCTGGGATTTCTGGTGCTGCTGACGCTGACCTCGAGCCTGGTGCAGCAGATTCCGGTCGCAATGCAGGATGTGCGGTATTCCACGATCTTCATCGTCGGAACCCAGATAGCGCGAGTGATCCTGTTTGCCGGCGCAGCGCTGTGGTTCCGGTCGGTGAAGAGCATCCTGATTGCGGCGCTGCTGAATCAGTTGCTGTCGGTCGCGGTTTTGGTTTGGTATCTGGACGTGAAGTTCCCACGCTTCTGGATGCACTTCGACTGGCAGTTCTTCAAAGAGCAACTGGCTTACGCGCTGCCTTACGGCGCGGTCGGAATGATGTGGGTCATCCAGAAAGATCTGGACAACTACTTCGTCAGCCATTCGCTGGGACCGAAGGACTTCGCGATCTACGCGGTTGGTTGGGTCGATGTGCCGCTGCTGACGCTGGCGCTGGAATCGGTGGTGTCGGTGATGATCGTGCGCATCAGCAGCCTGCAAAAGGAAGATCGCAAGGCCGACATTCGCTACATCACCGCGTCGGCGACGAACCAGTTGGCGGCGATTCAGTTTCCGCTGTTCGCGATGCTGTTCGTCGCGGGACACGACCTCATCGTCCTGCTCTACACCAAGAACTACGAGCAGAGCGCAAACATTTTCCTGGTCAGCTTGGTGCTGCTGCTGCTGGGAGTGTTTCTGCTGGACCCGATCATTCGCGCCTATAAGGAAGTGCGAAACTTCCTGCTGGTCGTCCGCATTGGTGTGTTCATCGCGCTGTTCTGCACGCTGGGACCGGCGATCCGCCACTTCGGAATGATTGGCGCGGCAGTCAGCACCGTCGGATGGCAGGTGATTGAACGTATCCTGATCGCCGTGTGCGCAGTTCGCGTGGTGGAGGCAAGGGTCAGCGACATTCGCCTGTACGACGATCTGTTCAAAGTTACGGGCGTGACCATTGTCGGTGGAGTGCTGGCGCACGTAGTGCGGAATCTGATTCCGGCGGCGCACTTGATCCCGCGGATTTTGGCTGTCGGCGTGTCGGTGTGCGCGGTTTATCTTCCCGCGATGTACGTTCTGCGGCTTCCAGGTTGGGACATGCTGACCAGGGAACGCATTACGGCGTTCGTGAGGAAAACCCTGGGACAACTACGGAGCGCGAGAGCGTAATTGTGCGGTTGGATAGCTGTGCTGACTTCAGCCGCAACTTCGCCGACGGGGAACTTTGCCTTCAAGATAAGTTGCGACTGCGCGACGCTTAGGATTTCTCGGGCTCCGCCTCGGTTGCGAACGTCCCATCAGCCGGAATGTCGGTTTCTCCCATCAGGCTGCTGTCGGCGTTCTGTTCGGGCACAGCTTCGGTAACGGGCTCGGCCTCAGGTTGGGACGCTGACGCTGATGTTGCATTCGGCGAAGCGGTCTCCGTCGCAGGCGCGCTGAACAGCTCCGCCTGTGGTTCGCCCAGCTTTTCGAACTCCTCGGTACTGGGCAGCTCGGAGACGTCGTTCAGCCCGAAGCGCATCAGAAATTCCTTCGTCGTCTTGTAGAGAATCGGCCGGCCGATGACTTGCTTGCGTCCGGCTGTGGTGATCAGCTTACGATCGAGCAGAGTGGCGATGACGCCGGCGGAATCGACGCCACGAATCTCGCTGATCTCCGGCACGGTGACCGGCTGCTTGTAGGCAATCACCGACAGCGTTTCCAGCGCCTGCAGCGACAGCCGCACCGGAGGCTTCAGACTCTTGGCGAAGCTAACGACAACGTCATGATGTTCCGGCTTGGTCGCCATGCGATAGCCGCCGGCGATCTGCCGAATCTCCATGCCGCGATCGCTGGCCGCGTAGTCGGTAGTGAGCTCGTCGATGATCGCGCTTAGCCGCGCCTTCACCGCCTTCAGTTGCTCTTTCTCTTCCGCCTGCTTCTGTTCTTTTTTCGTGGGAGCGGAGGCGGAGTTTTCAAGCTGAACCTCATCGGCGACAGGGGTTGCTTCCGCTGTCGCGGACGGCTCGTTTGCAAACTCCGCTGCGGCTTCTTCAAGGCCCTCTGCAATCAGGAGGGCTTCGTCTGCTTCGGGAACGGACGGGCCATCGGAGACGGTCTCGTTCAACGCAAGCCGAGCTTCTTCCTCGACGCTCAACTCGGCCAGCGCCGTATCTTTCAGCAGCGAAGCAAGCTCGTTCAGCGTGACCGGCTCCTCGGTCGCGTAGATAATGGCCTCGACTTTTGCTTTCAGGCTCATCTTGGTAGCTATCAGCTTTCAGCTATCGGCTGTCAGCTAAACATTCACGACTGTACCTGGACGTCGCGTAACCAGACAAACATCAGAGCTAACGGCCGAGAGCTGATGGCCGACAGCCGCTTCACTTCCAATCATCCTTTACCGTCTGGCTCTCTGCCATCAAGGCATCGAAGTTGGTGTGCTTCTTCAGCATAATCTCGCCGAACACGTTGTCCTGCCGCGCCAGCACCGCTTGCAAGCGTATCAGTTCCAGGATGGCGAGGAACGCGCACACCAGCGCTGAGCGCGACCGCAAGCTGCGCAACAACTGTTTCAGCCTGACCGGTCGGTCTTCCAGAGCGAGCCGCCGCCGAACAAAATCGATCATCTGCGAAACCGTTACAGATTCTTCATCGACGTCGAACGACGGCCGCTTGCGCGCGCGATCCAGAATTTGTTGAAACGTTTTCACCAGATCGACCACATCGGCGACCATCTCCGGCTCGGTGCCTTCCGCGTCGCGGAACTCCTTGAGCGCTGGATTCGACCACACCGCTTCTTCAATCTGCTGCTTCTGCAACAGCATCTGCGCCGCGGTCTTGAAGCGCTCATGTTCCAGCAGGCGATTGACCAACTCCAACCGCGGATCGTCTTCCTCCGCCGGCCCCGCCGGATCGCGCGGCAGCAGCATCTTCGACTTGATGTGAATCAGCAGCGACGCGGTGTAAATGAACTCAGCTGCGACATCCACATCGAATCCCTTCATGGTCTCGACATATTTCAGGTACTGTTCGGTGATCTTCGCGATCGGAATGTCATAGATGTCGATGTCCTGCTTGCGAATGAGATCGAGCAGCAGGTCCAGCGGTCCTTCGTACACCTGGCCGACGAAAATCGAGAAGGCAGAATCGTCCGCGTTCCTGTGTTGCATCACGTGCGGGGCAGCGCCGTTCTGTGAAGGAGGGGATTGTCGGTTGTCAGTCATATTCATACGACAAGTTGGCCGCCTCGCGAGCTTCCACCATCGTTGCCTCGGCCACTTTTCGCGCCTTCGCCGATCCCGCTTCCAAAATATCCCACGCCAGCTTCGGATTCGCTTCGTACTTCTGGCGCCGCTCCTGCATCGGCTCTAGGACGCGCCACAAACTGTCCGCGGCCCATCCTTTGCACTCGATGCAACCGATGCCCGCACTTCGACAGCCAGCGTACACCTGCGCCATCGCGTCTTGCGTGTTGAAGATCTTGTGCAAATCGCCCACCGGGCACTTGTCCGGATCTCCAGGATCGCTGCGCCGGATGCGCGCGGGATCAGTCACCATCGTCTTCAGCTTCTGCCGCAGCGATGGCTCAGGCTCGCTCATCAGCAGCGTGTTGCCGTAGGACTTCGACATCTTGCGGCCATCGGTGCCCGGCAGCTTTGCCGCCGGCGTCAACAGCGGCTGCGGTTCTGCAAAAACAGCATTTGAGGTCTGGCCCGGAACAAAATCGCCGACGTACCCTGGTCGAAAGTGCCCCCCTTCTTTTCTCGGGTCTATGAATCTTGCGACCTGCTCTCCCCTCTCAGTCCTAAGCTGTTCCGGAGAGGCATAGTCCCACGCTACGTGATAATTGCGAGGATAGAAGGAGTTGAACCGCCGGGCTACTTCACGTGTTAGTTCAACATGAGGCACCTGATCTTCGCCAACGGGCACAAATAACCTTCGTTCGGCGTCCGGCAGTTCCGGAGATGGAGTGTACAGCAGAATGTCCGCCGACTGTAGCAGCGGATATCCCAGAAAGCCATACGTTCCCAGGTCTTTGTCCTTCAGGTTCTCGCGCTGCTCTTTGTAACTGGGCACGCGCTCCAGCCAGCCCAGAGGCGTAATCATGCTGAACAGCAGGTGCAGCTCGGCATGTTGCGGCACATGCGACTGAATAAACAGCGTGCTCTTGTCCGGGTCAAGTCCTGCAGCCAGATAATCGAGAATAACCTCCAGCGAATTCTGCTTCACGCTGCGCGTATCGGCATAGTCCGTAGTCAGTGCGTGCCAGTCCGCGATGAAGAAAAAACATTCGTAGTCGTCTTGCAAACCAACCCAGTTCCGTAGCGCCCCAACGTAATTGCCCAGGTGCAGCTTGCCGGTTGGCCGCATGCCGCTCAGGATACGACCCTTCGAAATGGTTTTGCTGTCAGTCATCGGCCGCCCAGAAACAACGCAAGCAGTATCTCGTAGAACGCCATGAAAGGTGCGATTATTGCGCCGATAATCGAGATCCCCAGCATCGGCAGAATGAACATGATCACGACCAGACCCGCGTAGCCCATCCGGTCATAAACGCGCAAGGCGTTATAGGAAAGGAAGTGGCGGATTACGTGACTGCCATCCAGCGGCGGCAGAGGGATCAGGTTGAAGACCGCCAGAATCACGTTGATATACATCGCATCGTAAAACAGCTTCGCCAGCGGGGTAGCAATATCGGCACTGTGAGTCTGGCTGCCGATCACGGTATCCGAACCATGCCAGATGATGGCCAGCGCAATGACCGCCAGAAACGCCGTG
>Ga0181505_10003252_pt1 | contig 36816 bp, 32 predicted proteins | sample PEATcosm2014_Bin_5_FD_127743 | JGI IMG/M metagenome (GOLD analysis project Ga0181505, IMG submission 127743) | Metatranscriptome of peatland microbial communities from MTU Mesocosm Facility, Houghton, MI, USA - PEATcosm2014_Bin05_30_metaT... | ecosystem: Environmental > Terrestrial > Soil >...
AAGTCGCCACCGTAGATGGTGTCGTCGAAGTGTATCCAGGTGGAATCGCCTTCGCCCTTCAGGTTCTTGGCGGCGTTGATGCCTCCCTGCGCGCACACGGAGTGCGAGCGCTTTACCGGGACAATCGAGAACAGGTCAACTTCACCGCCCATCTCGGCGATCTTGATAACGGCGGCGAGGCCTGCCAGACCTCCGCCCACTACGATGATTTTCGGAGTTGCTGCCATGCTGTATGAATCCGATCTGCCGGGCCCTCAGGGGCTAAAGCCCGCGTCATTATTGGCTCCGGGTGGCACGGCTGAAGCCGTGCCCCTCCCAGAAGCGTCTCGCAAAATCTCCCTATCGCATTACGATACTTTCTGAAGCATTCGAATCGGGAGGCTGATAGGGCACCCTCAGAAATCCGTACATACTGGCCGCTCCGATTGAAACCAGGCCGAGGGCGAGCGCGAGGCAGAGATAGCCCAAGCGGCGCCGCGCCTTTTCGCCAGTCGTAATCCCCCACTTCGCGGCAAACAGCCAAAGGCCGTAGCTGAAATGCCAGGAAGCGGCGATGATGCCGACCGCGTAGAAGGCAATCATCCACGGATTCTGAAACTCGTGCTGAACTTTAGCAAACGACTGATAGGGGTTCGTCGGCAGGTGCACGCCGGTGAAGCGCAGGTAATAAGTGTGCTGCACCATGTAGATGAGCGCGATGATGCCGGTCCAGCGCTGCGAGGTGTAGAGCCAGTTCCCAGTCCACGGATAATCCGCGACGTTGGTGTCTCCCTGATACCAGATATAGACGCCATAGAGGCCGTGGTAGAGAATCGGAATCCAGATGAAGAACAGCTCCAGCAGAAAAACGAAGGGCAGGCTGTTCAGAAACTTGACCTGATCGCCGTAGGCCTGAGAGCCTCTGAAGGCCTCGAAGTTCGAGATGAAGTGTTCGAGAAGAAAGGCTCCGATGGGTACGACGCCGCTAAGAGAGTGCAGACGGCGCAGCAGGAACGAAGTTCCCTCGCCAGCGCGCAAGGGAGCGACGCCCGCTTTGATCTTTGGAGCTGAAACTGGAGCGACGGGATTGGCAGTTGACGCCACGATAACGGCTCCTGACGTGGTCCGAAGTGCAAACTAGCAATTATCGTTTTGCGCGGGAAGGGAAGTCAAGGAGAGCCTGAACAGGAGAGCCTGAACAGGCGAGCCTGAACAGGCGAGGTTGAGCCACTAACCGCGGAGATCGCGGAGCGCGCAGAGAAAAAAACGGCGGTTGACGGCAACGTGCGGCGTCATCTGCGCACAAGTGGCCGTGCTTGGAACTTCTCTGCGATCTCTGCGTACTCCGCGGTTAAAGGTTCTAATCGTCGGCCGCGCTGTACCACGATAGAAATGCGCGAAAGGCCGCGCCACGATGGCTGTACCGCGCTTTTTCTTCCCCGCTCAGTTCGGCAAATGTCTTGTTGATTTGCGGGAAATTGAATAGCGGATCGTATCCGAATCCGTTCTGGCCTCGAGGCGCGTCCAGAATGACGCCTTCAGCAGTGCCGCGGAAGGTGCGAACCGTCTGGCCGTCGCGGGCCGCAGCCAGCACACAGACGAACCGCGCGGTGCGCTTTTGTTCCGGAACCCCTCTTAGTTCGCGCAGTACGCGCGCGTTGTTGGCTTCATCATCCGCGTTGCGCTCCGCCGTGCGCGGTTCGTTATTCTGCAGATCACAGGTAGCGTAGCGCGCGGAGTGAACGCCGGGCGCTCCGCCGAGCGCGTCAATTTCCAAGCCGGAGTCGTCGGCCAGAACCAGTTCGCCAGGAGCGGCCAGACCGTAGGACTCCGCTTTCTTGCGCGCGTTTTCTTCGAAGGTGGTCCCGTCTTCGACGACCTCGGGCAGAGTGGAAAAGTTGGGGATGTTTGCGATGGTGATGCCGTAGGATGCGGCGGCCCCAGCGAAATCGCGAAGTTTGCCGGCATTCGAAGTTGCCAGTAGGATTCTCCGTTGCATCTCGCGTGCCCTCGATGCCTTTCTCTGTGGCCCCCTGTGTTCCCTGTGGTTATCGGCCGTTTTTTTATCCACAGGGGACACAGGGGAACACAGGGGACTACACCTGGTGCTCTAGCCGGCGCTTGGGCCGCGTTTTGATCCACGCGGCGACGAACACAGCCAGGCTGATGAGCGAGACGATGTTTCCGGCCACGCGATCGATCGTCCGGCGAAAATAGATGTGCACATCGCTGTCTCCGGCGGCAATCGGAATGACGATCAGGCCGGTGACGTCAGTCGTGCGGGTTGCGATGGACTTGCCGTTCACGACGGCGTCCCATGCCGGGTAGTTGAAAAGGCGCACCGTCAGATCTTGCGCTGTGGCAGCGTGGACGGTGAAGTGCTTTTCCGTCTGCTCCCACGCCAGTATATTGCTCGGAACCGCTGTTCCCGCATCGTCGCTGATGCGGGGCCGACTTTCATCCACCTCGGAGGGGTCGCCTTCCGCCGGAACGTATTCGTCGGCACCCTCGTAGCCGGCGCCATTGGCGATCACAGCGCTCATCTGGCGGAAACCAACGGGCGTCTCCCACCATGGGGGCCGGATGCGATGGCCGGCGACGATTACCGCGGCCAGCAGAACGGCAGACGCCAGCCAGCGCGAGGTCCAGCGCTTTGTGGACATAGTCAATAGCATTGCCAAAGCAGCGTTCATGCACAGCAGCCAGCGGAAGGGAAGTTGTACGAAGCGGAACTTGGGCAAGTACTGCCACAGGAAACCGCTCACCGAAACCATGAGGAGCGCGCTGCCGGCGCCCCAGACGGAAAGCAGCATCCAGGGGCTTTGGTCGGCAGCCATTCCTGCGCGCTGCGTCCGCCAGCGGCGAGAGGCCCAGATCGCCAAAGCCAGGACGCCAATTTCGGCGAGGGCTACGCTCGAGACCAGAAGATTGAAGCGGTTGTGAGCGGGATCGGCGATGGTGGTGAAGAGAAAATTGTCCTGCGGCCTGACACCCGGCGCCATTACCCGACTGACGCTGATCCATCCCTGCTCGTAGATTGCCGGCAGCAAATAGAACGAAACGAGACCGGCTCCTAGGACGATCGCCAGCGCCGTTTGGACAAGCGGACGCCAGACCTCTTGACTCCGCGACCGTTTGTACGTCAACTCACATGCGGCTAAGACTACCGCTAGGCCCGCGGTTGAGTAGTGAATCATCACCGCTGCTGGAACATCGGTTAGCCAGGCTGCGGCCAGCAGAAGACTCAGCCAGAGCGACGGGCGAAAGCTATGTTGATCACCCGGGCTGCGGCCAATAAGGGGCTGGTTGAGCCGCAGAAGACAAAGCGGCAGAAGCGGCAGCAGTGCCGCGCCCAGCAGTTCAGCGTACGCGCTCCGCCAGTAGACGATCAACAGGTGGTAGGGATTCAGCGCATAGAATACGGCCGCAAACAGCGCGTCCGGGACCGCGAGCCATTCGCGCGCCAGTCGGTACATGGCCGCTCCGGCGAGCGTGAGCACAATCCAGCAATATGCGCCCGGCACCATCTTCCAGGGCAGAACCGCGCCGAGCGCGGCGCCCAGCGTCCACGAAGCCGGCGGATAAAACAGGAAGCGCGCCTCGCCGTATCCCCACTGGGCCAGCGCCGCCCAACGGGGATATAGGATGCCGTGCTTCCATTGGCCAAGCACTTCCATCCACGAAAACATGTGGAACTCGAAATCATGGCCGGAGGGACTGCCCCGCCAGAAAAACGGAGTGATGGCCAGCAGGCAGGCGCCAGCGAGCACCGCCGCACGCGAGATCGGATTCCTGAGCAAATGGCCTTTAGCTTACCTGAAGCGCCTGATTTCCCGTAGAGACGCGGCTCGCGGCGTCTCCCGTCGCCAGAGACGGGCAAGCTCCGTCTCTAGGCAGAGCCATTCTATTTCTATTGCGTCGGAAACATTATTGGAAAATTAACCAAAGCGAAATCATTTCGGAAGGGTGTCGAGGTAGTCTCGGATCAACGAGGTGGAAATAGACCACCGGGGACTGGGCCGGCGCCAAAGACGGGGTGTCGGTATGGTCCCCGTTTTATTGTGCTGGCCGGTACTCTTATTGATTGATTCGTTGCTATTGGCTCACAGCCGCCGGGTTTCGCTGACGGTGCAGCTCGGCGAGGAAAGCTTCTTCTTCCATCGCATTGCCGGTCCGCAGCAATTCCAGGAGCGGATCGTCCACGTCCGTTCCAGCGCCGCTGGCTTGGCTCAGGTCGACCGTGTTGGCGACCAGAGAACGAGGAGAAGTCTCCAGCTGCGGAGTGGCGCCGGGTTCGCGAGTGAGGAACTCGATGAACTCGCCGACGCTTTTGCGCTGCTCTTCCGTGCGAGCGGGAAATTCAATGCCCATGCCATGTCCGGGATGCATGATCCGAACCAACCCTTCGGCGTGAATCTCCAACCCGGCGGCACGCAGGCACAGGTCGACGGTCGAGGACTGAGGAAAGGGAGATTCGGTCTGCACATAACAGCCGCCCAAACTGAGGTCCGTCAGTTTACATTGGCGGACCGCGTCCGGTTCTTCGGGCAGAGCATCGTGGGAACGGGCAGCCAGCCACTCGCCCATTTCTTCGCGCATCTTTTCGTCGATGTCGAGGAAGCGCAGGCCGGTTTGACCGTTGGTCGTACTCCAGGCAACTTCCGCATCCGCTTCAATGCCAATGCTGCCGTCGGGAAGCTCAAAGGAGACGCGAACCACCTCCGCGGACGGCAGTGGCTTCGCCGCCAGCACATCCATGCCGCCGGTGCTCAGGTCGAGCAGAATGCCTTCCATGGGATTGGCGTCGCCGGTGCGAATTGAAACCGCCGCCTGCACGGCCACCCGCATCGACTGCCGCCTTTCGCGCTTCAGCAGCGCCGTGGCGGCCCGCAAGGTGCTTTGAGCCTGCTCCTGCGAAATGGGTTTGGTGAGGATGAAATGAGTTCCCGCGCCCAGGATCGACCGTATCTGCGAGGCATCGTGGAGCAAGGCAACCGTGACCGGCGGTTTACGATCGGGCCCGACCAGGCGGCGGCAGGCTTCGAGTATCGGAGACGCCGCTTCCGGATCGTCGAAGTCGACAATGACCTGATCGAAGCGCTCCTCCGTCAGTCGCGTCACCGCAACGTCGGCCGCGTTCGACCGATCCACCGCAACGCCCAGCTGCGCTAGCACCTGAATCAGCGTTTCCGCAGTCGGGTCATCCTTTGTCACCAGCAATGCCTGCAATATCATGCCACCGAGCCTCCCGCCTCGCGCTTTGCCTTTCTACGGCCAGCGCGGAGTTGCGCTGCGCGCCGGCTTGGCCGCGGCTGGCGAGGATTGAGCGCCGGCCTTGGCAGCCATGGCATTGGCGTTTTCGTCGTCCACTTCCGCCAGCACCGCGCTGTCGTCCTCAACATCGTTTTCGGCAAGCAACGGCGCCACTTCGCGCAGTTTCTCGGCCGCCTGCTGCAGCATCTCGATCTGCTTGCCCAACTGCGTGTACTGCGCCTGCTTGCGGCGCAGAACCTCATGGATATCTTTCATACAACCCCCTGCGCCTGACTGTAGGTTTGGACACAGCTAAGGTCAACGGCAAAGGCATGGCGGGCGGTTACTGCGGTAACGGATCAAGATAGGGGCGGGGTTTAAAGTAGTGTCCGAATCAGGCTCGGCTAAGGCAGCTTAAGGAAGCGAAGCTGAAACGGTTGTGCGAGGAGCCGGTTCGAGATGGGAGAGTCGGAATCCTAATTGTCTGTTAAGCCCCTGCAAAGCTGCAAAGGCTATCAAGTAACTTGGGCCCAAAACCAAAAGCCCCGCCTTGCGGCGGGGCCATGAGTTGAGTGTTCTGGGCGAACTAAAAAGTCAAGCTACTACCCGACCAGCTTGCGACGGAACATTCCAGCGATACCTACCAGCCCGGTTCCCAAGAGACCCAGCGTTCCCGGCTCTGGGGTGGTGAGCTGTGAGGATCCCAGACTGATGTGCCCGATACCCTGCGTCAGCTGTCCGTTAATAGTGTAGATGTTCTGGGTAGTCCATCCAGTCGCCTGACGACCGCCATACAGCGCGCCCGCGATCTCGCCGCTGAGGGTGTAGGTCAGGTTCAATTTGCCAGGCGCGCTAGTCAGAGTCCAATCCACCGGACCGACGAAGCTTCCGTTGAAGATCGTGCCCTTCGGTTCTCCGTACTTGCCAATTCCCATTACGGTAAACCACGAACCCGAGGAAGAAAACGTCCCGCCCCACCGGATCGAGCCGCTGGTGAGAGCGCCGACCGAGAAGCTGACCGATCCGAGAGCATGTCCCGCAGGCGCTGTAATGCCGTTGAAGCTGCTCAATTGCGATCCCCGCGAAGTGATGCCCGCAGCCGAGATCGAAATGCTGCCAAACTCGTTTGTGAGAGTAATCGTGTCCGCCCAAGCCGCCATCGGCAACGCCAATGCCAGCAATGCTAGAAGAACTACCACTCGCCTCATTTTAGTTCCCTCCAAAGTTTTGTCTTTGCCCACTTCACCCTGAATATCGCCTCCAGGGTATAGGTCGCCTAACCCTCTTAGTGCACTTGCAGTTCCAACACCGTCAAGGATTGGTTGTTGTTGTTTATCAGCAACTTACAACCATTCATCGTGACGGTTCCGAATCCGGGAATGCAATCTCCTGCACACTATCAACAATCGCTTTCCCCAGAATCGTCCGCTGACAGATCCTGCTGCGACCGATAGTAACCGATCGCAAGGTTACCGATGTTACCACGGACTCGAAATTTTGCAAGTGGCTCGTTCGTGCCATCCAATCGCTCAAAAGTGGGATTCCTCCGGCGCGCCCGTTACCGTATCCTCGAAGGTGAGCAGTTCTGGGGGAGGGCTGTTCGGGGCGCCCCGTGATCCTTCGGATCCGGGGCGCTTCTTTTTGTGGTGAAGTCTCCCGGCCTGCCAGGTTCCCCCTCGGTTGGGTTTGCGTATCGGGCCTCGCTTGCCCGCCCGCGTTTCCGGGATTACCCTCCAGGGTCGTCTGAGAAGGTTGGTACTTCTTCACTTTTTCCCGAGGATAGGCTGCGATAGGCAGCGTCCAAAATGATCTGGTTCCGCCAGCCTTCCTGGCCGGGCGCTGGAAACGCCTCCCGCCCTTCGATCGCGGCAGCGAAACTGTCTACCTGCTTCGCATAAGTAAGCAGGTTGGAAACGGTTTCTTCGGCCACCCGCTGTCCGTTGCGCCACAGTTCCAACTTCACCGGCCGTTCAACATTCAGCGCCTCATCGGCCCGGAGCGCGCCCGCGTCGCCGACAATCTCCAGCGGCGTGCGATAGTGGGCGCGGACGGAAACCAGCACCGTGGCCAGCGTGCCGCGCCGGAATTCCAGGGTCAGGATGGCCGCCGCTTCCACGTCGCCCGATTGTTCGTCCGGGCCGCCGGCTGCAGTCACGCGCCGGGGTTCATCCTGCAGGATGTAGCGCAAGGCATCGATGCAATGCACGCCCACGTCGGCGATGGGCCCGCCTCCGGCGATCGAGCGGTTGTAGAGCCAGGTGCGGGCGTGGCCCGAACCGGGATACGAAAACTCCGCCCGCGCAAAGATGGGGCGGCCGACGTCGCCAGCGGCGACGCGTTCGCGAAATCTCGCCGTGCTTTCTTCAAAGCGAAAGCACTGGGCAACGCCAAGCAGAACGCCCGCCTTGCGCGCCCCTTCAATCATGCGGCGGCATTCGTCCGCATCCATGCCCATCGGCTTCTCGCACAGCACCGGCTTGCCGGCAGCAACCGCGTCGGAGACGTCCTGCAGATGGCAGACGTTGGGAGTAGTGACCAGCACGGCGTCGACGTCGGGGCAGCGGCTGAGTTCTGCGGTCGAGCCGAAAACATGCGGAATGCCATACTGCGCCGCGGCTTCGCGTCCTTTGCCGGAGTCCCGGCGCGACAGAGCGACCACCTTGCAGTTCCGGGCGAGAGCGAATCCGGGCATCAGCCGCCGCACGGCGTGCAATCCAAAACCTGCGATACCAAAGCGAATCATGTGAAATCTCACCGGTGTCGAAAACATTCTACATTCGCCGCCGGCAATCCCCGGTGGCCGTTCCCTGTGCACCCCTGTGCTCCCTGTGGTGAGAGCCCTCCGTAACGTAGCGAAACCACAGGGGACACAGAGGCTCACGGGGGAAAAGCAGCCTCTCACTAGGCAGTGCTCAGAGACGCCGAAGGTCAGCGAGCAGCGCGGGGTCAATATTGCCGCCGCTGACCACGGCCACGTTGGTCAGCGTCTCAGGCAACTCTTCGGTGTGGAAAAGAAACGCCGCGGCGGCGACGGCGCCGCTCGGTTCAGCCAGTGTTTGCGCGTTCTCACTGAGAGCCCGCGTGGCTTCGCGAATCTCGCCTTCGGTCACGCTGACGATGTCGTCGACAAAGGCGCGGATGTGTTCGAAATTGATCGGCCCAATACTCTGCGTGCGCAGCCCGTCGGCCAGCGTCCGCGAGACTTGCTCAGCCGGAAAGGAGACGATGCGGCCGGCGCACAAGCTGGCTTGCGCATCGGCGGCCAGTGCGGGTTCGACGCCAATTATCTTCACCCGGGGATGACTAAGCTGGGGTCGACTAAGCTCGAGATTGCTGAGCTTGATGGCAGCCGCGACGCCGCTGATCAATCCACCTCCGCCGACGGGAACCAGCACGGTTTCAACGTTGGGAAGATCTTCGAGAATTTCGAGTCCCACCGTTCCCTGGCCGGCGATGATCTTTTCGTCATTGTAGGGAGGCACGATCGCGTAGCCGTGCAAGGCAGCCAGTTCTTCCGCGCGCAACCGGCGCTCTTCACTGCCCGGACCGACGAGGACGATCTCCGCGCCAAGGGCAGCAGTAGCCTCCATCTTGTTCTTAGGAGCATTGCCCGGCATGACGATGATGGCCCGAACGCCCAGCGCGCGTGCCGCGTAAGCTACGCCCTGCGCGTGATTGCCGCTGGAATAGGAAATGACTCCGCGGCGGCGTTCTTCGTCGCTAAGCGATGCCACTTTGTTATAAGCGCCGCGCAGCTTGAAAGCTCCGATGGGCTGCAGGTTTTCAAGCTTGAGGAAAAGCTTGCGCCGATCCGCTGCGCCCGTCCACTCGAACAGCGGAGTGCGGACGGCAATGCCGCGGAGCAGGGATTGGGCTTGCTGGATGTCTTTTAGTGTGACCATTATCGCTGTTCATTCAGCGTGCCCGGTCCTCGCGTTTTTTGCAAGCTTGCGCAACTGTAATCTATAAGTTACAATAAGCGAGCGATGGAAATCCGCCGCTACCTGACCGCATCGGGCAGAGATGTTTCCGGCGGCTGGCTCTCAGAACTGAGAGATGTTCGAACCAGGGCGAAGATTGTGGCCCGGATCGATCGCCTCTCTCTAGGCAACTTCGGCGACTGCAAAGCCCTGCGCGGCGGCTTATTTGAGCTGCGCATCGACTGGGGGCCGGGCTATCGAGTCTATTACGCGCTGGTGGGTAAAGCTTGCGTCCTGCTGCTTTGCGGGGGAGACAAGCGCAAGCAGGCATCCGACATTAGGCGCGCGCTGGAGTATCTCAAGGATTACAGGGAGAGAACACGATGAAACGCAAGGCGAGCATTTCGCACGACGAAGCCACGGTTCGTGAACTGCGCGAAAACCCGGAGTTCGCCGCCGAGTACCTGCGTGCTGCGCTGGAGGATGACGACGAGCCGAGCGTGCTCCTGATAGCCCTGCGGCGTATCGCCGAGGCGCGGGGCGGCATTGCCAAGGTGGCGAAGGCCGCCGGCATTGAGCGCGAGAGCCTATACCGCGTCCTATCGGCCCGTGGAAACCCCCGGCTTTCCACTTTGGTTGCCGTGACCAAGGCGGTGGGGTTGAAACTTACGGTGGAAGCCGTGCAAAAAGCAAAAGATCGGTGTTGACATCAATATTCAGGCAGGTGGCCAACCACATTCTCCGTCTCGGCCCGACGGCTTCGAAGTTCTCGGCGTCTCGGCGGTGAAAAGTTCTCAGATCTCCAGTATCACCGGCATAATCAGCGGCCGCCGTTGCGTCTGCCGCGAGATATAGCGCTTCAGGTCGGTGCGGATTTTCTCCTTGATCACGCCATAGTCCGCTTTCTCTTCGGCGCTCGAGGCATCGAGCGTTTCCATGACGATCTCGCGGGCGCGCTCGATCACTCCGTTTTCGCCGGGAGCGAATCCGCGCGTCACAATCTCCGGCGCCGTTTCGACGCGTCCAGTGAGCTTGTTGATGGCGATGATCGGCATCACGAAGCCGTCTTCGCTGAGATGCCGCCGGTCTTTGATGACGATGTCTTCGACAACGTCGGTGCGCGAGCCGGAATCGATGCACACGCGGCCCACGTTGATACGCCCGGCCTTGCGCGCGCCGCGCTCATCGATTTCGAGAACGTCTCCACTTTCGATCAGCAGCACGGTGCCCACCGAGCCGTGCATGGACGCAGCCAGATCGGCATGCAACTTGAGCTGCCGGAATTCACCATGAATCGGGACGAAATACTTCGGCCGCACCAGGTTGATGATGAGCTTTAATTCTTCCTGGCTGGCGTGTCCGCTGACGTGGATGGGCGGATAAGAACCGTCGTCATAAATAACGTGCGCCTCGCGGCGGAAGAGATGGTCCACCATGCGGAAGATGGCTTTTTCGTTGCCGGGAATAATGCGCGAAGACAGGACGACGGTATCGCCTTTTTCGATTTTGGCGTGCTTGTGGTTGTCAACCGCCGCCCGCGACAGCGCCGACATCGGTTCGCCCTGGGTGCCGCTGATCAGCACGCACACTTTCTCCGGGGCATAGTTTTTCATGTCGCCGGGATGGATCAGCATGCCCTCGGGAATCTGGACATAGCCGAGGTCCTCGGCGATCTCGGAGGAACTGTTCATGGACCGGCCAATGAAACAAATCTTGCGGCCGTGCTCGCGCGCCATGTCGACGGTCAGCTTGATGCGGTGAATCGAAGACGAGAAGCAGGAGATGAACAAACGCCGCTGGGTGCGCGCAAACACCTCCTCGAACTTGCGCCGGACCGCGCGCTCGCTCGGAGTGTAGCCCTTGCGCTCGACGTTGGTGGAATCCTGCAAGAGCGCCAACACGCCTTCTTTGCCGTACTCGGCGAAGCCGTGCAGGTCGAAAAGGCGGTTGTCGGTGGGCGTCGGATCGACCTTGAAGTCTCCGGTATGCAGCACGACGCCGAGCGGCGTGTGAATGGCGAGCGCCACACAATCGACCAGGCTGTGCGTGACCTGCAGCGGATGAATGGTAAAAGGTCCAACCTTGAAGCGTTCTCCGGGACGGATTTCGCGCAGGTCGGTGTCGTCGAGGAGTTGGTGTTCATCGAGCTTATCCTCGACATAGGCCAGCGTGAACTCGGTGCCCCAGACGGGAACATTCAGCTCGCTGAGAATCCAGGGCAACGCTCCAATGTGGTCTTCATGGCCGTGCGTAAGCACGATGCCCAGCACATGCTTGCGATTCTCCAGCAGGTAAGAAATGTCGGGGACAACGATGTCGACGCCCAGCAACTCGGCTTCGGGAAACATGAGGCCGGCGTCGACCACGATGATGTCGTCGCCATAGCGGATGGCCATGCAGTTCATACCGAACTCGCCCAGCCCGCCTAGTGGAACAATATGCAGTTTTCCTGTTGGCATTATCAAAGTCGATGCTAGCACAGGGAGAGGCTCGTGTAGAGACGGGGCTTGCCCCGTCTGCTGTGGACGAATTTGCCGGTGGAGAGCCGGGCGCCCTCGCCCGGCAGGACGGGCGGGACGCTAGTCGCTCCATGAGATGTGTGAGACGCAGCAAGCCGCGTCTCAACGGCAAGTCGGAGGCGGCGTTAGGCGCGGCTGCTAAACTTATACTGAAAGATGGCCGACGAGAAAAAATCCTGGCTGCGCCGTCGCGTCGAAGGCGCGATTCGCGGCGGCCTGACGCGCGCCTACGAAACGGTCAAGGTCGATCCCGGACGCTTCCTGATGCAATTGCGCGTGGCGCACGGACTACCGCTGGCCACATTTCAAGGCGTTATCACGCTCCCGCTGGAACGCCTCGACGATGTGGCCGAGTCGGTGATCCGCGGCGGCATGAAGCTGGCAGCGGCGGAGGGAGCCGGATTCGGTCTGGGCGGGATCCTCACCATCGTGCCCGACCTCGGCATTCTTTCCGCCATCACCATGCGCACCATCCAGAAGCTCAGCCTGATTTATGGTTTCGAGTTGAACACCGACGACGAAATAGCCGAGCTCTGGATTGCAGCCGCCAGCGCCGCCGGCGTCGACATCAGCCGGGAGTTGCTTGAGAAAGAAGTAGTCAATCGCTTCGTGCCAAGAGTGATCCAGCGGATCGCGGTGCAGGCCGGCGCCGATGTGGTGGAGAAGTGGGCCGGACGCCTGATTCCCGTTGTCAGTTCGGCCATAGGATGCGCGCTGAACTATTACTTCGTGCGGGCCTGGGGCCAGCGTGCCGGGGCGCACTTCCGCAAGAAGCATCTCGCAGCGCGGCGCAAGTTCGCGGAGGAACAGATGCAACTACCCGGTACGACATCGGCGACGTTGCCGTCGTGAGCGGGCTCTAATCCCAACTCTGGCGTTCCTTTTGCAGATAGTCTTTTGGATATTTACCGCGAGCTAAACCCCGAATCGCGGCATGGTGGGACTTTGGTTTTTGCAGGACGAGCAGTCTCCCACTTCTAACAACGATAAGAACTTTGTCGCCGGGTTTCAGGCCCAACGCCTTGCGAGCTTCACGCAGGATCACGATCTGGTTCTTCGCGGAAAGAGTTGTTTCCGTCATCCTTTACATTGTAACTGGGGCACAGTGAGGCGCCATGCCGCGCTCGCTATCCGCGGGTTTCCTTTCTCAGTACTTGCTCCTGCAGCCACATCGTCTCCAGGAGACTCTCCTCGGAATCAAACAAAGAAAAGGAGTTCAGGTTGTAGTCGTTCAGTAGTCGCAGAACCTTGATCCGTTCACTGGAGGGGAGGTTGAATTTCCACAGGAAATCCTGCTTGGGACGCCTGTTATCGAAAACATGCTGGTGCGAGTCAAAACGCCATCCATAGCTCGCGTCCCAGCTGCCGCAGATCGTGTAGTCGGATTGCTGAAGGAAATGCCTGCGATGACTCCGCACATACGGCCCAATGGGCCGGATGGTAGGTTCTCCCACAGCCCCTCCCTTCACTCCCTGCGGGCTTTCGCAATACGCGTAAATCGATCTCTCCTCGGGCTTCGTGAGTGGGTCATCCCTAAAAGCGAAGAAGGCCGCAACGTATGGCGAGTAGGACCAGTCGAGGAGAGGTGAGGGGAACCCATGATGTCGCAAATAAATCATGTATCGATAAAGAGGTTCGGGAGGAAAGCTGCTAAAAGGCAGAAGTAATTCAGGGTCGAGAAACTTCTCACAAAACTTGGAGTCGTACGCAGGCACGCCTACGCCGGTAAAGGTTTCAACTCTGGGCCCGATCCCGGCGCAGATGAGTCGGTAAAAGTCAAGGAAGAGCATCCTTGTCTGCCCGCTCCGTTCGAGCGTGGTGGCAAGTGGCCACTCGGAGTTGCCTTGTCCACGGAACAGCAACGGTGAGGACTGCTTCTTGCCATACTCGGCGCGCAGCTTCTTGAGCGTCTCTTCAAATGTCTCCCAATCACGTAATGCGTTCTCTTGGTTCGCTTCCACGTCCAGCCCCTCGATAATGATCCTAGAACAGCGCAAGAGCCAGCACGGCTCGGTTTCTACCTGAGCCACTCTTCCAACTCAATCCCGCGCTCGGTCTTCTCGTCGCGATACTTCACGATCACGGGCGTGTAGAGGGAGAGGCCCCAGTCTTCGGAATTGGATTTGCCCTTGCCTTTTTTTACGGCACGCGAGCCGGGGACGACCACCGCGTTCTCCGGAACTTCCAGCGGATGCTCCGCTGTCGCCCGGTAGATTTCGCCACGCACCAGATCGTAGAGCGGCGTGGATCGGGTCAGAATCGTTCCCGCCCCCAAAACCGCGCGGGCACGAACCAGCGTGCCTTCATACACTCCGCAATTCCCGCCAATCAGCACATCGTCTTCGATGATCACCGGGGCCGCGTTGATAGGTTCCAACACGCCTCCGACCTGCGCGGCGGCGCTCAGGTGTACGCGTTTGCCAATCTGCGCGCAGGAGCCGACCAGGGCATGCGAGTCAATCATCGAGCCTTCATCCACGTAGGCGCCAACGTTGATATACATGGGAGGCATGCAGACGACCGACGGCGCCACATACGCCCCTTCGCGGATGGAAGATCCGCCGGGCACAAGGCGAACGCGGTCGGCAAGGGTGAGACGGCGGGTTGGGAAAGTGTCTTTGTCAATGAAGGAAAGCACGTCGCCGTCCGACATTTGTTGTAACTCGCCAAGACGGAAACCCAGCAGAATGCCCTGCTTCACCCAGGCATTGACGACCCAGTGTCCGCCGACCTTCTCAGCGGCGCGAACTTCGCCGCGAGTCAGCGCAGCGCGGAAGTCGAAAAAAGTGGGACGGGCTTCGTCAGGGTTGACGATCGTCGCGCTCATCGAGAGGCGTTCAATGGCCGACTTCAAAAGAGACAGCGAATCTGATGTAGACAAGAAGCAGGTCCTTCGCTTCGCTCAGGATGACAAGCCGTAATTGGACTTAGCTAAGAGCCAAATGCTAAATGCTGCCTTTACGCCACGCACTTGCATTCGCTGCGGATCAGCACCCCGGGCATCTGATGAGTCGCCTCGCGCGCCTCGGCCAGGTTGGCGTACGGTCCGTGCCAGCGCGAATGATTGGGATCGTGTCCGGCGGGGCGTCCTTTGCCGGAGCTGCACTGTCCACAGGACGCGCGGTGCAGAATCGCTTTGTGCGGGCCCGCTGCCCAATTCTCGTAAATATAGAATTCGGCGGCAGCCGCCGGAGGAGTCGCAGGCCGGGTAATCAATCCAGCGTCGGTCGCGATCTTCTGCAGCTTTGAGCGCGTGTCGCGCCGCATGGGAAGCAAGGGCAGGCGATAGACTTCTTCAATCCTGCCCATCATCGACAGAACGGCCTTCACCGGCAGCGGACTCGACTCGATGAAGTTGGCCAGCATCAGCGGAAGATACTTGCGCTGGATGGCGCGCGCCGCGTTCCAGTCGTTGTTCAGAGCGGCGCGGGTCATCTCCGCCATCTCGCGGGGAATTTCGTTGGACGCAACCGAGATTACGCCCACGCCGCCGAGCGCGATCACCGGCAAAGTCATGACGTCGTCGCCGGACAGCACCAGAAAACTCTCCGGCATCGAGTTCAGCATCTCCGCGATCTGCGCGATGTTCCCGCTGGCTTCCTTCACGCCCGCTATATTCGGCACCTCGCTCAACCTCGCCAGGGTCGCGGGTTCGAGATTGGCGGAGGTGCGGCCCGGCACGTTGTAGAGGATGACGGGCTTGTCGATCGCTTCGGCGATCGCGCGAAAATGCCGGTACTGCCCTTCCTGCGTGGGCTTGTTGTAGTACGGAGAAGCAGTGAGGATGGCGTTAACGCCGGGGCGCGCCGCCACCTCTTTCGCTTTGGCCACAGCCTCCTGCGTAGAGTTAGAGGTGGCGCCGGCGACGATCGGGACGCGTCCGGCAACGACTTCGATGGTCACGTCGATGACGCGCAGCCACTCATCGTGCGTGAGCGTGGGAGTTTCTCCCGTAGTGCCGCAGGGAATCAGGAAATCGATGCCCGATTCGACCTGCCAGGCAACCAGATTACGGAGTGCGTTTTCGTCGACAGCACCGTCCTGAGAGAACGGTGTGACCAGAGCGGTACCACAGCCTCGCAGTAGCATGGCATAAGGATAACTCTTCTCGCGAGCGCTTGCATGAAGAGAGGTTTTGCGAGTACAGAGACGGGCGCCCTCGCCCGTCCAAGGTCGTGTAGGGACAACCGCCCTCGGCTGTCCAAGCCGAGCGAAGCTCGGCAGCTGCCCGTGGTCAGAGCAATTCTGAATTAGCTCTAAAGCTCGCGCCAGACGTTGCGGAACTCGAAGAAGCCGGTCTTCCCCGCCAGCCACTCGGCGGCGCGCACCGCGCCGTCAGCGAATCCGCGGCGCGACTTGGCGTCGTGGCAAAGATAAATCCGGTCGTTGGGAGAATCGAAAGTGATCTCGTGCATCCCGACCGCGTCGCCCTCGCGAAACGAGACGATTTCAACTTCCCGGCCTCCCGACTCGCGCACAATCTTCTGCAGTGTGATGGCAGTCCCCGAAGGAGCGTCTTTCTTCGTTGTATGATGGCGCTCGAAAATCTGACCCGAGTAATCGTACTTCAGCGCGGCTCCCGCGGTTGCGGCAATCTCGAAAAACAAGTTCACCCCGATGGAAAAATTCGATCCGTAAAGAAAGCCCGTTCTTGCCGAGAGCACCATTTCGCGCAAGCGCGGCAATTGCTCGTACCAGCCGGTGGTCCCGACCACGATGTTCTTTCCAGCGCGGATACAGGCTTCGGCATTGCCGATGACGGCGGAGGGTGCGGTGAAATCGATGGCGACGTCGAAGGGGGCAAGGAAAGCGGGAGTGAGAGCGCAGGCATCCGCGTTCTCGTCGACATCCAAGGTGCGGACATGATGCCGGCGCTCGCGCGCCACTTCCGCGACTAGCGATCCGGTTTTGCCGCAGCCGAGAATTAGAAGATTCATGCTGAGCCCTTAAACCGCAAAGTGCGCCGAGACGCCAAGAAAACCGAAAAGGCTCCCGCGCATCACATTCTCGCAGATTTAACGCCGAAAGGCGGCCTCAAGTGGCAATATCAAAAGTTGATAGTGTAAATCTGAGCCGAGACATCCATCGCCCAGTGTGCCAGAATCAGCGGTGAGAGCCGACGGATCCAAAGGTACACCAGCGTCAGCCCAAGCGCGCCCGGCAGGAAAAAAAGAAAGCGCCACAGCACGTATTTCCAATCCCAAATAAAAGGAATAAAACTGTGCTGCAGAGCCCACCAGAACCCTACTATCAGCACGGCGGCCCACTTGCGCCCCGTCAGTGCCTGAATCCGCGGCAGCACATAGCCGTTATAGGTCATCTCCTCGGTCGGCGACCAGATCAGCCAGAATAGGCTGAAGCTGTAGATCACGGCCCAAACCGGCAACCGCCGAGCGAAAAGTAATCCCGGATACAGTAATTCCAGATTCGGATGCGCGGTGCCGAACACAAGCTTCGTCGCCAGCGCCCCAGGAGCGCCGAAAAGCGCCATCGCCAGCAAGAGGCACCCAATTCCCAGAAAAATATCTTGCCCCCGGCGAAGCCGTATCTGGCCGATCAGGTCGCGCAAGCGAATGCCTTCGGCGCGGGTGAATTTCGCCATCAGCGTCAGGCAACCGACGTCGACCAGCGTCCCGTAAACCGACCACCATGGCGCCGCCGCGTTCCACGGAGACGGATGACCGCGCACAGCAAAAAGGGCCGCCACCAGCGCCTGGGCCGCGATCATGAAGAAACTGCGGCCGACCATCACCATGGCGGGTCCAGCCCAGGTGATCTGGCCGGATCGAACGCGGCCTTCCACTTCCGCCTGTGAGCTCATGGTGGGATCTCCCTAACGGCGGGGGGAGTTCACGCAAACACTTCCGGATCGGCTTCGGCGAAAAACGCGTGGTGCAGGCGCCGGACTACTTCGGCTGCGTCGTCCTCTTCAATCACGAAGGTCAGATTAATCTCCGACGCGCCTTGTGAGATCATGCGTATCTTCACATCTTCAAGAATGCCAAAGACTTTGGCCGCGATGCCGGGTGTATCACGCAAATTCTCCCCCACCAGGCAGACAATCGCTTTCCGCCCCTCGTACTTCACGTCCGCGATCTTCGCCAGATCGGCGGCCAGAGCCGGGATGGCTTCGTTAGTCTCGGCCGTCACCGAGACGCTGACTTCAGAAGTCGAAACCACGTCCACCGCGATGTCGTGCTGATCGAAGGCCTCGAAGATGGACTTCAAATATCCATGCACCAGCAGACGGCGGGGCGAGGCGACCTCGACCAGCGTGATCTTTTTCTTGAGCGCGATGGCCTTGAAGATGTTCGTGCAACGCGGGGCGCGCGCCGTAACCTTCGTCCCTTCGCAGGTCGGGTTCAGCGAGTTCAGAACATAAACTGGAATGTTTTTCTGAATCGCGGGCAGCACGGTCGCCGGATGCAGAACCTTCGCCCCGAAGTAGGCAAGTTCGGCGGCCTCGTCAAAGCTGATGACCTTGATGCGGCGGGCATCGGGACAAAGGCGCGGGTCGGTGGTCATCATGCCGTCGACGTCGGTCCAGATTTCGATGCGCTCGGCGTTGAGAGCGGCGCCAAAAATCGCGGCGGAAAAATCCGATCCTCCGCGGCCGATGGTAGTCGTGATGCCGGCGCGATTCGAACCAATGAATCCGCCCATCACCGCAACCTTGCCCGCCTCGACCAGAGGCTGCACCCGCTTGCGCAGGCGCTCGTTGGTCTCATCGAACTGTGGTACCGCGCGGGTATAGCTGCTGTCGGTCAGCAGGCAAAGGCGCGAATCCACGTGCGCACCCGGCAATCCGCGGGCAACGAAAGCGGCAGCCACGATCTTGCTCGAAAGCACTTCGCCGAACGAGGCAACGTAGTCGTAGGTGCGAGGAGTAATTTCACCGACCGCGCCAATGCCGCGCAGCAGTTCGTCCAGATCTTCGAAGTCGGCGCCCAAGTCGCCATGAAATTCAGTGAAAAGAGCGGTGCCGAGCAATTCGCCAGCGGTGTCATAATGGCGTTCGCGTAAAGCGCGCGCCATTTTGAGCGCGGTCTTGCGATCGCCGCTGCCGGCAGCCTTACCCATGGCAAGCAGGGAGTCGGTGACCTTGGCCATGGCGCTGACCACCACCACGGGCCGGTCCGCCAACCGTCCCTGGACGATGTGGGCGACGCGGTCAATCGCCTTCGCGTCTTGTACGGAAGTCCCGCCGAACTTCATGACAATCATGGGCGGGGGTGCTCCTTAGAAGAGTGGTCAGTGGTCAGTGGCCAGTGGCCAGTTGTCAGCAAAAGCGATGCCGACAAGCTTTTATCCAACCACTGCCCACTGCCCACCGACCACTGACCACTGTTGTTCATCACCCGAAGTACCCCTTCGCCTTGAGAAGTTCAGCATTCAGGAGAGCAGCGCCGGCCGCCCCGCGGATCGTGTTGTGCGACAGCACGGTGAACTTCCAATCGAGCACGTTGCATTTGCGCAAGCGCCCGACCGAGGTGGTCATGCCCGCGCCGAGATCAACGTCGAAGCGCGGTTGCGGACGGTCCGGAGCAGTCATGTACACGACCGGCTGGTCGGGAGCGCTCGGCAGGCGCAGGTGCTGCGGCTCGGCGCGAAAATCGTTCCAGGCGGCAATGATCTCTTCGGGTGCGGCCTTCCTCTTGAATCGGACAGCGACCGACTCGGTATGGCCGTCTTCCACCGCGACGCGATTGCATTGCGCACTCATCGCAAACGGAGCAGGATCGACGCGCGACCCATTCAGCGTCCCCAATAATTTTTGCGTCTCCTCTTCCATCTTCTCTTCTTCTTTGGCGATGTAAGGGATGACGTTGCCGAGAATATCGAGCGACGGCACTCCGGGATATCCAGCACCGCTGACCGCCTGCATGGTGACCGCCATCACCGCCTCGAGAGTGAACGCGCGATGGAGCGGGGCGAGCGCCAGCACCAGTCCAATGGCCGAGCAATTGGGGTTGGTGACAGCAAAGCCGCGGGATTGTTGCCGCCAAAGTTGGGCTTCGATGAGCCGGATATGATCGCCGTTGACCTCGGGAATCACCAGCGGAACGTCGGCTTGCATGCGCAACGCGCTCGAATTGGAGACCACCGCACAACCGGAGGCTGCGAACTGCGGCTCCAGCTCGCGGGCGATCGAAGCATCGAGGGCGGCGAAAATAATTTTCGGGGCGCCTTGCGGTTTTGCCGGCGCAACCGTCATTTTGGCGACGTCAGCCGGGATGGCAGTTTTCAAACGCCAGCGCGCAGCCTCGGCATAGGGCCGGCCTTCCGAACGATCGGAGGCGGCCAGCCATGCCACCTCAAACCACGGATGATGCTCCAGCATTTGAATAAAGCGCTGGCCGACGATGCCAGTGGCGCCGAGAATTCCCACAGCAAGTTTGTTTGACATGATAAGTTGTGATTTTATACCAGCGACTTTTCCCAGGCTGAGTCTCATGAGTGGTTCGGGGTGGGTTTTGGGCAGGGCACGGCTTCAGCCGTGCCGTTTTGAGCCGCATAAACACTGGGCTTTAGCCCCTGACGGAGCCGCCGATCCCTCCTGGGGACGGTTTATGGAATGAGCTCTGGGCTTGTCGAAAAACTCCAGAGACTGGTCATTTACGGTTCCAATTCCGGCACACTGACTCCAGAGAATCCGCGCTGTATACTCGTACGCTCGTTCCAATCATTCCCAGTTCATGCGATTTCATGCGAGGTATAGCAATGAAGACGAAGATATGGATGCTCGCCGTAACTCTTCTGCTCGGGTGCAGCCTGGCCGCCGCCCAAACTCCGGATACGGCGAAAAGCAAGAAGTATCACGATTGGTGGAACGATCGGACCCCCGGAGAGCCGCTCAAGGGTCCGGATGCGAAGAAGCTGCCGCTCATCTCGGTGCGCGGCAACCGGTTTGTCGATCCGCAAGGTGATCCGGTGCTTTTCCGGGGCGTCTCCATCTCCGATCCCGACAAGATCATGAACCAGGGACACTGGAATCGCGATCTGTTCGTTCATGTGCAGCAGATGGGTGCACATCTGGTACGCATTCCGGTGCACCCGATTGCCTGGCGCGAGCGCACGCCGCAGCGCTATCTCGCCCTGCTGGACCAGGCCGTTGGCTGGTGCACGGAACTCGGCATGTACGTCGACATCGACTGGCATTCCATCGGCAATCTGGAACTTGGGCTCTTTCAAGATCCCATGTACGAGACCTCGATGGCCGAGACTTTCAACTTCTGGCGCATCATCTCGCGCCACTTTGCCGGCCACAACACTGTCGCTTTTTACGAGCTCTACAATGAGCCGACTTCGTTCGTGAATCAGTTGGGCCCGGTTTCATGGGAACAATGGAAGCGCACGAATGAGGAACTAATCGCCGTAATCCGAGCCTTTGACGGGGAGAAGATTCCGCTGGTTGCCGGATTCGACTGGGCCTACGATCTCACTCCGCTGCACGAAAGTCCCATTCACGCCGAAGGCATCGGCTACGTGACCCACCCCTACCCGATGAAACGTTCGAAGCCCTGGGAGCCGAAATGGGATGAGGATTTTGGGTTTGCCGCCGGCCGCTTTCCGATCATTGCCACCGAAATCGGATACCAGTCGGACGAAGCGACCCACCCGGAAAATGCCGGCTATGGCCCCGCCATTACCAAGTACCTCGAAAGCCGGGGAATCAGCTGGGTGGCCTGGGTGTTCGATCCCGAATGGGAACCTTCGCTAATTCGCTCATGGGATAGTTACGCGCTGACCCCGCAAGGCGAGTTCTTCAAGGAGGCCATGCAGGGAACCGTGCGCTAGGGGAGCGTCGTCGCTGATTCGGATGTAAAACTCGATGCAGTGATGTCCGCACCGCGCCAGAGGCGGGAAATACGACCCTAGGTGACTGTTCGACTCTCAAGCTTGGATGTAGGCTAAGCCTAGGAGTGACTATGTCCGAATTACGCCAGAATTTTGCCACCAAGGAGTGGGTTGTGATCGCCACCGAGCGCGCCCGGCGTCCGGAAGAAATGGCGCGCCACAGCGAACGGAAGCCGGCGGCGCCGTTTGTCGCGAACTGCCCTTTTTGTCCGGGAAACGAGAAGCTGACTCCACCCGAAATTATGCGCATACCCACCTCGTTGGAGGTTCCGTGGCACGCGCGAGTGATCCCGAATAAGTTTGCGGCTCTTTCCCGCGACGTGCAGCCGACGCGCACGGTGCACCGGTCGCGCCGGTCGGTGAATGGCTTCGGGGTTCACGATGTGATCGTGGAGACGCCCGACCACTCTCAGGTGATGGCCCTGATGTCCGATTCCTACGTGACGGAAATCCTCCGCATCTATAAGTCTCGCTATGATGCGCTCAGCCTCGACCCGCGCATCGCCCTCATTACCATCTTCAAGAATCACGGCATCGACGCCGGCACCAGCCTCGAACACCCGCACTCCCAACTCATCGCCACGCCAGTGATTTCGCTGCAGGTGCGCGAGCGCTTTCAACAGGCCCTGCGGCACTTTGACGACTTTGGCGAGTGCATGTTCTGCCAGATGCTGGAAGAGGAATTGCAGGAACAAACCCGCATCGTCTCGGTCTCCGAGAATTTCGTCGCGCTCGAACTCTATGCCTCATCGGCTCCGTTCTCCACCCACATCTATCCGCGGCGGCACATGGCGAGCTTCGGAGATGTGAGCAGTTCCGAACTCAACGATCTGGCGCGTATGCTGCGCTCGATTCTGGCCAAGCTCTACCACGGCCTGGCCGACCCGGATTTCAACTTTACGATCCGAAGCGCTCCCGCCGAGAGCGTCGGCGTGAAGTACTTTCACTGGTATCTGAGTGTGATCCCGCGGCTCACGCGAGTGGCTGGCTTTGAGCTGGGCTCGGGAATGTTCATCAACACGGTGCTGCCGGAAGCGGCGGCGGAGTTCCTGCGCAAAGTCGATGTGGACAGCGTGAAAAAAACAGCCGAGGCCGTCACCGCGTAGAGGCCATGACGGCGGAGCGACGGGATGCCCGGATGTCCACGTACAACCCGATATCTCTGTAGAGACGCGGCTAGCCGCGTCTCTGGCCACGCGGAGTGAGATCGGGCAAGGCCAGTGCTTCCGGAGTCTTCTAACTTCTTCCCAACTCATGCGGGAACGAGTACTCGTTGAGCGGTCCGAACTTGCGTTTCTCGACGTAGATGCGCCAGCGGCGCCAGACAATGCGCAAACTCGCCATCACGGGGATGGAGAGATAAACGCCGAGGATTCCCGCGATCTCGCCGCCCGCGAGAATACCGAACAACGCCGCCAGGGGGTGCAATTCGACACTCACTCCCATGATGCGGGGAGAGATTACGTAATCTTGAATCATTCGCCAGACGAACAAAAACAGCAGCAGGAAGGCCCAGTGCTGGTATCCCGCCAGAATGGCGACGACCATCATCGCAGCGCCTGCCATCAGCGGGCCGGCTACCGGGACGAATTCCAGCGCGCCACCGACGGTACCGAGCATGAGCGCATACGGCACGCGCATCGCGCCCAGAACTGACGTGTAGGCCATCAGCGACAGCGCCGCCAGGGTCAATTGGGCGCGTATGAATTGGGCGAGCATCTGGTTAAGGTCCTGGAGCACGTCCTGCAGAAACTCGCGCTGCGTGCGCGACTGCACCAGCGCCACCAGCACTTCATGGAAGCTGCCTCCGTCGCGCAGGAAAAAAATGGCAAGAATAGGCACTAGAAAGAGCAACCACACATCCTGCGCCGCCTCGGCCGCGCGGATGCCGATGCGTTGCGCCAGTTTGGATAAGTCTTCCCGGCGACTCGACAAGAACCCCTGGATACGCTTCTGAGTGTCTTCGCTCCAGCCGTGCTGGCTTCCGAACCGCGCCGTAAGCTGGCCGATCTGGCCAGAGAGCTGGCCGTTGCTGGCCTTATCCATCAGTGAGGGCAGCGACGATCCGAGGCGGGCGCTTTGCCGCGCGATTCTCGGGCCGATAAGCAGACCGGACAGCCCCAGACCAACCAGAAGCAGAAGGTAAATGATCGTGATCGCCCAGACCCGGCTGCGGACCAATTTCTCCAGCCGCTCCACGGCGGGATTAATGAGGTAGGCAAAAAAAATGGCGAAAAGGAAGAGAATCAGCGTACGCCGCGCCGCATAGAGAAATCCCAGCCCCACGGCGAACAGGAAAGCCGTGAACAGCACGCGCGACGTGCGTGAATCAAGAATCGTCAAGAGTTGTCCCAGCCGCGGTAAAGCAGGTCTCAGGTCTTAGGTCTCAGCGAGCGCCACAGGAGATTTCTGAGACTGTAAGACCTGAGACCTGCAGTTTAATCGCGGTCCACTTCGGTGTTCTCTCCTACCACGGACATCCGCATAACCTTGAATTGGTCGTGCCCATCGAGCCAGAGTTGCCACGTTCCCGCGTCGGTCTTGAATTCCAGCTTGATCAGCTCCTGCTCCCCGCTCTTCAAGCTCACCTTCTCCAGCCCGATGAATTCCGCGCTGAGCGCCATCGACGAATGTTGGTGGGGGTTCATGGTTCCGAACTGGGTGCGCTGTTTCGGTGGGCACTGCACCAGCCCTTTTTCCTGTTTGCAGGCTGCGGCCAGAAACCTCCATGCCAGCACTTCGCGGTGGACGAAAAAATAATCGTCCAGGATGCTGGTCGACACCGGGAGCAAGTAAGGCTGTACGTGTTCTTTCGTGCCCGGCCCCGTGTTCCACTTCTGCGTCAGGAAATCGTCGTTAGGAAAGACCACCGATTCCGCGATGTCCGGGCTCAGTTCCTTCCACTCGTAGCGCTGGATATCCCCTTTGGCGGTAAGCTGCAGCTCGGAGGTTTGCAAGTCCGGGGTGGGAGAATTCTCCGTCTTGAACTCGGAATCAATAACGCTGCCGCTGGCCGTCTGATAGATCGAAAACGTCTCGGTTCCAACCCGATGCCCATTCTGGAACACGCCGAAGGAACCGGAATCGACCTTTTGCCCCTCGTGTTCTTTCGCTTTGTCTTTTGGCAGGGGAGCGGCCCATGCCGCAACGCACACCATCATGAAAGCGAGCAGCCGATAAGACAACTTCACTGTGATTCTCCTGTCCCGAAGCTTGTCTGGTCAATCCGCGATAAATCCGGCCCCGCGTCTTGCGGAGTTCCTGTAAGGTGCAATGCGCCTTCGATCTCGCCGCAAATCGAAGCCAGCGGCTTGCCCGTGGTCTCTACCACCACACTCGCCTCGCGATAGAAGGGAAGGCGTTCCCCGTACAGTCGGGCGAACTGCTCCGGATCTCCTCGCAACGGCCGTTCCACGCCGTCCAGCAAGCTTCGCCGCCAGAGTTCCGATGGGTCCGCTTGCAGGAAAACCGATGGCCACTGCCGAAGCAATTCGCGGTTCCTTTCCTGAACGAACGCCCCGCCGCCCAGCGCGACCACGCGCTTCGGTTGCCGAGACTCGGCCAGCAGATCGCGAAGCGCGCTAGTTTCAGCGAGCCGGAACCCATGCTCCCCGCGGTCCCGAAAAATCTCGGGAATAGTTTGCCGCTCGCGGGACTCGATTTGGGTATCCAGATCCACAAAATCCCAGCCCAGCCGCCGGGCCAGTTCCTGCCCCACGCTGCTCTTGCCGGAACCCATGAACCCCACAAGAAACACCGCACACACTCCCATGGCGCTCCATCAAGGTCTTAGGTCTTAGGTCTCAGGTCTCAAGAAAATCAAGACCTTCCCAAGACCTGACACCTGAAACCTAAGACCTGACACCTGATTCTCTTTGGGTTCAGCGTTGCTTGAGGCGGATTTTACCACTGAAAGAGCGCAGCACGACCTCCGATGACGCCTGACCGGTCGTACCTATGAAGGAACGTCCGTTTTCCACCGGAAAGCGGGAATGTTTGGGCCGGAGCGGAAAATCGTGACGTACCCTTCCCATCATCGAGTGCGCTCTGAAGTCGGCCGATACATCCGCCGGCGCCAGGGCCTCGATATCGCCGCTGTGGGTGGAGAACCTGTAGTTGCCGCTCGAGCCGAAATCGCCATCGTAGAAAATCTTCCCACTGCCGGTGATGACCTGTACCAGCGGCCCTGCGACCGACTTCAAATGCACATCGCCGCTGATGGAAGAAATCTCCACGTGGCCGTTGCGAACATCGGTAAGCATAATAGCCCCGCGCATCGTCCGCACGTGTACGTGGCCATTCTCGACGTTGCGCACATTCACCGTCGCATCCGCGCCTTCCAGGGTTAAGTCTCCCTGCAAGCGCTCCGCCGACAGCGGGCCGGTCGAAGAATGCAGATTGAGTGTAGCGTCGGGCGGAATCAGCACTTCGTAGTCCACTAGGCCGGTTTGCTCGTTCGCGCCTTCCAGCAAGTGTGACGCGATTTCAATCCGGTTGCCATTCTGCTGCTGGTCGACTTCCACGTTGTCCGACTTGAGCGTGGCCCACACCACCACCTGATTGCCGCTGCCGGGTTTTACCGAAATCGCCCCGTACTGCGTATCCACGGAAACATTCGCGTTGGGACCGACCGTGAAACGATATTCCTTCTTGCTTTCGGCGAAGGCCGCCGACGCCAGACAGGTTGCCACCACCAGAGTTACGACCGTGGTGTAGTGAACGCTAGCTTGCTGGACACTCGCCTTCTGAACACTCGCCATAGAACCCCGCCCCTGCGGCCGGGAACGCCGGTCCGCCCCTTCCCCTATTGAATACGATCCAACGCGATCTGGTAAAGAAGTGCCTTTTGCTGATAAGCATCCATCAGGTGCTGCCGCGCGTCTTCGTCTCCCGGATTCCGATCCACGTATGCCTGCGTTTCCCGGATATCGGCATTCACCGCCTGCAGTTGGTTTTCATACGTGGCCCGCGTCGCAGGGCCAAGTGTGGAAACCACACTCAGAAACTGTTGATCTTCCGCGCTCGGCGCGGGCTCTACCGTATGCGCCGGCCTCACAGGCTTCTGCGGCGCCTTCTCGGAAGCCACGACGGGCGCCGAGGGTGAGTTGTTCGGATGCGTAGCTGCACTCGGAGTCTCGGGAACGACTTTCGCCACCGAAGTTACCGGAGCCGCCGGAGCTTGCTTCGCAACCTGCGGAACCGGCTTATGGCTTAACACGTAAGCTCCCGCCGCCAGCAGCGCCGCAGCGACCGGCGCCAGCCACCAAGCGGTCGAGGTCCATCGCCGTCGTGGAAGAGTTGGGATAAGGACGGCACGGGCCGGTGTGGATTCGGGTTCCCGGACCAAGGGATCAGAGATCAGCCCTTCGGCGCGCAATTCCGCCGCTATGCGCAGCCACACCCGTGGCGCCGGTTCTTCCGTTGCCACCAGTTGACGCGCTTCGCTCGCGATCAGCCGCAAGTCCGAGACCAGCTCCGAGCAAGCTGGACAGGACTTCAAATGAGCGTCGAAATCAGCTGGAAGCGCACCGCCGCCACGCTGAAACGCACCGTCCGCAGTGTTGTCCAGGAGTTCCGGCAGAACTCTCTCTACATCTGAACACGTCATAGCAAACTCTCCCCAGTACCGCAACTTCCCTTACCCAGTCTTGGCCTTTTCGGCTCTCATGAACTTCAGATAATCCCGCAGCTTCAATCGTGCCTTGTGGAGCTGCGACTTGCTGTTGCCAATCGAACATCCCACGATTTGGGCAATTTCGTTATGCTCGAACCCTTCAATATCGTGCAACACAAAAACCGTCCGATAGCCCGGCGGCAAACGATCAATCGCCCGCTGCAGTTGCAGGCGATCGATGGAGCCCGTCAGCTTTACATCCTTGGTGCCAAATTCTTTGCGCGGCGCCTCGTCGTCCGATTCCAGAGTCTCTTCGAGCGACACGACCGGCAGTCCCTTTTTGCGCAGTTGCATCAAAACCACGTTCACCGTCATGCGGTGCAGCCATGTCGAAAAGGCGGATTCCCCTCGAAACGTCGCGATCTTGCGAAACAGCTGCAGAAAAGCTTCCTGGGCCAGATCTTCGGCCTGGGCGGGATTGGAGACCATGCGCAAACATAACGAGTACACGCGGCGTTTGTGCAGATGATACAAGACTTCGAAGGCTGCTTCGTGGCCCTGCTTCGCCTGCTCGATCGCTTCTGCTTCGGTGATGCCTTTCTTCGGGTCGGTCAAGTCGCCTTTTCCGGCCGCCACTGGTTCAGATGCGGCTTCAAACTCTTTTCGTTGTACAAATTTGCCGAGACAGTCACGGAAGCGCTCTCGACCGTTTTGAACTGGTCAGAATACCAAAAACCGTAGCCGGCGGAATGATCTATCCGACCAAACTACTCGGCTAACTCGGCACAGAGACCACTTTCGTAACCGCAGCTCATCGCCGCCGAACTTCCTTTGTAGAGACGGGGCTTGCCCCGTGTTGCCTGCGCCGTCTGACCTCTGCATCGGGAGACGCGGCAAGCCGCGTCTCTACAGGAAATCGGATACCTCCTGAGAACCTACGCAACCTCACCCTACCCCTTTGCCGTGATCGTCTCCAGCCCATGCCCGTGCGGACCCGTCTCGCGAACCCGCAACAGAATGGCGAACGCCAGACCGACAAATCCGAGAATCGAGAATATCCACATCCCCAGCCCATATCCTCCCGGGTTATCCAGCCCGGCGTGGGAGTAGTCGTTGGCCTTGCCAATCAGCAGGTTCAGCGCAAAGAACCCAATCTGCTGAATCAGCGTCATCAAGGCGTAAGCCGTACCCAGCCGGTTCTGGTCCACGATATAAGCGACCGAAGGCCACATGACCGCCGGAATCAGCGAAAAGACCACCCCCATCATCGACATCGTAACCAGAAAAAGTAGAGGAAAAGTGAGGTGCAACAACGTGAAATGCCAAGCTGCGATCCAGGGAACGGCGAATGTCACCGTTCTGATGGCGGGAAGATACGCTGACATCAAGTAAACCGGCATCAGCAGTACGGACCCAAGCATCATGAACAGCGCCCGCTTGGCGACCTTGTCTACCATCAGCCCAAAGAGCGGTGTAGCAATCATCGCCGTAATGGGGAGCAAACTATTGCAAAAGCCTGCCTGCTGGGTGGCCTCTGATAACGTCATCCCGGGGTGGGCAGCCAGAATCCTATTGGAAAAGAAATCGATGGCGAACGTCCGGAAGGGGAAGATTGCCGAATAGAAAGTGAAGCAGAGCCCAACCACGAACCAGTACGATGGATTAAATCGAAAAAAGTCTTTGAGAGCGCCCCAGATTTTAGTAACAGCTTCCCCGAACGACAATCCCCGGACACGAAAACTCTGCCCGAACTCGATCTTGTCGATCGAGCCCGCCTTGCCTAGTTCGTAGCGTCCCTCTGCCCGGCTTTCGAGCAACCAATAGATTCCCGAGCAGAGCACGGCCAGTACTCCGGCCCCTACAGCGATGAATAACGGTCCCTGCCAGCTAGGTTCGCCAGTGGGCCCATGGGGATAAAACGCCTTATTCGCCCAGGTCGGCGAGTTGTCCGCCGCCACCGATGCCAGGCGAGCAATCGTGAGATTGATCCCGAAGGCAAAGCTCAGTTCTTTGCCCTTAAACCACTTGGCAAGCACGGTTGTCACCGCGACGATCATTGACTCGGCGCCCAGCCCAAGCACGGTGCGGCCGGCGATCATCACGCCCGGCCGCCCGCGAGCGGCAGTGAGCGCAGCTCCCAGCAGGCAGAGTCCCGCAAAAAATGTAATCGCCTTCTTGGTGCCAATGCGATCGATGACGATGCCGCCGATCAGCAGGGTCAAAACCGCAGCCACGCTATAGGAAGAATTCAACCATCCGAACGCCGTGGCGGAAAAACCCAGCTTGTCGATAAAAATTCGTTCCAGCGGATTGATACTGTCGTAAATGTAGTAGTTGCCGCCCATGGCCACGCTGACGAACAGCAGCACGGTCCAGCGGTAGAGACGGGACGGTTCAGGACGTGCAAGCTCAGGCATGAAGGCACTCATCCTCGGCGCACGCGGGCGCCTGCATAGTATGTGTGGAGAGAATCAACCGACGAAGATAGCAGATTGGGTTCGAGAATGTCCGGTTTTCGACGCGGCGCGGATCGTTCAACCCCAAAAACAGTTCTCGATCCCAGCGAAGAGCCGTGATCGAGAGCCGAAGACTGATAACTGAAAGCTGAGAGCTGAGAGCCGACAGCTGCCCCTAAATCTTTTCCGTCTTACCGTCGTACTTCACATTGCCGTTCTTTTCATTCTGGCGCGCGACGTCGTCGTTGTTATAGACGTGCCCGGCCTGCCGGACGCCCTTCGCCTCACTCCCCGTGAGCGCCGCGCTCGCGGTGTGCTCCCGTCCCGTGAAGTACATCCAGCCGCCGCGCGCTGTTTCCGCGCGTGGGCCATGTTCTTCCCGCGGACGTTCTTCGCGCATCGGGTTGTGCATCGCATCGCGCATGACGTGGCCTTCGCGTCCAATCGTTTCGGGCCACAGGCGAACCAGCGGCGTCGTCAGCGGAGCGTCGCCGCCCTGGTACCACACCGGTACGGTGTACACCGAACTCGTCGATCCCTGATCCTCCGAAAGTGTCGAGTTGGTCGCGCCCGCAATCAATCCCGTGGTGGCATTCGTCGCTCCCACTGGATTCGGGGAAACTGTTTGCAGCGATATCTCCGGCGTGGTCACCATCGGGATATACGGGCCGCATCCATAAAAGCAGCCGGGGTGAGGAAGAGGTTGTTGCCCAAAAGCCGCTACTGCCATCAAAACCGCCGCCATCAGAACCAAGTAGGGTCGCATACTGCCTCCGCAGGGGACGTACAAATCCATCGTAGAGACGGGGCTAGCCCCGTCTCACTCGGGACTGCAAGTGCAGTTTGCTGGCCAGTTTCCGCCGCGCCAAAGACAGGCAGGATGTCCGGAGATTCGCGGCGCTCTCGGCCAAATCACTGAAATTCAGGCAAGGCCGGCGCGCAGGGCGGGTGAAAACTGCTGCGCACAACCTGCAATCGATTGGCGCAGCCGCAATTCTTAACTGCCGACGTAACGCGCATACAGACTGCGCGCAATGGCCGTGTCGGTCGTCCCCTTGATGATCGCCCGGCCGTCGGGAAACAGCGTCATCTCGTACGGCTCGCGCCAGAACTTCAGCACAAACTCGTTGTGGCGAACGTTGCCGAGAGGCTGAAGGCGCGCGCTCAGTTCCGCAAAATCCACGGGCCGCTCCCGTTCGTGAATCTGTACGGAATTCCTGCCACACATCGTAATGTGAGGGCGCCCTTCACCCGCCAGATGAACGAAGTCCCCGAGGCAGGCGCGGCATCCCGCCCGCGGCCGTATCGCCGCCAACTCCGCCCGTTCATTCGTCCATACATCCCAGGACAGCAGTGTCCGACGCATTTTCGAACGCGCGCCCACCAGAAATTTCAACGCTTCGGTAGCCGCAATCGAAGCGACAAGGTTGACGGCGGAATTCAAAATGCCGGCAGTCTCGCAGGTCTCCACCGTCCCGCGCGGCGATTCCGGAAAAATGCAGCTCAGGCATGCCGTTTCGCCGGGCAGGATGTTCATGGTTACGCCATAGCTGCCAACCGCTGCCGCGTAAATCCACGCCACCGAGTTTTTCACCGCATAGTCGTTGATCAGATAGCGGGTTTCGAAATTGTCGGTGCCATCCAGAATCAGGTCGCAGCCGCCCAGCAGGGAATCGACATTCGCCGGAATCAGGTCGGCGACATGGGGCTCGACGGCGATCTGCGAATTGAAGCGCGCAATCTGCCGCGCCGCCGCAATCGCCTTGGGCACCGATTCGCGGGCGTCGTTCTCGTCAAACAAACCCTGCCGCTGAAGATTGCTGGGCTCGACATAGTCGCGGTCGAGAATCCGCAGCGTCCCAACTCCCGAGCGCGCCAGCAACGAAGCCAGGGCAGAGCCGGTAGCGCCGCATCCGACGATGACCACGCGGGCCTGCGCCAGCTTCTTCTGGCCCTCAGCTCCGATCTCCTTGAACAACACCTGCCGTGAGTACCGGTCGTCGCTCTCCAAAGCAATTACCTTGGCGATTACCTTTCCCGAGCGTTCAAACCAGTATTATAGGTTCCGGTCGTCAAACTTGGTTGGCGAGAGCAACGTGTGCCCTTGAGCGATTCATCGAACCCGAAAGATGGGATGTTGAGCGAGCCTGAGTTTCGGGAGAAAATTTTACCAGTGTGGAGACGGTCGCCCTCAGGAGCCTGCCCTGAGCGAAGTCGAAGGGGCCAAGGTTGCGTAGGGACGGCCGCCCCGGCCGTCCAAGCCGAGCCTACCGGGGCCCCCGTCAAGCCCGGTGTTGGCTTGACGGGGTGGGGGCGCTCGGCAGTTCGCCGCGGTCGCAGCAACTTCGGGGTCGGCGTCCGATTTGTGCTGGTCGTTTTGTTAGTCCTGGCGCACCGGGCAAGCTGGGCGCAGACTCCGCCCCCTGCCCCGCAGCGACCCGCTGAATCCCCCGCCCATTCCGGAACAACGCCCGCAGCAGAATTCGGAGCCATCGCGCCCTATCTCGGCTTGACGATCGACGAGATCGAGTTGCCGGGAGTTCCGCCCGAAGAGGCGGCCGCGTTGCTGGCGGCCACGCCGCTCAAGATCGGCGAACCTCTTACCCGAGAAGCGCTGCACGACGCCATGCAGGCCCTTTTTGCGACCGGACGTTTCTCCGACATCCAGGCTCAAGCCGAACGCACCGTCACCGCCGGCGTCCGGCTGGGCTTTCTGACGGTCGCCAATGATTTCGTGGGCATGGTGACCATGGAAGGCGTTTCCAACAATCCGTCCCCCAACCAACTGGCCAGCTCCACCCGCTTACAACTCGGCGAACTCTACGCTCGGGAAAAAATCGACCGCGCTTTGGCAGGCATCCAACGCGTGATGGAGGAAAATGGATTTCACCAGTCGAAAGTGACCGTCTCAGAGCAGCGCGACGAACAGCAGCACCAGGTCAACATAACCTTTCATGTCATCCGCGGGACTCGTGCCGTTGTCGGAGAGATCACGCTGGACGGCGACGCCGGCTATTCCGTCGCGGAGATCAAGGAGATCGCCAATCTGCATTCCGGCGATCCCGTCGCCTACAGCCGCATTACGCGCGCTCTGCAGCGAATTCGCAGCCGCTATCAGAAGCAGGACCGCCTGCTCGCCCAGGTCTCAGCCGCCGATCGCACCTACCATTCCGAGCGCAACACCGTGGACTACGTCTTCAAAATAGACCGTGGCCCTGTAGTCACCATCGCCGCCGAGGGTTTTAAGATCAGCCAACGCATACTGAAAAAGCTGGTGCCCATCTATGAAGAAGGCGCGGTCGACGACGATCTCCTGAACGAAGGCCGGCGCAACATCCAGAACCATCTTCAGACCCTTGGTTACTTCGAGGCCACCGTCAGCGTGAGCCAGCACAGCGCGCCGGATGGCAAGAATTTGCAGGTGGTTTACGCCGTCAATCCCGGAGACCGCCATAAGCTCGCTGCCATTCGCATTTCCGGCAATCGATTTTTTCCCGACGAACTGATTCGCGCCCACATGCAGGACGAACCCGCCGGACGCCTGTTCAGTCACGGGCGCTACAGCGAAGTGTTGCTCGAAGAGGATGTCGGAAGCATCCAGAGTCTCTATCGAGCGAGTGGCTTCCGGCAGGCCGAAGTCGCCAGCAAACTCGTTACCGGATATCAGGGTGATCCATCGCAGTTGGCCATCGAAATCGCCGTGAAGGAAGGCCCGCAGACGCGCGTGGCCTGGGTCCGCATCGAGGGCACTTACACGCTTCCGCAGGAACAACTCCCCGAAATCTCTACCGCCGAAGGACAAGGCTTTGACGAATCGAGTCTGGCGGATGACCGCGACACAATTCTGGGAAAGTATTTCGACAATGGTTTTCCCAATGCCACCGTCGACGTTGCCTATGTTCCCGTTCCGTCACCGGACAATCTGCCGCGCGTTGGTGTGACCTTCTCCATTCATGAAGGCGAGCAGTTTTTTGTCAGTCAAGTCTTTCTCGATGGACTGCGCCACACCCGCCCCGGAGTCGCCCGGCGGGAGATGCGAGTGCAACCCGGCGCGCCGTTCAGCCAGCAGGAGATGCTGGAGAGCCAGCGCCGTCTCTACGACCTCGGCCTCTTCAAGCAGGTGGATACGGCCATCCAGAACCCGGACGGCACCGAGTCGCGGAAGAACGTGCTGGTCACCGCCAGCGAAGCGGATCGCTACACCTTCGATTACGGCGGTGGTTTCGAGTTCCAGACCGGAGAACCCTCCGTCGGAACCAACCAGCCGCTCGGGCAGACCGGCGTCAGCCCGATGGTCTCTCTCGGCGTCAGCCGCATCAACGTGGGTGGCCGTCATCAGACCATCACCCTGAAGGGCAACCTCGGCCGCCTGCAGCAGCGCGCGCTCGCCAGTTACGACATCCCCAAACTGCTCAACCGTGACAACCTTCGTTTCACCTCCACTGGCCTTTACGACAACACCGTCGACGTTTCCACCTTTACCTCGAAACGTCTGGAGCAGACTTTCCAGATATTGCAAGTGCTCTACAAAATGCAGGACCGCGAACTGACGACTTTCGCTTACCGTTTCAGTTACCGCCGCGTAGAGGCCAGCAATATTGAGGTCACCAGCAACCTGATTCCGCTGCTCTCCCAGCCCACGCGGGTAGGAACTCCTAACTTCATCTACATTCGCAACCGTCGCGATAACGATTTGGAAAGCACGCGCGGCAGCTACACCGCGATCGAAGGCGGCGTTGCCGCCAGCTATTTTGGTTCCGAGGCCGACTTCAGCCGCCAGTTGATCAAGAATTCCACCTATTACACCTTTTTCCGAAATCGCAGCACGGGGCAAGGCTTCGTTTTCGCCCGTTCCACCACTGTCGGGATAGAGAACCGCTTCGGAAGCACGGTTCTACTGGACCCAGCGCAAACGCCGCAACCCGGCCAATCTCTTATCCCGCTTCCCGAGCGTTTTTACAGCGGCGGGGGCAACTCCAATCGCGGTTTCGGGTTAAATCAGGCAGGGCCACGCGACCCGTTTACCGGATTTCCGGTCGGCGGCAGCGCCGTGTTCCTCAACAGTCTGGAGATGCGTTTTCCAAACGTGCTGGTGCCGTATCTGAATGACAACGTCGGCTTCACGATTTTTCACGATATGGGCAATGTTTTCGCGCGGCCGCAGGAAATGCTTCCCAGCCTGGCGCGCTTTCACCAGCCCGACGAACAGTTCTGTTTCCAGGAGGTCACGCACCTCAAGTGCAACTACAACTATGCTTCGCACGCGGTTGGCTTGGGAGTGCGTTATCAGACGCCAATCGGACCGTTGCGCTTCGACTTCGGATACAATCTAAATCCGCCCTACTTTCCCAGCTACACCAACATCGTGACCAATACAAAGACGGGGCAACAGAACGGCCAGTTCGGTTATCAACGCGCCGGGCATTTCAACTTTTCGTTCAGCGTGGGCCAGTCGTTCTGATGCGAATGAAACTCCGCCGCCTAAAATTCGAAATCAAGTGGAGCGACGGGCGTCCCCGCCCGTCCCGCCGGAGACTCGCGAGGCAGTGCGCGCTCACCCTGGCGCTGAGCCTGGCGCTGGTGCTCTCCGCAGTGGCCGGTCAGATTGTCGATCGGGTAGTCGCCAGCGTCAACGGCCACGTGGTTTTGCAGAGCGATTGGGAGCAGGAAGTCGCCTTCGAGGCCTTTTCGAATGCCCGCGATCCGGACTCGTTCACCTCGCCCGAGCGCAGCGCAGCCCTGGATCGTCTGATCGATCAGGAGTTGCTGCGGGAACAGGTCCGGCCGTCTGAACCGGCTCCCGCCGAGCAGGTCGCCGCCCGCGTCGCCGAAGTCCGCAAGCTCCATCCGGACTGCGCCACCGACGAATCATGGAAAGCCAAGCTGCAGCGTTATGGGCTGACCCAAAGCTCGCTGGAGAAGCGTCTGAGCGACCAGATCCAGCTCATGAAGCTCGTCGAAGACCGGCTGCGGCCCTCGATCCAGATTGATCCGCAGGCAGTCGAAACCTACTACCACGATCAGTTGCTGCCCGAGCTGAAACGGGCCGGCAGTCGCGCCACTCCGTTAACCGAGGTTTTTGGCCGAATCAAAGATTTGCTGGCCGAGAAAAAGATGAACGAACTGCTCTCCGGGTGGCTGGCCAGCCTGCGCTCTGGGAGTCACATCGCGACTCCTGAATCCAAGGCCGGTGAGCAGAATCGTTAGCCGAAGCCGCCGACCGAACCGTCGACCGAGCAAATGACCGAACCGCCGACCGAACCGCCGACCGAGCAAATGACCGAACCGCCCGCCGAGCCCGTTCCTCCCGAGCGCCGGCGCATCCTGTTGAAACTCTTTCTAGCCTTCTGCGTTTTCAGCCTGATTGCATTCAGTCTGCTCGCCTGGTACGTCACTACCGATTCCTTTCAACAGCGGGTCCGCCGCCGGGTGATCGCCTCGGCTGAGAAAATCACCGGCGGCCGGGTCGAACTCGGAGAACTGCACACCACCCCGTTCCGCCTGCGCGTCGACGCGCGCAACCTGACCATCCACGGTCGTGAAGCTTCCGATCAGATGCCATTCCTGCACGTTGACCGCCTGCAGGCGGAAATGAAAATCATCTCCATCCTCAGCACCACCATCGGATTGCATTCCCTCGTGCTCGAGCATCCCGTCGTTCACATCATCGATTATCCCGATGGCACCACCAACGCTCCCGTTCCGCAGGCGACCTTTTCTTCCGGCCAAGGGCGGGTGGAGCAACTCATCTCGCTTGCGGTTTCACATATCGAGGTGCAGCGCGGAGAACTTCTATGGGAAGACAAGAAAGTGCCGTTCGATTTTCAAGCCCGCGATCTGGCGCTGCTCTTGAACTACTCCTTGCTGCATCGGCAATACGAAGCCCATATCGTCGCGGGAAGCGTTACCACGAGCGTGCAAAAATATCCCTCGTTTGTGTGGCGCGCAGACGCGTCGCTGGTTCTGGCCCGCGGACACGTCGACATCGGCAGCCTGACCGTGGCTTCCGGAAAATCTGAAATTCACCTCGCGGGCAGCTTGCAGGACTTTCACAACCCTCAGTGGAGCGGCGATTATCATGGCGTAGCCGATCTCGGCGAACTCGCGTCCCTGGCACGACAGCCGCAGCTTCGCAAAGGCACGGTTCAGTTCGAAGGCAAAGGTTCCTGGAGCCTGCAGGATTTTTCCACGCAGGGAGGCGTGCAGGCCAAAGACCT
>Ga0181505_10123726_pt1 | contig 34778 bp, 25 predicted proteins | sample PEATcosm2014_Bin_5_FD_127743 | JGI IMG/M metagenome (GOLD analysis project Ga0181505, IMG submission 127743) | Metatranscriptome of peatland microbial communities from MTU Mesocosm Facility, Houghton, MI, USA - PEATcosm2014_Bin05_30_metaT... | ecosystem: Environmental > Terrestrial > Soil >...
CATCTGATTTGCGTCTTCAATAAAGCGAGAAATCCCCGAACTCCCGCACGGTAACGGCAATTTCTCGAAACCACTCATCGCCCATGAGCGTCGGCTGCCCCTCAATCAGTTGTAAAGTATTCCGGAACATGGACTTAACCCCGATTTTTCGGGCTAAATTCCCATTTTGGGGCGGTTTGGGGGGGATTCGTGCTTCTACTCCCTGGGCTCGCTTTCGCTCGCTGAACAACTCGGTTTATCAAAGAGTACTGGCTGCCGCGGCCTTGCCGCTCAGAGGAATTGTCACAGCGGGCGGGTGGGAAGTCTGTGATGGCGGCCACAGGCTGATTGTGATGAAAGATCCCGAGGAGTGCGGCGGTGCGCGCACCCGGCGATTTGATGTCTGCGATGGTGCTCACTGGGCGTTTGTGATGAAAAAAGTCAAAGGCCCCGCCCTTCGCTTTCGCGATAGGACTGAGGAGCCGTTTTAGGAAGGGCGCCCCCACACGGCTAGGCCCCAAGGAGACAGCGCACCGATCCCACCCTTGCGCAAAGTACGCGCAAGGATGGGGCACCCTCGGCATCCTTCTTGAGGCCAGAGCCGCTCCCTCAGCGGCTAAAGCCGTCGGGAGTGAGCGCCTCGATCGCAGCGGTGAACCGCTGCGCCACCCAAAATCAAGTACAAAATCGAGTTTTTTCCGCAGCCTGCTAGATGCGGGTATCGATGGGACATGTACTCCTCGCACGTAATAGTTTTGTAATGTGATCCGGGATCACCGCGAAGTGCGTCAGTCGAGCACTATCCTCCAAATATCCCATCTATGGAAAGTGGCGGATTAATGGAAAGTCATCCTAAGGGAAATCACGCTCGCATTCTACTGAGTTCGGTTTTTGGGCCTTATGCGCAGGACGACGAATTCGGCAGCCGCTCCATTAATCCCATGGAGCTCTATCACAACCAGGTCACCCGCGCCCAAGGCAGCTTCTCGTTACGCATGTTCCATCGGTCGTGGGGCATCATGATGATTCAGGAAAATATTTCGGCGCCTTGTAGCGTGCTGGATTTTCCCACGCGTAAAGCCTTTGCGCGTGAATTGACCAAGAATCACTACGACATCGTGGGGATCTCGGGGATCATCGTGAACCTGGGCAAGGTGCGCGAAATGTGCCGCATGGTCCGCGAACTGTCGGCGGATTCTACGATCGTGGTGGGCGGGCACGTGGCGGCCATCCCCGGCGTGGAGAAAATGATCGACGCCGACCACATCGTAAAGGGTGAAGGCATTTCCTGGATGCGGCGGTATCTGGGGGAGGACGAGCACGCGCCCATTCGCCATCCCGCGATTGTTTCCGGCCTGGAGACACGCATCATGGGAATCCGCCTGCCGGATCGGAAGGGCGGCACGGCCGCGACCATCATTCCGTCGGTGGGTTGCCCCATGGGGTGCAACTTCTGCACGACATCCGCTTTTTTTGGCGGCAAGGGAAAGTTCGTCAACTTTTACGAGACCGGCGACGAACTGTTTGACGTGATGTGCGGGATCGAAGAGAAGCTCAAAGTGCATTCTTTTTTTGTGATGGACGAAAACTTCCTGCTGCATCGCACGCGCGCCATGCAATTGCTGAAGCGCATGAAGGAGGCGGGCAAGAGTTGGGAGCTTTCGATTTTCGCCTCCGCCAATGCGATTCGAAAATACACCATGCTCGAACTGGTCGAACTCGGCGTTTCCTGGGTATGGATGGGGTTGGAATCTCCGCGGTCCAGTTACGCCAAGCTGCACGGCGAGGACATTCAGCAACTGACGCACGAGCTTCGCGAACACGGGATACGCGTGCAGGGCTCAACTATTGTCGGACTCGAGCACCATACGCCCGACAACATGGCGGAGGAAATCGAATCGGCGGTCAGTTACCAGACCGACTTCCACCAGTTCATGCTCTACACTCCGGTTCCGGGCACGCCGCTTTACCAGGAGATGTCCGAGCAAGGCCGTCTGCTGCCGAATATTGACTTTGCCGATGTGCATGGGCAGTACAAATTCAACTTCCGGCACGCTGCAATTTCGCGCGAGGATTCCAAGAGGTTCCTGGATTGGGCTTTCTGGCGCGATTTCGAAGTGAATGGACCGAGTCTTTATCGCATGTGCCAGACCATGCTCAAGGGCTGGCAGCGCTACAAGGACTGCCCGGATCCGCGCGTCCGTGAGCGCTTTACGCGGGAAATGAAGAAGCTGGGCAGCGCTTACAATGCGGCGCTGTGGGTAATGGAGAAAGAATTCAGGAAAGTGAATCGCAGCGTGAGCGATCGGATTCACAAGCTGCGCCGCGAAGTGGAGAAGGAGTTCCCGGTTGTCGCCCGGCTCACCGCCGCATCGCTCGGCCCGATCCTGTTGTGGTCGGCGCGCCGGGAAGAGAATCGGTTGGCGAAGGGACGCACCTACGAACCGCCGACGTTTCTCGAGCGCCGCAATTGGATTGGGGCTTCGTAGCACTGGCGGGGCGCGGACTCTCCCGGCGGTTAACGCTCTGGGAGGACTCTGTCCTTAGACTTGGCCTTGGGTTTAGTGCGGGTTTATAAACGCACTTCTGACTCAGGACCCTCGCCTCGGTTCGTTCAGCGCAATGACAAATTCCTTGCCACAGTGCGAACACTTCGCCGGGGCGAAGAGAATCATGTTTCCCGACCAATTCTGTACAGTTTGCTTTTGGCAATGCGGGCATTTGATCAGATGTCGATTGACACTAATATGGATAAGATTGCCTTCCGACATGACTTACTCCAGAGGAAGTACTGGGTCCAATCGCGGACAATAGCCGCATAATGCTCACGCTATCCGCAAGCTGGCCGTCTGTCGGTACGCTGCGGAACCGGCAAGCGTCCGATGGCGCACAGAGGCTAGACCCTAGTCTCATAAATGGCTCTCCGAGCAGGCTGTTCGGCCCTCAGGGGCCAGGGGCCAAGGCCCGCGTCTTTATTGGCCTTGAGCGGCAGGGCTGAACAGCTTGCGAAAAAAGTACCTTCTGTGCGGTAGTCTGACCTCAGCGGCTAAAGCCGATACTGAAAATAAGCGAGTTATCGCAGCGGTAAACCGCTGCCAATCAAGTGCAAAATCGAGTTTTTCCGCAGCCTGTGAAGCCATGCCCTACCCAAAGCTATTTATGAGATCAGTTCTAGTTCGAATCTCCCCGCCACTCCTTAACCTGGCGCTGCATGATTCCGTAGCATTCGCAGGCGGCTTCTTCCAGTTTTCGCCGGTCGATGATTTTCACGTCTCCGCGACTGTGGGCGATGAGTCCCGCCTTCTGCAGCATGCCGGCGGCCACGGTCACGCTGGAGCGGCGCGTGCCCAGCATCTGGGCAATTAATTCCTGGGTCAAGGGCACCGAATTCGATGCGATGCGGTCGGCGCTCATCAACAACCATCTCGCCAATCGTTCATTCACTTCATGCAGACGATTGCAGGCGGCAATCTGTGTGACCTGCATGGCCATGATCTGCGCAAACTGCTGCAAACGGCGCTCCAGGTTGGGGCACTCCCGTAGAAGTGCGGTCAGAGCTTCGCCGTCGACTCGAAAGACCGAGCCCTCGATCTGCGCGATGGCCCGCGTGGGCGCGGTGTGAAAGCCCGCCACTAGAGGCAGGCCGATAAAACCTTCCTTGCCGACCAGGCCGACTTCCACACTTTTTCCGTCGGGGAAGACGCTCAGAATGGACACCAATCCGCTGTTGGGGAAATAGGCGGACTTCAAGGTATCGCCCGTCTCATGCAGCACGTGGTGCGTTTTCAAACGCATGAATTCCAGTTTCGGGAACAGCAGTTCGGATTCTCTGGGAGGCAAGCCGAGCAGGATTTCGTTACGGAGGTGGTTGCCATCGAGGTTGGCGATGAGTGGCGTTGGAGAGGATTGTGTAGGCGGACGGGACTTGTTGGCCATTAACGGCTCCTTGCGCAGCGTAACGCTGTCTGATTTCGCAAGGGACCGTCACCGCACTAGACGGCGGAAAGATGCTAGAAGAGACAATTCAAGACTACTCTCTTTCTGACTTAAAAGTGAGCCCTATCGCACAGTTCCCAGCCTCTCCTTCGCTGGGCAAGAGCTGAGCCCGCGTTTGTGTCGGAAGGTCAAAGGCCGCGGGCGAGGGCGAGGGCGCCCGCGCCACACTACCATTTGGGTTTCTCCCTCGCGTGATCTGGATCACAGCCTCATGGCTGCAGGCTCCGCTACAGTATTCTCAGCATGAGCGGATTTTCCATCCTCACCAATCGCAGACGCGCCGTTGTGGCGCTGGTGCATTCCGTTGTGTTCCTCCTGATTGCGGTGCGGCAGATGATGGCCGCGAATCCCGCCGCTGGGATCTGGGTATCGTCGACGGTGTCGCGTGGCACCTGGATTCTCTGCGGAATCTTTGCCATCGTCTCCTCCATTCTCTTGTGGCTCTTGCTCATTTCCCGCGGATGGATGGAAAAATTCTATTTCGGATTCTGCACCGTCAGCGCCACCTCGGGGCTGGTCCGAACCGCGGCCGGCGACCAGGCGTTTCATGCCGGACTCTACATCCGGGTGGTGATGCTGGTCAGCGCGGTGCTGGTGGGGTTGCTGATCGTGCGGTTGCACTCGCGTTCCCGCTCCGGCGTGCAGGCCGGGTTGGCCGAAGGAAGCTCTTAACCACTCCGCCCGCTCTGCGCGTCTCGGCGGTAGACCAGCCTACACCACAAAATACTTAGCCCCCGGATGATGCACTACAATCGCCGAGGTGCTCTGCTCGGGCTCCAGCAAGAAACCCGTGGTCAGGCGGACGCCTACGTTCTCTTCTGGCTTTAGCAGCGCGAAGAGCTTGGTTTGATCCTCCAGATGCGGACAGGCGGGATAGCCGAAGGAATAGCGCGAGCCGCGATACTTTTGATGGAAGAGATCGCGAATGTGGGGCGAGTCTTCGGCGGCTATGCCTAACTCTTCGCGCATCTTCTTATGATGGAATTCGGCGAGGGCCTCGGCGGTCTCCACGCTTAGACCGTGGAGATAGAGATAGCGGGTGTATTCTCCGCCTTCGAAGAGGCGCTGGGTTTCTTGCGACGCCCTTGGACCTATGGTTACTAGCGACAGGCCCAGGACATCCATATTGCCGGAGGACGGCGCGGCGAAGAAATCGGAGATACAGAGACGGCGGCCTTCTTTCTGGCGGGGGAAAGTGAAGCGCAAGATTTCTTTCGCTGTCGGCTGCTGCCGAGCTCCGCTCGGCTGGGACGGACGAATGCGTCCGTCCCCACACGAGTTGGGATCGTAGACTACTATGTCGTTGCCATCGCCTTGGGCTGGGAAATATCCGTAGACTACTTTTGGCTCGAACCAGCCGGCGGAGATTACTTCTTCTTCCAGCTTCTTTTTGATCGGACGGTATTTTTCTTCCACCAGTCTTGCGTAGTCTTCTTGCGACGCCGTCTTCAACTGCCATTGGTTCTTGAATAGAGCGGTGTCGTTGATGTAATTGAAAACCTCGCGCAGATCGTAGTCCTTCACTACCCGCACTCCCCAGAATGGAGGCTCGGGAATATTTGGCGCATCGGTCACCATCGCGCTTCGCTCGGAGAATACTGGGCCGGTCTCTTCATCTACCGCCGCAGCTTTCGCATATTCTTTTACGGTTCGGCCGTCTTGCAGACGCGCCTCGCGCTTGCCGTCTTCGGACGCCAAATCTTCCATTACGTGCAGGCCGGCGAAGGCGTCTTCTCCGTAGAATACGGCATTCGAATACTCGCGGCGCAAGTCGTCTTCTACATACTTGCGGGTCAGGGCCGCGCCTCCGCAGATTACCGGGTAGGCGAGCTTCTGGCGTTCCAGTTCCTGGATGACGTACTTCATCTCGAGCGTCGATTTCACCAGCAGGCCGCTCAGGCCGATGGCATCGGCGGTGTGTTCTTGCGCGGAGCGGATGATCACATCGCCCGGTTGCTTGATGCCCAGGTTCACCACCTTGTATCCGTTGTTGGATAAGATGATGTCGACTAAGTTCTTTCCTATGTCGTGGACGTCGCCTTTCACCGTGGCTAACACGATGGTGCCTTTTTGTTGCGGGCCGGTTCTCTTTTCCATCTTTGGCTCTAGATAGGCTACGGCGGCTTTCATTACTCCGGCGGAATCCAGCACCGAGGGCAATTGCATCTTGCGGGCGCCGAATAGGTCGCCTACCGTCTTCATGCCGTCCAGTAACACGGTGTTGATCAGATCTAGCGGTGTGTAGGGGACTAAGGCTTCCTCCAGTAACTCTTCCAGGCTGCGCTTGGTGTTGCCCTCGCCTACCGATTTTTCGCCGTTGATGATGGCGTACTTCAGCTTGTCTTCGATCGAGAGGGTATCGATGTGCGCGGTGGTCTGCGCTTGCGCCTTGCCTTTCAGGCCGGCGAAATGCTGCATGTAGACTTGCAGCGGGTCACCATTGGAGCGGTCCTGGTAGATCAGCTTGCGGGCCAGTTCTACTTCTTCGGACGGAATTTTGTAGAGGGGATAGATCTTCGTGTAATTGACTATGGCTACGTCTAGGCCGTTCTCTACCGCTTCGTGCAGAAAGACCGAGTTCAGAACGCGGCGGGGATAGGCATCGAGGCCGAAGCTGATGTTGCTTACTCCCAGCACCGTCTTCACTTCTGGTAATTCCTCGTGGATGCGCTTCACTGCCTTCAGGGTTTCTATGCCTGCCGAGCGATATTCTTCCTGGCCCGTCGAAATGGGGAGGGTCAGAGTGTCGAAGAGCAGGTCCACCGGGCGGATGCCGTATTTTTTTGTCGCTAGCTCGAAGATGCGACGCGCTATCGCAACTTTTTTGTCGGCGGTGAGGGCCATGCCTTCTTCGTCGATAGTCAGCGCAATTACTCCCGCGCCGTAGCGCTTCGCCATCGGCAACACTTTCGAGGTGCGCTTCTCGCCGTCTTCGAGGTTGATGGAGTTGATGATGGCTTTGCCGGGGATGCGCTTCAGAGCTTCTTCCACCACGTCGGCTTCGGTGCTGTCGATCAGGATCGGGGCGGGCACGCGGGTCGCGATTTTTTCGAGGATGGCGGAGATGTATCCCTTCTCGTCCTCGCCAACGATGGCGCAGCACAGGTCGAGCAGGTGCGAGCCTTCGCTGGCCAGCTTTTTCGCGAGCTTCAGAATGTCGTCGTACTTTTTCGCCTGCACCAGCTTGCGGAAATGATCTACGCGCGTGGTCGTATTCATCTCCTCGGCTACGATTAGAGGCTTGGGCTCCAGATCCAAGGGGACCGAGGTGTAGGCGCTTGACGCCGCGCCTACTGGCTTGACGTCGCGCTTTGCGGGCTCTACTCCGGTTACTGCGTCGACTACAGCTTTCAGATGTTCGGGAGTGGTGCCGCAACATCCGCCTACGATTCTTACTCCGTAATCCTGGACGAAGTGTTTGTGATAGTCGGCCAAGTCTTTCGGCGTGAGCTTGTACTCCGCGTGCCCGCCTACGTTTTGCGGCAGGCCGGCATTGGGCAAAACCGAAATGTACTTTGTCGAGTTCAGCCCCAGATATCGGACGGACTCGTTCATCTCGGCTGGGCCGGTTGCACAGTTCAGGCCGATTATGTCTACGTCGTAGGGCTCAAGGGTGGTTAGCGCGGCGCCAATTTCGGTGCCTAGCAACATGGTTCCGGATTCCTGCAGCGTGACCTGGACTTGCACCGGCAGACGCTTTCCGGCTTTGCGCATGGCCTCGATCACGGCTACGGTGGCGATCTTTGCCTGCAGCAGATCCTGGCAGGTTTCGATCAGCAGCACATCTACGCCGCCTTCGATCAGCGCTAACGCCTGCTCTTCGTAGGACGCCAACATCGCGTCCCAACCGACGTGTCCTAGCGAGGGCAGTTTGGTCGTCGGGCCCATCGATCCGGCTACGAATCTCGGTTTGTCTTTCGTAGAGAATTGCTGCGCTACTTCTCTTGCTAGTTGCGCCGCCTTCAGATTGATCTCGCGCACTTTGTCGCGCAGATCGAACTCGCCTAGAACCAGGCCTGTGCCGCCGAATGTGTCCGTTTCTACGATGTCGCAGCCCACGCGGAAAAAGTCGGCGTGAATTTCGCGAATGATGTCGGGACGGCTCAGGACCAGGACTTCGCTGCAGTTCTCCTTGCCCCAGTAATCGTCCAGGGTGGGATTGCGCTTCTGGATGTTGGTACCCATGGCGCCGTCGTAGATGACGACGCGGTCTCTGACGGTTTGTAGAAAGATGGACATTAGTTAACAGTCGTTAGTCGATGGTCGTTGGTCGTTAGTCGTTCGCCGGCCGCGATTCCCTGTTCGTCTAGACGTTGATCTACGGCAAGAACCACCAAGGTGGCGTCGTCCTGGAATTGCGCGCTGCAATAATCCGACACCTCCGCGAGCAGTTGCTGGTTCAACTCAGCAGCGGACCTGGACGCGTGTGCCTTGCCGAAGGCGGCGACCCGCTCCACTCCAAACTCTTCGCCTTGCCCGTCCTCGGCTTCGGTGATGCCGTCGGTGAACAGAAGCAGCCGGTCTCCGCATTTCAGATTGACGCTGGAGTCCCGGTAATTCCACGAGGGAAAAACGCCGAGCACAGCGCCGCCGCCGTGATCCAAGGTGTACACAGCGCCGGCCGAAACGAGAATAGGATAGGGATGGCCGGCATTGCAGTAGCGAAACGCGCGCGTATTGGCGTCGAGAACGCCGCAGAAAAACGACACAAATTTGTTCGCGGCGATGCTTTCGCACAGCATACTGTTTACGATGCTGCACACGCGCGCCGGACTATCCAGGTCGCGTACGGATGCGCGCAAGCTGGCCTGGACGTTCGCCATCAGCAAAGCGGCGGAAACTCCCTTGCCGGAGACATCGGCAATGCAAATGGCCAGCCTGTTGCCATCGAGTCGCAGCACATCGAAGTAATCTCCGCCGACCGCGCGCGCGGGGCGCCAGGCCGTGGCGACGGCGATTCCCGGAAGCTGCGGAATTTCCTTGGGCAAAAGCGACTGCTGGATTTCGCGGGCGCGTTGCAATTCCTGCTCCTGGACTTCCAAGCGGGCCGCGCCGGCTTGGACCATGCTCTGGAGCTCGACGTTGCGGCGTTCGAGGCGCGCCCTCGTCTTGCCATAGAGAAAATTCGTCACGGCATAGACAAAGGTGATGAGGAAGGGCATCCTCCAGCCGGTGACCATCAAGTGCCTAAGCGATTGCGGAGCAGGCGGGGCTAACCACCAGACAATTAGAGTGCTCAGCGCGTAAACGGGAAACATCACGACGCATAGGAGGGCCAGGAAGATCAGCCAGTCATAAGGAGACGGCTTTTCGTACAGGGCGTGCAGCCATTGCATTGGAGGCGAAACGAAATTGCCGATGCAGAGCGAGTACAAGATGACGGTGAAAGGATTGATGGGCCGGCCGATGGCCCAGAAAGTCGCGCCAACCACGAGAGCAATGAACAGGTAAATGCCCTGATTGCGGAAGAAAACTGTCAACGATTTGGAGTAAACGGTCATGTGGCCCAAAAGTCTCTCGCTGCCGTGCGCCGTTGCCGTTCAACAGCGGCAGTTCATCAAAATTGGCGATCAACGACAGCTTTCCATACAACAACGCCGGTCCCGCGGGGGACCGGCGTTTGGTAGAAAATCTCGAAGTTCGCTAATCCCCCGTCACGCCCGCGTCCGTTTCCGATTGCGCGAATACCTGATTGGCTCCCATATGGGCTGGAGCCGGCGCCAGCATCTGTTCTTTCCGGTAAATCAGATTGCTGGCGTTGAAACTGGCCAGTTCGAATCCGTGTCCGTGCGTAATCGCATCGGTCGGACACGCTTCCACGCAATATCCGCAAAATATGCATCGATTATAGTCGATGTTGTAGACGCGGGCGTAGCGTTCGGCGCCTGAAACCCTGGTTTCCGCAGTGTTCTCCGCAGCTTCTATGTAGATGCAGTTCGAGGGACAGGCGGCGGCGCAGAGGAAACAGGCTACACATTTTTCCAGGCCGTTTTCGTCGCGCTGCAGGACGTGCATGCCGCGAAAGCGTTCCTGAAACTTTGCGCCTTTCAGGGGGCCATCGCCGTCGGGATAATTCTCGACGATGGTGGGCTGAAACATTTCCTTCAGGGTGATGGTCATTCCCTGAGCGACGGCTCCGATGTTCTTGATCACGGACATGCTTTGCCATTATAGCGGATTTGGGCGGAGGAATTTCGCCCAACGTGACGCTCACCGGCGCGCGTCCGCGCGCAGCGAGGGGTTAGGCATTACGGAATTTTGGTGAGTTCGACGCCGTCAACAACCATTTTCCACTTATCTGCTTCCTGGTAGGGCGGCTTCGACACCTCAAACGTCGTGGAAACAAGCGGAATTCCGACGACGAAATTATCGCCTTCGAACCGCCGTATGGGACCGTTGACAGACGTCGTCGCTCCACCCTTGATTCGCTTGTAGACTACACTACCATCCTGTGCGATAAGCAGCGACATCGTCTGAGCGCGCCACTCACCTACGTATGCCGACTTTTCCGGCGGAATCGGCTTCCCGCAAGCTGACAAGGCCAGGGTGCTTATTAACAGAAATGCCAACAGTCCGTGTTTCCTCATGCGTTCCTTCCTTAGCTGATGCCGAAGAACAATTGGGCCAGTCCGCATAAAAATGGGGAGTTCTGGTTTTCTGCCCTTATCACACGCCGTGTGGGTCCTGCCTAAAGCATATTAGCGCTTTTATATCCAATTGGTTACTAACTGTCCAGCGGCACATTACGTCATTTTATGTGGATCGGCATAACGCAACCTACCTTAAGCGGATCATCTTGAGAGGCCTGAAACCGCGTTCGAGGCAGTTAGAAATTTCATCCCGGACGTGTCGTCGTCTACTTGAGAACTGACGCAGCTTTGGCTACCAAGGGCGGGGGGACTTTCGAGGACGTGGAAATCCTTATCTGATGGTTGAGACTCTAGGTGTGCGCTGGGTCGTGCCGGCGTCAGATAGCGTCTCGATTCATGGCCAGCCGTAGTGTGCGTTCTGCTCGTTGGATCTCCTTCGCTATTTTTATTGCAGCTTTCGTCTTTCTCGTTGGCGCAGTTTTCAGTGGCGGTTTTTTGGGCAGCGCTTTTGGGCAGGAGTTGCAGAGGAAAACAGGTTACGCGCCTTCCCGGAGGATCGGCCTCCCGGCCACACCCCCACCCAAGCAGAGCTTGGGTGGGGCACCCGCACTCGGATGGAACTGGAACCAGCGGGGGCGGACTGTGCCTGGGGGCGAATCGGCGGCTGGGCTGCGGTTTCGGGCTTACCGGCAGAAGATGGCGATGCGGGCTTGGCGGGCCGCTGCTAATGCGAATCCAATGCTCCCACCTGTTTCGTTCTCCGCCCACCCACCCAAGCGGAGCTTGGGTGGGGCACCCGCGATGAGAGGCGCACCCGCGATTTCGTCTTCTGGTTCCGCGGCGTGGGCTCCTTTGGGACCGGCTCCGCTGGCTTCCGATGCTACGGGCGACGGCGGGCAGGATTACAACTGGGTCTCGGGACGGGCTACTTCGGTGGTGATCGATCCAGCGGACACTAGCGGAAACACGGTGCTTTTGGGCGGCGCTTATGGCGGGCTGTGGAAATCCACTAACGCGGGGAGTCAGAGTTCCAGTCCCGCTTCGGTTGTCTGGCAGGCTTTGATTGACGATCAGCCTACTTTGGCGGTGGGCGCGATTGCTTTGCAGCCGGGAAACAGCAACGTCATTCTGGTGGGAACCGGGGAGACTAACAATTCGTCCGATTCTTACTACGGACTTGGAATGCTGCTTTCCACAAATGGGGGCTCGACGTGGAGCCAGATTACGGGGATAGGAGAAACTCCGGACCAATCTTTTTTGGGGATCGGATTCAGCAAGATCGCCTTCAGCACGGCGAATCCGAATTTGGTGGTCGCGGCGACGGCGGGAGACAACGGCTTATGCCTAGGCGAGGAAGCGGCGACGGCGGGAGGCAGCGGCCCTTGCCTGGGTCCGCAAGAAGATGGGAATTCACCGGCGCGCGGGCTTTACTACTCGACGAACGCGGGAGTGACGTGGAACCGCGCAATCCTGCCGGTCGGCTCGGTTGCAGCTTCGGCTACGGCGGTGATTTACAACCCGATGCAGGGAACGAACGGGACTTTCTATGCTTTCATCCGGCGGCACGGGCTGTACTCCTCGGTCGATGGAATAAACTTCGCGCCATTGGCGACGCAGCCGACTGCGGGCCTTACGCCCGCGAATTGCCCGGTCGGTTCGAACGCGACTACTTGCCCGATTTATCGCGGCGAGTTCGCCGTGGTGCCCGGGCGGAATGAGATGTATGTGTGGGTGGTCGATGTGCAGTACGACATCAACGGAAATCCAATGCCCTACGACGAGGGCATCTGGCAATCGTTGAACGGCGGAACTGGGAGCGGCGGCGCGAGTTGGACGCAGATCCCGGATAACGGCATCGCGAACTGCGGCGATAGCGCCTTTGGGCCAGACAACAGCGGCTGCGGGGTGGAGCAGGGTTGGTACAACCTTGCGTTGGCGGCGATTCCAGATGGAGGAGCGGAAACGGATGTTTACGCGGGGGCGGTCAATCTTTACAAGTGCACGTTGGAGCCGGCCGCGAGTACGGCTTGCGCGCAAGGCGACTGGATCAATCTAACGCACGTCTACGGGTGCAGTCCGCTCGCGGCGCCGGCGCATGTGCATCCCGACCAACACGGCATCGCGTTCACGGTTGCGAGCGGGTTGTCACCGGGCTATTTCGCGCACGACGGCGGAATCAGCCGGACGCTGGACGGCTATTCCGGGCTGAACGCGGGGAGTTGTTCGGGAACCAATCAGTTTGACAGCTTGAGCCAGACCCTGGGCTCGATGACGGAATTCGTCTCGGTCTCGGTGCACCCTAATGACGCGGACATTCTGTTGGGGGGGACGCAGGGCAACGGCTCGCCTAAGACCAGCAACGCAACCAGCAGCAGCACCTGGCAGAACGCGCTCGGCGGGGACGGTGGATTCACTGCGATCAATCCTACGAATCCCAATGAGTGGTTTGCGGCGAATCCCTACGTCGCGATTGCGAAGTGTGAGGTGGGAACGGCTTGTAACGACACGGGGTTTGTCCCGATCGTCGACTCCAACAATCTGGGCGGAGACCAGGGAGCGTTCAATACTCCCTATATTCTGGATCCGCAGAATAGCGGTGAAATGCTGGTGGGAACTTGCCGGGTATGGCGGATCAGCACCAGCGGGACGGCTCCGCTGCAACTGAGCGATGACTTCGACACGCTCGGAACGGGCGTGTGCACGGGCGATGAGATCAACCTGGTGACGGCGCTGGCGGCGGGCGGTCCGGCAAGCGAGAACGGCAATTACTCGGAGACGGTGTATGCGGTCACGAACGGATATGGGCCGCTGAGCGGGGCTCCGGGAGGAGAAGTGTGGGCGACAACCGACGCAGGCTTCACGTTGATGACGAATGTTACGGGGAATGTGAATCCGAACGGGTATGCGATTTCATCGGTCGCAATGGAATCGTCCAATCCGGAGGACAACACGGCGTATATCGGGATCATGGGCTTCAACGCATCGCATGTCTTCAAGATTGCTTATGCGAACGGGCGTTGGACGCAGACGGACTGGAGCGGGACGGGAGCGACGGAACTGCCGGACGCTCCGGTAAACGCGTTGGTGGTGGATTCTTCGGTCGCTCCTTTTCAGATTTATGCGGGAACCGACGTTGGCGTTTTTGTGAGTTCGACGGCGGCTCCGAGTTGGACGGAGGTTGGCCCTGCGCCGGGGGCGGGGGTGTCGGGATTTCTGCCGGACGCTCCGGTGAGTGCGCTGCAGCTTTTTGCGCCGCCTGACACGGGCACGAAAACGCTGGTGGCATCGACATATGGGCGGGGCGTTTGGAACTATCCGCTGTTGCCGAACTACAGGAATGCAATCTCGAATTCGACGCAAACGGTTTTTCCGTCGCAGCTGGCCACGTTCGACGGCACTTTGACGGCGGAGAACGGATACGCGAGCAAGGTGAATTTGAGTTGTACTGGAGCTGCGCCGGTGACCTGCACGTTGCAGCCTGCGCAGGTAACACCAACCGGGACTTACACGGTGACGGCAGGCGGAAGCGTGGGTGAATACAGTTTCAACGCGCACGCGGTGGGGACGGACCCGTACACAATCACGCACGACGCCACGGTCTCGCTGCAAGTGGTGGACTTTAATTTGACGGCGCCCAGTCCAAATTCATTGAGCGTCGAACAGGGAGGAACGTCGGCGGCGAGCACGTTCCAGGTGACGGCGGCGGGAAGCTTTGCGGAGACGGTGGCGCTGAGCTGCCCGGCGGGACTGCCGACGGGCGCGGCTTGCGTGTTCTCGCCATCGAGTTCGGTTAGTCCAACCTCTTCTTCGCCGGTGACGGTTACGTTGACGGTGACGGCGGCAGCGGGAACTCCGTTGGGTGGTCCGGCGACGGTCACTATCTCGGCGCTGGCGGCGGGAGCGCCTTCGGCCAAGACGGAGACATTCGCGGTTACCGTGACGGGGCTGGCTCCGGATTTTGCGATTGCGGTGACGGCGGCTCCGAATAGTACGGTGGTGAATCAGAACGTGCCTTGGAGCGGGACGCTGACGGCGCTGAACGGATACAGCGGGAGCGTAACGCTGACGTGCACGGCGGGAGCTCCGGGGACGTGCGGGATTACGCCTTCGACGCTGACGCCGACTGCTGGGGGAGCGGGGTTTACGGTGACGGTGGGCAGCCCGACGGCGGGGACGTTTAATTTTGCGATTCAGGGAACGGACGGGACGTTGACGCACGCTACGCCGACGGAGACGTTGACGGTGACGGGGCAGGCTGCGGACTTTACCTGGACGGACACCGGCAGCACCACGGCGACGGCGCTGGCTGGACAGAGCGCTAACTATACGTTCTCGGCGGCTCCGGTGGGGGGCGGGACGTTTGGCTCGTCGGTCGGTTTTGCGTGCTCGGGGTTGCCGGCGTTGACCAGTTGCGGATTTAGTCCGACGACGATTGCGGCAGGAGCGGGGACAACTGCGATTACGCTAACGATCGCGACTACGGGGCCGAACTTCGGGACCGAGTCGCGGCCGCGGACGGTGCGCACGGCTTGGACGGCCGGGGGCGGCCGTCCCTACGCAAGCACGCGTTCCCACACCTTGTCATTTTTCGCGCTGGCTTGGATGGTGGTGGGGATTGTGGGGGTTGGACGAAAGAGGCGCGGAAAGCCGCATCTCTATGGAGGGGTCGCGGCGATTTGTTTGGGGCTGGGATTGATGGCTCTGATTTCTTGTGGCGGGGTTGCGGGCGGCACGCCGCCGCCGGTGATCACGGTCACGGTGAATCCGGGATTAGCCACTTTGTTTGCGTATGAAGCGGGTAACTCCTGGCCGTTGCGAGTTAGTCAGCAGCAATTCACGGCGACAGTGAATGGCTCGACTAACCAGAATGTGACTTGGGCGGTCACGGGCGGGAGCGCGAATGGGACGGTGGACCCTACCGGGCTGTATACGGCTCCGGAGGTGACGCCGAACCCGGCGACCGTAACGGTTTCGGCTACGTCGGCGGCGGCTACGGCTCCGGGATCGACTTTTGTAACTGTGGCGACGCCGACGGCGGTGGGGACATCGCAGATTACGGTGACGGCTACGGCTGTGGGCGGAGCGTCGCACGGGGATGTGGTGACTTTGACGGTGCAGTGAGGGCAATCTAACGGCGATGCACGGGATCGCGGATTTGTAATTGGTGATTTGTAATTGGTGATTGAGGGCGCCGAGGTGTCCACACCCACGTCTCAAACGCGAGACGTGGGGCACCCGCGCCTTTTTTCTTGGTCTCATTCTCCCGCATCACATTTTCTTGTTCTTCCGTCACGCGAATAGACGCGGCGATGCGGTAGGATCATCTCCGGTGAGGCTGCCGTGCTTGGCACGGCTGGATGGGCGACGACGCGCCTCGCTCCACAAGCGTTTCGACACACACTTATGACTTATGACATTGCGGTGATTGGCGGGGGGATTGTTGGGCTTTCGTTTGCCATGCAGGCTAGCGAGCAGTTTCCGCGGCTGCGGCTAGTGGTTCTGGAGAAAGAAGCGGGAGTGGCTCGGCATCAGACGGGACACAATAGCGGAGTGATCCACAGCGGGGTTTATTACAAGGCCGGGTCACTGAAGGCGCGGCTATGCGTGGCGGGAGCGCGGGAAATGGTGGAATTCTGCTCGCGACATGGGATTCCACACGAGGTGTGCGGGAAATTGATTGTGGCTATCGACCGGGAAGAATCGGCGCGATTGGATGACCTGATGTCGCGGGGCGTGGCGAATGGGCTGGAGGGTTTGCGGTTGCTTTCGCGCGAGGCGATGCTCGAGATCGAGCCGCATGTCGGCGGCGTGCGCGCGCTGCAGGTGCCGTCCACGGGGATCACGGATTATGCGGCGGTTACGGCTAAGTATGCGGAGATCGCAGTGGGATGCGGGGCAGAGGTAAGGACGGGCGCCGGAGTGGTGGGATTTCAGCGGTCGGGAAATGAGGTGGTGGTGCGGACTCGGGCGGGAGAATTTTCGGCGCGGTACGTGGTGAATTGCGCGGGGCTGTATAGCGATCGGGTGGCGCGGATGGCGGGAGACGATCCCGGAATGATGCTGGTTCCGTTTCGCGGGGAATATTACGATCTGGCGGCGGCGCGGCAGTCGTGGGTGCGGGGGCTGATTTATCCGGTGCCGGATCCGCGGTATCCATTTCTGGGAGTGCACTTCACGCGGCGGATTCATGGGAATGTGGATGCGGGGCCGAACGCGGTGCTGGCGTTCCGGCGGGAGGGATACCGGTTCCGGGATTTCGATTTGGGCGAGGCGATGGAAGTATTCATGGACTCGGGGTTCCGGGCGATGGCGCGGCAGCATTGGAAAAATGGGCTGGCGGAGTTTCGGCGGTCGCTGCGGAAGCGGGAGTTTGTGCGGTCTTGCCAGCGGCTGGTGCCGGCGGTGCGGATGGAGGACATGACTCCGGGCGGGTCGGGAGTGCGGGCGCAGGCAGTGGGGGCGGATGGCGCGCTGGTGGACGATTTCCGGTTTGTGGGGCGGGAGCGATTTTTGCATGTGCTGAATGTGCCGTCTCCGGCGGCTACGGCTTCGTTGCCGATTGGGCGGGAGATATTGAAGATGGTGCCGCAGGAAATGTTTCAAGGTTTCAAGGTTTCATAGTTTCAAGGAAGACGCGTGGGTCGTGGAGGTGCACTTTGAAACCTTGAAACTCTGAAACCTTGAAACCTTTTGGTCCGGCATCGTGTAATCTTGTGGCTTCCCGATTGCAGGCCTTTGGGAAACTTGTTTCTGGAGAGATCGTATGGGACAGAGTTTGAGTTCGAAGAAGAAGGTTGCGGTTCTGGGTGTGGGAAAGATCGGATCGATTCTGCTGCAATCTTTCCTGCGCGATGGATTGCTTTCGCCGGGACAGACCTGGGCGACGGTGGCGCATGTGGAGCGGGCTCGGATGCTCAAGGAGAAGTTGAAGGTGCATGCGGGGACCGACAACTCGGAGGCGGCGAAGGACGCGGACATTATTTTTCTCTGTGTGAAGCCGCAGGTGGTGGCGGACGTGGCGCGGGAGATTCGGGCGCACGTCAGCGCGAAGCAGTTGGTGATTTCGGTGGCGGCATCGGTTCCTACGGAGATGATTGAGCGGGCGCTGGAGAAAGAAGTGCCGGTGGTACGGGCGATGCCGAATACTCCTTGCGTCTTGGGGGCGGGCATGACGGCGCTGTGCAAGGGGAAGTTCGCGACCAAGCAGCATCTGGAAATGGCGACGAAGTTTTTCGATGCGGTGGGGCGGACGGTGGCCGTCGACGAAAAACACATGGACGCGGTCACGGGATTGTCGGCGAGCGGGCCGGCGTATATCTACATCATTCTGGAATCGCTGGCGGAGGCGGGTGTGAAGGTGGGGTTGCCGCGCGATGTGGCTACGCTTCTGGCGGCGCAAACGACCATGGGCGCGGCTCGGGTGGTGCTGGAGACGGGAGATCATCCGGCGCTGTTGAAGGATGCGGTGACGACTCCGGCGGGATGCACGATTGACGGCATCATGGAACTGGAAGAAGGCAAGCTGCGCGTGACTTTGATCAAGGCGGTGGTGAAGGCGGTGCAGCGGGCTAAGGAGTTGGCGTTCTCGTAGGGAAGGCGCAGCGACGCGAGCCTCAGGCAGAGATAACTTCCGCCCAAGGTCGGATCGGTTGGAAGTTCAATCGCCAGATTGTTTGTTGACTGCCCCTCGTTGGGGCAGAACACAGAGACTATGGTTGCCACGCCGGCTGCAACCAAAATGTGTTCCACGTCGGACCGGTCGACGTAGCAGTCAGCGGAGCCGCTCCGCTGCCATCCGCTTTCATCGTCCAGATGCACCACTGCGTACTGGGCTGGCCACTGCCGTCTAGATCGCCGCCCGACAGAAACGCGATTTCCGAGCCGTCCGGCGACCACGTCGGAACAAAGACATACGTTCCAGGGTTGACGTTGTATTGAGTAAGCGGGTGTCGGTTCGTTCCGTCGGCGTTCATCACCCAAATATTCACGGAATTGATATCGGGGTCACTCGGATTTCCATCCAGCGCCGCAGTCGAGGGAAAAGCCACCTTCGTACTATCAGGCGACCAGTTGACAATTCTGCCGATCATATTGCCCCAGTCATAGATAAAACTGGAGCCGGGATACGACGTCTGATTGGAGCCGTCGGCGTTCATAATCCAGATCGTGTATCCCCCGCCCTGCATGTTTCCTACGCTGAACGCCAGCTTGGTCCCATCCGGCGACCAGACAGGAGCGACGGCATTAAATGGCTCCGCGAACTGGGTCAGCTGAGTCAGACCCGTTCCATTCGCCTGAACGGTAAAAATATTGCCATCGGGATCGCTGCCGGCGAAGCCTTCGAATGCCAGTTTCGTGCCATCGGGCGACCAGACTGGCGCCAAGCCATCAGCCAGCGGAGTTGGGTTCGATCCATCGGCATTCACAACGGCAATCTGGAAGGTGTTCGCGAACGACTCGGAAATCGCGACCTTCGTGCCGCCGGAGGACCAATCCGCGACGTTGCCGACGGCGCTGTAGATGATCGGGTTGTTGGTATAGAGTGGCTGACGGCCCGATCCATTCGCCTTCATGATCCAAAGATAGTAGTACTGCGCCAGAGTATCGCTTCCGTCCAGCGCACCGTCGGAGGCAAACACCATTTGCGTACCGTCCGGAGACCAAAGCGGCTGCAGGGCTTGCGCCTGACTCGTGCTTCCGTTGTACTGCGTAAGCTGCAGCGCATCGGAGCCATCGGCATGGATCGTCCAGATGTTGTTAATCCCATTTTCGTTGGTGTTGGCAGGAACCGCGAGAACGAGCGGCGCGGGGGGCGGCGGCGGCGGGGAGCCGCTCGAACCGCTGCCGCAAGCAGTCACAAAGAGCAATCCGAACACAGCGATTGCGAGAATTGCGAAAGCGAAGCTGGAATGCTGCTTGAAGAATACATCGTCATTCAACATCGTGTACCCTCATGCACACGGGCGCGATCTTCGGTCGTGCTACTCCGAGCGGCACATTCTAACACTGCAACGTCGCCAAGGCACGGCCCAACAAAAAAGTGCGAGTGACAACCTCTAGGTGCTGCGGAAAAAGTCGATTTCGCGCCTCAGCTTCTAAATGGGCGTCCGATTTCGAAGGAGTTGCGGTATCGCTAAAGTGATACCCTGATACGAAACCGGAGTCTTTCCGCAAGCTGCTACGCGCGGAATACACGGGGTTGCCCAGCCCTGGGCTAAAGTGGTTGGGCGTAACTTCTGTTCACCAGATGTTTCAACAATTAGCACCTCGTTTAGTTTTCCAAGGCGAAGAGCCAAGCCACAATAAAAACCCCGCCCAAGCGGAGTTGAGCGGGGGTTGATCCAACTTACACGATTCTGATATATCGCGCACCTTGCGACGTTAACATGCGTAAGTTGACAAGCATCCTACGGAGTCACTTCGAACACAACGCCAACCCCGTTCGATCCTCCGAAGACGGTTGTGCCATAGAGCTTGCCTGCGCTATCCCAAATCAGGCTGCCAAACGGCCAATACCCGTCCATGCCGGTGAATCTCCAGAGAATCTTCTCTCTGTAGTACTTGACGGTGCCAACTGGAGCCACTAGCTCGAAAACAGTTCCCCCGTCGGACTCGTCACCGTTATGCGTAGCACCGTAAATGTTCCCGGCTGCGTCGAACACAATCCCCGCCCAAGGATTGGCACCATCTTTGCCGCTCTTAAAGGAGTAGAGAATCTGGTCTTTCCACCTTCCCTTCTTCCCGGGACTCAGTTTGTAGACGATTCCATAATTCTTGGCGCCGCCTAAGGCTGTCGTACCGTAAATGTTTCCGGCCTTGTCGAGCAAGGGGGTGCCCTCGGGAAGTATGCCCTCTGCTGGATAACGAGTAAAGGCGTGGATCACAGTCGGATCCCAGCCACCATTGCCGTTCGGCGACAGTTCGAATACTGTCGAATCTCCGGCGCCAAAGATGTTTCCGGCGGCATCCATAGTCAAACTGGCATTGAAGCTGGTGGCGACGTTGTAGATCACTTGCTCCGTCCAGCCGCCACCGGACGGGCTCAGCTCGAAGACGGCTCCACTTGAAGTTGTGCCGTAGAGATTGCCCGCCGGGTCCATGATCAGTCCGGTTAGCGGTTCGGCACCGTCAGGACAGCCCGCCTGGCTACAAAAGTTGTAAAGGATAGTTTCCGTCCAACTGCCTCCCACGGGACTAAGTTCGAACACGACGCCCTGTCCATTAGAGCCACCCAACTGCGTTGTTCCGTAAAGATTTCCCACGCTGTCGAATATCACGTTAGAGTGGACTGGATTGTTTCCGTCCGCCCCCCCGGTGAAGCTATAGAGGACGGTCTCGTTCCAGCCACCGTTGCCATTCGGCGAAAGCTCAAATACAGTCCCATATCCGGGTCCCTGCCCTTCGTAGCTGCAGGTCGTCCCGTAGAGGTTGCCAGCACCGTCAAAGGTGAGGCTGGACGCGGGATAGGCGCCATCGCTGCCGTAATAAAAGTTGTAGAGCACAGCCTCAGTTTGGGCCTGCGCTGGGCGAGCGCCAATCAGTACCAGCGCAGAAAGCACAGCCAGTATCAGAGTGCCGCGGATGATCGCACCTGCCAGTTTCGTCGAGCCGAATCTCAGCCCAGCATCGGAGATGTTCCAACGATATTTCGTTCTACTGTTCGTTGTTGCGGAATCCATAATCTTCTCCTTCTAGGTTTGTTCTTTGTTGTCACCCCCGTTAACGTGAATTTCCCAAACGTTCTCCAAGGATCGCGCCTTAATCGCGTCCTCTTTTCGCCTTTGGGGAATTATGTTGCAGAATAATATAGATACCTCTTGGTGGGTTCTGTCAGTGCGCTTCGTCACTCGAAGGTGTGAGTAGTTGGCGAAACCGGGCGTTTACACAACTTTGCGCTGTTTGTTCGCCTTTTGGCGGGTCAATGAGTGATATCGAGATTCACGCCGATTGACTGGGGACGCAATAGTGCGCACCGCTATAATTGCGTCTAGTATGACTGCGCTCGCAGAGCAGGACATCTTTCACGATCCTTGGCCCCCGCTTTCGTATCCCGACTTCGCGGCCACGCAGCACCTTCTGCATATGGGTCTACAGGCGGTGGGCAAATTGAAGCTGCAAGGGCCGTTTGAGCCGCAGTGGGCCGAGGTACCTCTTTTGCTTAGCAGCCGAGGGTTAACAACCGGACCAATCCACTATTCCGGCGGCGCCTATGAAGTTACGGTTGATCTGGTCTCTCATAAAGTGGGGTGCGCAACCAGTTGGGGATTTTCGGGTGGTTACGACCTGGCGTCTATGTCTGTCGCCGAATTCGTAAAGCAATTCTTTGACCTCCTGGGCAAAGCCGGTATCAAGGCTTCCATCAACTTGAAGCCGCAGGAAGTTCCCAATGCGATCCCATTTGACGAGGACACACTGCGTCGTCCCTACGACCCGAGACTGGTTAACGCCTGGTGGCGAATCCTTCTGAGTACGCAACGCGTGATGCAGGTTTTCCACGGACGCTTCAAGGGTAAGACACAGCCGATTGGCCTCATGTGGGGAACGCTTGACATCCGCGATGTGCGCTATAACGGCAAGCCCGCTTCACCCGGCGAGAAGGCCGACTACATCCGACGCAACGCCATGAACGAAGAGTTAATTGAGGTAGGTTGGTGGGCGGGCAGTGCCGCTTATCCAAAACCGGCGTTCTATTCCTTCACCTACCCGCAGCCTGGGGAGATCGAACATGCAAAGGTCAGCCCGGCCAGTTCGCGATGGGAGTCGGCCATGAGTGAGTTCCTCCTTGACTATGACGATCTGCGCAAATCGAAAAACCCTGACGGCGATCTACTGTCGTTTTTCGAGTCAACATATCAGGCTGGCGCTGAGAGGGCAGGCTGGGACCCGCATCTGGTTGGCAGCGGCAGACCTGAGTAGCTGCGGCACGACATTTGCGGCAATAAGTTGCAATAACAAGAGTGATCTGCGCGAATGCTCACGCATCCGTGGCCTATTGGCGGATATGCCGTCGCCGTTACCCCGGCAGGTTCAATGCGCTCACTATCGTAAAACGCACTAAGTTATTGAGAGTTTTTCGATGAGTCCGACGATGATGGACGACAAGGTCTTGTTGCCTGCTGGAGGGTTATTTCCGCAGGTTCGAATCGCCGCCACGCCCAACCGCACCTTGACGTGCCTTTGCGAGCGCCCAGCTAATCGTTAGAGGTGGATCGAGGGACCAGCGGTAAGCGAGTGCCATTTGCCGTGCCGCCTCCTCCGGCGCGACCATCCCGCAGGAAGTACCGAGGCCGGGACAAGCGATGGACCTAATTCTCCGCTTGGCTTGGCGATTGTGCTGATGCACAGCAACCAGCATTGCCCACATCGCAGCAAAGACATAGTCCGTGGTGGCAATTGTCATTGGTACGCGCATTGTCGGCGTGTGTGCGATGAAAGGGTGCTTAGCGTTGCCGGTCTCGACAATAACCGATGTTCCGACAGGTTGCTCCCCCAAATAGTCCCGAATGATCCTCTCCTGTACTCGGTCCATCAACTCGACGCCGAAGTAGCAAATGATTGCGAGGTCAACTCCACCGTCCATCAATCCGAAGGAGTTGGCTGCGCTCACCATACAGTCAAACTCCTCCAGTTCCTCGAACTTCCCGTTCACTATTTCAACGTGGGATAGGCCGCGGAACTGCTGTTTCCAGCATTCGCACAACTCGCGCTTTGGGTCGACCAAAATCAATTTAGGAGTGGAGATGGACATTGGCTATCGCTCTTATTGTCAGCGTCTTCGAGATAGCAACAGAATAGCAGACTATAACCGGAGTGAGCGCAACATTACGCCTTTTGTTCGCCCTACAGCCATTGCGCTCAAAACCCTGCTACGGTGTGACGGTAGCGATCCCGTCCGACCGCGTGGTGTGCAAGGTCAAGTCATGGCTATTACAGCTCAGATGTTCGCTATTCGTAGCGGAGCAAGTAGCCGGGTTCGAGAGGGAGCTTGCCGTCGACCTTCACGACTTTGATTGCGCCTGTGATGGAGTAAACGTCAACCACTCCTACCGCGTTGGGCACGGTACCGACCACTTTAATGACCTCGTCGTCGCTGTTGACGACGATTATCGTTCGCTTGGCCGCTGCTTCGATGAGTCCCTCGGGCGTCTGCACCAGGAGTTTGCTGCCCACAACCTTAGTTTCGGGCGCGTCCAATGACTTGACGACCAGAACGATTTCCTCGCCGTCAAGTCGAGCGGGCGCCGACTTGAATGCCTTCATGAAAGCAGCGGACTGGATTGCAGTTACCTTGGAATTCTTGGCGACCACGAGCGCCGCGTCCTTGGCAAACCCGAGCAGTGGCGTAGCAGCGAGCAGCGCCAACATCGCCAGGTTACGGACCGAGAGCTTCAAACTGCCAAAGTTAAACCGGCTCACAATGCGCTGAGTTAAGCAGATGGAGAACGCTAGTTCAAGTTACCGGAGTTACTTCTCTGGAGATTTAAACTCTGCTACCTTGCCGATTATGCGATACGTCCTTCAGTGCGTCGTCGCAATGGCGATGATTGCCCCCGCCGTCACGCAGACCGCTGCGCCTCCAAAATCTCCGCAGGCTATCCGGCTCTATCAAGAGGGTTTGAGGCTGCAGGAAAACCGCCGGAGTTATGAGGCGATGCAGAAATGGCGCGAGGCCACGAAGCTCGACCCGAACCTGGCGCTTGCCTGGGCGATGCTTTCAATTGTCGAGACCAGCCCGGATTACGCCCGCGAAGCTCGAGACAAAGCCCGCTACCTGATCGAGCATCAGCCGCAGGGCGGGGTTGACGATCTGTTGGTTCGCTGGTTCGTCAGCCGGTCCGAGACCGACCTTATGTATTCGATCCAAGTGGCCAACGACATGGTATCGCAGTATCCGGACCAGAAACGCATTCTGTGCACGATTGGCTCGTGGTACGGATTCCAGATGCACCAGTACGACCGGGATGCTGCCTTGCAGGAGGCGGCTCTGAAAGTTGATCCGAATTTTGCTCCCGCTCTCGACGAGTTGGGATTCGCGTATGCGCATCTGCAGCGCTTCGATCGCGCCGTCGAAATGATCAAGCGTTACTCGGAGCAGTCGCCGAACGAACCTAATGCAGAGGATTCGTACGGCGAAGTTCTGCGCCTTGCGGGGCGCTATGACGAGTCTTTGGAGCATTACCACCGGGCGCTGAAGATCCTCCCTGGGTTTGATTCCTCGCAGCGGGGACTGGGCGACACTTACGCCTTGATGGGCGACGAGAAGAAGGCGCGAGACGAGTATGAGAAGTGTAGCGGCAGCGGCTCGGCCAGTACGCGCCTGGATTGCCGAAAGATGTCGATCTACAGCTATGTGCGCGAGGGTAAGAACGAAGAGGCCGCCAAACTTCTAACTGACTTCACGGGGCAGATGCATTCTGTCAAACGGATTTCACTGGAACTGGAAAGTCTGATCGCTCTTGGGTTGATTACGAAGAAGACCGACGCTGCGCTGGGATATTTTGACCAGGCAATTGCGGCGGCAAAAGCCAGCAAAACGATCCCCAAGTCGGACCGTGACGAAACCGTAGGGCGAGTGATGGCTTACAAAGTTCGCATGGCCAGCGCCAATGGCGATACGGAGACGGCGCAGAAGGTACAAGCGGAACTTGAGGCATGGGCCGCATCCACGAAAGATCCCAACGTTTACGCGGCCATGCGGGGAGGAAGAGGCGCGATCCTCTATTACCAAAAGAGATATGAAGAGGCGGCGAGCGCGATACAGGACGATCCCAACGACGTATTCTCGAGGTTGCTGCTGGTGCGGTGCTTCGAGCAGCAGAATAAGAAAGATGCCGCCGACGTGCTGAAGGGACTGATCTTTCAAGAACACACCATGGACATCGACCTCGCCCTGGTGCAACGGGAGATCAAGGGGTAGGCCTCCAGTTTTCGGTGAGGGTTAGAGGAAGAACACGGTTGACTGTCTTGCCCCAGGCGTAGGCAGAACGCAAACAGAGAAGCCAGAGTTCGCACCCACCCGCGTCGAGGCAAGCAGATGTAAGCCCCACTGATTCGCATTCTAGGTCACAACCTGAACGAAATGCGTGTAACTGTCAGGCTCGACTTATGTGTGGTAGCCGCGACTTGACCTTGCACGCCACGCTGTCCGATAGGGCCGACACGGTCAGGCCCTAGCAGGAGCATTAGGCGCGACACAGGGGCGAACAAAAGGCGCACGTTTGTGCTAACGCCTGGTTACGACAGTTACCGCTCCCGCCCTCGTCATAACGCAAAAAAGAAGCCGCCCGAAGCCAAGCAGAGTTCCTGTGCTGGTTAACTTATGGCGCTTACTTCTCTGCTGCAACCCGCCTAGGGGCGGCAACTTGCGCCTTCACTCCTTACAGTAGAAAAGAGAAGGTTCCGTTGCCGTGGCGCTCGCCTAACACCAAGCTTCGCTAACTAGTTCACAGTCTGAGACGTCGTTCCCGAGCTTGCGGCGGATTGCGTATCTCCCCTGTAGTCTGCTGTAAGCGTTAACGTTCCGACGGGCAGCTTTGTCGTCGTCAGCACGGCAGTCCCGGAGCTCAAAGTGGCCGTCCCCAGAGTGGTCGCTCCGTTCTTGAAAGTCACCTTGCCGGTTGGTCCTCCTGGAGCGCCTGAGATCACATTCGCGGTGAGCGTGACCGCCGCCCCAGAACTCGACGGATTTGGACTGGAAGTGAGAGTTGTAGTCGAGGAATAGAGAGTTACCACTTCGCCGCCAGGCAGGTGGCCGGAGCTTTTTCCGTGAAACGCATTTCCGGAAAAGCTCGCATTAACCGAGTAGGTTTTGGCTTTCGAGAAAGCCGTGGTCACACTCGCTACCCCGCCTGTTGTCGTTGCCGTTCCCAAATCGGGAGAGAACGTGATTACCGTTCCATTCGGGATCGGAGAATTCGAGGTGATCGTGGCTGTTAACGTCACTTGCTGATTGATGAGCCCCGGGTTGGCCGAAGATGTCACTACTGTCTTAGACGACTCATGCAAGTCGTTCAACCACACACTGAAGTTAGTGACGTCGTCGGTCGAAAGTAAATCTGGCCTGCCGTCCCCATTTACATCAGCGATTGCGACTGAAATTGTAGAGTCTGTCGCGGAATAGCTCACGGGGGCCTGCAGCGAGCCGTCTCCGTTGCCCAACAGGACGTCCACGCCGTAGCCGTTGACCACAAGCACATCGGGGTTGCCATCGCCGTTAACGTCACCGACGGCGATCGAAGCTGCCACGGTCGTTCCTGCCATGAAGGTGAGAGGGGACTGAAACGTGCCGTCGCCATTGCCCAGCAACACGCTTACTGCGCCGGTCTGTTGATAGAGACAGACACTGCTGTTCAAGCACCAGTTGCCCACGATCAGGTCCAAGTTGCCGTCCCCATTCATGTCGGCAACCGCTACCTGAAGCCCATAGTAATATCCGCCGGAACTGTACTGCACGGCTGGCGCGAAGGTGCCGTTGCCGTTGTTGAGCAACACGCCCAAACTGCCAGTACTGCACGCGGTGTCTGCGCACTGATTCGACACCACGATGTCGGGATGTCCGTCGCCATTAAAATCGCCCACCGCGACGGACTCGGGACTTCCGAGGCCCGAACCAGCGCTGTAATTCGTCGCTGGCAGGAACGAACCCTCGCCGTTATTCAGCAATACGCTCACGAGTCCCCCGGTACTCTGGCATTCACTCGCGCAACCATTCGTCACGATGATGTCCGGATATCCGTCGCCGTTCACGTCTGCGACAGCGATCCACCCGGCGTTGCTGCCGCCCGAATCGTAAGAGACAACCGGTTGGAAGGTGCCGTCGCCGTTCCCCAGCAGCACACCGACGCTGCCATCAAGAGCGCTGTCGCTGGCATACTGGTTAGCCACAATCAGATCGGGAAAGCCGTCGCCATTCACGTCTGCAATGGCCACTGAATGGGCAACGCTTCCGCCCGTGCTATAGGTCGTGGGGGCGCCAAAGGTGCCGTCGCCGTTCCCCAGTATCACCCCGGCAAATGGGAGCGGTGGGGAGGGCGCGGTCATGCCGGTCACCACCACATCGAGATGGCCGTTGCCGGTCAGGTCGGCGACTGCGATGCCGTAGTTGTTGAAGTTACCGGTGCTGTAAAGCTCGGCCTTCTTGAATTTGAGGGGCAGCGCAGACGAACTGGCTGCCTTCTGCGACGCTATCGACGACTGCGCCAACAGGCGAGGATTAGGGTTTGCAGCTACGAGCGCCACAAGGACAGCACTAAAACGAGTGACGAAGCAGGCATGTTTCAAGAAGCCCTCCACAACAGCAGGGTCTCGCGTGGCGGTTGAAGGCAGATTCTCTGGCCTTCTCTCTGTCGAGGCGACCTACCGGAACTCCCCAGTCGGGCACGTTACTACCGCCCGGAGGACGCGTCAAGCGCGTGCACTCGTAAAGGTAATACGAGATGGCTTGGGGTCGATCGCCGGAGCAAAATCCCACGTCCGAAGCGGGCAAGTCGACGAAAGCAGCGGAGTTGGCGTGGATCAAAAGGATTCTTGGCGAAAAATCGCGATTACACTCAAAATCCCCCGGGTCGGTGTCCAATACGTGGAACCTGCCAGCCCTGTCCGCAAGGTCGAGTTCAAACTAACACAACTTATGGCTACTCGAATGGGATGACCAACAGGCGGCAACGCTATTACGTCCGTCGAGCGGTTAGTTGGGGAGGGCGAAGGCCAGGGTTACGTCGGTCTGGAACCGGGCGGGATGGTCGTTCTGGCGATAGGGCCGGTAGCGCCAGTTGCGGACGGCTTCGGTGGCGGCGGCGGCCAGAATGGGGTCTCCGCTTAGAGTGCGGATGCTGGAGACGCTGCCGTCTTCGGCTACTTGTACTTCGAGAATCACGGTGCCGGAGCGGTGGGCGGCTACGGCTTCGGGAGGATACTGGGGCTCGGTGCGGTTGAGGAGGCGGGTTTCGGCTTGCGCGGGAGCCAACCAAACGCTTTGGATTGGAGCGAGCTTCGTTATGGACGATGCTTCTACGATGGCATCGCTGGCTGGATTGGTGGGAGCGGGGTTGGGTTGGTGGCGCTCTGCTTGGCCGGGGCTGGTGGGGGCGGGCTTCATCCGGAAGACGACTTTTCCTTTCTCGTAGACAACTAATCCGTCTCCGGACGGGACGGGCGTCCGAGGCGATTGCGTGGACGACTTTTGCGGCGGTTTTTCCGACGGAGATGAATTTGCCCGGCGGGTTGCGGCCGTCGCTGCCGGGCTTGGCTCGGCCGGACAGCCGGGGGCGGGTGTGCCTGCGCAGGACGCGGGCTGCGCGATCTGGCTGCTGGATGAAGTTCGCGTCGGATGCAACCAGCCTATGCGAGAGCCTATGAGGAAGCTGACGGTGATGGTGGCGAGAATGGTTAGAGATCCGAGGACGAGGGTCCAGACTTCGTAGGGAGGGCGGCGAGCGGGCAGCGGACTGGCTGCAATGAAATCGAGCGGGATGGACTCCGACGGGACTAACTCGGACGGGAAAATTTCGGGTTGAAGCGTCTCGGGCTGAACCATCTTGGGCTGCAGCGTCTCACGTTGAACCTTCTCGGGCCGGACGACGGCGGTGGGTTGGCGTTGACTGCGTTCTATGGCGGCTTGGCGAACTCGGGCGCACTGCTCGGCGTAACCTTCCAGCAATTTCAGATCGGAGCTGGAGAAGGCGGCGGGAGAGGTCGAGAAGATTTCCAGAATTCCGGTTAGCTGCGCATTGCCGGCGTCGAAGACGGGAACGATGAGGATGGAACGAATGCCGAGACGACGGGAGATGGCGGGGTCGACGCGGGGATCGAACTCGGTATCGACGGAAAGCTGGGGCTGACGGGTTTCGAGACAGGCGCCGGAAAGACCGTCGCGGGTGCTGAGGGGAACGCCGAGATCTGGGGCGAGGTGTCCGGTGGCGGCGCGGCAGACCATTTCATCGCCGCGGGCGAGGGCGAGCGCGGCGGCGCTGGCATGGGTGGCTTCGCAGGCGCGGACTACCAGTTCGTTGAGAACGAGATCGAGAGCGAGGTCGGGCGGAAAACCGGCTAGGAGGTGATGATCGAGGGTGTGGATTGCGTCAGGGAACGAATCGTCAGGGCGGGACTCGGGCCTCGACATGGATTGGGGGAACATAGCTTGTTCCGGCAGCCTGCGGTGATGCGGGGGAAGGCAGGCTGTGAGCCGAGTTTCCCGCGAAATCGTGGGGAAGTCAATTGGTGGGGATTTGGTAATTTTTGTAATTTTGGCAATTTTGTAATTTTGAAATGGGGCGTCTTTTGTTTGGTGGCTTCTGCCTGCTAACTACGACAGATTGAGTGCAGGGTTACGCAGGCGGGGGCGCCCGCGCCACACGATCCCGCCCGCGTCCAGACCTGCGAAAATCACTGGCCGGTTTCGGTGAAGACAGCGGGGTTCGATACTCCGCTGGCGGTGGCGTTGATGGTTACGGTCCCAGGGGATGACGGGAGCGTGTAGAGCTGGGTTGCGGTCCCATTGGAGCCGGTGGTGACGGGATTGGAGTTGGAGAAAGTGCCTCCGGCACCTCCGTCGGAGAAGGCGACGCTGTTGCCGGAAACTGGATTGCCGTATTGGTCGGTCACTAACACGGTTAGAGCCTGGGGCAATTGCGTTCCGGCCGTTGCGGACTGATTATTGCCGCTGGTGACGGCGACGCTGGCGGCGGGTCCGGCAACGGAGTACGCGGCGAAAGTGACACTCTTGAAGCCTGTGGAGCTGGCGGTCGCGGTAATGGTGGAAACCGTGGTAGGCAACTGCAGGATTGTACTTGCCTCGCCGTTGGCTCCGGTGACTGCGGAGGACGGATTGGGAACGGCGCCCTTGTTGGCGGTGAAGTTGACGGTGACGCCGGCGACACCGTTCTTGTAAACGTCCTGGGCCTGGGCGATGAGCGGTTTGGGGAGATTGGAACCGGCGGGGCCGGTCTGCGGAGTTCCACCGTAGGCAATGATCTTTACTGCGGCGGCGGGCGTGGCCGTGGCGGTCGTGGTGGCGTTGCCGAAGCCGCTCCCGGACATCGTGAGGGTATAGATGCCAGACTTTTTCGGGACGGTATAGGTGGCGGAGGCATTGCCATTGGAGTCGGTGACAACGGACGGGGGATTGAATGAGCCGCAAGTGCTGGCGCCGAGTGGTTTGCAGCCATCACTGAAATTGACGGTGGCACCTATGTCGGGTTGTCCGGTATATGGGTTGGCGGCCTGGACCTGAATGGGAGAGGACAGCATGGTATCAACGGTCGCTGTCTGGGCGCTACCTCCGGTGATGGTAAGGACGTGAAAGAGGCCGTAGGCTTCGAGACTATCCTGGGTGGCGACGTAGACCTTGCCGTTGGCGACGGTCTGAGTGGCGAAATGGGCGACGGGTGGCAACGTGTCGCGCTTGTTGGCGGCCTGATTCGTGTCGTAGAGCAGTTGCTGGAGAGGAGCAGCGTATTGGGAAGACGCGGCGGCGTTATAGGCGACGAGTTCAGCGCCGCTGATGAACCAGACGATTCCGGTGTTGGCATCGCCGCCATTGGCGGAAATGGAGGGGGAGTGAGCGCCGATATATCCCACGGCGGTTTTGATGGGAGCGCCAAGCAATCCGCCAGACAAGGGATACGCTAACAGCGGAGAGGCATCGGGGGCGTAGTACACAGTGTTGTTCCAGAAGGCAGGGGAACCGAACTGCACGTCGTTATTGTCGCCCGGAATAAGAGCGAATTCCTGGATGATCTGGCTATCGTTCAGCGAGAACATTCCCAGGTTGTCGCGATTGAGAACGTAGACGATGCCCTGCTTGCCGCTGGCGATGAGTTCATGGGGATAAGGGCCGTCTTGATCGGGAAGGATGAGGGCTCCGGTGGAACTCAGGTCAAGGTCGTTGGCGTTGAGGTAAGCAACGCTCCACGGGGTGAAATAATCGGCGAGGGAAAGATCGGGGGCGAATTTCAGCACGCTGTTGGAGAAGGTCTGGCCCCCGGTCGGAACATCGTAGGGTTTATCGCTTTCGGCGGTCTCCGCGAAAATGTTGCCGGCTTCGTCGGCGGCGGGACCGTTGCCGGCTTGCCAGATGGAAACCAATCCGTAGTCGGGCGAGGTGTTGAAGATGGCGAGTTGCGAGAGAGTGGCCTCGTCGTAGGAGAGGAGCCAGCCGGTGTCGGCGTCGTTGCAGTAGTTCGAGCCGAAGCCCATGTAGATGACACCGTTGAGTAACAGGAGGCCAGGGCGGTTTTTCTGGTGGAGACTGTCGAAAACGGTGACGTGTCCTTTGTTGCTGGTGCTTTGGGCGGCAATCAGAACGGGGCTGCCCGGCTGCTCGTCGCCGGTGGTGATATCGAGGGCGTGGAGCTGGTGACGGACGGCGTTGTTCACAACCGTTTTGGCCACCAGATACATGGTTTTGGTGGTGGGATCGATGACTGGGGTTCCGATGATGCCTTCCTGGTTGAAGCCGGGAGCGGTGCCGCAGGGCAGGGTCTTGGCGCTGACAGTGGCGGTGGTGCCACCGTCAAGCATGCTGGCGTACCAGAGCTGAGTGCCGGTGTCGGCGTCAATCGCGTACACGGAATCCGCCTGGGTAACGACGTAGACGACGTTATGGGTGCCCTGCCCGGGGATGCTCACGTTGGGCATGTAGAGCGGCTGGGCCATCACGACATAGTCGACGGGAGAACTGAAGAGGTGTCCGAAACTGTTCTTGTTCACGTTGGAGGGGGTGAGCAAAGTTTCGTTGGTGTTGGCGCCGTCGCGGGCGTTGTCGCCGCGGCTGGTCGGAAAGGGCAGCTGCGCGAACGAGGACGACAACAAAGCGATGCAGACGACGAGCAGGGTCAGGCCGAGATTGCGGGCGCGAGGCGGGATGGACGTCGAGTGATTGGTGGGCCGGGAAGACGCACCGGAACTGACCTGCCCGACGTGCTGTGACGAAAAGTGACGCATCGACTTGTTCCCTCCTAAAGATAGAAACGGCCAGGGGTTTCCCTGGTAAGTAGCACTTAGAACGCCTAGGAAAGAGGCCTATCGGGAAAGTAAAATACTCGATAAAACCGCAACAATGACGGGTTTTTATACACGTGAAAGCGGTGGAATCGCAATGCCACTTATGGGGAGTCGCAAAGTCTTGCATATTTTTGCGCTTTTTTCGAGGAAGCCAGGCCCTTCATGGGGCACCGGCGGCGCGGCCCGCGCATTAGTTCCGAACTTTGGGATAGTGATGGCGATCCCTATTCTTTTGTGAGATTCGAATTCCCGTTTCTGGGCTCGGTTGACTTGGCGATGGCGATGGCGAGGCCGTCGGGGCCGGAAAGACTGCTACAGTATGAAAGTGCACACCGACGAGCCGGAGGTGCACATGAAAACTTAAGGAGAGAAGGCTCGATATGCGCATTGCAGTGGTCGGTTCGGGATACGTAGGGTTGGTGACGGGAGCGTGCTTTGCCGATCTGGGGCACGAGGTTGTCCTGGTCGATAACGACGAGAATAAACTCGCGGCACTGAGGAACGGCGAGGTGCCGATTCATGAACAGTTTCTGCCCGAGTTGCTGGCGCGGCATCGGGGAGAGCGCATCAAGTTTTCCGGCGACTTGCAGGCGGCCACGCGGGCGAGCGAGGCAGTGTTCATCGCGGTCGGAACGCCGCCGACCGAAAGTGGAGACGCGGATCTTTCGTATGTGGAATCGGTGGCGCGGGAAATCTCGGGTGGCGTGGACAAGTACAAGGTGGTGGTGGAAAAGAGCACGGTTCCGGTTTACACGAGCCAGTGGATCCGGACCATCATCATGAGGAACGGGGCCGATCCGTCGCTGTTTGATGTGGCATCGAATCCGGAGTTTCTGCGCGAGGGGACGGCGGTTACGAATTTTCTCTATCCCGACCGCATCGTGGTGGGAGTGGAAAGCGAGCGGGCGGCGGAGGTGATGCGCCAGCTCTACGGGCCGCTGACCAGCGGATGGTATTACGGGCGCGGGGATGCGATTCCGCGTCCGGAAGCGGCCATAGCCAAGGCGCCGCCGCGGCTGATCGTCACCAGCACCAAGAGCGCGGAACTTATCAAGCACGCGTCCAACGCATTTCTGGCGATGAAGATTTCCTTCATCAATGCGGTGGCGTCGATCTGCGAATCGGTGGGAGCGAATGTGCAGCAGGTATGTGACGGGATCGGGACAGATTCGCGTATCGGGCCGGGATTCATGAATCCGGGAATCGGGTATGGAGGGTCGTGCTTTCCGAAAGACCTGATGGCGTTTCGCGCCGTCGCCAAGGAAAACGGATACGACTTCCGGCTGCTGGAAGAAGTTCACCGCATCAATGAGGATCAGCGGCACCGGTTCTTGCGCAAGGTGCGGAGCGTGCTGTGGACTTTCCGCGGCAAGCAGTTGGGCGTGCTCGGCCTCGCGTTCAAGGGCGGGACGGACGACATTCGGGAGTCGCCGGCGCTGCTGCTGGTACAGGAGTTGCTGCGCGAGGGCTGCCACATTTGCGCCTACGATCCGGCGGCGATGGAACGGGCAAAAGAAGTGCTGAAGTCGGGCGTCGAATTCGCGCCGGATGCCTATGCGGCGGCGCAGGGCGCGGATGCGCTGCTGATCCTGACGGAGTGGGAGGAGTTCGCGGTGCTAGATCTGGAGCGCCTGCGCACGCTGGTGAAATATCCCATCGTCTTGGATGGACGGAATCTGTATGATCCGGCAGTGATGGTGGAGCACGGATTTTCTTACTACAGTGTGGGGCGTCCGGCGGCGTTGACGGAGGAGTTGCCGGCACGGGCGCTGCCGAAGATAAAGGAGCGGGCCTGAATTCATGAACACGCTAGCCGTGAACACACCAGCCGTGAACACACAACGAGCGCTGGTGACGGGAGGAGCAGGTTTTTTGGGATCGCATTTGTGTGATGCGCTACTGGGCGAGGGCTATCGGGTGGTCGCGGCTGACAATCTGCTGACGGGGCGGTTGGCGAACATTGAGCATCTGCGGAACGATTCGCGGTTTGAGTTTGTGGAGAAAGATGTTTGCCAGCCGGGCGACTGGGGAACATTGGATTTGGATTATGTGTTTCACTTCGCGAGTCCGGCGAGCCCGGTGGACTATGCCGCGCATGGGATCGAAACGCTGCGGGTGGGATCCTATGGGACGTTCGAAGCGCTGGAGACGGCGCGGCGGTGCGGCGCGAAATTCATGATGGCGTCGACGTCGGAGTGCTACGGAGATCCG
>Ga0181505_10322131_pt1 | contig 33377 bp, 23 predicted proteins | sample PEATcosm2014_Bin_5_FD_127743 | JGI IMG/M metagenome (GOLD analysis project Ga0181505, IMG submission 127743) | Metatranscriptome of peatland microbial communities from MTU Mesocosm Facility, Houghton, MI, USA - PEATcosm2014_Bin05_30_metaT... | ecosystem: Environmental > Terrestrial > Soil >...
CTCGCATGCTTGCTTCTTACATCATTTCCTTGGCAACGCATAGTGAGTTTTTCAGCACTCTGTAAAGCCGCCTTCATCCAGGCATTATTGCGGCACGGCTGAAGCCGTGCCCTTTCAAAACAACCTCGGATTTATCCACGAACTTGCGGGACATCACACTAGAAGTTCGTCACTAAGTACGTCACCAAGTTCGTCATTAAAGAAAAGAGAATCCGAGGTCAGTGGAGTGGACGGCCCCGTCATGGTGTAGGTTCTGAGGTTACTCAGAGGCCGCGGCGAATGAACGTACAATTACCGCGATTGTACTTTCGTAACCTTGACGGAACCCGGGAACAGACTACGCTGATAAGTTGGGCTTAGTGTCCAGCCACGAGCCGGTGTCCGCCTCGAAGTGGATCCGCTCGGCGAATATTGTTCTTTGACAATCGGAATCGGAGCAGCGCAGGTGCCGGCTTGGGGGAGGTCGAATTCGGGGATTGGCCGCACTGAATTGCCGTTGGCGAACAGCCTCAGGTATCTTGGATCCTAGGCAAGTCATTTAAAACAATAGCGTTAGACTAGCTCGTTAGTAAGTCTAATATTTTCAATACTTTGCGACAGACTGTTGCAAGCTGCTGATTATAAAGTTGTTAGCTCGATACCTATCCATAATGTTATCAATATTTTGCGGGTAAAATATTGATAACAAAGATTTAACGATAGGGGGGTGGGGGTGCAATCTCTTCGGCGGTTGCGGCGTCAACAGTGCACTTGAATCAGCGTCGCAGAGAACGTCACGCCAGGTAAGGATTCGCTTCCGCCTCGGCCGTGGTGATTCCTTCCGGCAGCCTTCCGCCGTTGTACTCCGCCATGCGGTTCTTCCACTTCAGGAACTCGGTGATGGTTTGCGGCTCGATGCGCACCTCGACACGACGCAGGCTAGCCAGCAACAGGTTCATCTCCTTCATCAGTCCGATGTGAGTTCGCATGTCGACTCTGCCCGGTTTTACCACCAACTGCACGTCCCGGCCTTTGGACTCCAGCAGGCCCCAATACTTCGGTAACTCGTCCGGCGCGATTGTGCCGGCGGGCGCCAGGTACAAGCGCTTGCTGCCGAGGCCATCCTCCGGATGCGAGCGAAATGGCTTGCTGGCGTCGGCGAGGAAATCGCCGCGCGATACTTTGCACTCGACGAGCACGGATTGGCAAGAGGCCTTCCACCCGATTACGTCGGGTACTTCGCCGGTGACGCAATACTGCTCGGAGAGGACGATGCCGCATCCATAGCGGCAGCGCAGCCAGTCCGCAGCGCGGACGAGCAGCTGGGCGTGCTTTGTCCCGGCGGATGTCTTGGGCACGAGTAAGTTGTAGCGCGAAACAGGCGTTGCGGGGAGTGGCGGGCGATGTTCCGGACTCAAGGGGACAGGTTGCTCGCGACGGAAAGGCAGAACCCTCGCCGACTAAGTCGGCTCGTGATGACAAAATAGAGAACTGTAACGGCGTAGCTAAAGCTACGCCCCTTCAAGGCCGGCCCGCCAGTACCCGCGCCATTTCGTGTAATATCGAAGATTCGCATGGCATGGATGATTGAAGCTGAGAACGTTCGCAAGACTTACCGCATCGGCAAAGTGGACGTGCAGGCTTTGCGCGGCATATCGTTGCAAATCGAAAAGGGTGAGTTCGTTACCATTGTCGGTCCCTCGGGCAGCGGCAAATCGACCCTGTTCTACATTCTCGGCGGTCTGACCCATGCGGATTCCGGCCGGGTGATGATCGATGGCGTCGATTTCACGGCAATGTCGGACTCTGGTCGCACCCGTTTGCGCCGGTCGAAGATCGGCTTCGTCTTCCAGAAGTTCAATCTGCTGCCCACGCTGACGGCGGAAGGCAACATTGAAATCGCGCGCGACATCTCGGGTCGCCACGACGTCGCCACCGACCGCGAGCACATCGAGCGCATCACCGGGCTGCTGGGAATCAGCCAGCGTCTGGAGCATCGGCCTTCCGAGATGAGCGGCGGCGAGCAGCAACGCGTGGCGCTGGCCCGCGCTCTGGTGAACCAGCCGGCCATCGTGCTGGCCGATGAGCCCACTGGCAATCTTGACTCCGAGAATTCGGAGGTCGTGTTGAAGATGCTGCGCCGGTCGAACCAGGAGTTGGGACAGACCGTGCTGATGATCACGCACAATCCCGAGGCTGCAACTTACGGCGATCGCATCATCCATATGCGCGACGGATCGATTGTGCCACCGGAGAAAGATCCGCAATGGAGCCACGCTCATGACTGAAGACATGCGCACGCCGATCCTGCCGGGCAAAGGCGCTTCCGACTACGAGCGCTACTTGCGCACCGACGAGCTGCTGGCGTTGCAGAAGCCGGTGGATGAGATGCTCCATCCCGACGAGCTGACGTTTCAGGTGACGCATCAGGCTTCGGAGTTGCTGATGAAGGGCGCGGCGTGGGAGCTGGATCGCGCCCGGCACTGCATCCTGGAGGGCGATTACAAGAATGCCGCGCGGCTGTTGCGACGCGCCAATAAGATGCTCGTACACCCGCTGCGCATGCTGGCGCTGCTGGAAACCATCACGCCGCATGAGTATCACATTATTCGCGCGGGGCTGGGACATGGCAGTGGGCTGGATTCGCCGGGATTTCTCGCGCTCCTGCACATTGCGCCGCGGCTGGGCGAGGCGTTCTTCGAGCAGGTCAGCAAAGCTGGCCTGACATTACAGGAGCTATACCGGCGGCACCAGGAGTTTTTCGAGCTGCACGAGATTGCCGAGGAGTTGCTTGACTACGACGAGCAGATCCAGCTCTTCCGTTATGCGCATTTGAAGCTGGCGCAGCGCATCATTGGCGGCGGTGTGGTTGGGACGATGGGGACGCCGGTGGAAGTGCTGAAACAGCGGATGGAGTTTCCGCTCTATCGCGCGCTGTGGGACGTGCGCAACGAGATCACGTCACACGTTAATGCAGAGAACGCTACGGGGCACGGCGGGGTGTACTGAGCGGGTAGAGCGGCGCTTCAGCGCCGCGTCAAGGCAGTTTTCTGAGATTTGTCGAAGGACGCAATGCTGCGCATTGTGTCCTTCGACACCAACGACGGATAAGGTCCGTGGGACGCGAACCTGAAGGTTCGCTCCACCGCGCCTGATTTGCCCGCCTGTTCAGCCATTCGCTATAATCTATGTTCCACGAGCGGGAGTAACTCAGTGGTAGAGTGCGACCTTGCCAAGGTCGAAGTCGCGGGTTCAAATCCCGTCTCCCGCTCCAGATCTTTCAAGCACTTACGCCTCTTACGCCTTCACTCCTCAATGCACGTTAGCGCACATTAAAGAGGCTGCGGCGGCTTTTACTTCTGTCGGCGGCGCTGTCCGCACCAGCTCAACGATCCTGCTTTGCGCTTGGCGTGCGTCTTCGGTGAAGGGAACTGTTCTAGCTTTGAGGTTTTGCGTTTTGCGGTGCTTTCAATTCAGACAGCGCTGCAGCGACGCGGCCTGCAAAGTTCAGGTCCAGCGGGAAGTCTGCTCCGTGCAAGGCCGACTCGAATCGATCGATGAATCGCTGGATCACCGGCTCGTTGGACAGAAAGTTGATCGCGCCGGTCACCTTTCCCTCTCGCTCCAACCACACTCGCCGCTCGTTTGGTAGCTCATAACCGCAATGAATCTCAGCCATCTGAGCGTGTGGCACAGCATATTCCCAAATTGCAAGGAGATGCGAGCCTAAGTTTTCGGCGGCGGGAATTCCGAGACGATCAGGACGGTCCACGGTGAAGCGACCGTAGAACTGCAGACCGGCGCCACCCTGAAGTTGCCTTCGCCAGGTTTCAACCTCGCGGCAAAAACAATACTCATATTGAACTGCAACGACTCGACCCGCATTCTGCGCCGTCTCGAACAGCCGGGCGGTCTCAGCAGAAGAAGTCAGCCAGGGCTTTTCCACTACCACGTGAAGGCCCGCAGAGATGGCGGCCTCCACGATCAACGGAATATGAGGCCCGGGGGGCAGGCAAAGCCAAGCTATGTGTGCGTCAGTGGCGATCATCGCGGAGGTCAAACGCGCACGGTAGGCAGCCTCGTCTTCGTCTAACGCCGCCCGTGTGGCTCCGATGCTAACGCTTCGACGCCCATGGCCTGCGAGCACTCTTTGGATCCGTTCCGACCACCGTCCGCGTCCGAGAATCGCATAACTCAACTGATCAGGCATACTGGATGATTCGGTCGCGCATAACGCGAGCAGTCTCTACGGCACTCACGACTTTGTCAGAAAAAATGTAAAGCTCGACCAGCTCTCGCTCTAGGGTCACATCGCCTAATTTACACTTTGCAAAATTATATCTTGGACCGAAACCCGGAGCTCGTCCTTGAGCCGGCGCTCACCTGCGCGTATTCTCTTGATATACCCAAGTTTTCTGAATCGTATTTTGCAGTTATCCATAACTTGGAGGAGTGCGAAGTGATCTCTGTTGTCCGGCGCGCAAGCCACACGGTGAAGGGCTCCGACGTGGAGATCACCCTCCCTCACAATGTGCGCACCGAGGCGCTCGTCTCTGACGGCCACATAAGCAGTTGCGAAGTTCCGTTTCACGGTGAACTAGTCCAGTGGCATGCAGCAACTAGTTGATCTCTTCGGATTCTTGTCTGTTGTCCTCCGGGCCGGGACGCTCGTATTCCAATCGTTGTTGCTGGGCGGCGTCGTGTTCCTTCTGTGGATCGCGCGCGCCGTGCCGGGAAATCCCGATTTTTTCCAGAAGATGCGATCCAGTTCGTGGACGCTGCTGCGCTTAAGCACAATCGGGCTGATCGTCATGCAGGTGCTGTACCTGTACGTGAACTCAGCTGTGCTGATGACCACGGCAGAGATCGGCTTCCTCGAAGTGATCGGCGCGAACTTCTTTCTCTCGGGAACTATTGTGCTGGTGGCGGCAGTGGCGACCTGGTTGATGGCGCGCCCGGGGTGGAAGTTCGCACACTGGTTGCTACCGGTGCTGGCGATGACGGTACTGGGCGCATCGGTCATGACGAACCACGCCGCTTCACGCCTTGACGGCCGTCCGCTGCTGATTACCTTGACCACGATCCACGAAGCGGCTACGGCGTTTTGGATCGGCGGGCTGCCATTCCTGGTCCTTGCGTTATTCCGCGATAGAGAAGAAGAGGCGCGGTGGTACATAACCGAGCGCTTCTCGCGGTTGGCGCTGCTAAGTGTCGGCGCGATTGTGCTCAGCGGTCTGGGCATGAGCATTGTATATATCGCTTCTTGGCGCGCCGTTCTGGGGACGGCCTACGGCGTGATGGTAACAGCGAAGGTTTTGATGCTTGCAGTGCTGATGCTGCTCGGCGGCATCAACTTCCTGCTGCTGCGCAACACCAGCAAAGATCGGGTGATGCCCCGCTTGCGCCGGCTCATCGAAGCGGAAGTTGGGATAGGGATCACTGTGATTTTGACGGCGGCCTCGCTCACTTCGCAACCGCCCGCGGTTGACCAACCCAACGACACGGTCACATTCCACCAGATCATTCAGCGGATGAAGCCAGCCTTGCCTCGCCTCACCTACCGGCAGGTGACGGATGCAAGCATCTCCGTTCCCGGACAGGGTGCGACCGTCAGCGACCTTCCCCGTAAGGTTCCGGTTGCCTACAACACCGACGGCCAACCCCTCACGGCACAGACGATCGCCTGGGCGATGGAGTCGGAGTCGAACCATCACTGGATGGGGTTAGTCGTGCTCGCCATGGGATTGCTGGCGCTGCTGGCGCGCTCCGGCAAGGCTGGCTGGGCGGAATACTGGCCGCTGCTGCTCATCGGCATCGCCATCTTCATCTTCGTGCAAGCTGATACCGAGTGCTGGCCGGTAGGCTGGAAGGGGTTCTGGGCGTGCTGGGCCAATCCCGAGGCGTTTCAACACCGGCTGGCAGCATTGGTATGCGTTGCCTTTGCAGTATTCGAATTAAGAGTACGCAAGCGCCGTCGGGAAAACGATCGCATGGCACTCATCTTCCCGCTTATGTGCGCTGCTGGTGGAGCAGTATTGCTGACCCACTCCCATGCCATCACCAATGTGAAGGAAAATCTGCTGGTGGAGTTGTCTCACGTAACCATGGGACTGCTCGCGGTGTTTGCCGGATGGGCGCGCTGGCTGGAGCTGCGCCTGCCTCCCGAAGACCGCAAGATTCCCTCGTGGATATGGCCGATTTGCCTCGCGCTGATCGGCGCAGGGCTGCTCAATTATCGCGAGATGTGAGCGCCGTTGTAGTGCGGCGGGAGCGAGCGAGTTGCCGCGCAGGGTTTGCCTGGACTGGTGATGTCGCCAGGATGGCAACGACTTTCTCACTGGGATCGACGCCGACCCGGTGTACAATACCGGCATTTCCGGGACAACGAGGGTAATCGTGATGACACTCGGGAGAATGGCGCGCAATGTCTCTGGCGGAATCGTGGTCGTAGCCTTGACATCATGCTTCTTCGCTCTGGGTCAAAACAGAGCAGCCCCAGTAGATCCGGGCGTGCGCGGCGGCCCAGCGGGAGCCGGCGCTGCGCTGAAGGGTCTTACTGCGGATGAAATTGCGTTCTTCCAGGATGGGCAGGCAAGGTTCGCTGAAGTCGAGGTCGTGAGCAAGGGCGCGAACAATGGCCTCGGTCCCCGCTTTAATTCCAACCAGTGTTTGTCCTGCCACGCGCAGCCGTCCGGCGGCGGCTCCAGCCCGGCGCAAAATCCCTTGTTGGCAGTTGCCCACCTGAACGGAGCGACGAACGCGGTGCCCTGGTTCATTGTGCAAAACGGTCCCATCCGCGAAGCGCGGTTCAAGAAGAGCAACGGCGCCGCCGACGGCGAAGTGCACGACATCTTTGTGATCACCGGGCGGACTGACGCTCCCGGTTGCAACATCTCTCAATTCGATTTCCTGCCGGCGGGAAATCCGCTGACCGGCCAGCGTGGGAATGAGAACATTATTTTCCGCATCCCCACTCCGGTCTTTGGCGCGGGACTCATCGAAGCGATTCCCGACTCGGCCATCCTGGCGAATATGCAGGCCAACGCATCCGAGAAGCGGGCCCTGGGTATTTCCGGGCACGCCAACGCACACCTCAGCGGGAACGTGAACCTAAGTGCGAACGACGGGACCATCACCCGTTTCGGGTGGAAGGCGCAGAACAAGTCACTTTTGATGTTTGCGGGCGAGGCCTACAACGTCGAGATGGGCATCTCGAACCAGCTTTTCCCGCAAGAGCGCGACGAAACGCCGGGCTGTCTCTTCATTCCCAATCCGAACGACACACTCAACTTCACGACCACTCCCACGACCAGCGCGTCGAACCCGGCAGTCATCTCCGACATCGAAGCGTTTGCCAACTTCATGCGCATGCTGGCCCCACCGACTCCCGCTCCCGCCACGCCGGCCAGTGAGAAGGGACGCGACACTTTTGCAAAGATAGGGTGTGCGCACTGCCATACGCCGTCGTTCACCACGGGCGCGATGATTGCGAGCGGCTCATCGACCAGTCCGAGCGCTGCGCTTTCCAATCAGACGGCGAATCTCTACTCTGACCTTCTCGTCCACCACATGGGCAAAGACCTCGCCGACGGCATCACCCAAGGCGGCGCTGGCCCCGACGAGTTCCGAACCGCTCCCCTGTGGGGCGTCGGACAGCGCGTATTCTTCCTCCATGACGGACGCACCAGCAACCTGGTGGAGGCTATCAGAGATCACAAGAGCCACGGCAGCGAGGCCAATAGGGTCATTGAACATTTTGACAGGCTGAGCACTCAGGAGCAGCAGGAGATCATCGATTTCCTGCGGTCGCTCTAGCGAGAAGAGCGCTGGAACCGGCAACTTTTCCCCTATCGGCTCTATGGAGTAGCGCACAACGCAACACTCTCGACCTCATCGCAACTTGCATTGGAGCGCGCGCTTTCGCGGATGGGGAACAATTGTCCTTCAAACACGGTGCCCCAAATTGGAATGTCTTTCAGGTCTTCCGGGGCAACGGCGTAGGGATCCCGCTCAAGGACGGTGAAGTTGGCGATCTTGCCGGGAGCGATGCTGCCCAGGGTATTCTCACGCCGCCATGAATAAGCAGCCTCAATGGTGATGGCGCGCAGGCCAGCGTCGACCGAGATACGCTGCTCAGGTCCCGCGATGTGACCCTCGTTCGTAATCCGGTTTATGCCGCACCAGGCCAGAAAAAGCGGTGCGGCCGGCCCCATGGGCAGGTCAGAATGAAAAGAGTAGGGGATACGGCGATTGACGACGGAGGCGCTGCGCACCATCGAGTTGGCACGCTCCGGCCCCAGGCCAACCTCGCTGTACTTGTCGGCGAATCCGACAGGGTAATAGGGATTCGCACTGACAATGGCGCCCAACCTGGCGATGCGCGCGATTTGTTCCTCCGTCGAATTCGCGAAGTGCACAATGACGCTGCGAGCGTCAGGGCGCGGAGAATCGCGCATCAGCTTTTCCAGAATGTTCAAGACAACTTCGAGTCCCTCGTCGCCGTTGACGTGGGTGTGTATCTGATAGCCAGCATTCCAGTAGAAGGTCGCTCGCCGCGCAAGTTCTTCCGGCGGGATCATCCATTCGCCGTGGTGCCCGTCGGTATAGCCATCCTTCATCTGCATAAGCTGCGATACGATGGCGCCGTCGGCAAAGAGCTTGATTTGTTTTTCAAAGAACTGGAGCTTGCCGCTCCCGGGCGGCGCCAGCGCAATCGTCTTCTCAGTCTCCGCCAATGCGCCTTCTAAACCGTACTTGTCAACAATGCTGCGCCCATCCGCAATGAAGAAGCTGTAGAAAGGCGTGTCCTCGGCTCCCAGAATTTCCTGATAGAGCTTGAAGATCTGCGGTGTGACCAGAGCGCCCGGCTCATTGAAGGCGGTGACGCCGTTGTGGTGCAGCATCTTCACCATCTGCTTCAGGCCAAAGCTAAAGCGCTCCGGAGTGGCCAACTTCGGCAGGAGCTGCGCGATGATCAGGTTCAGGCCACCCTCGTAGAAATGGCCCCTGGCCCAATCGGTTTGCTCGCTCCACTTACCTTTGCCTTTGATCGAATCTTCGCTGATACCGAGGGCGTTCAGGGCAGAGGTGTTCAGGAAGAACTCATGACAGGAACGGTGCCACACCGCTATCGGCCTCGTCGCGCTAATCGAGTCGAGCGTCTTCCGCTCAAGCGGCCCGTGGAAATACTGGTGATATCCCCAGGTGAAGAGCCACTCATCCGGATCAACTAGGCCGGCGTTTGCATCCTTGAGCCGGCTCAGATATTGCTGCTGGTTCGTGGCTTTCTTCCATATCCTGCCGGGCACCACCCAGTCTTCCGGCGCAATCACCTCGACCGCTAGCGTCAAGGCGCCTAGCAAAGGGTGCAGATGCTGGTCGATGAAGCCCGGCATGATGACCTTCGCAGCAAACGTGTCATCCACCAGGTAGGGTTTGTCGCCGAGGAACTGCTTGATTTCTTCCAACGATCCGGCGAGCAGAATCTGTTTGCCCGCGACGGCGACGGCAGTCGCCTCCGGATTGCCGCGCTCCGTGGTGACGATCTTCTTCGCCGTGTAGATGACCAGCGGAGCAACTGACGCCGTCGACCCGAAGTGTTCAGTCACGGGATTCACGCACATAGTAGATCGGCTCCTCGGAAAACTAGAGGTCATCTCATAAATCATTCCGGGGTTGTATCAGGGCATGACCTTTAGTCGTGCCGACACAAGCACAGCGAGGATCAGGGCTTTAGCCCCTGCAAAATCAGAGTTCTCAAGGGCTAAAGCCCAAATCATTCAGAATCCGCATACGGCACGGCTAAAGCCGAGCCCTGATACAAAGCGTTTATGAGATGGCTCTAGTGAAGAGTGTATTTTTACAAAACCGTGTATTCGGTGACCGCTATCACCTCGGTGTGTTTGTGATGAAACCAAGTGGCTACAGACTTGTATCGCCAAGACATATTAATGGCAGCCCCTGTCACACTGAAGCGTGATAGGTAGCCTTTCTCGCGCCCATTCGGGGGTGAGAGCATGATTTTCGACTGGCCGGATTTCGGAAACGGCAAGCGCCACTTCGTCGTCTCGCCGTTGCGCCCGGGAATCTGACCTGCAGAACGGAGTGCTCAATGAGCATGACCGCTACTCCGCCTGTCGTCGCCGATGTCTTGGCCGAGACGCCTGCGGTGAGCGCGAAGGGAGCTGTGTTCGCCCTGGCTGCCGCTTCGCTTGCAATGTCGGTTGACCCTTCCGTGCACAACATCGCCTTTGTTGGCGCCGCCAACCAATTAGGAATGACGGGTGATCAGCGGTCCCTGGTGGCGAGCATAGGAACACTCTGCATCGCCGCCAGCATTCTTGCTACCGGAAGCCTGGGCGACCGTTTGGGACGAAAGAAAATCATGCTGGGTGGTTTGCTGCTCGCCGCCGTTGCCTCCGTGGTGACCGCCCTGGCGCGCAACACGGCGATGTTCACGTTAGGGCGCGTCTTAGCGGGAGTCGGCTACGCAGCCTCTTTCGGATTGGCATTCGCTTTGTTACGAGCAGTGGCGCCACAGGAGGCCCAGTTGTCGCGGGCCGTAGCCCACTGGCTCGCGCTCCAGACCGTCGGAGTCGTTGTGCTGGGACTGTTCGGAGGATGCCTGGCAGGAGTGGGCTGGCGCACCGCTTACCTGCTGCCGGGCGCGATTGCCATACTGGCGTTCTTCTATTGCATGTTCCGAGTGCCGGAGGCAAAGGCCGACGACGCAGGTCCATTTGACGCGATCGGTCTGGTACTGGTTGCCGTCGGCCTCGTGAGCGCACTCTACGGCGTAAGCAATTCAGCTTCGGCTGGATGGAGCAGCTCACGAGTTCTCATTCCGCTGGGCATTGGACTGTTGGTACTGCTGGCGTTCGCGATTTACGAGCTGCGACTGCAACGCCCGGCGTTTCCTATCCGGCTATTCGCCGATCCGGAAATGGCCGTGGCCGGCGTGACCGGTATCGCCTTCAATCTCGGAAACGCTATCCTGGTTTTGCAATTGTCCTTGTTGTGGCAGTACTTGTATCGCTACTCGCCGTTCAAGGTGAGTTTCTGTCTGATGCCGTTCAGCGTGGCCAGTATTCTTGGTGCTTCCTGGGTTGGCTCGCTGCTGGCGCGCGGAGTGGCCAACCGCATTCTGATTCCCGTCGGGCTCTGGGCGGTAGCGGCTTCCATCGTCTTCATGGGCTTTGCTTCGGCGTCAACGTCGTATCTTTTCTTTCTTGCGCCACTGATGCTGGCAGGGGTTGGATTGATGTTTGCGCAGACCCCGGCGGCGCGGCTTTTCGTCAGCAAGTCGCCTCCTGATCTCGTCGGAGCGCTAGGATCGTCGCGGACCTTCTTTGGACAATTCGGCTTTGCCTTGGGGCTGGCCCTCAGCTCCTCGATTCTCTATGGCCTGCTGGGTCCCAGCCTGCATGCCCGACTGGTATCGGCCGGTGCAGCGCCCGCCGAGTTGGTGCAGGCGGTCGGAATTGTACAGTCCTACATTCACGTTGGCAGCGCGCGAGGATTCAATCCCCAAGTCGTGTACCAGGTTCTCAGTGAGGCGCGGTTAGCCTATCTCTCGAGCTACCGGATCATGATGCTGATCATGGCGGCCGCCATCGCGCTGATCGGTGGCCTCATTTATTGGCGCCTTCCCTCGGGCAAATCACACGCTTAGAAACCTGAGAAAAACCCGGGAGGACACGCAGTGCCGAGGCAGAAAGAAAAAAACGAGAAGCGGATGGAGCAATCCGTTGCCGTAGCCGCTTACAGGGACGGTCGTCCCCTCGATGTGGTGCAGTATCTGCAAGCCAAGATCATCCTGAAGCCTGACCGCTTTACTTCCGCGCAAAGCCTGCGGGATTTTGGCAAGCTGGTGCAAAGAGCGGCAAGAAAAATGGGCGTTGGATTTGTCGCTAGCCCACGGGCGAAGGGCAGACCTGCCATTCGCGAAATTGTTTTCGGGGACACAAGCGACTACCGCCTCTATAACAACGCGTTTATCCTGCGTCGCCGCATCTGTTATGTCGATGGCTTCCCGGCGGGTGATCCGGAAATTGTCTTCAAGTTCCGCCATCCCGATGCGCAGAAAGCGGCTGCGATGGACGTGCGCCCCAATATCGCAGGCAAGTACCGCATCAAGTTCAAAGTGGAGGCGCTGCCGCTCAAGGATGCGGTCGGCGGGTATCGCTTTCTCTATTCCCACAACTGCGAGTTCGGCTTGAGCCAGATGCACGATGCCGACAAAACCTCTATCGCCACGCTCAGCCGTGTCTTCCCCGCGCTGGCCGCTCTCCATTTACCCGGCGAAGAAAAGGTCGGCGTGGTGAGCGAGGCCATCGTCGAAGAGGTCCTTCTGGAACTCGGCCAGCTAAGTTTTGGGAAGGGCGTTGAAGCCAGGTGCGGCGTAGCCCTGTGGCGCACGCGCGGCGAGCATCAACCGCTGGTGGGAGAGTTTTCCTATCAGGCCAAATTTGATCGCCGTAAGCCACTACACAAGAAGGCAAGACAACTGTGTGAACAATTCTTCATCACGTTGCAGTTTGATGTGAAAGATTGGATCGCGCTGGGCACAACCAAGACCGGCATGGTCTACCGCCTGAAGGGCAATCCACCGCAAAGCCATGAATGAGATTGCGGTACTCCGGTGACAGGGAACAACAGCACGTTTCAAGTGCAAGAACACGAGGAGCAATCATGACGACAGGCAACTCGACTACAGCAGACAAAATCTACCTCGGTGGCGACATCATCACCATGGATGAAAAAAACCCGGCCGCCGACTCGGTTGCGATCAGGGGTGGAAGAATTCTGGCTGTCGGCTCGAAGGCCGATGTACTGAAGACCGGAGGCGCGTTTACCGAGATCGTCGACTTGGGCGGCCGGACTCTGCTGCCCGGCTTTATCGACGGCCACAGCCACTTTTTTCAGGCGGCAATGATTGCGGATTACGCCAACGTTTCCGCCCCTCCAGTTGGAACGGCGAGCAGCATTGCCGGAATCATCAGCGTCTTGAAGGAGCATATCGCGAAAAAGCCTCTGAGGCCTGGCGAATGGCTGATCGGTTATGGTTACGACGGCTCTGCACTATCGGACGGACGCGACGCCACGCGCGACGATTTCGATCCGTATTTCGACAATCCGATGGTATTGGTTCATGTCTCAGGTCACGGTTGCGTCTTGAACTCGGCAGGCTTCAAGGCCGTCGGCATCGACGCCAACACGCCGACTCCTCCGGGAGGAGTAACGGTACGCAAGCCCGGCAGCAATGAACCAGCGGGTCTGCTGATGGAGAATTCCATATTCCCGATTCTCCTGCACTTGCCCAAGCCCTCCCCACAGCTCTTGCTTGGACATCTCACCACCGCACAGCAAATGTACGCGAGCAACGGATACACCACCGTGCAGGATGCGCCGATCGAGCCCAAGGTGATGCCGCTCTACCAAAAGGCAGCCGACGAAGGCCGCTTTTTCCTGGACCTGAATGGATATTGGGAATCGCATACGTTCTTGTCCACCGCCAAACCTGGCACAGACTATCGCACGCCCGGTGCGAACCACTATCGCCTTGCCGGAGTAAAAATCATTGCCGATGGCTCGCCGCAGGGCCGCACGGCCTTCTTCACCAAGCCTTACCTGACCGGCGGCCCCGGAGGCGAGAAGAATTGGCGCGGCACGCCCATCGTGCCTGCGGAACACTTGAATGCAGTTGTGAAGCTGGCATATGAGTGCGGGGCGCAGGTCCTTGTCCACTGCAATGGCGACGCCGCGATCGACATGGTGCTGGATGCCCATCAGGCGGCTGGCGCGCCGGAAGGCCGGCGGACCACCGTTGTTCATTCGCAGTTCGTGCGCCGCGATCAGCTTGATCTTTACGCAAAGTACGGAATCAACCCGTCGTTCTTTACCAACCACGCGTTCTTCTGGGGCGATGTGCACGTGGAAAACCTCGGCGAGGAGCGCGCGTTCTTCATGAGCCCGATGAAGACAGCCCGGGCGCTGGGGTTGCGCATGACCAATCACAGCGACTTCCTGGTGACGCCGTTGGACCCGATGTTCATCCTCTGGACCGCGGTCAACCGCACCTCGCGGACTGGACGGGTAATCGGCGGCGACGAGAGAATTTCGGTGCTCGACGGTCTGAAGGCGCTGACAATCGATGGCGCGCTCCAGTATTTCGAAGAAGATCGCAAAGGCTCAATTGCAGCAGGCAAACTCGCCGACCTGGTGATCCTGACCGCCAATCCGATGAAGGTAGCCGCTGCGACCATCAAAGACATTAAGGTGGCGGAGACGATTAAGGATGGAAAAACCGTCTTCAAGCGTGAAACTCCAGCCCCTGCAACTTCCATGACGGAGCCGGAGTTGATAGGCGCGCGGTAGGTCGCAAAAACGGAATTTCAACCGGCGTCGCTACAATGATCTCAGACGCCTGTGCCTGAACTGCCCGACATCACCGTCTACATCGAGGCGCTGGAGAAACGGATTCTCGGCCAAACCCTCACACGGGTGCAGATCGCCGGGCTCTCGCTCTTACGGACAGCGCAGCCGCCCATCAGCAGCGTAGAAGGCAAGAAGGTGCTTCAACTGCGTCGCATCGGCAAGCGCATCGCTATTGGGTTCGAAGACGATCTCTGGCTCGTTCTCCATCTGATGATCAGCGGCCGGCTTCATTGGCACCAGAGCGGCTCCAAAGCTCCGAAATCGCGCACGCTGGCCAGCTTTGTCTTCAGCAATGGAACGCTTTCTTTGACGGAAGCTGGCACACGAAAACGAGCGTCGCTGCACCTGGTGCAGGGCGAAGCGGCCCTTCGCGGCCTAGATCCCGGCGGCCTCGAGGTTTTGCAAGCAAGCCTGGAATCCTTCACCGCAGTTCTCCAGTCGGAGAACCACACCCTGAAGCGTGCGCTCACCGACCCGCAATTATTCAGCGGCATCGGGAATGCTTATTCAGACGAAATACTTTTCGCGGCTCGGTTGTCTCCAACGGCGCTGACGAAAAAGTTGACCGCGAGCGAGATCGACCGGTTATTGACTGCAGTCCGCGACCAGATGGTTCAATGGACGGAGCGATTGCGGGTCGATGCGGGCGATAAGTTTCCGGAAAAAGTGACGGCGTTCCGCCCCGAGATGGCAGTCCATGGCCGCTACAAACAGCCGTGTCCTTGTTGCGGCGGGAAGATACAGCGCATTCGTTATGCGGCGAACGAAACCAACTACTGTCCTCACTGCCAGACCGGCGGAAAGCTGCTCGCCGATCGCAGCCTCTCGCGACTCTTGCGGCAGGACTGGCCGAAAAACGCTGAAGATCTCGAAAACCTCACGGCGACTTTCCTCAAGAAGAGCATTTGACCGTGCTCCTGTTTCAGGTAGTCACGCAGACGTGCGGCAGCGGTCACTGACAAAGCGGTGGCCGCGGGCGCTAAATGCGGATGGAAAAGGATTTCCTGGCCTTTTTCCCCACCCGACTCCCATCGCGCCCGCACGGCGAGGAACAAGACCTCCGACCCTCCTTCTTCCAGGCGACTGAGTGCGCCCGTCCCTCAGATCCGTTTCGATTCGACTCGATGGCAAGGAGGACAAACCGATGCACAGCCAAGCGCGGCTTCTCACTTCCCTGTTCCGCACAGTTTCTCTCGCGGTGATTGCCACGCTGATGATGATGCTGGCGACGGCCCCCGCCTGGGCACAGAATTCGGTTCCACCGACAGCGGTGCAGGCGGCGAGAATGCCGGAGTTCGCGTCGCGACTGGCCCATCCGGTCAAGCGCCTAAGCACACCCATGTCTCCGGCGCTGGCACGCGCCAAGATGCATCCCGGCCCGCTGCAAGCTAACGACATCTACGACAACGGCCCAACCAACGGTAACACCGATGCCTGGACCATTAACTTCGGTTTTATTACCAGCGACAGCTTCAACGTTGCGAGCAACAACACTAGCGTCACTGGTATGAGTTTCGCAGCGTGGCTGACCCCGGGCGACGTACTGGGGTCGGCGGAAGTGTCCATCACCTCGAGCGAAAACGGTGGCACCAGCTACTTTGATCAGATCGTGAACTTCACTCAAAGCGGCTGCACCGGCAACGACTTTGGTTACAACGTCTGCACCCAGACGGCCAGCTTCAATGGTCCGACTCTAACTGCCGGCACCTACTGGTTGAACCTGCAGAATGCCAGCGTTCCCAGCGGCGATCCAGTTTACTGGGACGAGAAGAGCGGGCCTTCTCAGGCCTCGCAGAACGTCGTTGGGACGATTCCTTCCGAATCGTTCACCATTCTGGGCAGCAGCAGCACCACCACGACCACCACAACAAGCAGCGGTAATTATTATTGTCCCCCTCCGCAAAACGGATTCCATGACCTCCATGATTTCGGCAACGGGTCCTCGGGCGTGGCAATGGACGAAGCGGGGAACCTCTACGGGTCGTTTGTCGCTGGCGGCAGCTCTGGCCAAGGTCTGCTTTATGAGCTGGCGCAAAGAGCTGGCCACTGGTTCCTTACTTCGTTGTACAGCTTTCTGGGAGGCAGCAACGGAAGCAGCCCGGACGGCGTCATCGTCGGCCCGGAAGGAGGCCTTTACGGGGCGGCGAGCGGAGGGATCCAAACCTGCGGAACTGATGGATCGTCCCTTTGCGGGCTGATCTATGAGGCGAGGCCGGGTCCGGCCGCGTGCGCCGCCGCTTTGTGCAGTGGAGCGAGACGACGATTTATCAATTTACGGGTAACACCGACGCGTGGGCGGGCAGCGTCACTGCCTTCGACTCAGCCGGCAACTTGTATGGAATATCAACGTACGGCGGGGCCTACGGAAACGGTGCGGTCTTTGAGATTACGCCCTCGCAAGGAGGCTGGGCGGAAAAGATCCTCTACAACTTCCCCGGAGGAGCTGATGGCGGAGGGCCTAATAGTCTGCTGATAGGCCATGACGGAAATCTGTATAGAACAGGATGGAGCGGAGTCTACCCCTACGCGGGGATTGTTTTCCAGTTAGTGCCGTCGGGAGGCGGTCGGACGGAAAATGTCCTCTACTCATTCACCGGTACTACGGACGGGTCTCAGCCTGCGGGCTTGGTCCAGGACGGCTCGGGCAATCTCTATGGCTTTAGTATTTGCGATAACTGGGAGGAAAACTATTGCGGCTATTATAACGATTACTACGGCCTGATTTTCTCGCTGACGCCCTCCGGTAGCGGCTGGATATTCAACGTGATCTATAGCAACTGGAATGATTGTGATGGATATAAGAACCTCTTCCATGCCTTAGCGGTTGACGCGGCAGGGAATCTCTATGCTGCCGAAGGAGGGTCCGATGTCCAGTGCGGCCAACAGGGCTGTTATTTCAACTTTTGTGGCAAAGTCCTGACACGTGGCAGATTTCTAATTTCAGGTAACGCAGACGTTTTTCAGAACTTAACGTCAGACGCGAATGGCAACCTCTACGGTACTACGTGGACGTGTGGAAGCTTAGGAACTCCCTTCAGGAACGGTGGTATGGTCTGGCAGTACTCGCCATAAAACCGTTGCCAGTTGTCAGTTAACAAGGCTGGCGATGCCCCACCAAGGCCGGTTTGGCTTTGCGTGGGGCTTTTCGCGCTCGTCGATTGCGGATTGGAAATATCTATGGAACAACTTGTGGATCGCGTCGTCCCCTACTGAATTCTGATTAGCTCGATGTCGAAGACGAGCATACCGAAAGGCGGCTGTTTGCCCTGGTATGCGAGCCTTTCAGGAATCCAAAAACGCGTTTTCTCGCCTTCGACCATGAGCTGCACGCCCTCGGTCCACCCGGGAATAACCCGGTCGAGCCGGAAGCTGGACGGTTGGCCGCGCATGACCGAGCTGTCGAACATCTTGCCGTCGGTCGTCCAGCCAGTGTAGTGCACGGTGACCTCGTCAACGCTCTTGGGATGGCGTCTGCCTTCGCCCGGGGTCAACACCTGGTAGACAAGACCGCTCTTGGTCCGCTGGGCGTCGGCGGGAGACGTTTTCACATCCGCGGGAGCGCGGGTTGGTATGTCGACAAGCGTCACCTCGAAGACGAGCATACCTGTCGGCTTGCCTTGCTGGCCTTTGTAGGCGAGCGACTGAGGAATCCACAACATGCGGGTTTCGCCAGTCACCATCTGCTGAACCCCCTCGCTCATGCCGGGGAGCATTCGTTTCACTTGCAAGGTCACAGGTTTGCCGCGTTCGACGGTGCTGTCTAACATCTTCCCGTCGGGCGTCCAGGCAGTGTAATCGATGGTGACGACATCATCTTTGGCGGGGTGGTTGGTGCCGGTGCCGGGCTTCACAACTTTCGTCGAGAGGCCAGACGCTGTTTTCTGGGCATCAGCAGGCGGTGCGGCAACATCGCTTGGAGCGGCGATCTGCGATGGTGATGTCTGCGCCGAAGCCGCGGCCACGGCAAGTATGAATAGGGCAATAGAAGGAAGAATACGCATTCGATTATTGTACCGGTAGCGTCTGTCGCAGGCGGATTCGGTTGCGTCCCGATCCTGAGCCTCAACATTGGGACTGCCGCAGACAACTGCCTTCAAACTCCCATGATGTTGTAGCCGCCGTCCACGTAGAGGGTTTCGCCGGTGATGCCACTGCCGGCGTCGCTGGCCAGGAAGACCGCGGTAGTTGCGACTTCTTTCACATCGACATTGCGCTTCAGCGGCGCTCGTTCCGCCTGCTCTTTCAGCATGTCGCCGAATCCCGAAATCCCGCGCGACGCCAGCGTCTTGATGGGCCCGGCGGAGATCGCGTTGACGCGAATATTGTTCTTGCCCAGATCGTAGGCCAAATAGCGAACGCTCGCCTCCAGCGCAGCCTTGGCAACTCCCATGATGTTATAGCGCGGGATGACTCTCAGCGAGCCGTAGTAGGTCATCGTCATGATGCTGCCGCCCTCGGTCATCAGCGGACGGGCAGCGCGGGCGAGCGCCACCAGCGAGTAAGCGCTGGTATCGAGCGCGATGCGAAAACCGTCGCGACTGGTCTCGGCGAAGTCGCCTTTAAGGTCCTCGGCGGGAGCGTAGGCGATGCTGTGCACCAGGACGTCGAGCCTGCCATAGCGTTCTTTCAACTGCTCGAAGAGCTGCGCGATTTCTTCGTCGCGCGAAACGTCGCACTGGAAAGCTTGCGCGTTGGGCAGTTCCGCGATCAGGTCGGCGGCCTCCTGCTTCAGGCGCTCGTTCTGATAGGTGATGGCGAGTTGCGCCCCGGCCTGCTGCATCTGCTGCGCGATGGCCCACGCAATGCTGCGCTTGTTGGCCACGCCAAACACCACCGCCGTTCGTCCCTCTAAACTATTCGACACAGTTGTTCCTCGCAGCTTTCACCGTCAAACGAATGAGAATAACAGCCGGAATCAAGATTGTGCACTACTGTCTATTGCAATTGAGCGCGAAGAAGGGACTGCTTTCCAATGCAAGATGACGAAGGCAGTCTGCCGACGGGGATCAATGCGAGCCGCTACTTTTTATCCACCGCAACGGCTTTGCCCGCCTGAGCCGCGGTTTCGGGTCGCCCGGGCTCGTGTCCCGGATATTCGTACACGCCTCGTCCTGACTTGCGCCCGATGCGACCGGCCTTGACGTACTGCACCAGCAGCGGCGCGGGACGAAACTTCTCGCCCAGCGTCTTATGCAGATATTCGAGAATATGCAGGCGGGTATCGAGTCCAACGAGATCGATCATCTCGAACGGACCCATGGGATGATTCAATCCCAGCTTCAAGGCTTTGTCGATGTCCTGCGCGGAAGCTACGCCTTCCTGCAGCATGTAGAACGCTTCATTGCCGATCATGGCGTTGATGCGGCTGGTGATGAACCCCGGCGACTCCTTGATGACCACAACCTCTTTGCCCATGCGTTTGCCGATATCGACCGCCGCGCTCAGGGTTTCGTCGTCGGTCTCCAGCGCGCGCACAACTTCCAGCAGCTTCATCTTGTGCACGGGATTGAAGAAGTGCATGCCGACACATTTGGGAGCGCGGTAAGTCACGGACGCGATTTCCGTCACGCTGAGTGAGGAAGTATTGGAGGCCAGAATCGTTGTTGGCCGGCAAACTTTGTCGAGCAGCGTGAAGATCTCGATCTTCGATTCCATCTCCTCGGGAACGGCTTCGATCACCACGTCGGCTTCGCGCGCGGCCTGCTCCACGGAAGAGGCGTATTCCAGACGGCCGAAAGCCTGATCGGCATCGGTCTTCGTGACCTTTCCCAACTCGACCGCCTTATCGAGATTGGTGCGGATCTCGGTCTCCGCCTTACGCAGCGCAGTCGGCAAGATGTCTTCCAGGATGGTGCGGTAACCGCCCAGAGCTGCGGCATGGGCGATGCCGCGGCCCATAGTTCCGGCGCCGATAACCGCGATGGTGCGCACCTCGGCCATCAGGCGATGCTCCCCTTTTCCAGTTGCTCGACAACGCCGATGAAGTTCGGGTCGGACTTGCGCATGTACTCGGCGAGGCGGCGCTTCTCGTCGGGGGCAATCAGATAAAGGCTGGCGTTGATGCGGCGCAGTGTCGCCGCAATGTCGTCCACATAGTTCATCATCCGAATTAGCTCACCAGTAGCAACCATAAAAGTCCTTTCGCTCTGAATCGGTATAAAGGAATGCCTTGGCTCGCTTGCCGGAAACGTACAGAACCCCGTCCGCAAGATTGGCCAAGCGTTTATTTTCGCCGCCGCCCGGCATTAAGTAAAGCTGGGGCCTGCGGCGGTAGTGGACCGTCATTGTTATGCCGCGAAGTCTTCGCCAGCTTCCCGGTCGCCTTGCTCGGCATCGGGTGAAGGCTGTTTCACACAAGCGTCGCGATCGGTAATCTCGACCAGCGCAGCCATTTTCGCCGCGAGCTCAGGAGTAAGCGCTCCTGCTCGCAGACGCCAAGTCCAACTGCCATGAGCTTCGCTGGGAATGTTCATTCGCGCATCGCTACCGAGCCCAAGCACGTCCTGCACGGGAATCACAGAGAAATTGGCCACCGACGTCAGCGCCGCACGAATAAATGCCCAGTTCACGCCGTCTTCGCCGATTTCCATGTAGGTTGATACCAGTTTTTTTTCTTCTTTCGTAGCGCCGGTGTTCCACCAACCAACTACGGTGTTGTTGTCGTGAGTCCCGGTATAGACGACGCAGTCGGGCTCATAGCGGTGCGGCAAATAGACGTGCGCTCCTTTGTTGCCGAATGCAAATTGCAAAACCTTCATTCCGGGGATTTCCAGGGTCTTGCGGAGATGAATCACCGCTCGCGTGATGTATCCCAGGTCTTCGGCAATGAAGGGGAGCTTGCCCAATGCGCTTTGCAGCGCGTGAAACAAGCTTTCATTTGGACCCGCGACCCAACGTCCATTGACCGCAGTCGGCTCGTCCGCGGGAATTTCCCAATAAGCTTCGAAGCCGCGGAAGTGGTCGAGGCGAACGATGTCGCAGGTTTCGATGGCCCAACGCATCCGTCCGATCCACCAGTCGTAGCCCCGCGCGCGCAGAGCCCTCCAGTCATAAATCGGATTGCCCCAGCGCTGCCCAGTTTCGCTGAAAGCGTCGGGCGGCACGCCGGCAACGACTTCAGGCGTGAGGTCTTTCTTCAAGCGAAATAATGCGGGATTCGTCCAGACATCGGCACTGTCATAGCTGACGAAGATGGACACGTCGCCGATGATGCGAATGCCGCGAGCGGCGCAGTATTGGCGCAACGCGCCCCACTGCTCAAAGAATGCGAACTGCAGAAAGCGCTCCTGGTCCAGTTCCGCCTGCAGCTCGGAGCGCAATTGCGTGATGGTCTCGGGATCCCGTCGAGCGATGTCCCGCGGCCAGGTGTTCCAAGTCTGCTCGCCGAACTTTTCGCGCAGCACGCTGAACAATGCATAATCTTCCAGCCACCAGTCACTCTCGCGGCAAAAATTGGCATACCGATCACGCGCGGCATCCGGCGCTGAACGCAGAAAGTTCACGGCGGCTTCGCGCAGCAATGGCAACTTGTGCGCGCGAACGCTTTCAAAGTCGACCGGCAGATCTCCGTCCGGGAGAGCGCCCACCCGATTGCGATCCAGAAGGCCGCGATCCGCCAGACGCTCCAGGCTAACCAGAAGAACGTTGCCCGCAAATGCCGAGGTGCCGGAATAGGGCGAGTCCCCGCTGCCAACCGGCTGCAGCGGCAGGACCTGCCATAGCGTTTGCTTGGCCGCAGCCAGCCAGTCGACAAATTCGTAAGCGGCCGGACCAAAATCGCCAATTCCTCCGCGCGACGGAAGCGAAGTGGGATGCAGCAGGATGCCGGATGAGCGCTTTGAAAGCATAGGGGCAGTTTCTGACTGAATCGAGCTTGATTAAGTGGCCACGGCCGGGTCACAAACAAATGTGGCCAGCAGACCGTTTCTGCTGGCCATGAAGTCGGGCGCTAATACGTCGCTAGGAACCCTCGGACAAGGTAGTCAGACGTTCCATTTCCTTCTTATTGATTTTGATCTTGCCCTCTTTTTCCAGCGTGCTACGCAGGTTTTCCACGTAAAGGTTTTCGTATTCCTGGCGCTTTTGCTCCAGCAGGGTATCCTTCGCTTTGTCCCAGCCTTGCTTGATCTGGTCGGGGCTCGGCTCCTGCACTTCAAGAATCTCCAGGACTACTCCATTCGGGCCGCCTTGGATGGCGCCGCTGATTTCGCCAGCCTTCATGGTGAAGGCGACGGCGGCCGGGCCAGTCATCGCGCCAAGTTCGGGCAACTGCGCATTGCGGTCCACTAGCTCGCTCGTCTTTACGGTTGCGCCTACTTCCTTGGCGGCCTTGTCCAAATCATGATCGGCATGAGCGCGGTCTGAAAGTTGCTGGGTCTTTTGCGCCAGCAACGCCTGTGCGCGCTGCGACTTGAACTGCTCTTCCAGCTTATCCTTCACCTGTTCGAAGCTGGGAGTTTGGGGCGGCTGGATCTCCGTAACCTGATAGATCACGTAACCTGCAGGAGTGGTGGCAGTCGCGGGCGGATCGCTCTTCTTCGCCGCAAACAGCGCACCCATAAAATCGGGAGCGGCGCCAATGCCGGGCAGCTGGTCCGTTTGTGTAACCAGATCGGTGGTGGTGACGGTCAGGTTCTTTTCAGCGGCAGCCTTTTCCATTCCCGCGGTACGCGCCAAGGTCTGCACCGAGCTGGCGACGTTCTGCGCCTGGGCCCCAGCTTTCTGTTTCTTCAGCACCGGCTCAATCTCGACCTTCACCTCTGCAAGTGGCTTCAGTCGCGGCTCCTGCTTGGCCTCGACGTGAATAATGTGGAAGCCATAGTTGGTGCGGATGATGCCGGTGGTTTGTCCAACCGGGGTATTAAACGCCGCCTGCTCGAATTCGGGAACCGTCCGGCCTCGCGTGAGCGGGGGCAACAGTCCGCCGTCCTTTGCGCTTCCCGGATCATCCGAGTACTTCTTGGCCAAATCGGAGAAGCTTGCGCCGGCCTTCAGTTGCTTGTCAACGTCTTCGGCTTTAGCTTTAGCCGCGTCCACCGCTTTTTGATCGACCTTACCATTCGAGTCCGCAGTGGGCGTTTTGATCAGGATGTGGCGAACCGTTACCGTCTCCGGCAGCCGATAGTCGTCCTCGTGCTGCTTGTAGTACTGCTGCACTTCCGCGGGCGTGACCTCGACCTTGTCGGCCATCTGGTTGGTGTCGACGAGAATGTATTTCGCCTTGACCTTCCCGGGAATGGAGTTCACATACATCTGCTTGTTCTGATCGTAAAAGGCCTTCAGCTCCGCATCCGTCGGCTTGACATCTTTCTTCACGTCGTCAAGCGTGAGCACGGCGTACGCGAACTTCACCTTGGTGCCCTGCTGGTTGACTTCCTTGGCGATGTCCTTGTCGCTTACCGTAATCGCTCCGCCAACAGCAGCCAACAGTTTGCGCTGAGCAATCTCACCCTTGACCTCTTGCTCGAACTGCTGCACGCTCAGGTTGAACTCGCTCTCAATGAACCGCTCGTAAGACTGCTGCCCAATGAAGTTGCCGTTCGGGAAAATCACCTGGCCAAACTGACCTTGGTGAAGATAGTCTCGGAGTTCGTCATCGCTGACCCCGAGACCCATCTTGTCCGCTTCGTAGACAATCGCCTTCTCCGTGATAATGCCCTGCGCCGCGCGCTGCATCAGGTAAGGCATGAGTTGTTCGGGAACATTGCCTTTGAACTGTTGCTTGCCAATGAGGCGGGCCTGCTGCTCCACTTGCTGGATGCCGACCTCCTGATCGCCGACCTTGGCCAAGACGCCTTGCGTAGTGAGGCCGCTGCTGAAGTAATCGCCGAAAAGGCCGCCAGGAACAAGCGTGATGACCATCATCACGCAGATGACGACCAGGATGCCGCCCAGAATGATTTTCTTGATAGGGCCAGGCTTTTGCAGAAATCGAAGCATGCTTTGGAAACTCCAGATGGGTTAGCTCAATCCTCTATTATAGACTAGCCGCGATTGCTGCCGGCCAGTCACTGTCGCACGGCGTGGGATTGCACGCTTGTCTAAATGTATCCAGATGCCACTCAGCTGCCAAAATTCCCCACACGCAGCTGAGTACTTCACATCCGGGAAAGTGGCTGTGTTGTAATAGTAACAACCTATTAGTATGACGAGATCGTCACCAGAAAGACATCGGCGGATCTTAGCCTACAAACGCCGGGCACGCGAAATTAAGATGATCGCCAAAGGGCTGGCCTCGACTGACCACCCCATCATGGCGCACATCATCCCCATTCGCCGCTGCAATCTCTCCTGCGAGTATTGCAACGAATACGACGATTTCTCCAAGCCTGTCCCGCTTGACACCATGAAGCGCCGCATCGATCACCTGGCGCGACTGGGCACATCGATCGTGACCATCAGCGGCGGCGAACCGCTCCTGCATCCGGAACTCGACGAGATCATCGCCCACATGCGCGAGTATCCTATTCTCGCGGGCCTGATCACCAACGGCTACCTGCTGACCGCGGACCGCATTCAGCGGCTGAACCGCGCGGGGCTCGACCATCTGCAGATCAGCATCGACAACGTCATGCCCGACGAGGTTTCCAAGAAGTCGCTGAAGGTGCTGGACAAGAAGCTGCAGCTACTGGCGGAGCATGCCGACTTCCACGTCAACATTAATTCGGTTGTCGGCGGAGGCATTCACAATCCGCATGACGCGCTGGTGGTCGGACGCCGCGCCGTGCAATTGGGATTCACCACAACCATTGGCATCATCCACGATGGCGATGGCCAGTTGAAGCCTTTGGGCGAGATCGAACGCGAAGTGTTTCGCAAGATGAAGAACCTTGATAAGCGTCACTATTCCCGCTTCAACTGGTTTCAGGACAACATCGCTGATGGCAAGCCCAACGATTGGCGTTGCCGCGCCGGCGCGCGTTATCTCTACATCTGCGAAGACGGACTGGTGCACTATTGCTCACAGCAGCGCGGTTATCCGGGCACGCCGCTGGAGCAGTATTCCGTTGCCGACATTCGCCGCGAGTTCCTGACGGAAAAGGGTTGTGCTCCGCACTGTACTGTGTCGTGCGTGCATCAGGTGTCTTACATCGATCACTGGCGCGCGCCGCAAACCATTCGGACTCCGCAATCGCCGCTCGGCGTCGGACAGTTAGTGCAGATCGAATAGAAGCGCGACGATCAACCCGGTTCTGCATGACAACGATCACGAAGGAAAAGTGGACGGACGTCAGGCCGCTGCTCTTCGCGCCAGCCTTGTTGATTCTTGCTTATTTGTGTTTTATGCCGGGCTTCTTCTTTTGGTTCATAGGCCCTAAGAACCTTCGTGATTGGGCATTCGGGGTCCCTGCGTTTGCTGTATTCCTCGTTATTCTTGCAATTTGGCAGTCGATGGGATCGACATTGTTGCTGATTTTCGGAACTGCATCTTTCTTTTATGAGACCTTGTACGGAACTGGAAATACTTACGGAGATCTGCGCAAATTCGGTTTGAATCCTGGGTTGCTGATTTCGGTAAACGTATTAATGATTATTGTAGTTGCGGGTGACGTTTTTGCCGGTCGAATAAAATCGCAATGGCGTTTCAAGGAAGAAGAATGACGCATTGGTCATGATTAGTGAAAATCGTGCGAGCGAACATCGGCATCGGTGACGTCGACGGTGTCTGCTGCGTAGGCTTCGCGCATGGGCGCAACCCGCTCCACACGCACTGAGATCACGCCTTCCTGGTTTTGCAGTTCGCCCTCCAGCAATAAAAACTTCTCCGACAAAATCACAAGGCGGTTTCGCTCAAGAATGTCGGGCGAGATGATGGCGTTGCCTATGCCGGTTTCATCTTCCAGGCTGAGAAAGACAAATCCCTTCGCCGTGCCCGGCCGCTGCCGCGCGATGATACATCCGGCTGTTCGTACATACCGGCCATGAGGAACTTGCGTCAGCTCCTGCGCTGAGAGCACACCGGCCCGCCGCAGATCGGCCCGACGATAAGCCATGGGATGCGGACCAACCGTAAGTCCGGTGCCATGGAAGTCGGCCACCAGTCGCTCCTCCGGCGTCATCTGTGCGAGCGGTGAGGCTTCATCGTTTTCCGGAATGCTCTCCAGCAGCGGACCGGCAAATCGTGCGGCGCGCTCCACCTGCCATAGGGCATCGCGGCGGTGCAGGCGCTGCTTCTTCCCTGATTTGCCAGAAATCTGTTTTGAAAGGGCACGGCCTTTAACCGTGCCGTAATCTGTCGCGCTGCTCCCGGGCTTTAGCCCATGCGGTACTTCGATTTTGCCCGCGTCATGATTTGTGTGATGAGTTCTCGTCGAATCCAACTGCAACAGCGGATCTTCCTTGCTGCCTCCAATCGAATTTAGCGCCCCAATCGAAGCCAGCAACACCAACTCATTGCGGCGCAACTCTGGAACGCGATATGTCAGGTCGGCAATCGACTCGAATGGCCGCTGGCTACGAGCACGCAGGATTGCTCGCGCTGTCTCTTCGCGCAATCCCCTGGCATAGCGAAAGCCCATGCGAAGAGCGAAGCGGGCATTGTCCCACAATGTGTTACTTTCTTCTGCCGCCAACGTGCACAGCCAATCGGAACCGGTTATGTCCACCGGCTTTACTCGCAGCCCATGACGCTGTGCATCCTTCACGATTGTTGCAGGACTATAGAACCCCATCGGCTGATTGTTGAGCAGAGCTGCCGTAAACGCTGCCAGATAATGGCACTTGAGATAAGCGCTGGCGTAGGCGATCAACGCAAAGCTGGCGGCGTGCGATTCGGGAAACCCATACAGCGCAAAGGAAGTGATGGAAAGAATGATCTGCTCCTGCGCCTCAGCCGGGATGCCATTGCGCTGCATGCCTTCGCGCAGCTTTACCTCGATATCGCGCATACGCCGCTCACTGCGTTTGAAGCCGAAAGCTCGCCGCAGTTCTTCCGCTTCGCCGCCGCTGAATCCGGCGGTAATCATCGCCATGCGTAGCAGTTGCTCTTGGAAAAGCGGCACCCCTAATGTGCGCGCCAGCACCGGCTCAAGCGAAGGATGCGGATAAACAACAGCTTGCCTTCCCTGTCGCCGCATCAGAAAAGGATTCACCATCTGTCCGACAATTGGGCCGGGGCGGATGATGGCGACTTGTACCACAATGTCGTAGAAGTGCTTGGGATGCAGCCGGGGAAGGCACGACATCTGCGCCCGGCTCTCGATTTGAAACATGCCTACAGTGTCGGCCTTCTGCAAGGCGTCATACACTGTGGGATCATCAGCCGGAAGCTTTGCCAGATCGACCTCTTCCCGGTAATGATTGCGGACGAGCGTGATGGACTCTTCCAGCGCGGCCATCATTCCCAATCCCAGCAGGTCAACTTTGACGATACCGAGGTCGGCGCAATCCTCCTTGTCCCATTGCACCACCACGCGGCCGGGCATCGTAGCCGGCTCCAGCGGAACAATGGAATCAAGCTGTCCCTGACAAATGACCATGCCGCCGGAGTGTTGTCCCAGGTGGCGCGGCAAATCCTGCACGGCCACGCACAGCTCGAAAAACTTACGGATGCGTGGATGCCGCAGATCGAATCCGGCATCGCGAAACTGGCGCTCCAAAGTATCGCCTGGATCTTTGTACTCCCACGAGCTCACTAGAGCTGCGAGGCGATCGAGGGTCTCGCCATCGAAGCTGAGCGCCTTGCCGACCTCGCGCGCCGCCGAGCGACCGCGATAGGTGATAACGTTGGCCGTCATGGCTGCGCCCAGCTTTCCATAACGCTGGTAGACATACTGGATGGCGCGCTCGCGCTGATCGCCGCTGGGAAGATCGAGATCGATATCCGGCCACTCGCCGCGCTCCTCTGACAAAAAACGCTCGAACAGCAAGTCCATGCCGACGGGATCGACCGCGGTGATGCCCAGTGAATAGCAGACCGCGCTGTTGGCCGCCGAGCCGCGCCCCTGCACCAGAATGCCCTGTTCGCGACAGTAACGAACGATGTCCCAAACAATAAGGAAGTAGCCAGCCAGATGAAGCTTTTCGATCAGCACGAGTTCGCGCTCGATCTGGCGTTGCGCCCGCTGCCACAACTCGCCCTGGCCGGGACGCAGATAGCGCCCGCGAGCGCCTTCCATGGTGCGCGCCCGCAAGAACGTGTCCATCGTCTCGCCTTCGGAGACGGGATAGCGCGGAAATTCATAGCCAAGATCGTTCAGCGTGAATTTCAGCCGCGAGGACAGTTCCAAAGTGTTGGCTGTGGCCTCAGGCAAGTCGGCAAACAACCGCAGCATCTTCTCCGGCGATTTGATATAGCGCTCGCTGTTGCGCGCCAAAAGACGTCCGCCGGTGTCGAGCGTATGGTGATTGCGAATGCAGGTGAAAACATCCAATATCTGACGCTCGTCAGGCTGGGCATACTGCGCGCCCTGGGTTGCCAGCAATAGCAACTGCAAACTGCGTGCGAGTTCGATTGCCGCCTGATTGCGCGCCTCCTGCGCGCGATTATAGTGGCGCTGCAATTCCACGTAGACATTTCCGCGGCCATAGATCGCGATAAGCTGTTCGAGGAGTTTGTGGCCTGCTTCCATGCCACTCCGCTCAAGGGCATGAGCCAGTGGACCTTCATCGCCTCCGGTCAGGCAAATCAGCCCTGTGGCATATTCGGCGAGATCGGCAACCGAAGCAACCGCCTGTGATTGCAGGATGGACGCTCCATCGTTGTCTGTGGGAGTCTTACTACGTGGTACATTGACTGGATATTTTGGAGCGCGCAGCTTGGTGCGGGTAATCAGCCGGCAAAGATTCCGGTAGCCTTCGCGCGAGGCGCAGAGCAGAGGAAGACGTGGGATGATTAGCTTGCCTGGCTGCGGACAGGCCAGCAGCGAAGTGATCTCCGCGCCGATATGAGCTTTGACTTTCAGTTTCGCTGCTGCCAGATGAAAGCGCGGCGCGCCATAAACTCCATCGCGATCAAGCAAGGCCATCGCCGGCATCTGCTGTTGGGCGCACACTTCGGCCAGTTCCTCGGGAACCGAAGCCCCTTCGAGAAAGCTGAATGCGGAGCGAGCGTGAAGTTCGATGTACATCGGTTGTCAGTCGTAGCTGGCGTCAGCAAACCACTGGCCGGTCGCCAGATCGCGATAAATGCGGTAAAGCGCCACGTTGTCTCCCACTTCATTCGCGCCGTTATTGCTGGCGTGGGCAAGAGCTATGTCCCATTCTTCGCGGTTCCATGGACCGGCCTGCTCGGTATTCGCGTTATCCTGGTTCGCGTTTTCCGCCCACCAGTCGCCTGACGATCGCCAGGGTCCAGCCGACCACACCACTTGTCCTTGCAGCTCTTCACGACCTTTCTGGTTTGCTTCCGTGGCAAGGCGGTCAGGCCGACCATCCGCCAAACAGACACGAAGCCGACACGCCGGCCGGAGAAGCCGCATAGCCAAAGGCGGCTGATCGTTGGCATCCCACATTGTGGGATAAACAGTTGGTTTTATATCGTCCGTCGTGATCGCAAAACGGTCGACTCGGAAACTGCCTTGCCAATGGCTGTCGAGCAACCGCGCAATACCTGCCCGGCGTTCGCCAACCACTGCACTGATGCGAGCCAGTGTGATTTCCAGCTTTTCCGCTTCAGGAGTGACCGGCAGAAACAGCCCGCATTGGGCGGACCGTGGCGGCGCCGGCACGGCTGGGATCCATATTTTTGTGACTGGAGCGCCCGGCGGATGGGCCGCTAACTCCAACTGCAGCAGTTTCCAAAATATTTTGGGATCGCGCATGGAGACCGGCAGGCGCAGGGCACGCTCAAATATTAGCTTGTGTGCCACATTGTGAGAGTCGGCCAAATGGCTAACGAGTTCCTGGACTGTTGTGGTCTCTTCGTCGGCGACCCGCCGCTCCAATTGCAAACGCAGACATAGCTCGTGCGCTGCGAGGGCCCTGGCCTCCAGCCGCGCGCACAATTGTTCCAGCAGCCGGTTCAGTACGAACGACAAAGACTCGATGGTTTCAACCGGAGATTCCAGCTCCATCGCCTCCTCAAATTGCAATGGCGGATCGCATAGTACAAGCGTGCGCATGCTTTCGCCGCGCGCCAATCTCCGTAACTGCGCCCCTGCCTCACCCAGCCGCGAAACCAAAGCAGGCTCCGGCAACAGCGCCAAGGCGCGAAAATCGTGGACTCCCCAACGTTCCAATGTGTCCAGCATCTGCTCGCGCAGCTTCTCCTGCCCGCGCTCCCACGCTTTTCCGCCTGCCTTGTTCTGCGAAACAATTTCAAACGCATCCAGCAGCACCTGCAACGGCAATACTCCCAAGCGCTGCGCTTCCTTACCGTCGGGAATAACCGTCGTCCCATTGAATCCCCGCGCCGCGTGCATGGCGGCATCCGGATTAGCGGCCACCGCGATGTTGGCTTCCATTCCGACTGTAATCACGCGTGCCGCCAGATTGCTGGCAATCCTTGAGGGCGCACCGTACAGGCGATCCAAGCCCTCGAGATCAAGCAACAGCGTGTCCGGGGCGGTGTCTTCCACGCGCGGAGTAAAAGCGTGGGCCACATCGAGCAGCGCGGCGTGGGCCGAGATCTCCTGCTGGGGCGAGCGTTGGCGCAAGATCGCCAGAGTTACATGCGACGAAGTATCCGTGCGCTTACTACCACGCTGTGGGACTGACGCTTTCGTATTCTCTGATGGCAAAATCTCTGCAAAAACAGCAGCCTGCAATTTGGTCATGCCGAATTCCATTCCCAGGAGGCGAGCTTTGTCGTTCAATGCAATCACGCGAGTCAGCGGAGGTTTGCCTTCCAGAACAACCACCGCACGATCGCGCAGCAATGGCTCGGCACGAACCATGGCTTCCACCGGGAAATCGGAGATGTAGATGCAGGCAAACATATCTCGGCAGACGAACATTAGCTTCATCGGCTACGGGAGTTTGCTAAAAAACTCGAAAAGCAGATCCCTCGCCGACTCAAGCCACCCCACCAAGCGCAAAATCGGCCTTGTCGGGGGCCCGGACAGTCGGCTCGTGATGACAAAAATAAAGGACTTGCAACGGCGCACCCATTCGGCAAGCTCAGGGCATGGCTAAAGCTGCGCCCCTTCAAAACCAGCGGTGCGCAGTTCGAAACCGATGCCGACCGATTGCGGCGGTTTGCGCTGCGTCCAGGAGCGCACCACCTCAGCACGAAAACGCATTCCACGTAAGAGTGCCGCATGGCCCACAACAGTGTTTTTTGGAATATGCGGGCCAGTATCTGCGACTCCCACATTGTGGGACGACGATACTAGTCCGAGCTGATCTGGATCCAAGAAAGTAGTCGAATTGGACGCGAAGATTGCCTCCGGCTGCAATCGCACGACCAGCGATGCACAGGTTTTGGCGCATGGCTCCTGTTCAATCAGCAGCAGCACAGTCGCGGTCGGTTCGACTGCGCGGCGAAAGCGAAACCACGAAGTGAGCGGCACGCGGCGCGCGCTTTCCACCGGAATGTCGCCCAGATCGAGCACGACCATACCAAAGCCACCGCCTTGCAGAAGCAGATCGGTCACCTTCAGCACCTGCTCCAGCGCCGCGCCAAAAGCAAACCCAGCGTGCGTGAGAGATCGAGCTTTCACGCCGACGCCTTGGCGCTTGAGTTGTTCGTGGCAGCGCACCCACAACAGTCGATCCAGATCGACTCCGGCCGCTGCCGCCGAGGCAGGATCGAAGCTATCGCTGGCATCCACCAGCGCGCACACCTCCTGCCGGCGAGTGGCGGCGGCGAGCGTCGCCAGCATCACTCCCGTGCGTCCGGAAGAAGCCGGCCCGGCAATCTCGCTGAGAGCCCCGCGTGGCAAGCCTCCGGTAAGAGCGTCGAGAGGAGCGATTCCGGTCGGGACGGTCAAAGGAGCAGCGCGTTCACGAAGCAGCAGGGTGGAAGAGAGGCGCTCGCCGAGCGATGCCTCGATAAGAGAACGCGTGGAACGCGAGCCTCCGAAAGACATTTTTGGCGGAGTGACGGCGACCGACGACATGAGGAACCTCAGGCGGGCGAAGCGGAGGGGGAATTGATTTCGCTTTTTATTCGCCTACGAGTGAGATTGTGCTACGGGGAATCCAGGTTGTCAACCCCTGCAGAAAGCGGCCGCTTGATCGTCCAGAAAAATGTTCCACGTGGAACATTTGCCCATAAGCTAAATGGAAAGTGCTACTTACAAGGCCGATAGTAGGCAGGACGAAAGCCCTTCTGCTGGGCTTCGGATTGTTTCATGTACTCTCCCGATTTGGTGGCCCCGTACCAATGCGTGCCGGGACAGTGATAAACCCCCGACTTCGTGTTGACCCAGACCTTAGCATCGGGATTGCCCTGAGTTGCTGAGGATTCTTGCGGCGCAGCCGGTTTGGCTTGCGCGGCTTGCGGATTCGGCGCGGGAGCGGATTGCTCCTGCTGAGCCGAAGACACCCGCGGCACGAGCAGGATGCACAACACGACCGTGATCGCAGCCCATCGTCTCATCACTGAATTTTGCACAGACCTCATTCCCGGAATATCAGAGATTGTTCGTGTCATGAAACTGACTCGATGTCGAACGACACTAGCATTTCGGAAAGGTGCGCGCAATGGTTCGCCGCAAAACAGCCATGTGCGGTGAGCCCAAGATGAAGCATTGGGCCGATTCCGTTACATTTCAATCGCACCATCACGGGCACGTGGTAGTGCGCTCTTTGAATTTTCACAGTCACTATCGGCAGGGGCGCTGGCCGGTCAAAGCAGCGCACTTATCGGCACGTGGAACCCTTATCAATACTGGGGATTTCTTGTTATAATGCAGTATCCTTCCAAAGCGGCGCTATCGTCTAGGGGTTAGGACGGAAGATTCTCAATCTTCAAACCCGGGTTCGATTCCCGGTAGCGCTACCACATCTTCTTTTTGCTCATGCTCTACTTCTAAGTTGAAGAAAATCATACTGGTTTCTGCGGTTCGATAATTGCCACC
>Ga0181505_10155929_pt1 | contig 33222 bp, 24 predicted proteins | sample PEATcosm2014_Bin_5_FD_127743 | JGI IMG/M metagenome (GOLD analysis project Ga0181505, IMG submission 127743) | Metatranscriptome of peatland microbial communities from MTU Mesocosm Facility, Houghton, MI, USA - PEATcosm2014_Bin05_30_metaT... | ecosystem: Environmental > Terrestrial > Soil >...
GAACCATGTTCGATGCCTCCGGGCGTCTTTTTTCTGTGAAGCAATGGTTAGATGCAATCGGTGGTCACGCGGAAGCCGCTCGCCAGCCCTGGAGTGCTGTGTGTAACAGCACCCAGAGCGTGGAAATGGAGTAGCTTCCGGACGTATGCCTGCGGCGAAGAGGGCTTGGTAAGGTCAACTGTCAGGAGTGGCCGCCGAGGATAACGTATTCCGCCTCGCGCTCCCACTCATTCGAAACCCGCGAATGAGTCGGGCACCGGAGCGGTTACTGGAGGACGGGAATCCCGCACGCACGAAGATACTCGAATGTTCCGTCATAGAACAGCGGAGAACGCGTACGATCCGATACGTCGCCTTTCGGAACGAATAGGATCATACCCTGTCGTGCGCGGGTCAAAATCACTCGAGATGCGTTCTTTAGATACAGCCGTCTGGACGCGTCATTGATGCACTGCCACTTTGTGCCTTTGAAGGACTGATAGTTCCAATTCTGGTTATTGTGGTGGAAGTCCCCATCCCAACAAACGCCCACCCAGTCTAGTTCTAGTCCCTGGACCAGGAACTCGCTCGCGACATCCTCCAGATAGTAGGAAGATCGAACATCGGTGCTGGGATTGAGAAACCAGTTCGCCGGCTCGATCTCTGCTTTGATGTGTATCCCCTCAGGGCGGAGCCGCTGCGCACCTGAGGACGGAACCAACCCAAATCTCTCCGTTCCGCGGGCTTGGCTACGCAACCATTCCCTGGCAACTCCAATGTCGCGGGTTAAGAGGATGGGATAAGTAGACCTAATGCTTATGTAAGTAGATCGCGCTTGCTCCGGCTCATTAGCGATGAGGTGGCCAACAAATCCTGACAGGGCCTCGGCGCGGAATGAGCGCATGGAAACAGCCAGGTGAAGGTTTTCCTCTAAACGAACCCTCGGAGAAACCAGAAATGTTGCGACCTGATCTTGGGACCCATACTCCGGAAGGGCTATCCGCGGCGACACGTTTACTTCCCAAACTGGGGAAGCGGGTTTCTAGCGCATTGATCCATTCGGATATGCCGGCCTCTCCGGTGTTGATCTCTTGACCGCCGCCGACAAGGCATACGACAGTGCACCACTCTGGATGCCGATCCATCACGCTAATCAGGAACTCCAGCTCCGACATGTCAAAGTCGGCCTGCCCTCGTTTGCGCTGCATGAAGCTTGCCGCCTGATCACGGGTCCAAGCCCTTTGCGCTTCGTCAAACACGACGACCTTCTCACTGGGAACATCATCGTTGCTGACATAGAAGTCTCGGAAATGATGAATATTCTGAATGAAGGTGTGCACCCGGCGCTTAGCATCCCGTTTCGGGATGCCCTCGCGTCGAGCTTTGTCGCGAGCAAGGGCTTCTTGAAGCACTTCAACGAGCGGGCCGTTACCAGACAGAAAAACGGCATGCTCATCGTGATGGCTCCTCCGAGCGCCGAGTAGCGATATTTAGGCCGGCCAGGGTCTTACCGGAGCCGGGCACGCCAGTGACGAAACAAATAGCCTTGGTTCGTTTCAGACGCGCACGATCGATGATCCTACTGACGCTGGCACTCGTCTCTTGCAGATTCTTCGCACCGGCATCTGATCGAGAAATGTCAGTCACACTGTGCGTGCGGTAAAGAATCTCCGCCGCTTCCACGATAGTCGGCGTGGGCTTGTAACCTTTGGCCATCCAATCGCCAATATCGAGGTTCGGAAAGGTCCTCGCAGCGCAAATACCATCTATGAGTGATCTCAGATCAGTCTTGTTTGTCCCTACAGGTGTGGCGACGAGGTCGTCCGCAAACTCAAGTTCGGGTGTCGGCCTTGATTCAGCGTTGGTGGAGACTAGCACAGGAACGATTGGGACAGAGTGGCTACCTTCGTGGAAATTCTTTAGGTCAAGGGCATAGTCTTCGACTTGATCGAACGCGCTTGATGTGTGTTCGCTTGCTCCGGCCTTGAACTCAATCACGAAAACGATGTTTCCTGCTATCAACACCGCGTCTGCGCGTTTACCCATTCTCGGGATGTAAAACTCTAGAAAGATCCTTCCATTCGGTCGGCCAGAGAAGGCAGTCTTCAGAATCGAGACCTGTTGAAGCCAAGCCCAACGTTGTTGTTCCTCCAGGGCGTGATGGTGCTCCGCCGTCAGGACGCCGAGGATGCGTTCAGTGTCGTCGTCGACAAAACCATGAAGAGGAGCGTTGTAGTAGGCCCTGATCGGCATTGTGATTCCTTACGCGTGCCGGGTGCCTCATTCGCTTTTGCGCATGACTGGAATAAATATACCAAGGCCAAGGCGCCGGGTGCCCCAGGTCTCGCGCTGTTCGAGACCTGGGACTCCGTGCCAACAAACCACCCCTGCTGTGTCCTCCATCACAGCAGGAACCAAGGCGGCCGAGGAGCGCACTTAGCCCAGCTCTCCAACGACAATTTTGCGTCGCCGATCTTGCAGGTATTCTCAATGTGATGCTATTATGTATCACATGAAAAAGGCCTCGGTTCGCGATCTTCGCTACGACTTCAAGAAGATCGAGCGCCTGCTGCATCAGGGCGAGGAAATCGAGATTACGAAACGTCAGCAGGTTATCGCCCGCCTTGTTCCCCAGCGGGTCGCCCGCTCCCGGCAACTCCCGGACTTCCTGGGCCGATTGCGCACCATTTACGGGGATACCGTGCTCGACGTCAGCGGCGCCGAATTGATCGCGAAAGACCGGGACCGATATTGAAAACTTACGTCGACACCTGCTTCCTGATCTCCCTCTATACCGCCGATGCCAACTCGCAGGCAGCCGCACTCGTGATGCGCAAATCGCTTGGCGACCATCTGGTCAGCAGCCTCGGCGAACTGGAAACTGTGAATGCCTTGGAATTGCGCGCCTTCCGTAAAGAGATTTCGCGAGCTCAGGCCGAGTCTTCACGGAACGCTTTCTCCAGCGATTTACGAGACGGAGTGTTTCAACTGAGATCTTTGCTCGATGCCGCCTTCGAGCGGGCCCAACTTTTATCGCGCCAGACAACTGCACGCCTGGGCACGCGCACCGCTGATCTTCTTCATATCGCCGCGGCCCTCGAACTCGAGGCCGGCTGCCTTTACAGCTTCGATCAGCAACAACGAAAGCTGGCCCACGCGCTCCGCTTGAAACTCAACTGATCGGCCGGGTGCCCCGGGTCTCGCGCTGTTCGGACCTGGGACTCCGTACCAATGAACCATCCTTGCAGCAGGAACCAAGGTGGCCGAGGAGCGCACCTACTCCAGCTCTCAACGACAATCTCTGTGCTACGCTCTTCTTTCCTGCTGCTTTAACCCAATCAGGGCCTCATGATGAAACTGTTTCGACTGGCGCTCGTGTCCTCGTTCCTTCTTACGACGGCATGGCCCCAGACCACCCGCACCTGGGAACAAACCAAGTACGACGACTTTGAGAAGGGCACTGCCCACGGCGTCGCCATCAGCAGCGATGGCAACCTCACGCTCGCGCCCAGCTTCAGCGCGCTCTACACCTCGCCTTCCACCTACATCTGGGACGTCGCCGCCGATTCCGCAGGCAACGTCTACGCGGCCGCCGGTTCTCCTGCGCGTGTCTACAAGCTCACGCCCGACGGCAAGGCGCGCATAATCTTCGCGCCGCCGGAGCTTCAGGTGCAGGCTTTGGTCGTCGACAACACCGGCGCGATCTACGCGGCAACTTCGCCCGACGGCAAAGTCTACAAGCTCGTGCACGGCGGCCCTGCGCCGGGCAAGGCTCCCGAAGGCTCGCATACCACGGCCGAAGTTGCCGCCGCGCAGGAAGGCGTAAATCCCGGCGAGAAGCCGCGCCCGTCCGTTGATGTCGATCCCAGCTACACCGCCAGCATCCTCTTCGATCCCAAGACGAAATACATCTGGGCGCTGGCGCTCGATCATCAGGGCCAGCTCTACATCGGCACCGGCGATCGCGGCGAGATCTTCCGCGTCGATCGCAGCGGCAACGGCAACCTCTTCTTCAAAAGCGACGAAGCCCAGATTCGCGCCCTCGACTTCGACCAGCTCGGCAACATCATCGCCGGTACCGACGGCAGCGGCCTCATCTATCGCATCTCGGCGCAGGGCGAAGGCTTCGTTCTGTACAGCGCGCCCAAGAAGGAGATCACCGCGCTCGCCGTCGATCGGCAAGGCAACATCTATGCCGCCGGCGCAGGCGAGAAGCGCGGAGCTGCTCCGGCCGCCGGCACTCCGGTCGCGGGCGTTGGCATCGTCGTAACGGCTCCAGCGCCCGCAGCCGCCGCTCCGGCCGCGTCTGCTGCGCCTTCGGCGCCTGCCATCAGCGCAGCTCCCAACATCGCCAACCTTGGCGGCTCGGAAGTCTATCGTCTCTCGCCCGATGGCTCGCCCAAGACCATCTGGTCTTCTCGCGACGATCTGGTTTATGCGCTGGTCTTCGATCATCAGGGCCGCCTGCTCGCCGGAACGGGCAATCGGGGAAAGATCTTCGCCATCGTTGGCAGTGAATACACCGACCTCGCCGAGGCCAGCGCCAACCAGGTCACCGCATTCGCTCCGGCTCCCCAAGGCGGTCTCTATGCGGCCACCAGCAATCTGGGAAAGGTTTTTCTTCTCGGCTCCAAACCGGTCAACGAGGGCACATACGAGAGCGACGTCTTCGATGCCAAAAACGTCTCCAAGTGGGGACGCGTAGAAGTGCGCGGCAGTGGCAACTTTCAGCTCTTCGCGCGCAGCGGCAACGTCGACAATCCTGACCGCAACTGGAGCCAGTGGAAGCAAGTCGATCTGCAAAAGGATCTTCCCATCGACGCGCCCTCCGCGCGCTTCATCCAGTGGAAGGCGGTGCTGCAGCCCGCCGGCCGCACGCCCGTAATCGACAGCGTCATCGTCAACTACCTGCCCAGGAACGTCGCTCCTGAGGTGGACAACGTAACCGTAATGGTCGGCTCGCGCGTACCGGCGGGCACGCACTTCGAGCCGGAAAGCCCAGCTGTGACTGGCTATGAGCCGCCGCTGCCCACGATCAAGGACAAGCGGTCCATCGCGGTGAAGTGGAGCGCCCACGACGACAACGATGACACGCTGGCTTACGAGATTTACTACCGTGGCGATGGCGAGACGCGTTGGAAGCTGCTGCGCCAGAATGTCGAAGAGCGCTTCATCAATCTCGACTCCGACATGTTCCCCGACGGTGGTTACACCATCCGCGTCGTCGCCTCCGACGCGCCTTCGCATTCTGCCGAGGACGCGTTGACCGGCGAAGCTGCCAGCTCGCGCTTCGAAGTCGACAACACTCCGCCGCAGATTGAATCGCTGAAGGCGACCGTCGACGGTGGCAAGATTCACGTCACCTTCCGCGCCGTCGACAGCTTCTCGCCCATCAGCCACGCGGAATATTCCATCGATGCCGGCGCGGCGCAAATGGTCGAGCCGGTGGGTCAGATTTCCGACTCCAAGAGCGAAAGCTACGATTTCACTCTGCCCTTGCCGAAGGACGAAGCGCAAGCCGCATCAACCGCAGCCAAGCTCCCAACTCAAGCGGCCGCGTCCGAGGAGCACACCATCATCGTCCGCGCTTATGACCGCTTCGACAACATGGGAGTCAGCAAGGTTGTGGTGAACGCCCCATAATGACAAGTCTGCGCAGTTGCCTGAGCTCTGGCTGTCAATAACGAATTGTCACCCCGAGCGAAGGCGGGCTGATTTTGCCCGCCGCAGTCGAGGGATCTGCGGTTCCGAGGTGGTAACGTTCTCGCTCTTGTTCACCGAATGACCCTCCGCTCCGTTATCGACCTTCTCGCCCTACTGATCTGTTCCGTCTATTGCACTGTCCCGTTCTTCTGGCTGGTGGTGCATTTTTTCGTCGAACGGTGGCGCGCGCGAGGCCGCGGCGGCTTCGCTGTTCTCGTACCTATCTGGGGCGGATTTGTCGCCGTGGCATTTTGTTCGATGTGGCCATTCCGGTTCGCTCAGTTCTACGCAAACCGGCTGGCGTGGGCAGGCGCGGCGGTTTTGTTTCTGCTTGGCTTCTCGCTCTATAGAGCGGCGCTCAAGGGCTTTCATCATTCGCAGCTCTCCGGCCTTGACGAACTGGAACCAGACCGCCATCGCCAGGAACTAATCACTTCCGGTATTCGCTCGCGCGAGCGCCATCCCATCTATCTCGGACATCTGTGCGAGGTCCTCGGCTGGTGCGTCGGCACAGGGCTGATTCCCTTGTACGCTCTGGCGGGATTCGCCATCATCACCGGCGCGCTGATGATCGCGCTCGAAGATCGCGAACTCGAAGCCCGCTTCGGCGAACAATATCGCGCCTACCGCCGCGCTGTTCCCGCAGTCATTCCCCGCCTCGTTCGGTAGGAGATTCGCTCGTCATGTACAGGGTGGAGCACCGCTTCAGCGGTGCAGCTAAAGCTCGAAAAATGAGGCCGGCTTTAGCCGCTGAGGCAACAAAGAATTCGCCGCCGCCGCTAATCGCGAATGCGTTCGGTACAATGATTTTCGCTGGATTCATAAGGTTGTGGCACCAGCAACGGGGTGGAATTCACGTCAGCGGGGCTGAGATCACAATAAGAACTAACTCCGTGTCCTCTGTGTCTCTGTTGTGAAAAGCTTTTCCGCATGCAATTCGAACTCTTCGTAGCCGCGCGTTATCTTCGGGCCAAACGCCGACAGGCAGTCATCGGCGTCATCACCGTCATCTCCATCGTGGGAGTGGCGGCGGGCGTGGCTTCGCTCATCATCGCGCTGGCCATCAACAACGGCTTTCGCCAAGACCTGCAAGACCGCCTGCTGGGCTCGACCTCGCACATCAATCTGCTGCGCATCCAGAGCGACGGCATTCGCAACTGGGAGCCACTCCTCGCGCACCTCGAAAAGCAGCCGCACGTCATCGCCGGCGCGCCCGCCATCTACGAGCAGGTATTGATCTCCCGCGGCGCCCGTGCGCAAGGCGGCATCTTGAAGGGCATCATTCCGCAAGACGAGCGCAAGGTCAGCACCATCCTGGACACCGTAAAACAAGGCTCGGCCGCAGCTCTGGACGAAAATTCTCCCCAATTTCCCGCCACCGACGATGCGACAACCGGGCCTGCAGCCTCTCGGTCCACTCTGCCGCCCATCGTTCTCGGCAAAGATCTGGCCGACGAGTTAGGTGCATCGGTGGGTTCGGTCGTCACCGTCACCAGCCCGCAAGGCGAACTCACGCCCTTCGGCATCGTTCCCAAGTACAAGCGCTTCAAGGTCACCGGCGTCTTCGCTTCCGGCTTCTTCGACTACGACAATACCTGGGCCTTCATTCGTCTTTCGGACGCGCAGCGCCTCTTCGATCTCAGCGACGTAGTCTCCGTGCTCGAGTTCAAAGTTGACGACATCTACAAGGCCGGCGAGATCGGCCAGCAGCTCGAAGACGCCGCCGGCAAAGGCTTCATGTCAACCAACTGGATGGAGCAGAACCGCGCCATCTTCCACGCTCTGCGGCTGGAGCGCGTGGTCACCTTCATCACTATCGGTCTCATCGTCTTCGTGGCCGCGCTCAACATTCTCATCTCGCTCATCATGATGGTGATGGAGAAGACCCGCGACATCGCCGTGCTGGTCTCCATGGGCGCCAAGCGCCGGCAAATCCGCCGCATCTTCATGTATCAGGGAATCCTCATCGGCGTAATCGGGACGGCGCTGGGCCTGATTGCCGGCTTCGCGCTCTCCTGGGCGGGCGGACATTATCATCTGCTCTCGCTCTCCGCCGAGGTCTACTCCATCGACTACGTTCCTTTCGCGCCTCGCCCTGTGGATGGTCTTCTGGTGGCACTCGTCGCCATCGGCGTGTCCTTCATCGCGACGCTTTATCCTTCGTGGTCTGCTGCCAGTGTCCTCCCCGCCGAGGCGCTAAGATACGAATAGGAACAGGTAGAGCCGACCTTCAGGTCGGCGTCAAGACGCTGTCTCTCACCTCCACCCACTTCTGCGTTTCATCCCACCCCTCACTGCATCGCGCCCTTCCCCGTGTTACCCTTTTTCTTTGCATTTCGTCTATATCCGCGCTTTGCACCTGCCTTTGGAGCCAATCATGACATTCCTATCTCAGTCCCTATATTCACTTCTGAAGTGTGCTGCCATTTGCGCCTTCGCTCTTACCATGCTTCCAGCTCAGGCCCAGGACGCGCCTAAACAGGAAACTCATGGCATCAACCCCGCCAACATGGATCCCGCCGTGAAGCCGGGCGACAACTTCTATCTCTATTGCAATGGCGAGTGGATCAAGCGCACCGAGCTTCCGCCCGATCGCTCCCGCATCGGCGTCTTCAACAGTCTCGCCGACTTAAGCGACAAGCGCACCGCGGCCTTGATTGAAGAGACCTCCAAGAGCAATGCTGCCGCGGGCTCCAGCCAGCGCAAGATCGCCGATCTTTACAACTCCTACATGGACGAGGCTGCCATCGAGGCCAAAGGTCTGTCGCCGCTTGAGCCCCACCTCAAGGCCATTGCCGCCATCAGCAACAAGAAAGAACTCGCCTTCGCGCTGGGTGAAACCCTGCGCGCCGATGTCGACGCCCTGAACAACACCAACTTCCACACCCCGCACTTGTTCGGATTGTGGGTCGCTCCCGGCTTCAACGACTCCGATCATTACGCTCCCTATCTGATCCAGGGCGGAGTGGGACTTCCCGATCGCGAGTACTACCTTGCCGATAACGAGCACATGAAGGAAGTTCGCACCAAGTATCAGGCGCATGTCTCCGCGATGCTCAAGCTGGCAGGATTCGCCGATACGGACGCTCGCGCTGAGCGCATCGTCGCTCTGGAACATGCCATCGCAGAAAAGCATCTGAGCCTGTCTGACAACGACGACATCCATAAGGCCAACAACACCTGGACGCAATCCGACTTCGCAACCAAAGCTCCCGGCCTCGATTGGGCAGAGTATTTCCGCGGTGCAGGACTCAGCAAGCAAGCCAGCTTCATCGTCTGGCAACCAACCGCGTTCGCCGGCGAGTCCGCGCTGGTGGAATCGACCGCTCTGGAAACCTGGAAGGACTGGCTCGCATATCACACCATCGAAGACTGCGCGCTCTACCTCCCCAAAGCTCTCTCTGACGAGCGTTATGCTTTCTTTAGTGGGGTGCTCCAGGGTACGACGCAGCAGCGTCCACGGTGGCAGCGCGGCGTAGTCCTCGTCAATCGGTATCTCGGTGACGATGTCGGACAACTCTACGCCCAGCGTTACTTCCCGCCCGAAGCCAAAGCTCAGGCGGAGGCCATGGTCGCCAATATCATCGCTGTCTACCACAAACGCATCGCGGCGCTTTCGTGGATGGACCCGAAGACCAAAGCCGAAGCTCAAGCCAAGCTCGACACTTTGTACGTCGGCATTGGTTACCCGGAAACGTGGATTGACTATTCGGCTTACGAAGTGAAAGCTGACGACATTTTTGGCAATGTCTGGCGCGGCATTTTATTCCAATACCACCGTCAGGTTGCGCGGCTGGGCAAACCGGTCGATCGCCACGAATGGTCGATGACGCCGCAGACCGTCAACGCCGTGAATCTCCCGTTGCAAAATGCCCTCAACTTCCCTGCTGCGATTCTGCAACCTCCGTTCTTCGATCCCAAAGCGCCTGCCGCCGCTAATTATGGCGCGATTGGCACCGTCATCGGCCATGAGGTTAGCCACACCTTCGATACCGAAGGCAGTGCCTTCGACGCCAAAGGACAGGTGCGCAACTGGTGGACGCCTGCCGATCTCGCGCATTTTGAGGCAGCCACCGCGAAGCTTGCCGCCCAGTACGATACCTACATGCCGTTCCCCGATCTGCATGTGAATGGCAAGCAGACGCTGGCCGAAAACATCGCCGACGTCTCCGGCCTCGCAGCCTCTCTTGACGGCTACCACGCCTCGCTCGCCGGCAAGACCGCGCCTGAGCAGGATGGATTCTCCGGCGATCAGCAGTTCTTCATCGCCTTCGGCCAGGACTACGCGTCGAAGACACGCGATGCTGCCCTGCGCCAGCAGGTAATGGTCGATCCACATTCTCCGGCGCAGTTCCGCGCCGACACCGTTCGCAACATCGACGCCTGGTACACAGCCTTTGATGTTCAACCCGGTCAGACGCTATACCTCGCGCCCGCCGACCGCGTGCGCATCTGGTAGCACGGAATCAGTAATCGGTACCGGGTGCCCCGTTCTGTCATCCTGTGCGGAGGCTCGATTTTGAGATGTCTTGAAGGGGCGCAGCTTTAGCCATGCCCTGAGCTTGCCGAACGGGTGCGCCGCCGCAAGCCCTTTATTCTTGTCATCCCGAGCGGCCTTTAGGCCGCGAGGGACCCGCTTTTCGCCCTTCGGTTGGCTAGGGCGGGGCATCTGTTGCGAAAATTAAACACACCGCACTTTTCTCTGCCCCTTCCGTTGTAAAGTCGCTGACTTCCCGCTCCATACGTGATCTAATTCTTATTAGGTCAATCGCTGCTCCTTAGTCCCAGAATGGGCACGGCTCCAGCGGCTTGGTCGGAATTTGTGTCGCTACGGAGCGCAGCTGCATCAAACTGTTAAAGACGGCTTATTGCGTGCGGAGAATCTCAAGAAGGTTTTCCGCTCCGGCAATTCGGATTTAGTGCTCTTTGAGAACTTGTCGTTGCAGGTGCAAACCGGGGAGATGTTGGCCATCGTCGGCGAGTCAGGTACCGGGAAAAGCACCCTCCTTCATATACTCGGAGCGCTTGATAGTGCTTCTGAAGGTGACGTATACTTCGCCCAAGTTCAGTTGGGGAGTCTCTCCGAGGAGGATGCCGCTGAATTCCGTGGCCGGGAGCTTGGATTCGTCTGGCAGTTTCATTACTTGCTGCCCGAATTTACCGCGCTGGAAAATGTGGCCATGCCCTTGCTGATGCGGGGCACGAGCAAGCGCGAGGCAGAGCAGCAAGCCCTGCAATGGTTGCAGGAGGTTGGTTTAGGGGACCGTGCCACTCATCGGTCCGGCGAGTTGTCTGGTGGCGAGCAGCAGCGGGTAGCGCTGGCCCGCGCGCTGATCACCAGACCCAGGGTCCTGATGGCGGACGAACCCACAGGTGACCTGGACAACCGGACAGCGGAAACGGTTTTTAATTTGATCGCCAGGCTACATCGCGACTATCGTCTGACCTCGCTCATCGTTACTCACAATCTTGGGTTTGCGCGTCAGTGCGACCGCGTTCTGCGTCTGCAGCAGGGTCGGGTGGTGGAAGTGTCTCCGCAATCGTTGTCCGCATAGGGCAACGCGCGGGGGAAAATTCGGGTTTGGATAGGAAGAGGCTTTCGGCTCTTGAAATCGGTCCCAGCAGCTTCATCTGAGGCCGGCGGCCACGACGAGTCAGGTAACAGAGCTCGGCAGGAGAAAAAAATCCCGCCGCGCTCTTGGAGAGTTTCCATGTTTGAACGGTACACGGAAAAGGCTCGGCGCGTGATCTTCTTCGCGCGTTACGAAGCCAGTCAGTTTGGTTCTCCTTACATTGAAACGGAGCACCTGCTGCTTGGTCTTCTGCGCGAGGACAAAGCGCTTACCAATCGGTTTCTTCGGTCCCACGCCTCGGTTGAGTCGATCCGGAAACAGATCGAGGGCCACACTACGATTCGGGAGAAGGTTTCCACTTCCGTGGACCTGCCCCTAAGCAACGAGTGCAAACGTGTGCTGGCATACGCCGCGGAGGAAGCCGAGCGGCTGTCGCACAAGCACATCGGTACCGAGCACCTGCTTTTGGGACTTTTGCGCGAAGAGAAGTGCTTCGCGGCTGAAATTCTGCACGAGCGCGGATTGCGTCTCTCCTCCATTCGCGAGGAGCTGGCCCGCACTTCGCAGGAAAAGGCGCAGCCCTCGCAGCGTTCGCGCGAGTCGTCGCTGCTGTCCGAATTTTCCCGCGACCTGACGCAGGCTGCCATGGACAGCCAGCTGGATCCGCTGGTTGGTCGCGATAGCGAACTGGAGCGCGTCGTCCAGATCCTGTGCCGGCGCACCAAGAACAATCCGGTGCTGATCGGCGAGCCTGGCGTGGGTAAGACCGCCATCGTCGAAGGTCTGGCGCAGCGCATTGCCGACGGTGAAGTGCCGTCGTTCCTGGCCGACAAGCGTATCCTTGCGCTCGATCTTTCCCTCATCGTCGCCGGCACTAAGTATCGTGGCCAGTTCGAAGAGCGCTTAAAGACCATCATGAAAGAACTGATGGAATCGCAAAACTCAATCATCTTTATTGACGAGCTGCATACCCTCGTCGGTGCAGGATCGGCGGAGGGCTCGCTCGATGCCGCCAACATCCTGAAGCCGGCGCTTTCGCGCGGTGAAATTCAGTGCATCGGCGCCACCACGCCGGGTGAGTATCGCAAGTCGATTGAGAGAGACCGCTCGCTGGAGCGCCGCTTCCAGGCGGTGAAAGTTCCTCCGCCCAACGAAGCCGATGCAGTCAAAATCCTGTTCGGCATCAAGGAGCGCTACGAGAAATTTCACGCCGACAGCTACACCGACGACGCCATCACCTTCTCGGTCTCTCACTCCAATCGTTACTTGCCCGACCGGTTTCTGCCGGACAAGGCCATCGACCTGGTCGACGAAGCCGGCGCCCGCGTTAAGCTTCGCCAGACTTCCCTGCCCGAGGACATCACTGAGGTGCAGAAGCGGATCAAGTTCATCGTGCATCGCATGGAAAACGCCATCGCGAACCACGAGTTTGAAAAGGCCCGCTTCTACTCCGACGAGGAGCGCAAAGAGCGCGAGAACCTGCGCACTCTGCGCGAAAAATATCATCTCGATGAGTCCTCGACTGGCGTCGTCGGCCGCGAGGACATCGAAGACGTAGTCTCTCGCTGGACCGGCGTCCCGATCGCTTCCATCAAGGAAGAAGAGAGCCAGAAGCTGCTGCGCATCGAGGAAGAGCTGCACCGGCGAGTGATTTCGCAGGACCGCGCCATCTCGGCGCTGGCTCGCGCCATCCGCCGCTCACGTGCCGGCCTGAAGAGTCCCAACCGGCCAATCGGTTCGTTCCTTTTCCTCGGCCCCACCGGCGTCGGCAAGACCGAAGTCGCGCGCACCCTGGCGCAGTTCATGTTTGGCAGCGAGAAATCGCTGGTCCGCTTCGACATGTCGGAGTTCATGGAGAAGCACTCGGTCTCCAAGCTGATCGGCTCGCCTCCGGGATATGTTGGCTACGAAGAGGGCGGGCAACTTACCGAGCGCGTCAAGCGCGCGCCCTACTCCGTCGTGCTGCTAGATGAAGTTGAAAAGGCGCACCCTGACCTGTTCAACATTCTGTTGCAGGTATTTGAGGACGGCCAGCTCACCGATGGTCTGGGCAACACGGTGGACTTCAAGAACGCCATCATCATCATGACTTCCAACATCGGCGCGCGTCACCTGCAAAAGCGCACCGGTCTGGGCTTCCAGTCCGAGCTGGACGAGAACACCTCGACCAAAGTCGAAGACATGGTGCGGAACGAGGTGAAGCGCACCTTCAACCCCGAGTTCCTCAACCGCCTTGACGAGGTCATCATCTTCAACGCCCTGACCGAGGCCGACCTGATCCAGATCGTGGAATTGATGGTGCAACATCTGAACACCAATCTGGCTCAGCGCTCCATTACGGTCACAGTGACCGAGGAGGCGCGCAAGTGGATCCTCGACAAGACGGTCGTCGATCGCACCTATGGCGCTCGTCCGCTGCGGCGCGCCTTGCAGAAGTACATCGAGGACCCGTTGTCTGAGGCGCTCATCCAGGGCACCTTCCAGCAGCGTCCGGCCTTCATCGAGGTCTACCTCGACAAAGACCAGCTCTTCTATCGCCCCGTCGGCGAGGAGAAGACCGAAGGCGTGCTGCTCTACAGCAGCTGACAGGAAGTCAAACAGCGAAGCGAGAAAGGGGGAGCGGAAACGCTCCCCTTGTTATTTCTCTCGATCAGATAATCGCGGAAAGCCATCTCGACGCTTTTCTCATCCAATCTCACGACGCCCAAATATGATTCGCAAATTACCGTCTGGACAATACCGGCTCTACTCGCGCAAGAAAGACCCCAAGACCGGCAAGCGCCGCAACCTGGGAACCTTCACCACCCGCGAAAAGGCAGAAGCGCACGAACGCGCCGTGCAGTATTTCAAGCGCCATTGATTGGTGTCCCGTCTGAATCTATGCCACGAAATATTTCGCCGCAGGATGGTGCACGACGATGGCCGAGGTGCTCTGCTCCGGGTCCAGCAGGAAGCCTGTGGTCAGCTTCACGCCGATGGTCTCGTCCGGATGCAGAAGCGCGAACAGCTTGGTCTGGTCTTCCAGATTCGGACAAGCCGGATAGCCAAACGAATACCGCGAGCCGCGATATTTCTGATGGAACAGGTCTCTGATGTGCAGCGAGTCCTCGCCGGCGATTCCAAGCTCTTGACGAATGATCTTGTGCGACAACTCGGCCAGCGCTTCAGCGGATTCCACACTGAGCCCGTGCAGGTAAAGATACTTGGTGTACTCGCCGCCCTCGAATAGCTTCTGCGTCTCGTGCGAAGCTTTGTCGCCGATGGTCACGCACGACATGGCGAGCACGTCCATCTTCCCGCTGCTCTTCGACAGAAAGAAGTCAGAAATGCACAGGCCGCGACCCTCTCGCTGTCGAGGAAAGGTGAAGCGCAACGCCTCTGCCGGAATCGGGTCGCCCTGCTTCCAACCTTTGGGCAGGTCGTAAACGACAACGTCGTTCCCGTCGCCTTGTGCTCCAAAATACCCGTACACGACCTTCGGCTCAAACCACCCCGCAGCGATCACTTCTTCTTCCAGATCTTTCAGGATCGGTCGATACTTTGTTTCGACCAGCCGTCCGTAATCTTCCTGCGACGCGGTCTTCAACTGCCACTGGTTCTTGAACAGCGCGGTCTCGTTGATGTACTGGAAAATCTCGCGCAGATCGAAGTCCGCAGGCTTCAGCACGCGCACGCCCCAAAATGGTGGCTGGGGAATGTTAGGAGCCGCGGAAATCTCGACATTGGGCGAGGTCGCGCCTTCGATGCCTCCAAGGGTATGTGCCAGGCGTACAAACTCCTTCACCACTTTGCCTTCGGCGATGCGCTTCTCGCGAGCGCCATTCGGCGAAGACAAATCTTCCATCAGGTGCAATCCCGCGAAAGCATCGTCAGCGTAGAAGATGCCGCCGTTGTACTCGCGGCGCAGATCGTCTTCCACGTACTTGCGCGTCAGCGCAGCGCCGCCGCAGATCACCGGAAATTCCAGTTTCTGATGGTGCAGGTCCTGCACCACGTACTTCATCTCTAGCGTCGATTTCACCAGCAATCCACTGAGCCCGATGGCGTCGGCTTTCTCCGCGAGCGCCGAATTGATGATCACATCCGACGGCTGCTTGATGCCGAGGTTCACCACGCGATAGCCGTTGTTGGTGAGGATGATGTCCACCAGGTTCTTGCCGATGTCGTGAACGTCACCCTTCACCGTAGCCAACACGATCGTTCCCTTCTGGCTGCCCTCTTTCTTCTCCATCTTGGGCTCCAAATACGCGACCGCGGCCTTCATCACACCCGCTGAATCGAGCACCGAAGGCAACTGCATCTTGCGCGCGCCAAACAGATCGCCAACCGTCCTCATGCCGTCGAGCAGGATGTTGTTAATCAGGTCGAGCGGGGTGTAGTTGACCAGCGCCTCTTCCAGAATCTCGTGCAGCGACTTCTTGTTCGCGCCATCGCCAACACTCTTTTCGCCGTTAATGATCGCCCACTTCAGCTTGTCTTCTACCGAGAGTGTGTCGACATGCGCCGTCGTCTGCTCTTCTTTGCCCTTGGTCCCGGCAAAGTGATTCATGTAGACCTGGAGCGGATCGCCGTTGGACTGGTCGTAGAAAATCAGCTTGCGCGCGAGGTCAACTTCCGCCTTGGGAATTTTGTACAGCGGATAAATCTTGCTGTAGTTCACGATGGCCATGTCGAGGCCGTGATCGACTGCCTCGTGCATGAAGACGCTGTTCAGAATCCGCCGCGAGTAGACATTCAGCCCAAAAGAAATATTGCTGACACCGAGGATTGTCTTCACCTCGGGTAGCTCCGTCTTGATCGCCTTCACCGCCTTCAGCGTCTCGATGCCGGCAGTGCGATAGTCTTCCTGACCGGTCGAGATCGGCAGCGTCAGGGCGTCGAAGATGAGATCGCAGGGACGAATGCCGTACTTGTTCACCGCCAGGTCGAAGATGCGTTTGGCGATGGCCAGCTTCTTCTGCCAGGTCAGCGCCATGCCCTCTTCGTCGATAGTCAGCGCAATCACCGCCGCTCCGTAGCGCTTTGCCATCGGCAGAACTTTCGCGGTGCGCTTCTCGCCGTCCTCCAGGTTGATGGAGTTGATAATCGCCTTCCCCGGAATGCGCTTCAGCGCTTCTTCGATCACGTCGGCTTCGGTCGAGTCGATCGTGATGGGCGCGGGCACGCGCGTGGCAATCTTCTCCAGGATGTTGCTGATGTAGGCCTTCTCGTCTTCGCCCACGATGGCGCAGCACAAGTCGAGCATGTGCGAGCCCTCCTTCACAAGCTTCTTCGCAAGCGTGAGGATGCCGTCATAATCCTGCGCGCGGACCATGTTCTTGAAGTGCTCGACGCGCGTGGTGGTGTTCATCTCCTCGGCCACAACCAGCGGCTTGGGATCGAGGTCGAGCGGCACCATGGAGTAGGCGCTAGCTGCCGCAGCGACAGGCTTTACGTCGCGCCTGGCCGGTTCGAGATTCGAACACGTATCGGCGACGGCTTTGATGTGCTCGTAGGTCGTTCCGCAGCAGCCACCAACGATGCGCACGCCATATTCGGTGATGAACTGCTTGTGATAGTCGGCGAGCTCCTGCGGTTGCAGCGCGTACATCGCGCGGCCGCCAACATTCTGCGGAAGCCCAGCATTAGGCAGAACTGAAACCGGCCGCGGCGAGTTCGCACCCAGGTAGCGGACGCCGTCGTTCATCTCCTTTGGTCCGGTGGCGCAGTTCATGCCGATGACAGCAACATCGAACATCTCCAGCGTGGTGAGTGCTGCGCCGATCTCCGTTCCCAGCAGCATCGTGCCAGTGGCTTCCAGCGTGACCTGTACCTGCACCGGAACGATCTTGCCGGTCTTCTTCAATGCATCGAAGATGCCAACCAGTCCGGCTTTCGCTTGCAGGATGTCCTGGCAAGTTTCGAGCAGCAGGACATCGACGCCGCCTTCGATGAGCGCGCTGGCCTGCTGGGTGTAAGCGGCAGCCATGTCGTCGAAGCCGATGTGACCGAGCGATGGCAGCTTGGTGGTCGGACCCATCGATCCCGCGACAAAGCGCTTGCGTCCGTTGGACGAGAAGTTCGCGGCGACTTCGCGCGCCAGTTTCGCCGCAGCCAGATTGACCTCATGCACTTGGTCTTGCATGTCGTACTCGGCCATCACGATGCGTGTCGAGCTGAAGGTGTTGGTCTCGACGACATCGGCCCCCGCGTTGAAGTACGCGGCGTGAATCTCTTTGACGACGTCGGGGCGGCTGAGCACGAGGATGTCGTTGTAGCCGTCCTTGCCCCAGAACTCGTCCAGCGGAAGGTTGTAGCCCTGGACACAGGTGCCCATCGCGCCGTCATAGATGACGACGCGTTCCTGCACGGCCTTGAGATAGTCGCTCACTGGCATTCAGCGCGAGCTTCGAAACTCCTTTGTAAATGTGTCATCCCGACCGACGGCTTCAGCCGGAGCGGAAGGACCTGCTTTTCGTCGCTAGCAACAAGAGAGGAGAAAACTCGCAGCTTAGTGATCAAGTATCGCAGTTCCCGCGACTTTCGGAAAGTTGCCGCCAGCTAACTGCAATCCTCTGAGGTGGTTGGAGAATTACCGCATTGGATAGGAATTTCTCGCCGCCAGTTATTCACCGCACCGAATCAGTTTGGAGAAACTACCCGTTTCATGTCATTGACCCGGCCTCTCCGAAAATGTTATAAAAACTCGCCTTTGTGTTCCGCTTGGAGAGTGCTCCAAGTTGCACATAAAACGGTGCAAGTGCTCCCGACGCGGCCAAGCCTCAACACTTCTGTCTTGAAGTGGAAGCGCGTTTCCGGGATCCCAGCAGGTCCATCAGCCCCAACAAGTCCACAAGTCGGGACTTGTCGGGGGCCCCGCTTGCCCCGCAAGTTCGAACTGGGACTTGTGGATGATCGGTCTGTGCGCGCCCCACCGGCTGGGTGGTCAACGATCTTAGGAAACGCTGTTCGCGAACTGTCGCGGCAGATTGAATCGAAACTTCATTTTCATGGGCGCTGTCCGCCTGCAAGCGGCTGGCTCATCGGAGGAATCATATGCGTACCTGGCTCGCTGCATTGCGGCGGCTGTCGTCGGTAGCCCGCAACAATCCGGCCAAATTCGTTATTCCCGCGTTCACCATCTTGATGTTGCACGCTTCCACTGCTTTCGCCCAGCCGAACGAGCCTGCCGGCGAAGCCAACCTCCAACTTCCCGATCTCTCCTCGGTTAATTTCCTGGGCATGACGGGCCATAACCTGCTGCTGATCGGACTGCTCTTCTGTGCCTTCGGCCTCCTTTTCGGGCTGGCGATTTACGTGCAACTGAAGAACCTGCCCGTTCACCGCTCCATGCGCGAAATCTCCGAACTGATCTACGAGACCTGCAAGACCTACGTGGTCACGCAAGGCAAGTTCCTGATCGTGTTGTGGGCATTCATCGCCGTCGTTATCGTGGCGTACTTTGGATGGCTGGCTCCGGTTCCCGGCAAGCCCGTGTCCGTAACTCTGCCCGTCATTCTTCTGTTTAGCATCGTCGGAATTTGCGGCAGCTATGGGGTCGCATGGTTCGGCATCCGGGTAAACACTTTCGCCAACTCCCGCACCGCTTTCGCCGGACTGCGCGGCAAGCCGTATCCCATCTACGCCATCCCATTGAAGGCCGGCATGAGCATCGGCATGATGCTGATTTCCGTCGAGCTGCTCATCATGCTCTGCATTCTCCTGTTTGTTCCCGCAGACTACGCAGGGCAGTGCTTCATCGGCTTCGCCATCGGCGAGTCGCTCGGTGCAGCCGCGTTGCGTATTGCCGGCGGCATCTTTACCAAGATTGCCGACATCGGCTCCGACTTGATGAAGATCGTCTTCAAGATCAAGGAAGACGACGCTCGCAACCCTGGCGTCATCGCCGACTGCACCGGCGACAACGCCGGCGACTCGGTTGGTCCCAGCGCCGACGGATTTGAAACCTACGGCGTGACCGGCGTGGCGCTGATTACCTTCATCCTGCTGGGCGTTCGCAATCCCACGGTGCAGGTGCAACTGCTGGTTTGGATCTTCGTCATGCGCATCATGATGCTGGTTTCCAGCACGGTTGCGTACTTCTTGAACGAAGCGGTGGCCAAGGCGCGCTTCGGCAATGCCACTGAGATGAACTACGAAAGCCCGCTCACTTCGCTGGTGTGGCTCACGTCAATCATCTCCATCGTGCTGACCTACGTGGTCTCTTGTCTCATCATTCCCGTGCTCGGCGGCGACAGCACGCAGTGGTGGAAGTTGGCCACGATTATCTCCTGTGGAACTCTGGCGGGAGCGATCATCCCTGAACTGGTGAAGGTCTTCACCTCCACTAATTCTGCCCACGTAAAAGAAGTGGTGACCTCGGCGGAAGAAGGTGGCGCGTCGCTCGACATCCTGTCAGGACTCGTTGCCGGCAATTTCTCCTGCTACTACCTGGGCTTCACCATGGTCCTGCTGATGAGTATCGGCTACTACGTCAGCACCTATGGACTCGGCGCGATGATGCTGGCTCCCGCTGTCTTCGCCTTTGGCCTGGTGGCATTTGGATTTCTGGGCATGGGGCCGGTGACCATCGCCGTCGACTCCTATGGCCCGGTCACCGACAATGCGCAATCGGTGTATGAGCTGTCGCTGATTGAGCAGATACCGAACATCGAAAGCGAGTTGAAGCGCGACTATAACATCGACGTCAACTTCGAACGCGCCAAGCACATGCTGGAAGAAAACGATGGCGCGGGCAATACCTTCAAGGCCACCGCCAAGCCGGTGCTGATCGGCACTGCCGTCGTGGGCGCGACCACCATGATTTTCTCCATCATCATGGCACTCACGCATGGGCTGACGGAAAACGTCGGCAAGCTCTCGCTGCTTCACGCTCCGTTTGTGCTCGGCCTGATCAGCGGCGGCGCCATCATCTACTGGTTTACCGGCGCTTCCATGCAGGCGGTCACCACCGGTGCTTACCGCGCGGTGGAGTTCATCAAGGCCAACATCAAGTTGGAAGGCGTGGAGAAAGCCTCGGTCGAGGACAGCAAGAAGGTGGTTGAAATCTGTACGAAGTACGCGCAGAAGGGCATGTTCAACATCTTCCTCGCGGTCTTCTTCGTGACCCTGTCATTCGCTTTCGTCGAGCCGTTCTTCTTCATCGGCTACCTGATCGCGATCGCCATCTCCGGCTTGTATCAGGCAATGTTCATGGCCAATGCAGGCGGCGCCTGGGACAACGCTAAGAAGATCGTCGAAGTTGAGCTCAAGCAGAAGGGGACGGCGCTGCACGATGCGACGGTTGTTGGCGACACGGTGGGCGATCCGTTTAAGGACACGTCCTCAGTCGCCATGAACCCGATCATCAAGTTCACCACGCTGTTTGGGTTGCTGGCGGTGGAACTGGCTGTCAGTCTAACCGCGAGCAAAGGTGAGGCCTTCAGCCACGTGCTGGCACTGCTGTTCTTCGCAGTATCGTTTGTATTCGTGTACCGGTCGTTCTATGGCATGCGGATCGTGAAAGCGAAAGCCTGATTCGGCACTGTTGCCAGGCTGAAAACGCCATCCCATTGCGGATGGCGTTTTTTATTGCCCTTGCTGATCTTCAGGTGCTACCTACGGCCGCGCTTCGGCCTGGGTTTTGGCTTTGGCTTATGTTTGTGCTTTGGAGGCGGAGTCGGTGTCGGGGTTGGGGTCGGCGTTGGCGTCGGCGTCGGAGTTGGAGTCGGGGTGCCTCCCGACAAGGTCTGCAACAGGACGGCTCCATCGGGACTTCCCCGCCCGCTACATGGGTCCCATCCCGGACCGGCGCTGTAATCGCCATTGTTGCCGGAAGTGATGTCGTGGAAAGATCCGTTTTCTCCAACGTTCTGGTACAGAGTTGGGTTTAGATATCCCACCGATTTGCCCAGCGACTGATTGAAGAGCGCGATCAGTCCCGCCCACAGCGGCGCTACCGCGCTGGTGCCGCCCACGACGAAGCCGGAGCCGTCCACTTGCACATCGTATCCAGTATTGGGATCGGCGTCGCCGGCGACGTCGGGCACTCCGCGGCCCACGAAGCTGCCGGGATTGTCGGATGGTGGCACGTTCGCATTCGCCTGATAGGAGGGCAGTGGAAAGGTTGCGCTGATCCCGCCGCCGGTGGCGCCCCCACCGCTTGAAAGATCGTTCCACACCACCTCGCTCGAAATCGAGCTGCCGCTGAGCTCCAGCGTGGTTCCGCCGCATGCCAGCGCGTACGGACTCGACGCAGGAAAATCCACATGGTCGAGGCCGTCGGTCACGCCGTCGGTCGATCCGTTATCTCCTGCGGCGACACACACCGTTACGCCCACCGCCGCGGCTGCCTGCAGCGCGCTGTTGAACGATTGCAACGATTGCGCCGTCCAGGTCGACTCAGCTCCACCCCAACTGATCGACAGCACCGAGGGCTTATTCACTGTGTCTGTAACCGCGTGATTGATGGCATCAAGAAATCCCGCATCGGTGTTGGGCGCGAAGTAAACCGCAATGTTGGCGCCAGGTGCGATCGCCCCTGATACTTCAATATCCAGGCCAACCTCCGTGTCCGGGCTGTTGGTATCGCCTGTGGGGGCATTCTGCGCGCCATCCACGGAAACTGCCACTACCGTCGGCGCAGGCGAGATGTTGAGACCGCTGAAGTACGTGTCCAGATCGGACTGGTTGAAGCCGCCTCCCAGTTCGATGATTCCGATCGTCTCGCCCGTTCCGTTCAGGCTTGTTGGGTAACTGTACGCCTGGGCGACTTGCAACGCTGTGTAGGAAGCCCCGGCCGCGACCGGCTTGGCCGAGCCCGATGGCTTGTTGGCGATGCGAAAATGGGTTTCCGCCTGCGGCCGGTTGTCGAGCCCGTGAACGCTGCGAATGATGCTACTCAGCTCTTGCGGCACCTTCACCGCGCCGGAGCGTCCGCGATACGAGCCGCCCTTATATTTGTAGCTTGCCAGCTGCACTTGAAAGGCCTGGGAGAATGCCGCGCATGTGCCGCTAAGAGCCAAGGTCCTGGCGGGTATATTGACATTGGCGAGCGCCAGGCCGAATTGCGCGGCGAAGGCCAACACCTTGTGGATGTCAGCCCGATCGGCGCCGTAGCGGGCCTCGTACTCCTCTCGCGACAGCCGCTGGCCGCGCGCCACCAGGTCGGCCAGCGGCGCTTGTTTCCCGCCTGTAGTACGCTGCCGCAGCACCAGCGTCACCTGCATCACTTCGTTGGGATCCGAATGTCCTGTCCGTGTCGCTCCTTGCATGGGCTTGCGTTCACTGCCTGCAACTTCTACGTACTTCTTGAAAGCCATAATTACTCCTTGAGATCTGTTCTAGCCACTAGCCCTTCTTCACGGCCCTCTCATCTTGTCTTTCACGCTCTTGGCCAGCTTCTCGATCTGGTCGGCCTTTTTGATCACTTCCAGGGACAGCGTGTTCTCGTCGGTCTTGTCCACCGACTGCTTCAGCTCCGTAGCTAACTCTAGCAGCTTTTCAGTGTCTTTTTTGAGTTCCTCCTGGCGCTGAAGATTGACTTTTCTTGCCATCTCCTTCCGCTGCTGAGCCTCCCACGCGGTCTCATCGGAGTTTTGCGGCGGTTGGAGAATAGGGGGCGGCGGCGGCGCGGCCCGTTGGGCCATACAACAGATTCCGAAGCAGAGAAAAAGTGCTGCCATTGTGCTGAGACGTATCCATCGTGGGAAAGCGTGCGCTATGTACGTCATAATCACCGTGATTATATTCCGCAGCGCCGCGGCCTCAGAGCCAACCGGTCGCCGGAGTGGTCTGGAACTCATCTTATAAATCATTCTCAGTGGTGTCAGGGCCCGACCGTTACAGGCAGCGAAAAAAATCTGCTGTACGCTGTTTTGAAGGGGCCCAGCTTTAGCTATGCCCCGAGCCTGGCGCGGCACGGTCATTCCGATACCCGCATTGCCCAGTACGGTTCCACGGGGTATGCTCCCAGCGAAAGGAATAGTCATGCGAACTTGGCAATGGGTTGTTCTCCCAGTAATCGTTCTCTGCGTGGCATGTGGCTCGCACCATGATCTGTCCGGCACATCGCAATCGCTGACACCGGAGCTCGCCGCCGCGGTCGAGCGGGACGTGCGAGCCTATACCGGCGTTATCGCTCACGACGTCAACCAGGAGGGCCCGTCAGCCTGGCGTAGGCATTTCGCCGACAGCCCCGCGTTCTTCATGGCTTCGGAAGGTAGCCTGGTATTCCCGAACAGCGCTGCCGCAACGGCGGGGATTCAGCAATTCGCGGGCACCATAAGGCACATCGAGCTGCAGTGGGGCCAGGATTTGCGAGTCGATCCACTCACGCCGGAGTTCGCTGTGGTGGGTGCTCCGTATCATGAAATCCGCGTGGACACAGCGGGGAAACGTGTGGACGAGAGCGGGTATTTCACGGCGATTGCAGAATACAAGGACGGTCGCTGGCAATTGCGTGATGCTCATTGGTCCGTGGCCGGACCGCCTGCTGCCGTCGAGTAAGCCTTGCGCGGTCTAGCACCTAGACCCCCTCTGACCAAAAACCGTGCGAGAAGAGCCTGCCCGGAGCGGGCTCCGTCGCGAGAGGTCAGTCCCATATCCCTCTTCGCATTTGTGTCCCCCGATGTCGTAACATGATTGATTCCCCCGGAATCCCCACGATGCGGAGCTCCTTACGGTATTACCTGCCATTGCTGCTGGTGATTGTCTTCTTCAGTCTGATTCGCTGGCATCTCCGCTACATTCCTCTCGAGCGGGATGAAGGCGAATATGCGTATGCCGGACAGCTCATGCTGCACGGCATACCGCCATACACTCTCGTCTACAGCATGAAACTTCCCGGCACCTTCGCGGCGTATGCTGCCATCCTTCTGGTGTTCGGGCAAACTGCGCGAGGCGTCCATCTCGGACTGTTAGTAGTAAACGCCATAACCACCTTCCTCATCTTCCTGCTGGGCAAGCGGCTCTTTGGACCTCTGGCAGGGCTGGTTGCCGGTTCCAGCTACACCCTGCTTTCAACCAGTCCGTCAGTCATTGGCCTGGCGGGACACGCAACCCACTTTGTAGTATTGGCCGCCGTAAGCGGCGTCCTGCTCCTGTTGAACGCGGCCGAGGGCCGGCGAACATGGCTCTATTTTTGGAGCGGCTTGTTTCTCGGCTTGGCGTTTCTGATGAAGCAACCGGGGATTATGTTCGCAGTTTTCGGCGGCCTGTTTCTGCTCAAGGCCGAGTGGCAAACATGCCTGCACAAGCGGCGGGAATTCTGGAGGAAAGCGGGCTTATATGCCTGCGGAGTTGTGTTGCCGTTCGCCGTCACTTGCCTGCTGCTGGCCATCACGGGCGCGTTCGGCAATTTCTGGTTTTGGACCTTCCTCTATGCCCGGCAATACGCCACCACCATCGGAATTCGCGAGGGCTTGGACACTTTGCGGCTGATTCTTCCCAAGGTGGTTCTGCCCGCACTGATGATCTGGGTGTTAGCTGGCGTTGGCTTCAGCGCAATCGTGTGGAACCGTGCAGCCCGTAGTCAGAGCTTTTTCCTGGTGACGTTCTTTCTGTGCTCGGCTGCCGCTGTCTGTCCCGGACTGTACTTCCGGCAGCACTATTTCATCCTGCTGTTGCCTGCCATCGCACTGTTGGCGGGTGTAGCCGTGGGCTGCGCGACCGCCAGTCTGAAACAACATCTGCGCTCAAGAGTCTGGGCAGTCTTACCGCTGGTTGTCTTCATCGCCGCATTCGCCAGCCCGCTCTACCTGCAACGCAATTATCTGTTCAAAACGAGTCCCCTTATTGCCTCGCGCATAGTCTACGGCGCAAATCCCTTTCCGGAAGCGGACGAAGTCGCCTACTACATCAAGAATCACAGCGCGAACGACGCTCGGGTGGCTGTAATGGGCTCGGAACCAGAGATCTATTTCTACGCCGACCGTCGTTCGGCAACCGGATATATCTACACCTATGGGCTCATGGAAGAGCAGCCCTATGCGGGCGAAATGCAGAAGCAGATGATCCGGGAGATCAAGGCCTCCCAGCCGGAGTATGTCGTATTCGTGAACGTTTCCGCGTCCTTCGGCAGACTGCCGGGTTCCAACAAGCACATCTTTGACTGGATCGATAGCTACTTGCCCACTCACTATGACTTGGTGGGGATTGTCGATCTTATGGGCTACAGCAAGTACGTCTGGGGAGACGCCGCCAAAACCTATCATCCCCAGTCCAACCAGGTCGTCAAGGTTTTTAGGAAGAAGCCGGCCGTTTAAATAACTCCTCACTGGCGCCGGCCTCACCCATTCCCTAGTTGATCCCGACGTTGTACCTGGGCGACACAATTCCGTTCACCACGACTTCCAGGTAGCTCTGGCCGGTCTCCATATTGGAGGGGATGTCGAGATGGGTATACGTCGGTCCCGGATATCCGACTGCCATGGTGCTGTGGTCATGAGTACGGCAGTAGAACACATGTCCTGTAGCCACGTTGGTAATGCGCACGATGGGATAGTTGGTGGCCTCCTGGGCGTCGTCTCCATACGAGTTCGCTTGAGAGGCGCCGTTGAACTTAAAGCCAAACAGCATCAACGAGCTGCCGCGACGGAGCACCGCCGCGTTCAGCATGGCCGACGGCGCCAGGCCAGGATACGGATTCCCCGCAGGGGTGTAGATCTCGACGTCATTGCTGCCATCGGTGTACAACACCTGTCCGGTGGGCAGCACCAGCATGCGTCCGTACCAGGAAGAGTTGTTGGGAGAATTCGGCGTGCGCGGTACAGCGATCAGATCGGTGCCATTCCACTCAAAGAAATAAGTGTTGAGCTGAAAGATTCCAGGGCTGGCGCTCACCAGCACATTGCCGTCCGGCAGCAGGGCCGCGGGACCGTCGGCAATATCAAGGCCGTTGGGGAAATCAGGGCCCGGCGTCCAGGTCTGCGTGCTTAGGCTGTAGATGGACGTATGACCGGCGGCCTCGGCGTTGGCTCCAGTGGCAAAGACGGTGCCGTCGGGCCGCAACATCGCAGGTCCGATTTCGTAAGAGCCGTACGGGTCCCAGAGCTGGACGATAGTGCTGCCGGCGATTGACCATGAGCCGCTGGAAGGACTGTAAAGCTCGGAGTTGGTGCCGGTGGGATCGTTCACGTCGGTATAGGTGTCAACCGTGAGCACGTCGCCGGTGGGCAGCAGCGTCCAGCCCTCCTCGTTGTTGGAATCGAACTTGCCGGAGCCGGTCGCGGTCCACGTCAGGGTCGATTCATCCAATAGGGCCTGCTGCCGGCTGCAACAGTTGGCCAGCATGAACGTCTTGTTGAACAGCGCCGCGCTGGAGGCATCGCCGATGGTAGTCCAGCCGCTCGGCGGATTGATGCTGGTCCAACTGTTGGCGACGGGATCGTAGATCGCGCCCATGGTGGTCCACACGTACTGGCTGAAATTCTGCTCGCCGCCCTCAACGATGACCTTGCCGTCGGCCAGCACCGCCGAGGCAAAGAATAACGGGCCGTAGTCCGACGGGAGCGAAGCCAACTGCGACCAGGTTCCGTTCACATAGCTGCCGTTGATGTCGGGCGTAAGCCTGTACCAGTCGGAGTATCCGTCGTTCGGATCTTCATGGTGCATCATGACCGTGCCATCGGTGAGCAAAAGCGCGGTTCCGGCCGTGAAGGCCGGCTGATTGGTTAACGGCTGCCACGACTGCGCACTGGCCATGCCTGCGGCAGCCATCAACGCGACGGTAGCGAAAACGAACATTCGCAGAGGCTTCATCTCTCTCCTCGGTGTTTTCGGGCGGAGGGCAGTTCTGTTGAAATCGTGCGCTGCGCCAGAAGGGGGCGCCTGCTCCGAAACAAAGTCCAGACATTATAGACCCTCTGCTCCGCGAAACTCGAAGTCTGCATGCTGAGGAAACGTGGCTTCGCCAGCCAGCATCTATAGTCCTTGCCATCGCGAACGGCAAAAGCATCGGCCGATGCAGCAATCTGCGCGCGCAATGCTCGCTGTCCTGAGAATGCAATTATCATAGAGAAGCGGCGATCATGCGCAGCGGCAAGGAATAATCGATGAGTACTGATCCCAAAACGCAGACCGGGTTGTCACCTCTCGCGGGCAAGCCCGCCCCGAAACAAATGCTGGTGGACCTCGCCCGCCTGGAGAGCGACTACTACCAAAATCGTCCCGACGTCAGCGATCCCAATCAATTGGTTATCTTTGGGACCAGCGGACACCGCGGCTCATCGCTGGATGGCACCTTCACGGAAGCGCACATCCTCGCGATCACCCAGGCCATCTGCGATTATCGCCGCAGCCAGCGCACTGACGGGCCGCTCTACATGGGCAAGGACACGCATGGCCTGTCTGCTCCTGCGCAGCGCACCGCTCTGGAAGTCCTGGTTGCCAACGAAGTCGAGACCATCATCCAGCAGAACGACGGCTTCACTCCTACGCCTGTCATCTCGCGCGCGATCCTGGCTTACAACCACGCCCGCAGCGACCATCTTGCAGACGGCATTGTCATCACGCCGTCGCACAATCCGCCGGAGGACGGCGGCTTCAAGTACAACCCGACGAACGGCGGTCCCGCCGACACCGACGTTACGGGCTGGATTGAAGACCGGGCCAACGAACTGCTAAGAGCCGGCAACGCTGGCGTAAAGCGCGTGCCCTATGACGCCGCGATCAAAGCGTCTGGCACCCATCAGGAAGACTTCATGCTGCCGTACGTCAACGATCTGAAGAACGTCGTTGACGTGAACGTCATACGCTCCGCTGGTCTCAGGCTGGCTGTCGATCCGCTGGGTGGCGCCTCGCAACCCTACTGGGAGCCGATCAACTCCGTCTATGGACTCGACATCGTGATCGTGAATCCTGTCATCGATCCGACATTTTCCTTCATGACGGTCGACCATGACGGCAAGATTCGCATGGATTGCTCCAGCCCGTACGCCATGGCCCGACTGGTCGGCCTGAAAGATCAGTACGAGGTCGCATTCGCCAACGATACGGATGCCGACCGTCACGGCATCGTGACGCCGTCCGCGGGATTGATGAATCCCAACCATTACCTCGCGGTCGCCATCCAGTATCTGCTCTCGCATCGCGAGCAGTGGCCAGGGGGCGCGGTCGTAGGCAAAACGCTGGTCAGCAGCAGCATGATCGATCGCGTGGTCAACAGGCTGGGCCGCAAACTCTGGGAAGTTCCCGTCGGCTTCAAATGGTTCACCCCCGGCCTGTTCGATGGCTCGTGCTGTTTCGGCGGCGAGGAGAGCGCGGGCGCGAGTTTCCTGCGGCGCGATGGCGCAGTGTGGACCACCGACAAGGACGGCCTGATCATGGACCTGCTTGCCGCCGAAATCCTGGCCCGCACCGGCAAAGATCCAGGCGAACATTTCCGAGCGTTGGCCGAGGAGTTTGGCATGCCGTTCTACACTCGCATCGACGCGCCCGCAACTCCCGAGCAGAAAGCGAAGCTGGGCAAGCTTTCGCCGGACTCCGTGAAGGAGTCATCGCTGGCCGGCGAGCCGATCACCGCGAAGCTTACTCGAGCGCCGGGCAATGGCGCCGCGATTGGCGGATTGAAGGTGGTCAGCGCCAACGGATGGTTTGCCGCCCGTCCCTCGGGCACCGAAGACATCTATAAGATTTACGCCGAGAGTTTCAAGGACGAAGCTCATCTGCAAGCTATCGTGGACGAGGCACAGCAAATCGTGAACAATGCACTTCGGTGATCGCAGGTCGGCCTGCTACTCTTGGACTTCCACAATCATGCCGCCGCGTCCCCCACATCCCATACGCTCGCTACTGAAGCAGTTGCCGATCTATGCCGGCTTCAAGCAGGTGGGCCACTATCCGGACTACTGGTGGTGGAAGCTGCGCGGCGAGCCTCGCCGAATTCCCCACGTCATCAAACAGCGGGCCGTCATCGAATACGCGCGAGCGTTCGGACTGACCACCCTGGTCGAAACCGGGACGTACTACGGAGAGATGATCGCCGCACTCACTCACCGCTTCCGCCGGATCTATTCCATCGAACTTGACCCTCGCTTCGCGCGCCTCGCGCAAGAGCGCTTCCGCAAGCACGCGCATGTAGAGATTATTAATAGCGATAGTCAGGCCGCCGTGCCGATGCTGCTGCAACGGCTGAATGAGCGTTGCCTGTGGTGGCTGGATGCCGGCTACTACGGCTGGGGCGGAGGCTTCGGCAATCCCAACCGCCTGGGTTCCGAACTCGATGCGATTCTTGCAGATCGAATTCCGGACCACGTTATCCTGATGGACGACGCCGACGGCGTCAATGGCCAAGCTGGGGCTCCGACACTCGAAGAACTGATCGCCTCAATTAAATCCGCTTACTCCAGCCGGCTGGTCGAGGTTGCGCACAACATCCTGAGAATCACGCCGCGATAGCGGCAATACAGCGTCACGAATAAGTCAGCGTGACCGCGATGGAATTCTTGTCTGCGCACCCGGGAGCGGGTCCTTTCACCTCGCCCGGCAGAGCACCGGCGGCGCAGAGCCGCACCAAAGCCAAACCTGTGGGCGCGATGAAATACGGCGAGACATCATTCTCGATGATCGATTTCAGCTCGTCCACCAGTTTATTCCAGGAGTCAAGGTCACCTTCGACAGCCTTCGCTTGCGCAAGGTTCTTCAAGTCCTCGCAGAAGTTCATGAAGTCGCTCGCTGCGTGCAGAGCATAGCCGATAGAATCGGGCGAGACGCCAGGCTCCAAAGACTGAATCTGCAGTTGAGCAACGCCGCCTGCCGTGTCACCAAGGGCTCTGCGATTGGGAACAGCGTTGGGGGGAGGCGCGGAATCGTTGCAGGCGATGTTCCAGTTGCTCCAGACTCCATACGTGAGAGACGCGAAATTCGACGGCTGGGAAAAGCTCAGATCCGAACACGCGCGGGCAAAGGCCGCATAGTTGGATTGATCTTTCGTCTGATCGTCCGGCCGCCCGTTGTTGATGGTCGAAGATTGCAGGCGCCCATACGTTGCGGGGGGCAGAATAATCTGAAGCACCTCGGTGGCCTTTGGCTGCGCGGCTAGCGTGTCGATCGCCTTCACCAGCGCGGTGGCATCGGGACCGCTGGTCAAGAGCTGGAGAAAGCCGGCAATGTATTTTCCGAATGCCTGGTTATCGGTTGCCGACAACATGACGTGCAGGTCGATTGTGCCGAGCTTCGTAGTGCCGGACTCGAGATTGGCCTGAGCCGCGAAATAAATGTCGATCTCGCGCTTGCTCTTGTTCAGTTGATAGAGAGAACTGCGGCCCGCATCGGCCATGAGATGGAAGACGTTGTTGCCCGCGTAGACCAAGGTCGAGTCGCTGATGATGGCATCAGTCCAGGCGGCGCTAAGTTTTCCAAACAGGTTGAGAGTGACGGAAGTTTTCTTGTCGTAGAACTTTTCCAGGCCGCTGCCGACGGCAATAGCGACGCCGCCGTTCGGGGTCTGCAATGCGTCCATATACTTGCCTGCGATCGCCGCTCCCCAAGCGGTCGCGTAAGCCGGGGCTGTCAGGTCGAAGCTGTAATCCATCAGGAGGAATGTTTCATTAGTCTTCTCGATGGCGAAATCGAGCGTGGCCTGGGCTCCCTGCACATGTTTGAGCCAGCCGGCAATTTTCGAGTTTGCTTCGTTCACGCAGTTGCCGATCTCGGGTGCGGCCTTAGGCCAGACCTTGCTGTCGAAGGAGTTCCCTAGCCCACCGACAACCTTCTTAAAGCAGTCGTGCAGTTGGGACGACATAGCCGTTGCGCACGCTTTAGGATCCCCCGCGAGGGTCACACCGAGACTCAGTCCCAGGCTGGCGTCCTGAGTTTGCGATCGGTAGAGATGCAAACGTCCGGCGTTGGCGGCGTCTTTCCACAGCAACGCTTCGAAGGTGCCCGCGTACTCGAGCTGGAACGCAAGCTTTGCGCCTGCCTGGAATTCGTCCTTCGTCGACATGGTTAGCTTTAGTGCACCGGCCGTATCAGGAATGTCAGCTTTGTACTGGCCGGCATAGAAGACCTTGTCATATCCGATGCTGGCGCCCAGGCCAACTTGCAAATTGCCGTTGAAATTATGGTGGAGGTAATCACCGACCTTGAGATTGCTGAGTGTTTCGGCATGCAGCGGCAAGACGAAGTCGGAGAACGCGGTTGCGATTGCATCCCTTAGCCTATCTGCCGGATTACACCGCTTGTAAAAAGAGACGCTAAACGTGTCCTTGGAACTTACGCTTCCACAGACGCCATAGACGCCCTCGGTAATGTTGGCTGAGATGCCACCCTTAATCTGAAAATCCATTTCAAGACCGATGTACGCTGCTCCCGGCGGCACCGGAATTGACTTCGTATCCTGCTTCGTGATGGTTGGCGCCGCACCGAAGGAAACTTCGGTTGGCAAGTCGTCAGTGTAGGACAACAGTTTGCCCGGGGTGATCACAGACAGCTTCCCGGTTACACCGCCCGAGAGTGTGAAGCTGAAGTCGCCAAGCTTCCAGCATTGGTTGCCGCTGGTGTACTGGATGGAAGTGCTAATTCCCCCGGGTTGGGTGGAGATACTCTGGTCGAGATGGCCGGCGAACTCAACTCCGAGACGAAGTTCGGTCGGGAGCTTATCCACGGCCTTTTCCAGATCGGTGAGTTTGTCTACCGAGGTGGGAGTTTCGGAAGCTATGCTGAAATTGACTGACATGATGGCGCTCCTATAGTTCGAAGTTATAGGTTCATGTACTCGGGGTGGTAGTCTTTCCAGATACCAGTACCGGCGGAGATCTGGCGGACGGGCATGTCTTCGGCGTGTTTGGCCGTGCGCACCCACTCCCAAGCGTGCAGTATCTCGGACTCATCGAAGTAGCGCGTCTCAGCCTGCAGTACGGCCGCGCCCGCAGTGAGCAGGGCCATGGCTTCTTCCCATCTGTCGGCGCCGACTACTGCCATGCGCGCGATGTGGTCGGTGTGCTTTTGCAGGAAGCGCATCTCGTCCCAGCGGGCCTTCAGCTCCGCGCCATGCATCTGCGACAGATCGGCGAGGATGCCGATGGGTTTGTGTTTGCGCTCGCGGAGAAGGAATTCGATTTGAGGCTCGAAGCCCTTGATGTCTTCGTCGGTCATCTTACCGGCAACTTTGAATCCCAGTACTCCGCCTGAACTCTCTTTAAGTCGTTCGATCATCCTGTGTTCTCTCCTGGTTGACTAGGTTGCAGTATAACGCGTGAAAGTGGTCAGGGTTCGTCTAGCGATTGCAATCTTCGCGCGCCGGTCGAGATCAGGAGCGTCTTTCACAGATGTTTCAGGGCCAGTTTGGCTGCGTTGTAGCCGCACATGCCGTGCGCTCCGCCACCCGGAGGAGTGGAGGACGAGCAAATGTAGATGTCCCGTGCAGAGGTGGCGTAGTAACGCACTGTGGGACGAAACAGGAACTGGGACAAGTTCATCAACCCGCCGCCGATGTCGCCGCCGATCAGGTTGGCATCCATGGCCTCCAACGCCGCTGGCGAAAACACCCGCCGCTCCAGAACGCAGTCGCGGAATCCCGGAGCGAAGCGCTCGATCTGCGCCTCGATGCGCGGCACAACTGGTCGTCAAGGGAACCAATGAGGCTCAATTCGGTTGCGGCATCCAACGCCCTGCGCGCGCGATCCGGCTGGTGTACAACGTGAAGGCCGATGCGAAGCTCAACACGGTAGGCGACGTGGCGATGGTCGAGTTCCCTTAATGCGTGGGATTCCCCTGCGGTGGCTGGCGATTGGAGTCTTCGTTCTTTCCTCGACCTTGAATTATCTGGACCGGCAGTTGCTCGCCGCGCTCGCGCCGACCATCATGAGCGAGTTCCGCCTATCGAATTTCCAATATGGGCAGATTCATTCGGTATTTTCGCTTGTTTACGCGCTGATGGCTCCGCTGGCGGGCGCGTTCGTCGATCGCGTGGGGCTGAACGTGGGGATGAGCGTTTCGGTGATCCTGTGGTCGCTCGCCGGCATGGCTACCGGCTTGACGCATCGGCTCA
>Ga0181505_11062595_pt1 | contig 33131 bp, 29 predicted proteins | sample PEATcosm2014_Bin_5_FD_127743 | JGI IMG/M metagenome (GOLD analysis project Ga0181505, IMG submission 127743) | Metatranscriptome of peatland microbial communities from MTU Mesocosm Facility, Houghton, MI, USA - PEATcosm2014_Bin05_30_metaT... | ecosystem: Environmental > Terrestrial > Soil >...
GCGATAGGCGATGGCGGCGCGGCGCAGATCTCCCTGATCGCGGTGTGTGATTCCCATGTCGAAGTAGACGTCGGCATTCGCCAGCGAGCCGGCGGGTTCGCGCGCCAGCGCTTCCTCGAAGGCATGCAGGGCGGCGTCGTAGCGGCCAGCGGCGTAGAGCGCGAGTCCGAGGTAGCGATAGGCTTCGGCGTTGGCGGGATCGATGCTGAGCGCGGTGCGCGCTTCGGCGAGCGCGTCATCGGAAACGTCCAGCCGGTAGAACAGGTAAGAAATCTGGTTGTGGGTTTCGGGGAAACCGGGCATCAGGCGCGAAGATTCCGTGAATTCATCGAGCGCTTCGTCGAACCGGTCTTGCCGGCGCAGGACGGTTCCGAGGACAAAATGCAGCAGAGCATTATCCGCGTCATTATCTGCATCGTCGTGAAGCAGGGCGCGGATCTTGTCTGCGGCGGCGTCGAGATTCTTGTCGTGAACCAGAGCCGCAACCCGTGCGGCCGGGCTGGAGCAGACGCAGGAGGAACTGGGGGCCGATTCGCGGCTAGAAGTTGGGTTCGAACTTCGGTTAGAACTCTGACGCAAGCTCCGGACCAAGTCCGCGTCAGCCCCTGCCCTTTGCAGGGCGCGGGTGCATTGCGACGTGGCGTGGCATGAAAGCGTCTGGGCTGCGTCCCGCGTTTTGGCCAGGCGCTGGACCCGCGCGTTCGAAATTCCCCCCGCCAGCCAGAGGAAAATTGCGTCGGAGGCAGGGGTGGGTGGAACTTGTTCGGCCTGCAAGGAGCCTACCGCCAGCAGAAGCAAAAGCCATCTCAGGACGCAGCGTTTCACGAAGCCCTCCAGCGGTTGGCGGTTTAAGCGGTTTGACGCGCGAGAATCGCCCTGTGGCCAAAATAGTCCGGCTGCGGTAACGCCGATAGGTCACGGAAGTAATTCTTAGGGACGTGCCCTGGCACGGCACGGAGGGGTGGCGATCAGGGCGGGAATTGTCGAGACTGCCGGGGATCGGTTGGGGTACACTACAAGATAGTGTGCTGTCCGGTGTTTGCGGTCGGCATGTCCGATTCGGAGGCTTTATGGAAGGCTTGTTTCAACCCATGCACCTGCTGCTGATCCTGGTCATCGCATTGATATTTTTCGGCCCTAAAAGGTTGCCGGAGTGGGGCAAAGGTCTGGGCGATGGCATTCGCGCATTGAAAGAGGGCATGAAGGAGAGTGATACAAAGCCTGAAAACAAGCCCGAAAATAAGGCCTGAGCGCGCGGCAACATCCTGCTTGCTTGCGCCCCCGAGATGCCGCAAGTCCGATATAATTCTTGCAAATCCACAGAAATAACTTTGCCAGCGGGTTAGTTTGTGCCCATTCGTGCGCGTGAGATTGATGCGGTTGTGTCCGCAGACCTGGGGTAGAAATTCCATTCCGTTTTTTGAAATCGCTTAGGAGGTTTTTGTGCAAACGAAATTCTTGGGAGGCCTTCTTCTGTTGCTATTGGCGATTCCGGCGGTCGCCGATCAGATCGTCCTGAAGAACGGCGACCGGTTGACCGGATCGATCACCAAGTCCGACGGTAAGGTACTCGTGATCAAGACCGATTACGCCGGCGACGTGACCGTGAAGTTTGATGCGATCCAAAGCATAACTTCCGCCGGCGACTTGAATGTCAGCCTGGGTGGCAAGACAGTGGTGGGCCCTGTGACCACAAACGGCGACGACGTGGTGGTCGCAACCAAGACGGCGGGACCGGTGGAGGCGCCGAAAGCTTCTGTCACCATGCTGCGCAGCCCGGCCGAGGAGGCAGCTTATGAGAAGAGTCTGCACCCGGGGCTCCTGGAAGGCTGGAACGGTGGTGTGAACCTGGGTTTTGCCGTAACTCGCGGCAACAGCGAGACCAAGAGTCTGAACTTTGCGTTTAACTCCACCCGCACCGGATTCCACGACAAGCTGATCCTTTACACCAACTCGATATACGCCACCAACGACTTGCCCACGGCGTCGCCGCACACCACCGCGAACTCGACCGGCGGCGGAGCGCGCTACGACCATAATTTCGCTACGCGCGCGTTCGGGTTTGTGAATGGCGATTTCTCTTCTAATTCCCTGCAATACCTGAATCTGCGATCCACTCTGGGCGGTGGTATTGGCGTGCACGCGATCAAGAGCTCTGCCACTACCCTGGATCTGCTGGCCGGTGGGAACTACACGCACGAGAGCTATTCGGCTTTCACTCTTCCGCCGCCGCCGACCGGTGGCACGCTGGTCATGGCTGTGACTCGCAGCCTGGGTGCCTTGACGCTCGGCGATGCGTTCACGCACAAAGTAGGGAAGGGCACAGTCATTACGCAGACGTTCTTTTTCTACCCGGACCTCACTCAGACCGGACAATACCGCGGCACATTCAATCTCGGCACGGTTACCAAACTTAGCAAGTGGCTGGGCTGGCAAAATTCGTTGGGGGATGTTTATGTCAGCAACCCGCCGCCCGGAACAAAAAAGAATGACCTGCAGATTGCCACCGGTCTGAATTTTTCTTTTGCGCACTAAGTTCCGCCACGAACTCAAGGGAAACTTCCATGCTAGTACTGTGGCCGCATGATTTGTAGCGTTTTACCGCTGAGAGTAGCGCCGCCGTCCCGGCGGCTGTCCGGCGGGCGTCCTCGCCCGCCGCACCGGGGGCGAGACGCCCTCGGGACAGCCGGCAAGATGCCGGCGCTACTCGTTTTCCGGCGGCGTAATCATCATGCGGCACGGTACTAGTGTTTGTCCCCTTGCTCAACGAAGAACTTCCCCGTTTCGCCCGCCGAGAAATAGCGCGAAGTCACCGTCTTCTTGCGGGTAAAGAATTCGACCGCATCCCAGCCGTGGACGTGCAGGTCGCCAAAGAACGAATCCTTCCAACCGGAAAAGGGGAAATAGGCCGGCGATGCGGCTACTCCGATATTCACGCCCACCATACCCACCTCGACGCGCCCGCTGTATTCCCGCACGGCCGCGCCGTTCTCCGTGAAGATTGAAGTGCCATTGCCCCGCGGATCGCCGTTCACCAGCGCAATCGCCTGCTCGAGCGTTTCCACGTGCATCACCGAGAGCACGGGCCCAAAGATTTCTTCGCGGGCTACCCGCATCTCGGGCTTGACGTGGTTAAAAATCGTCGGGCCTACAAAGTTACCTCCCGCCGGAACTCCCGCCGGATGCCGTCCATCCACCAGCAACTCCGCGCCTTCTTGCAAGCCGCTCTCGATCGCCTCATGTATGCGCTCGCAGGCCGCATGCGAAATCACCGGCCCCAGACTCACTTTCGGATCCATGCCGTCGCCAGCGATCAGTTTCTCCGCTCCTTCTTTCAATCGGCCCATGATCGCCCCTTGCGCGGACCCAACCGTGACCAGCACCGATCCAGCCATGCAGCGCTGACCCGCGTTGCCGAAGGCGCTGCCCAGAATGTTGGCCACGGTCTTTTCGACGACTGCATCCGGCATCACGATCATGTAATTTTTCGCGCCGCCCAGAGCCTGCACGCGCTTTCCATTTTCGGCCGCGCGCCGGTAAATGTACTTTGCCGTGTTGACCGAACCGACAAATGAAACGGCGCGAATTCCGGGGCTGTCGAGAATCGCATTGACCGCATCGTGCGCGCCATGCACAAGATTCACCACTCCGCGCGGCAGGCCGATCTCTTCGAAAATGTGAAACATCAATTCCGACGTGAGCGGAACCTGCTCCGACGGCTTCAGAACGAAGGTGTTCCCGCAAGCGATCGCAAACGGCAGGAACCACATCGGCACCATGGCCGGAAAGTTGAAGGGCGTGATGGCGGCGCAAACTCCAACCGGCTGGCGGATGGTTTCGGTGTTAATCCCGCGCGCTACGCCTTCGAGAATGCGTCCTTGCATCGTCATGGGAGCCGCGCAAGCCGCTTCGAGCACTTCAATCGACCGAGCAATCTCGGCGCGCGCATCCGACAGCACTTTGCCCGACTCGCGCGTGACCGACGCGGCGAGTTCGTCAATTCGCTGCCGGAATTTCTCGCGCAGCGCGTAACTAAACTCCGTCCGCCCGCCCACCGACCGGGAGCGCCAATCCGGAAGCGCCGCGCTGGCGGCGGCAACTGCCGCTTCGACCTCGGCAGTCCCCGACAACGGAACGCGCGCCAAAATTTCGCCGGTGGCCGGGTTGGTGACGTCGAGAAGACGGGACGACTGCACCAGAACCCAGCGGCCTCCCACGTAGTTCGCGAGAATTCGCGCCGCCGATGTTTTCTCCGCGACCTTGTCAGTTATCGTTTTATCCGCTGCCGTCAGAGTATTCGTCTCGGTTGTCATCGCTATTCTTCCTTATTCCAGCCCGGGATCCGCGTCCTGATCCGGACAAAACAGCCCACTGCCCAACACATCCGCCGCTAGCACGTAACCCCAGTGGTTTGGTTTTACCACGTTTTGCGGCACAGCAACAGCAGGGCCGTAGCTGAAATGGACGAGGAACGCGGGTGAAAGCATCGCGGGGAAAGCTGTTCCCGAGTCGGTCACACGCGCTTCGCACAACGCCGGTCGTCTATTGGCGATCGACCTGGTGCGGCGATGGATGCAGGCCGGCAAATGTCGTTGAAAGCGAATGGCGAAGAGGTGAAAGGACAGCTTGCGTAACGCAAACAGCAGAAGTTACGCCGCATGTCTAGCGGGCTTGATGCCCGACCAACCCCCGGGCACAAGGCCGCGTGGTAGAATCGTCATCGGCTCCAGAGGCCCCAGCCGGGAGGATCGGTTGCTGCAAGGGCCTGAAAACAAAACGTAGGCGCGTAGCTCAGTTGGTTAGAGCGCTACCTTGACACGGTAGAGGTCAGGAGTTCGAGTCTCCTCGTGCCTACCATTCGTTTCTTCAATTTAGCGGTAGTCACGTTGTTTTCCTCCACCCAGGTTCCACCCATGATTATGCAAAGTACGACAGAACCAGAGCGGCTCCTTGCGGCAGATGTGCGCGGTCGGAGAAGAAGGTTTCAAGTTTCTCGATTAAGCCGGCTGCGTCGACCGGTACGGATTGCAATGTCGCTCTTGACCCTCTTGAACGACCCTGCTGCGGGCTCCGCTTCTTCGATACACTCAAGGCGGGAGATTCCTGCACGTGTTCCTTTCCTTGATTCTGATCTGCCTTCTCTGGGCTGGCCTACACATTTACGTTATCTCGCGGCTGCTCTCGATCCCATTCATCGCACACCACGTTCCGGCGCAGTTTTTGATTCCGGCGGTGATCCTGCTTGGGGCAAGTTACATCGTTTCGCGGGTGCTCGAACACTACTCTCGGGGGCTCGAACCCTACTCTATTGACGGGCTCTCGCACGTGCTTGAGATCGTCGGCGCCTACTGGGTGGGCGCATTCTTTCTGCTTTTTTCAATCTTCCTCGTCTTCGATTTCTGCACGGGTTTTGGTCTGTGGCTGCGTCCGCAGTTGCCTGCGCTACGCACGGTCGCGTTTATTCTCGCGCTGCTGATGACGACCATAGCGCTGGTCCAAGCGCGGCGTTCCCCCGTGGTGACAGAGTACGAGGTCGTGCTCGATGGATTGCCCCGCGAGGCCGATGGAACGGTGCTTGTGGTGGCCAGCGACATGCATATGGGAGCCCTGCTCGGCTCGGGATGGGCGAGTGCACGCGCCGCTCAGTTTGAGTCGCTCCGGCCCAACCTCCTGCTGCTTGTGGGCGACGTTTTCGAAGGCGATCAGACGACCTATCCCGACTGGCTGCCCGTCCTGCAGCAGTTCCACGCTTCGCACGGCGTGTACGTTGTGACGGGAAATCACGAGTTCTACGCCGGAGGCACGAAGATCATCGATCTCTTTCGCCGGGCGGGCTTCCACGTGCTGCGCGATGAAAGTATCGAACCAATCCCTGGGCTGATCCTGACTGGAGTTGATGACGTAGCTTTCCGGGGACGCGCGGCGCATGCTGCAATCTTGGAAAAGGTGCTGCGTCACCGTCCCGCGGGCGCCAGCGTTCTGCTCTCGCACACGCCGCTGGAAACCCAACGAGCGGCCAGCGCGGGCATCGGACTCATGCTCTCTGGCCATACACACGAAGGGCAGATATGGCCGTTTACCTATCTCGTGAAGCTCGCTTTCCCGATAATTTCGGGGCGTCATCGTGTGCAGGACATGACCGCCATTGTCTGCCGGGGCACCGGAACATGGGGACCCCGCATGCGCCTCTTCAAACGAAGTGAACTGCTGCGCATTACAGTGCGCGCACGGAGCTAAGGCCGTGACTCGTGAGCGGTAGGGCGTTCCCATTACCTATCTCTACGCGTCAGCTCACAAGAGCTGCGGTATTTTCGGCAGAAGTTGTAATACGAGAACGCGACATCGCGCGGGTCGCGCGTAATGTACAGCACCTTCGGATAGCGATGGTCGAAATATTGGTGACTCTTGATCACGCGTGGCGAATGCACGCGTTTCAAATACCGGTTCGATTGCGCTTCTTCGTCGGGAATGATTTGTTCAATATTGGCCAAGCTGACGGCTCGGTCGCGATAAAGAAGGTTTGCAATCAGGAGTCGCGTCCAGATATTTCCTGACTAGACTGGCGTCAGTCCGTCGGCTGAAATAGTCGCCGACACGGTGCCGGTTTGTGAGGTATAATTCGCGCCATTTTTGGAAGTAGATTAGGAGCAACGAGGAGATTCCACTCACTCCAGTTGCGTAGGATGAGTTCAGGATGCGGGAACCGCAAAATCCTGTAGCCGAGCTGCAATACGCGCCTGAGTTCTGGGAGCGATGGTGATGGCCGTCCAAGCAGGGTGTAGCAGAGCCGGAGGTCCTGCTGGCACGCGAGAGGGGTGTAGAGGCAAGAAACAATCGTTGCCAGCGAGGGGGCTCATGCATCGATCATGCTCACCAGCACCCGATTCCTCTTGCCGCAGACTTATCCCCCATCCTAAGCGAGAAATTCCCATTCGAGGAGTTAGGGTCCATCAGCGAGCTGCGACGCTTCAAAGACACACAGACTACCTATCTGTACTACCAAAGGGAGGGGTTCCGAGGTCACGGCGTCAAGCTAACGGAGGATGTGCCCAGTCAACTGCTGAGGCGAATTGCCCGTCAAGCGTTGGGTACGCCTAAGTTGTGGGATTGGCGCAACCAGCCACTGCGGGACATTCTGCAACGGTTCACGAGTGAATATAAGCGTCTCGCAGTCGCTGCGCCGATCAATAAGAAGAAGGTGGCGCATGCTGGTATGCAGCAACTTTTGCGGCGCGCTTGAAACTCGCAATAGACCGCTACTCTTCGAACCGATCGGCAGGAGCCTGGAATCGTTCCCATGGTAATTTGCCCATTTTGTCGAGAACTGCAGAGCGGCCGGCTGCCCGATTTCTGTGATGCAGACATCGGTTCCACGCATTTTGCATGAAACGAACCGATTTGTCGTCATGGCCGATATCAGCCCTCTTGTGCCTGGCCATGTGATGATTGTGCCTAAAGCTCACATTCTCTGCTATGGCGCTGTGGAAGGTACCGTACGGGATGAGTTTTTAGGCATTGTGAATGCCACGCGCACCATCCTAAGAAAGCACTATGGCCCATCGGTCGTTCTTGAGCATGGCACAAGCTCGCTTGAGCCTGTGGCTGATCATGTTACACATGCACACTTGCACATCGTGCCCGCTGCTATCGACATTCGTGACTCCCTGGTGAACTTCAACACAACCACGATTGCGAGTCTCTCCGATCATTCAAACTGGGCCGCTCGCGATGAAGCGTACGTCTACTTCGAGAGTTGCGCGGGCGAACGCATGAGTGTCACCGCGATTTTGCAACAGTTATGCGTGAGGGCGACGGGTCACGGCAAAATAGCGGAACCCGGATGGTACGAAACTGGGGTTTTTGTCGTATAAACAATTGAGGACGGGCCATGAAGACTCTGAAAGTCTCTTTGATCGCTTCTTTGATTGGAACTGCGGTTGGGTTGGGGGCATGGGCGTTCGGCCTCGGGCAAATCATCTGGCCCGCTCATCCTCAAATGGCCAGCTTTCTGCTGACCCTGGTTACGGCCATTGTGATTCAGATTGCCTGGCCTCGGCTGACTGTAACGCGTTCGCCGTAATTGTTGTCCACAGGTGAGTACGCTCAGAAAGAGATAAATTGATCGCTGGCGTACTCGTAAACGCGGCGCGCGGCCGGCGAGCCAAGGCTATACAGCAATACGCGAATTGCTCTATTTCACGATTTGCGACACCGATCCAGAGGCGGCGCTATAGTCAGCGTTCCCGGCGTAGGCTGCCGTGACAGTATCCGTCCCGGCCGGCAACGCCTTGGTTGTAAACGTCGCCGTGCCCACCGCCGTGATGCTGGCCGTTCCCAACTGAGAGCCGCCGTAGCTAAAAGTCACCTTCTGGCCTTTCGGAAGACCCCCATTGCTGCTGACATTTGCCGTGAACTTGACGGGCTGGTTCAAGTTCGACGGATTCGGTGTGGAGGAAAGCGTCAGCGAAACCTGCGCCTGAGCGACTTGTTGCGCCAGGGACGCCAGACTCTTGCTGTTGGTGGAGTCGCCGTTATATTCGGCGGTCAGGGAATTGGATCCCACTGGCAACTTGGCCGTCGACAGCGTGGCCACGCCCCCACTTAAGGTCGCAGTTCCAAGGAGCGTCTTCCCGTTCCGGAAGGATACGGTTCCTGTCGGCGTACCGCCGCTTTGCGAGGTTACCTGAGCCGTCAAGGTTACAGACTGGCGATAGTTAGCCGGATTCGTGCCCGAACTGAGCGTCGTGTTGGTGAGGGACTCGGTTAATCCGAAAATGTTCAATACCCGATAGCTAGCGACCAAGACTTCGCCGTTCGCAACCACTGGCACGAGATTGGAGTTCCCGGTCGGATACCTCCAGGTTCCGGCCGATTCGTTGTAGATCGGCCGCAGGGTCGATCCGGAATCGGAGTTAAACGCGAAGAGATGGACATTCCCGGAGGCGGACGAGCCCGATCGGGACAAGGCCCAAATAATGGCGTTGCTGGTCCCGTTGGAGGAGATGCTCGTGAAGAACCCGCCGCCGTTAGAGCCATTTGGCACGTTAGTCGACTGCGACACCTGGTTGAGCGACGGCGAGGGCGACGTCAGCACCTGGTAAACCTGCACGTTGGTTCCTCCGCTGCTCACAACCCGTGGGATCGAGTCGCTGGGGTCGACATAGTAAGAAGGCCCGCACCAGCATCCGCCGATACCGTAGATGCCCAGAACGTTGTTGCCGCTGCTTGAGTACCCTCCAAGATTGTCTTCGTTCATGAAGAACATATTGCCTTCCTTGCCGGCAGCCACGGCCAGGTGAGGAATGGAACCTGGCTGGTCGGGAAGCACCATGACTCCTCCCGAGCCGAAGTCGGTGTCTCCTTGATCGAGCGACGACCAATCGGAAGGCGTGAAAAGGTCGAGCACGCTCGACAAGTCCGGGCTGAGCTTGATGACGCTCTCCTGAATATTGGTTACGCCGTCATAGGTGGTGCCGGAGTAGTCGGAATTGCCGGTCACCACAAGAATATTTCCCGAATCGTCGACAGAAGGCGCGTAGCCCGACATCCAGATGGAGGACAAGAAGAAAGTGTTCGGTGAGGTGGCCTGAAGATCGAACAAGTCGTTGGCCGCCAGCGGAGTGAGTGTGCCTGTTTCCCACCCGAGCAGCCATCCGCGGGACAAGTTGCCGGCGAAGTCGCAGAAACTCCCAAAGCCGGCATACACATTTCCATTCGCCAAGAGCAATCCGGGACGCTGCCGCTGATAGGTTGCGTTGAAGGCGAACGTGCTGCCGCCGGTGAGCGTGTGCGAAGCCGACACCGTTTGCGGCGCGACTTTATCGGCGAGGTTGCCGAGGTTTAGCGCGTGCAGCACATATTCCGGGGAGCCGCTCTGTTGCGTATAAACCATCACATAGAGCGTGCCGTTGCTGGCATCGATCACGGGCGTCGAATTGATCCCGACATTCGGACCGTTATTGTTGCACCCCAGCGGACGAGGGACCGGCGTGCCCAGATTCACGCTCAACAAGACCGTCCCGCTTTGGGCGTCGATGGCAAAAACCGAGTCACCCTCGGTCGCGACATACACGACGTTATGCACGCCCTGGTAGGATCCAGCCGTGATTTGGACTCCGGGCATGTAGAGCGGCTGCGCGTCGACCTGGTCGTCGAGGGGAACCGAATGCAGCAGTCCAAACGAAACGCGGTTCACGTTGTACGGAGTCAGGATCGTCTCATCCTGGTTCCAGCCCGTGCGGTAGTTGTCATAGTGATACGTGGTGACCGACTGACTCCAGACATTGCTGGCCGAGAGGACGATCGCGAACAACGGAAATACGGGCAGGATTCGGGCAAGAGATCTAAACGTCAAGGCTACCTCTCTGAACTTGATCACAGAATGGTGACTTGGGGGGCAAAGCCGACCGTCTCCGTATCGGCAATTCTGGTGGGATAGTCTACCAGCAACAGCGCAAACGGGGCAACTAGTATGAGCGTGCGGGAATCGTCTGTACCAAGCTACAGTAGCTGGAAGAGTCCTTCCTCGCCCTTACAGTTGAAGTGACAGTTGCTGAAAACGGGATTTATCAACAATCAGCTTGCCCGCAAATCGGTTAATTGAGTTTTACTTTCGAGGCCTGCTCGCCGTTGCTGATGGCGAGGTAAGCCCAATCTGCGCCTTGACCGCTACCGGCGGCGTCGTTGCGGCGAGAACTTCGCTCTACTACTGGGATGCGGCCTTAATTTACGGTCTGCGCCACCGACCCCGAGCTCCCACTGATGTTGGAGGTCCCGTTGTACGTAGCTGTAACCGTGGTCGTCCCGACAGGCAATGCTGATGTGATCAGACCGGCTTCGCCTCCCGCTAGATTGACCGAGCCGAGTGTCGTCGTTCCAGCGGTGAACGTGACTGTGCCTACCGGTCTCACGGTCTGAGATTCGACTGTTGCCTTGAACTTTACGTTCTGTCCAACAACCGACGGGTTTGGGGAAGAAGTGACTGTCGTTGTGGTTATGGCCTGACTGACAACCTGGCTCAGCATAGGCGACGTGACTTTGCTGTTTAGGCTGTCGCCATCGTAGGTCGCCGTAATCGAGAGCGTACCTGCGGGCAAATTCGTTTTCGTAAGAAGCGCAGATCCGTTCACAAGTGGAACCGTGCCCAATGAAGCAGCCCCGTTCTTGAAGGTGACAGTTCCAGTGGGCTGAGTTAGGGCTTCGCTGGCGACATTACATGTCAGAGTGACCGCTTGCCCCTGAACGGATGGATTAGGCGCGGAGAACACGGCACTATAGCTCGCGTACTTGTCTACGAACTGCTTCACCGCACGCGAGTATTTTGCCGGATAGTTCTGGTCACCGGAATAGCTGGCGACAATCGGAAAGGTTCCGGCGCTCGCAAACGTTGTGGTGAAGCTAGCCTGTCCATTAGCCAAAGGTACCGTTCCGAGAACGGTCGCGCTTTGTTTGAAGGTTACCGATCCGGTTGGTGTAATCGGACTGGCCCATACCACTGCAGTATAGGTCACTGGCTGGGTCACGTATACCGGGTTCTGCCCGGAGGCCATTGTTGCCGTAGCTCTATTCCGGGCCGGCTTCTGCAGCAGAATGGAAACCGTGTTGTCAGACGAATCTGTGACCGCAAGATCGAGGCGGCCGTCCCCATTGAAATCTGCAACGCCAACCGCGTTCGGAGCGTCCACTGCATCGATGAATCCGGTCTGAAATGTACCGTCCCCGTTGCCCAGAAGTATTGAAATTATGTTCGCGCCGCTGCAAACCAAGTCGAGCTTTCCGTCCCCATTGAAATTGGCTGCGGCGACGGGGTCACAGGGAAGCAGCGCCGGTCCCTGGGTGAACGTTCCATCTCCGTTTCCGAAAAGTACCGCGTCGGGGGTGATCAGATCCAGAATGCCGTCGCCGTTGAAGTCGCCAACTATCATAGAGCCACTCCCCGGGTTCACGTCCGGTTGTGACGCAACTGGAGTGAATGTCCCATCGCCGTTGCCTAGAAGGATCGTCAACTGGCTGCCGCCACTCAGGGCCAAATCAAGAATTCCGTCATTGTTAAAGTCGCCAGTAACCAGAGACCCGTTATAAGCAAAGCCTGAAAGGTTAAATGCAGGACCATACGAGAAAGTGCCGCCGCCATCTCCCAAAAAGTCCTGGATAACGGGGAAGGGGCCTTCGTCAGGGTATCCTGGGACGACGAGGTCTAGTTTGCCATCGCCGGTGAAGTCACCTACTACTACCGTCTCAATGGTATTTAGAGAATCCAGCAAAATAAGGCCCGGACTTGCAAACGTTCCATCGCCATTGCCGAGGAAGACTTCAAACAACCAATAATCCCCCAACTGGTCAATTTTTAACGATAGAACAAGGTCTGTGTTGCCGTCGCCGTTGAAGTCCCCGGCCAGGAGTTGCGGTCCAACAACAAGCCCATACTCCGGATCGGCAACAAGACACAATGTTGATTTGTTGGAAAATGTTCCGTCGCCGTTCCCCAAGAGAATTGAAATGGTTCCGGGACCGCCGATGCTATAACACGATGGGTCGGTTTCGTTCCGATTGAGAACTGCCAAGTCGGCCTTTCCGTCATTATTGAAGTCCGCGACAACGAGGCCACCGGGGTTGAGTCCTGTGGGGATGGTTGAGGTGGCAAAGGCAAGGGTCGTCGTCGGGTTCGTGATCGTAAAAAATACGGTGTTAGACGTTCCTCCACCGGGAGCGGGGCTGGAGACGGTCACCGAAGCGGTGCTGGCGGAAGTCAGATTGGAGCCGGGAACATTGGCCATCAGTTGGTGAAAGCTCACAAATGTTGTGCTGAGCGGTGTGCCATTCCAGTTCACAACCGAGGTCGAAACGAATTGCGTACCGTTCACCGTTAGCGTCAACCCTGGGGAGCCCGGCGGAGCACTGCTTGGCGCTAGAGGCTGGTTGACGAAAGGAACAGGATTCGACTGGGACAACAAGAGTGTCGCGGTAAAACAGAGAAACAGGCTGATGAAATAAGGATGTTTCACAGGATCTCCTTCCGTCGCATCTGGATATCGGTCAGAAACAAGTCCAACTCGGCTACCGATTGGGGAAGGAGTTTCGCAGCAGTCAAAGACGGGAGAATTATCCTCCGATGTAGGCTAGCGGTCAATGGCCTGAGTCTGCTCTTGGCGGGACGCCGCAAGAATGGATGTTGAGGCGCTGGCGGGCCGAAATTTAGGTATAGCTCTAGGTATATGCCCGGTATGCACCGGTTTATGCAACCGCCCTGCGGCTTCTGCGACCTTCTGTACCATAGCCACGGGGGGGGCAAACTGGAAGCGGCTTTTCCTCGGCATGAAGGCGCTGAAACTGCTTGCGGGGGCGGTGCGCGCGTGAACAGGCGTACGGTCGGTGGGCATACATGTGCCAGGGTGGCGATCTGGTCGGGCAGCTGGTGCACTGGGACATAGTGATCCTCAGTGCCTGCCATCAGAAGTACGTCCCGCGTCAGCCCGGACGAGATGCTTGCAGTCTCGTATTTCTGATTGTGCTTCATCTTCTCATACGGCGTCTTATGTCCGATGTTGTGCGTCATCAATTTCATCATTCAGTCCAGAAGCAGGCTCTTAGCCATCGCATCGGCGAAAGGTGTTGACCGCGCCCTCGTTGCCAGTGTCGTGCATCCTTGATCTGGCTGGGAGAGACCACCGACGCTCGCGAAAAACCTGAAGTTAGAAGAGTCAGACCGAAACAGAGAATCCAGTTTTTGTGATTCAGCATTTTATTGTTCGGCATGGGGTCTACCGGCTCAGAATAAAGTCTGCTTTGGCGTCGCCGGCAACGTCCACGTGTTTGGACTGGTTCTTGATGCCTTCGTGCCAGGCCGCGAGGCTGTAGCTGCCGTCGGGAACGTTCTCGATTTTGTATTCGCCGGATTCGCTGGTCAGCGCGAAATAGGGCGTGGGGACAACGACGATGTAGCCGTTCATCTCGGGATGCACATTGCACAAGAGCGGGACCGCGCCGACGGCGTCGAACTTGAAGGCGCGTTTTTCGTTTTGCGGCCACGTGCCCAGATTATGCGCGAGCTTCTTGTTGCCGCCGACGGACGGCCAGAAAACATTGTGCGCGACGCCGTCGCTATTGAGAAACTCCACCGTGCTGCCCTGCTGTACCGGAAGGATGTGCGGCTGGAACATCAGGCGCCTTTGCGCCACGACCGGTTGTTCCGCAGGAGCAGGGAAAGTCTTTCCGGCAATCGCTTCGACATACACCACCGACGCGCCCGAGACTCCCGTGACCTTGCCGCTAATTGTGCCGGCGCTGGCGGTCACGCCCATCACTACTGCTACGGTCACCAACATCATTAAACTGCGTGTCATGTTTCTCTCCTCGTTGCTCTTTCTCTTTTGATTCAATCTTGCCAGTGGAAGGACATCCTGACGCTGCGATGCGCAACCCCGGCTATGTAGTACCGACAGTATGAATTCCTTGCATCCCATTGTGCTTTCTCCCTTAGACTTGTAACTGGTAATTGCTAATTGCGAAGCTGCGTGTCAAAAAAGAACTCTCATAACCAGATACAGCGTGTTATTAGCGCTCGCGTTGCGACCCGAACCATCATAGTTGGTTGAGGCGCCATTGAAGCGTGTATATGCGGTGTATTGGGCGGCGAGCTGCAGATTCTGCCAAGGCCAAAAAGAGAGGTTTGCGATAGGTCCGGTGCTTCTCGGGTTGCCATTGGCGCTGCCGTTCACAGGGCTGTGCGGATACAACAAAGGATCGGCGGTGCCCGAGGTTTCGAACCAAGCGAATGTACCTGTATAGCGATTACCGAAATGGAATTCGGCGTTGGACATAAAAGTGTTCAGATGGTGCCCGCCCGGCGATGCCAACGGACCCGTAGGAGGGAGGACGCTGGCGCTGGCTGCCAGATTGGAGTTTTCGCGGATATACGTGCCGCGCAGCGATAGCACGTTCTTCCGGAATAATGTTTGATCAAATTGAGTATCGACGGCCCAATCCGTGTAATCGTCATAGACGTCAGTTGTCCCGCCAGCGGGGATCGCGAAGGGGCTATTCCGCAGATGTATTCCATAGGCGCCTATCTCAAACTGCTGTGTCGCAGTCGATTGCTGCCAAGCGACGCGCCAATAGGGCGCAACTCCAACGATGTTGATTGGAAAACTAACTCCTGGATTCGGCTGGGTACTGCCCACGTGTTGAGAGCGATAAAGCTCTGCGTTGAAATACAGGTGACTATTCCACATCGCATAGCCACCGAATCCTGCAACGTCCTGCCCCAAGGAACCATTAATGATGGGACTGGCGGTGGGAGTGGGTGAAAAATCGTCGGCGACGAACGGGAAACCCCATGCAGGCGTAGTGTTCCAGAGGTCCTCCACGGTCGGAGTGTTGTTGAAGTCCAAACCGTAAACCAGTTCCTTGCCACTTACCTTCGTCCTATTCGCGTAGCGGACATCTGTATTATCGATACTGAAATGATCGGCCTGGGTGTCATAGGTCACTTGCAGAAAGCTGCCGACGTGGGTCGTCCATGCTCCAGCCAGATAGAGTGACACATCTTGAGGGAATTCAAAACTGCCATTTTGGGTCGTCAGCACCGGTGACTTAGTTTGAGTAAATGAGGTCTCAAACATTACGGCAAGGGGCAGTGAGGCGAGAACATTAAGCGCTGCACGCGTTTTGCTTCCATCCGCTGTCACGACTTTAGTCTCGTCTGCTCTATCCACGTAACCGAGCAGCTTGAATCTTCGTCCGGAGGGGTTAAGTTCCGGAGGCGTATAGTGGCAGCCACTGCACGGCAAGCCCGTCTGCCGCGCAAAGCTTGGAACCGCCAACGCGCTGGGCGGATTCACTGCGGCAACCAACAGCAAAACCATGGCTGGAACTGTTACAAGTAGAGAGGTCGTCATTTTTCTTATCTGGAATTTCATTCTTGTCTCCGAAAACGGCGTCGACTGTTATCCGACGAGTTTGTTTAAGAAGTGCTTCTTTCGTCCATCCAATCAGAGGGCTTGCCTTCCATGGCCTCGTTATGCAGGCTCGGAGAACCACTGAACAGTTCGACTGTTGGAGGAAGTTTGATCCACAGCGCCGGGTCTACTCCCGGGCGACGCGAAGATGCGCGAGCCTGACTCTCAACTGAAAGCCTCCTGAACTCGCGCCATGTGATCCAGCACCCTAGCATCAGGAGTGCGGCCACGAACATTCCCATGCTGACCGGCAAAACAAAAGATTCGGCCAGGTCGCGCGAAACTAAAACTTGAGACGGCGCGATTTGTGGCGCCCTGACGCCCTCGCGATCGATTGGTTCGCGATCGACCGGCAGCTCGGTTGGACCGGTCAAAGACGGCTGAAAAGTCTGACTAACGCTTGCCAATTCCGTGGGCGGATAGTGAGTAAGGTAGTCGTAAACATCCGCTGCCTCGTTCTGGCTCAGATAATCGAAGACCGGCATCCGTCCCCGGTAAGTCAACGATGTTGCGCCCATGATCACAGGCATTCCACGCGTGACCTTCCGCACCAACCCGGTCCGGTTCACACGCACAGGGAGCGCGCTCAGCGGAGGAATTGCGCCTTCGGAAAGCTCCGTGGGGGTGGGATTAATCCCCGTCGCGCCATGGCATACGCGGCAAGTGGATTTCGCGATCAGTTCACCGACGCGAGCGTGCGACTCTTGTATTGCAACCTGTTCTTTTTCAGCGCCCGGAACACCGGCAAGTTGCCTGAGGTAAGCGACCAGCGCACGAATCTCCGCCTCACTCAAGTGATGAAAGGAAGGCATGTCCTTTCCGCCCTCGTGCAGGCGCTTGAGCAAAGCACCTCTGGACTGGTTAACCAACTCCATCGTCTGCCGGCGACTGAACACCATTCCGATTTCTTCCATCCGCTCCTCCACCAGCGCTGCGGAGGTTGCCCGCACCGGGTCAATAAGCGATCCGATCTCAGGCGGAGCTCCGCGACCAGATTCGCCATGACATCCCTGACAATTCAGGCGGTACAAATCGGAGCCGTGCAGCGTTTCCATTCTTGCGCCGGATGAGGCGGAGCCGGATAGGGTGGACGGGCGTAAATCTGAAGGAGGCTGATCTGTCGCTGAATCCGCCGGCCCCAAGCGCCAGGTTTTGCCCATGCTGGTCTCGTCAAACGACCGGTGGAGGTGATTGAGCCAGCTTTCTCCGGTCACAGCCGTAACCGCAGCATCTTTCGGAACGGCAGCTTGGCCGAACATGGATGCTGCCGAGAAAAGCAACGCGCAAATCGACGTCAGTATCTTCATAACGAAAGCGTCCGCGGCTGGGACTAAGGACAAGATAGAGAGTTGTCCGCGCACGGTTGTCATGAGCCGGTCAAGTTATTGTTTGTTTTTCGTCTGCTGTTTGCGATCCTGTGCAAATCGCGAGGCTACTCCAGACAATGATCAATGCTGGCCCGCGCTCAGTCGTCAAAAGCAGAGGCCAAAATGGGTTTCAGTTCCGAAAGGATTCCGTTAAGTAGATTGGGATTTGGCCGAGTGACGACTAATCGAAAGTTATCCCACGGCGGGATAGGGACTGCCCACGACGCCGGCTTGGTCGGCGGGCTCTTCTAGAAGCAGGACATCGGCCGCTGTGCTTAGTCCGTGAGAGAAGAAAGGGGAAAAGTATCACGCCTTCGGGAATAGATTTTCTCATTCGCCACAAACGGTCACGGCGCGCATTCAACCCTCAAAACCGCAAGCACTTTCGTAATGTGGCGCGCTCATCTGGACGTGCCAAACCGGACCTGATCCTCGATAGTAATATGTGGCACCTGCAGTGAGGCGGATCAGCCGATCGTCCCCCTTTTTGCGCCGACGCGCTGGCGAAGAGATCTGTTTGGTTCCTCATGATCAGAATGGTCCGAGCTACGCGAAGAACCCTCGACCTGCGACGTGGGATTCTAGTAGCACGCCCGAAATTGCCCTTTGTATTTGGTCTTCTCGCGACGGCCATCGCTGTCTTGGTTGCTCTTTCTTGGTTTCATAGCAATCAGGTCGAGAAAGCCCGCTCCGCCGAAGTAATTCTCAATCAAATTACAGTTCTTACGCGAGAGATCAACAATCTTACTTTGACAACCCTGCAAGAGCGGAACCTGACCCCCGAAGCGGAAACCCAGATGCGGGCGGCAAGACTGGCATTGCCTAAAGCCGTGCTGGCGGCACACCTTCATGCTTATCGCACTTCTGCCCTGGAGAAAGTCTGGCCCGTGTTAGACAACTACATCATGTCGGCCGGCCGGCAATGGATCCTGATGCAAACTGGGGACTTTGACGAGGCAAGGCAGGTCGATTTCCGGGAGGTCGGCCCCCAGTTCGACTTGATGCAGCACCAAGTGCAGATTGCCATTGAAGCCGAGGACAAATGGGCCCAAGGTGTCGCGCTGAAAGCTAGAAACGAATTGCTGGCGGCCGCAATATTGGCCGCGGCCGCCATCCTGATACTCTTTCTCCGGCTCCAGAGACAAGAGCATGTTGGCCAGTTAGAAGAAGCCGAACGCAACACCGTCCGCGAGAGCGAAGATCGCTTCCGCGCTCTCACCGAGCACTCAACCGACGTCATTCTCATCGCAGATCGCTCTGGCAAAATCAAGTACGCTAGCCCTTCCGTTCTTACCGTTCTAGCGGTGCCGGGAGCCAGTCTCGTAGGAACGAACATGATCGACCTGGTACATCCGGACGACTTCGCGAAGACCATGCACACCGGGGCGCGATCGGTAGCGTGCGGACAGCATCCAAGACAGAATCCGATAGTTGAGTTCCGGCTACGACATGCCGAGGGAAGGTGGCTCTATTTCGAGTGTGTGGTTCGGAACTTGATTCAACACAAGAATATCGGCGGCATTGTCTACAATGCCCGCGATATAACCGAACGAAAACATGCTCAGGAAGAATTGGTTTTTAGCGCCACCCACGATGCGCTCACTGGCCTTCCCAACCGCGTCTTGTTCCTGGGGCGTTTGCAAAGCGTAGTGGATCGGATGAAAAGGCATCCCCACGAGGCCGCTGCCGTTCTTTTCATTGATATCGACGACTTCAAGGTTGTCAACGACTGCTATGGCCACGCAACCGGAGACGTTCTAATCAAAGAAGTCGGCAACCGGCTACGGGCATGCATACGCAGCGACGGCACAATAGCCAGGATGGGTGGAGATGAGTTTACGGTTCTGGTCGAGGACGTGACCGACCCGAGCGATGCCATCCGTGTAGCCGAGAGAATCCAGTCTTCGTTTGCGCAGCCGTTCCCGCTGGAAGGACTTGAGGTTGTCAAGAGCGCGTCCATTGGCATCGCGCTGACATCGCCAGAGGCATCGGCGGAAGCGGTGCTTCAGAACGCCGATATCGCTATGTATCGCGCGAAAAACCAAGGCAAGGCTTGCAGCGAACTCTTTGACCGCACCATGCACGAGCAAGTCATGACTCGACTTCATCTGGAAGCCCGGCTGAGATATGCTCTCCAGAATGAAGAACTCACACTCCACTACCAGCCCATCGTCGCGGTAAGTACGGGAGTTGTCCAGGGCTTCGAGGCACTCTTGCGGTGGCAGCCCTCGGGATCGACTTCGATACCGCCAAGCGCTTTTGTCCCGCTGGCAGAACAGTGCGGCCTGATTGTCCCGATTAGTGTTTGGGCGTTAAAGACGGCGTGTTTAGAGGCCGCCAGTTGGCGGCAGCGCTATCCTGCCGACCCGCCGCTATATGTCGGCATCAACATCAGTGCAAGGCATTTCTCTCACGCCGGTTTTATTGGACATGTCAAAGATGCGCTTGAAGAGAGTGCGGTTGATCCGCAGTGCATAACCATCGAGCTCACCGAGAGCTTGGCTATGAACGACGCGGCGGCCACCGAGAAAACAATGTCGCAGCTACGGACTCTGGGAGTGAAGCTGAGTATCGACGATTTTGGCACCGGATATTCCTCTCTGAGCTATCTCCGTCGTTTTCCAGTCGACACCCTGAAAATCGACCAGTCGTTCGTTAAGACGATGGACGCCGAAAACTACGCCATCATTACGACCATCGTCGGGCTGGCGCGTAATCTGGATCTTAAAGTGATCGCTGAAGGCGTGGAAACAACCAACCAACACCAACTGTTGGCGTTGGCCGGTTGTGGGTCAGCCCAGGGATACTTCTTTGCGGAACCCATGCCGGCGAACAGTGTCGGCGCTTTCATAGAGTCCAACCGGCGAAACTCCCGACAAACTAAACAGAAAGGCTTGGCGCGCTCGACAGCGGGACTTTGATAGCCGTTCAGCGACATCCCCGACACCCAGCGTGATGGGTGCCATTTCTGAGAACTGCGCACCGGGAAGTGAGAACTTCAATAACGGATCTTGCCCGGATGCTGCTCCCACGCGCGAAATGCCGCCAGCGCTTCCTCACGCATCATCTGAATCATGGGAATTTCGCGCTCGGCGTGCGGCTGGGTGATTTCCGCGTAGATAGCGGAATCGTCAAAGCCGATTTTCGCGGCATCGGCGGCGAGATTGCCAAAGTAAACTCGGTCAATCCGAGCCCAATAGATCGCACCCAGGCACATGGGGCAAGGTTCGCAGGAAGTGTAAAGATCGCAGCCCTTAAGTTCGAAGAATCCAAGCTTCTGGCAAGCCTGGCGGATGGCCAGCACTTCAGCATGCGCCGTAGGATCGTTCGTCGCCGTGACTTGATTGGCAGCTTCTGCGACGACGTTGCCTTCCTTCACAATGACGCTGCCGAACGGCCCGCCGCGCCCCGAACTTACATTCTCAAGCGAGAGTTGAATGGCGCGAGCCATGAAAGCCTTGTCCATGGAGTTTGGTTCCGTCATCGCGAAATCGTCAAGGCCGTGCTGACCCTAGCTACCCGTGCATCTGCGCGCAAATCGGTCGTCATGGACTCTTTCGCAGCCGATGTCTTAAGCCGATGTTTTAAGCCGACGTGTAAGGCTGCAAGTATAAGCGGACCGAACAAATACGCAAAGCATTTCTGGGACAAAACTGGCCCGCCGCCCTCACGCTGAAAAGTTGAAAAAGACGGGCAGGCACGATAGGCTCTGGCATGGACGGGCAGGCCTTCGTTTCGCGGCGCATCGTGACCCGGGATGGAATTCGTCCGGGAGCAATCATCGTGGGCAACGAGAGAATCGCTGGCATCGCCCCTGCCGACCAAGTACCCGCTAATGCCGAGGTGCTCGACTTCGGCGATGCGGCGATTCTCCCGGGCCTCGTAGATTCCCATCTGCACATCAACGATCCGGGTCGATCTGAGTGGGAAGGATTTGAGACGGCAACCCGTGCGGCGGCCGCTGGCGGCTACACGACGCTGGTCGACATGCCGCTCAACTGTCTGCCGCCGACGGCCACAGTCGCCGCGCTTGCCGCCAAGCGCGAAGCCGCCAAGGGACGGTGCTGGGTCGATTGGCTGGCCTGGGGTGCCGTGGTTAGCAACAATCAGGCGCATATTGAAGCGCTCGGAGCCGCGGGCGTGCCGGGGTTCAAGTGTTTTCTGATCCATCCCGGAATCGACGGGTTCACCATGGTCACCGAGGCCGAGCTTCGCGCCGCGTTGCCTCACGTCGCTCGAACCGGCCTTGCGCTGCTGGTCCACGCCGAACTCCCCGGCCCCGTGGATGAAGCGACGAGGCATCTGCAAAATAACACTGATGACACGGATTGGCGCCGCTACTCGACCTATCTCCAATCGCGGCCGGAAGAGGCTGAGCTCGCGGCCATCCGATTACTGCTATCGCTCTGCCGTCAATACAGGTTCCGCTTGCACATTGTTCATCTCTCGGCGAGCTCGGCGCTTGCGGAGTTGTGCGCCGCGCGAGCGGAAGGGCTTCCGGTCAGTGTTGAAACTTGTCCACACTATTTGCATTTCTGCGCCGAAGAAATTCCGGACGGAGCCACATTGTGCAAATGCGCGCCGCCGATCCGCTCCCGCGAAAACCGCGAAAAATTGTGGCAGGGACTGAAAGACGGAATCATCGATCTGGTAGCCACCGATCACTCGCCGTGTCCGCCGGCCATGAAGCGGCTCGACGAAGGCTGCTTCAAAACTGCGTGGGGCGGTATTTCGAGTCTTTCGCTGGCGCTTCCTTTGATGTGGACCGAGGCCACGCAGCGCGGATTCACGTTGACGGATCTGACACGCTGGATGGCGGAAGCGCCTGCTAGACTCGCCGGATGCAGCGCTCGCAAGGGCCGGATCGCGGAAGGATTTGATGCCGACTTCGTGATCTTCGAACCGGAAGCGGAGTTCGTCGTGACCGAAGATCGCCTGCATTATCGGCATCCCGTGTCTCCGTATTTAGGTAAGAAACTGAGGGGCGTGGTGAAGGCGACGTATCTGCGTGGGCAACCGGCGTTCAGCAACAGTGCATTTTGCGGAAAAGCAAGAGGGCGGGAAATTCGCTAGCGAACAGAGTTGTGTCCATATCTGGTAATCGCATGAAGGAAGAGCACATCATCGGCAAGTCGGTGCCGCGCAAAGAGGGCCGCGACAAAGTGACCGGCGCGGCGCGCTACATCGACGACATGACCATGCCGCGAATGCTCTACGGCGCAACGGTTCGCAGCCAGATCCCTCGCGGCATAATCAAGAAGATTTCGTTTGACCCGCAATTCGATTGGGCCGAATTTGTAACCGTCACGGCGCAGGATATTCCTGGCAAGAATTGCATCGCTCTAATCGGAGACGATCAGCCCTGCCTGGCCGATGGAAAGGTCAATCATCCCGAGGAACCGATCCTGCTCTTGGCGCACGCGGACCCGCATCTCGTGCGGAAGGCTGTGGACGCAGTCTCGATCGAATGCGAACCTTTGCCGGCGATCTTCACCATGGAAGACAGCGAACGGCGCTCGCAAATCGTCTGGGGAGACGACAACACATTCAAAACGTTCTTGATCGCGAAGGGCGATGTCGAAGACGTTTGGGCAAAGGCCGATTACATCGTTGAAGGCGAGTACACGACCGGCGCACAAGAGCAGCTTTACGTCGAAAACAACGGAATGATCGCGGCTTTCGATCGAGAGCAAGGCATCACGGTGTGGGGCTCGCTGCAATGTCCCTATTACGTTCACAAGGCGCTGATGGCGTTGTGCAATTTGCCGGCGGAGAAAGTTCGCGTGGTGCAGGCTGAGACTGGAGGCGCTTTCGGCGGCAAGGAAGATTATCCCTCGATGATTGCGGGCCACGCCGCGCTTCTCGCCATGAAGTCTGGACGGCCCGTGAAAATCGTCTATGACCGCATGGAAGACATGACGGCGACCACGAAGCGTCACCCTTCGCGCACGCGTCACCGCACCGCGGTCAGCAAAGACGGAAAACTTCTGGGCGGAGAGATCGACTTCACGATTGATGGCGGTGCCTACGCGACGCTGTCGTCCGTGGTTCTTTCGCGGGGCACCATTCACGCCGGCGGTCCGTACTACTGGCCCAGCGTCCGCATTCGCGGGAAGGCCGTGGCGACAAATGCTCCGCCGCACGGGGCGTTTCGAGGATTTGGCGCGCCGCAGAGTCTGTTCGCAATGGAGCGGCACATGGACCGCATCGCGCAAGCCGTGGGACTTTCTCCGGTAGAGATCCGACGCCGCAATTTCCTCAAGCCCGGGCAAACCACGACCACCGAACAAACCATCCGCGAAGAAATTGATCTGGGAAAACTTCTTGATCGAGCCCTCGAACTTTCGGACTACACCGCAAAGAAAACCCGCTTCGCGCAAGAGAACGAAAATCAAGAGAACGAAAATAGGGTCGGGCCAGTCAAGAAAGGAATGGGGATCGCCGCATTTCTGCATGGCGCGGGCTTTACCGGTTCGGGTGAGCGCTATCTCGCTTCCGTGGTTGCGGTGGAAGGCTGCGCGGATGGCACGGTGCGCGTGCTGGTCTCAAGCACCGAGTTCGGACAAGGGACCAACACCGTGCTCTGCCAAATCGCGGCCGAAGCCCTGGGTTTGCCCTACGAGGATGTTCGAATCGCGCAACCGGATACGAATCAAGTGCCGAACAGCGGTCCGACGGTTGCGTCGCGCACGGCCATGGTTGTCGGAAGTCTGGTGCGATCGGCCGCTCTGGGAATCAAGCAAACGTTGATTGCAAGCGGCCTGATCGGCGATTCGTATTCGCCGGGAGAATTTCACACCGCCTGCCGCGAGTACATTGCGGCGCACGGCGAACTGCGCTCGTTCGCGCGCTACGAAACTCCCGAGGGCGTTTTCTGGGACGATCAGAAATATCGCGGCGAAGCCTATGCTTCATTTGCCTGGGCGGTTTATGTTGCGGAAGTCGCCGTGGATCTTTCGACCTACAGCGCAAGCGTCGAAGATTTCGTGGCCTTGCAGGAAGTCGGCAGAGTTCTCCACCCCGTTCTGGCGAAGGGCCAAATTGCCGGTGGCGTGGCGCAGGGAATCGGCTTTGCGCTCTATGAAAAAGTCGTCTGGCAAAATGGACGCATGCAGAATGGTCAGATGACGAACTACATCATGCCGACCTCCGCGGACCTGCCGTCGATTCGTGTGTTTTTCGAAGAAATGGGCAACGTTCACGGAGCCTATGGGGCCAAGGGGATTGGCGAACTTCCGATGGATGGCCCGGCCCCGGCGATTGTCAACGCGATCCAAGATGCGATCGGCGACGCGCTCGGAACTCGCTTCGACTCCGTTCCACTCATGCCGGAAGATATCTTTGCGGCAGTCTGCTTGGACGGAGAGCAATGAGCCACACCTCCGAGGATCGCGACCAAGACCGCGGCCATGATTGCGAGAAAGTTCGCGGCAGAGATCGCGAGAAAGAGCGCGCCAAGTGCGAGCTCTCTCTCACCGTGAACGGCAAGCCCGAAACCGTTCGGGTCTTTCCCATGGAGAGGCTGCTGGATGTCTTGCGCCGAGAGCTTGGTTTGACCGGCGCGAAGGAAGGTTGCGGCGAGGGCGAGTGTGGCTCGTGCTCCATCTTGATGGATGGCAAGTTGGTGAATAGCTGCCTCGTTCCGGCGCTGCACGCGGCGGGCGCGAAAGTTATCACGATCGAGGGTCTCGCCGGAGGTCCGCAGTTGAACGCACTGCAGGCGGTTTTTTTGGAATGCGGCGGAGCGCAATGTGGCATCTGCACGCCCGGAATGATTCTGAGCGCCAGTCATCTGCTAGCCAAAAAGCCCGATCCGACTCTGGAAGACATCCGCGAAGCTTTGGCCGGCAATCTTTGCCGTTGCACGGGCTACATCCAGATTTTTGAGGCGGTAGCGCAGGCGGCGCGCCGCAGGGCTGGCGCATGAGGACTGACGCATGAGGTCCGATCCCGCCGATTGCGAATTGATTGCGCCGCGCACGCTGCAGGCGGTCGTCGCCCTTCTGGCCGATGAGCCCGGCAAATGGGTCCCGATCGCCGGCGGCACCGATTTGATGGTGCAGTATGCGGCGGGCAAACTTCCGGCGCGGAAGCTGGTAAGTATCTGGAATCTGGCCGAGCTGCGACGCATAGAGGTTTCGCCCGACGAAATCACGATCGGCGCGGGATGCACTTACACCGAACTGCGTGAGCACGCTGTGATCGCGCGGGAATTTCCATTAGTGGCGAGCGCCGCACGCTGGACCGGTGGAATCGCGAATCAAAATCGGGGAACGCTGGGAGGCAACATCGTCAATGCCTCGCCCGCTGCCGATTCCCTGCCGGCGCTATTGGTTTGCGAAGCGGAATTGATTCTGGTGTCGGTGCACGGCGAGCGCCGAGTTCCTTACGTCGGCTTCCACACCGGCTACAAAAAGATGAAGCTGGCGCCCGATGAGCTGATTCGCGCCATCTGTCTTCGACGAGGCTTTTCGGGGTATCTTCATTACTCGCGAAAAGTGGGAGCTCGCAATGCTCAGGCGATTTCAAAAGTGTGCATAGCCGCGTTGGGACGCCTTCGCAACGGCGCGATTGGGGGCGCGACCAAAGGTGTGGGCGAAGACGTTCGCATTGCGCTCGGCAGCGTGGCGCCGGTTCCACTTCGTTTGACGGAGGTGGAACGGATCGTTTCGGGAAAGTCAGTCGATGCGGAGCTTGTGCAATTGGCAAGGAAGGCAGTCGCTACTGCGATTCGGCCGATCGACGACGTTCGATCCACCGCGAGATATCGCGCGGCCGTTGCGGGCAATCTGGTCGCGGAGTTTCTTGAGAAACTGGGTCGCAGCGGGACTGCAGCATGAGCAATGTGCTGGCACGCTGGAATTTTCTTCCCGCTGCGGCAGCCGTGAATGAGATACTGCCGTGCTGTGGCTCACGAGCGTGGGCGGATGGAATGGTGTCACGACGACCACTGCCCGACGCAACAGCGCTGCGAGCTGCCTCGGACGATATCTGGCGCGGGCTGACGGAGGCGGATTGGCTGGAGGCATTTCGCAGCCATCCTCGAATTGGTGAATCAGGGATTGGTGACTCGCGGACGCCGAGAGCGTCGACAGCTAAGTCGGCCGCCTGGTCAGAGCAGGAGCAGCGTAGCATCGTGGAGGCTGGCGATCTAACAAAGAACGGGCTCGCGGATGGTAATCGGGAATACGAGCGCAGGTTCGGTCGTATTTTTATCGTGTGCGCGACCGGGAAGTCTCCAGCGGAGATTCTGAAGATTTTGCAGAGCCGGCTAAAGAACGACGAGCAAACCGATCTTCAACAAGCGGCGGAGGAGCAGCGCCAGATCACGCAGATTCGGCTGAGTAAGTGGCTGCGAGCACAAGGATAGATATAGATAAGGATGAAGGGCATTTCCACCCACGTTCTCGACCTCGCGCAAGGAGCGCCGGCGAAGGATGTCCCGGTGCGTTTAGAGCGGCGCGATGCGTCCGGCATCTGGCGGCTTCTGGCAGCGGCGCGCACCGATCAGGACGGCCGGTGCGCTCAGTTGTTGCCCGAGAAGGAAGCGCTGACTCCAGGGCTTTATCGCCTGAGTTTCGAGACCGCTAATTATTTTGCCGCGCGCGAACTCGAGGGTTTGTATCCGTTGGTCGAGATTACTTTTCAGGTGCGCGATGCGGATCAGCATTTTCATATCCCGCTGCTGTTGAGCCCGCACGGCTACACCACGTACCGAGGAAGTTAGAACCAGGGAAGTTAAAACCAGGGAAGTTGAGAATGGAATCTGAATCATGATTCGAGTCGCCGAAAACACATACGGAAAGTCTCACGTCCGGCTGGTCCAGGTGAAGCGCAAAGGCGCGTGGCATGACCTTCGCGAGTGGACCGTGGAAGTGTTGCTGCAAGGAGACTTTGATTCGTGCTTTGTGGAAGGCGACAACAGCAAAATCCTACCCACCGACACGATGAAAAATACGGTCTATTCGCTGGCGCGAAAATCCGACGCGGAATGTATGGAGGATTTCGCCAGGGAGTTGATCGACTTTCTTCTCGGCCGCAATCCTCAAGTGTCGGCGGCGGAGGTAACCATAGCTGAGAAAGCCTGGGAGCATCTTCAAAGCGGCGGAAAGCCCCACCCGACGGCCTTTCTGCAGGCGAGCAAAGAAAGCCAGACCACGAAGGTGACGCGTATTCGGGCCAGCGGTTTTTCCGTCAACGCGGGATTTGAGAACTTGATCATTATGAAGACATCGGGATCCGCGTTTGAAGGCTACATCCAGGATTCGCTGACCACATTGCCTCCGGCAAAAGATCGACTGCTGGGCACGGCCGTCCGCGCCAATTGGAACTACGCGCGAGCCGATGTGGCGTTCAGTTCTTTGCGCGCACAAGCACGCGAAATTCTGCTGTCTGTGTTCGCCGCGCATGAGAGTAAGTCTGTTCAGCACACGCTGTATGCCATGGGTAAAGCCGTACTTGAGGAAATTGCCGAAATTGAGGACATCGAATTGGCCATGCCGAACAAGCATTGCCTGCTGGTGGATTTGTCGCGCTTCGGGCAAGACAATCCGAATGAGATTTTTGCGCCGGTCGACGAGCCGCACGGCAGCATCCGGGCGCGCCTTCGTCGTCAGGGGCAAACTCAACGCGAGTAATCGCAACCGGATAAACACAACAGGGGTCGACGCAACAGAGGTAAATACAAATTGTTCGACGCAAGCACACACAGCATCGAAGCATTAGCCCGCGAGGTCATCGTACGTTGTCAGACACTCGCCCGCTTCAGTGAAGATGCCGGCAGCATCCGCCGCACGTTTCTGTGTCCGCCCATGCGCGACTGCCACCGCGAAATTGCTGCATGGCCTGCTCCTCTAGGAGCCAACTCGACGGTGGATGCGGCAGGAAATCTGCGCTTGGTTTATCCGGCAACGGAAACTGACGCACCGCGGCTGCTCATTGGCTCGCATTTGGATACCGTCCCCAATGCCGGCGCTTATGACGGCGTTCTCGGAGTTGTTCTCGGCGTCGCCCTGCTCACCGCGCTCGATGGCCGCAAGCTGCCTTTTGCCATTGAAGTCATAGGTTTCTCAGAGGAGGAAGGCGTTCGCTTCAGCACGCCGTTTATCGGCAGCCGCGCGCTCGTGGGCACTCTGGGTGAGGATTTGCTAAGCCGCCAGGATGCGCGAGGAGTTTCGATACGCCAGGCGATTGAAAATTTCGGTTTGCACGCCGCGGAAATCGATCAGGCTGCGCTGCGTGAAAATGTCTTCGGTTATGTGGAGTTCCATATTGAGCAGGGGCCGGTGCTCGAAAACGGCGGTCGGCCGCTCGGAGTCGTCGAAGCAATCGCCGGGCAAAGCCGGCTGGAGTTCACATTCGTGGGCCATGCCAATCATGCGGGAACGACGCCGATGAATCTCCGCCATGATGCGCTTGCCGCCGCTGCCGAGTGGATCGGCGCGGTCGAGCGCCGCGCGCTGAATACTCCCGGGTTGGTGGCAACGGTGGGCGCGATTCAAGCGAAGCCAGGCGCGACGAACGTTATCGCTAGGGAGACGCGAGTGAGTCTGGATGTGCGCCACCAGCGTGACGAAGTGCGAAACCGAGCGGTGGACGATTTGTTTCACCTGGCGGAAGATGTTGCCATCCGTCGCGGGCTAACGGTGCGATGGGATGTACTGCTGGACCAGGGCGCTGTCCCCATGGATCCATTTCTCGTAAGCCAGGTAGAACAAGCTGTGAGCAGCGCGGGATGCGAGCCCTACCGAATGGTGAGCGGCGCTGGCCACGACGCCATGATATTGGCGGAAAAGGTTCCCGCCGCGATGATTTTTTTGCGGACGCCGGGCGGCATCAGCCACGATCCGGCCGAATCGGTGGAAGTCGGCGACGTGGCGAAGGCGATCGATTGCGGATTGCATCTGCTGGATCAACTGGCGTCTTCATCTCAGTTTCAAAGAAAGACACAGCATGCATAAACTCGGCCGTACACGAAGCTCACAACAGCCGAATCACCTGCTGCTCACGCCGGACACATTTGTACGTACCACACTGCCAGGCATGAAAGGATGCGCAGCAATCGTGCACGCAGGATCAGCACTGGGCGCGCGCTTTACGGAGTACACTGCGGAATTTGAACCCGGCGGCGAACTAGGGGGCCACATCAGAGGCGAGTTCCGAGGCGGTTTCCGGGAAACGACCGTGCAGCGCTTCGTCTTTGTCATGGAAGGCGCCGTCAAGTTGGATGTGAACAACCAGCAAAGCCAACTCGAAACACGCGGTTACGCCTATGTGCCGGCAGGTCTGGTGCACCGGATTATGGCGTCCGAGAAGAGCCGCCTAGCTGTAATTGAAAAGGCTTATGAGACCTTGTCGGCGATTCCACCACCGCATTTGATTGTGTCGCACGAAGACAAAGTTGCGTCGCATCCGCTGGGAGACGATCCCGGTTTGCAGGTGAAATGTCTTTTGCCGGACGAGATGAGTTTCGATTTTGCAGTCAACACCATGGTCTACCAGCCCGGCGCCGCGCTCAGCATGGTCGAAATGCACGTGATGGAGCATGGGCTCATCATGCTCGAAGGAGGAGGGATCTACCGGCTCGGAGATTCCTGGTACCCGGTCACGGCGGGGGATTTCATCTGGATGGCGCCGTGGTGTCCACAGTGGTTTGGAGCGATCGGAAAAGTGCCGGCGAAATATCTCATCTATAAAGATTCGAACCGGCACCCGCTCGCTGGCGCGCGAACATGAAAATCGAAATTGACGAAGCGAAACTGATTTCTGAGATCGAAGCACTCGCCGCGATCTCCGATGCCGAAGCGCCCGCCGTAACCAGAATTGTCTTTACGCCCGCCGACCTGAAGGCCCGTGCGTGGCTCAAAACACGCTGCGAAGACGCCGGTCTTACTGTGCGGCAAGATCCGATTGGAAACACCTTTGTGCGCTGGACCGGTTCCGATCCTGCGTTGCCCGCCGTAGGCACGGGTTCTCACATCGATGCGATTCCGAATGCAGGGAAGTACGACGGCGTGGTCGGAGTTCTTGGAGGTCTCGAAGCGATTCGAGCTTTACAGCACGCCGGATTCCGTCCCAGACATTCGGTCGAGTTACTGGTGTTCACCGCGGAAGAGCCCACGCGCTTTGGGATTGGATGCATCGGCAGCCGCATGCTGTCGGGAATTCTTTCCGCCGACGTCGCGCGACTGTTCAAGGACAGTGAGGGCGCGCCTCTGGATGAAGTTCGCCAAAGAGCAGATATGCGCGGAGAACTAGAAGCCGTCAGACTGCCGAGCCCTTACTATAAGGCATTTGTCGAACTGCACATCGAGCAGGGTCCGTTGCTCGAGCGCGAGCAAATTCCGTTGGGAGTGGTCACCAGCATCGCGGCCCCAGCGAGCTTGCGTATTTCGATCGAGGGCGCAGGCGGCCACGCGGGCGGAGTTCTGATGCCAGCTCGTCACGATGCACTCTGCGCCGCAGCGGAACTAATTCTCGCCGTCGAAAATGCCGCGTGCACCAGCGGAGCCGTCGATACCGTGGCTACGGTCGGCATTTGCGAAGTTTTTCCTGGCGCAGTCAATAGCATTCCCAGTCGCGTTCGTCTGAGCGCTGACATTCGTGACACCGATCTCAAGCGGCGTGACGGCATGATGCAGCAGATGGAAAGCGCCGGCAAGGCAATCGCGGAGAAGCGCCAAGTGTCGGTTCGCACCGAGTTGTTGAACGCGGATGCTCCGGCCCTCTGTGCGCCTCTCGTGGTCGAAGCACTTTCCGAATCCTGCCGAAAACATCATCTGAATTTTCTGCCCATGGTGAGTCGCGCTTACCATGACTCGCTGTTTATGTCGCGCATTGCTCCCACCGCCATGCTCTTCATACCCTGCCGCAACGGCTACAGTCATCGTCCGGACGAATATGCGTCCCCGGAAGATATCGCCCGCGGAACGCTGGTGCTCGCAGAAACTCTGGCAGCGCTTTCCGAGTGATGGCTATCGCCAATATTTATCGCTGCAAATAAATCGGCGGGTTCGCAGACTTACGGATCTTCGCATAGCCAGGCTTGATGATCGAGTAGATGAAATCGCAGCGCTCATAGTAAGGCAGAAAAGCGCTCTTCATCGCATTGATGGTGATCTTCTCGAAGTCGTCCAAACCCAGGCCAAAGGTATCCGCCGCGGCCTCGAACTCCTGGGTCATGCTGGTGCTGCTCATTAACCGGTTGTCGGTATTAAGGGTAACGCGAAATTTCTCCTGGTAAAGGATTTTGAAAGGATGCTCGGCGAGGCTGGGCGCCGCGCCGGTATGGACGTTGCTGATCAGGCAAATCTCCAGCGGAATTCTCTTGTCGAGCACGTACTGGGCAAGATCGCCTAGTTTGACTGCCTTGCCATCCACGACTGCGATATCGTCGATCAACCGAGTGCCGTGTCCGATCCGGTGCGCCCCGCAATACTGAATCGCCTGCCAAATCGATTCCTTTCCATAACCTTCCCCGGCATGAACCGTGATGTTGAAATTCTGCCGCTGAATGTAATGAAATGCTTCCACATGTTTCTTGGGAGGATAGCCGCCCTCTTCTCCCGCAAGATCGAAGCCAACAACTCCGCGCTCACGAAAATCGACGGCCAGTTCCGCCATCTCCAGCGACACGTCCATGTTGCGCATCGCGCAGATGAGCAGTCCCGATGCGATTCCAAAATCCTTGCGCCCCCGCTCCAGTCCTTTCAAAACAGCCGAGACTACCTGTTGGTGGGTCAATCCCTTATGCTTATGAAAGACTGGCGCAAAGCGAGTTTCGAAGTAAACCACGCCGTCTTTGCTCAGATCCTCGGCTTGTTCATAGGCGACGCGCTCCAAAGCCTCCTCGGTTTGCATGACTGCAATGGTGTGGGTGAAACCCTCCAGATACTTGGCGAGACTTCCCTGGTTTGCCCCCCGATGAAACCACTGTGCCAATGCTTCCGGGTCGGAGGTGGGAAGTTCCCCGTATCCTGCGTCTCTCGCCAACTCAATCACCGTTTGCGGGCGCAGCACTCCATCTAAATGCTCGTGCAAAAGAACTTTGGGAAGACTCTGTAATAATTCCTTCTCAAGTTTCATCGGATGTTCTCTTCTCCCAGCAACTGTGTCGAACACCATAGCTGAAACGTTGCAAAATAATACACCGCATTTTGATTTCGATTCTCTCTCCGCCGCGAGTGCGGCGGTGTTGTACAATCCCACCCCAATGCAACTTGCAGAAAAATCGCCGCTCATCACGCAATCCGCCGCCAAAAACTTCCCGGCCACGGAGTATGGCCTGCGCCGCGAGATTCTCTCCCCAATGGAAACGCTGGCTCAGTCCGTTTCCACCATGGCTCCCACGACTACGCCTGCGGCCACGATCCCGCTGGTTTGCGCCCTCGCCGGCAATGGAACCTGGCTGGCGTATGCACTGGCAACCGCGGCTGTGCTGCTGGTTGCATTGTGCATTGGCCGCTATGCTCGCCATTCCGCGTCGCCGGGTTCGTTGTACACCTACGCTTCGATGACCCTGCCTCCATGGTTAAGCGCGACCGTCGCATGGAGCCTGTTGCTAGCCTACGTGGCGACCGGATCGAGCGTCATTGGCGGCTTCTACCACTATGCTAATTTATTGCTGCGCGATGCCACCGGCCATGTTTACTCTGCGGTTCTGCTGGCCACATTGGTCACGGCCGTTTCGATCTGGATCGCCTATCGCGACGTGAAGATCTCGGCGGAGCTCATGCTGTGGATCGAGGCGACGTCCGTCTCGGTGATTGTGATCGTAGTCGCGCTGCTCCTGGTGCGCCATGGCTGGCAC
>Ga0181505_10775628_pt1 | contig 32963 bp, 30 predicted proteins | sample PEATcosm2014_Bin_5_FD_127743 | JGI IMG/M metagenome (GOLD analysis project Ga0181505, IMG submission 127743) | Metatranscriptome of peatland microbial communities from MTU Mesocosm Facility, Houghton, MI, USA - PEATcosm2014_Bin05_30_metaT... | ecosystem: Environmental > Terrestrial > Soil >...
CTGTCTCCTGGATCGCTGGCCAGATCTTCAGCCGCTGCTCGAACCAGTCGCCGATCTTGGCTAGCCTTGACATCCCTTGCTCCTCTGCTGAAGGCTCGCGCTGGTGGATAGCGTTGGCAGTTGTCCGGCCTCAATCATCAAACGGCCGTTCTCTACTTTGTAGGGATACTCGAAGAGGCCGCGCGGCGGCGGTCCGGACGCACGCGAGCCGTCGCGGTAATACACGCCGCCGTGACAGGGACACATGAACAGTCCCGATTGCGGGAACCAGCGCACCGGACAGCCCAGATGCGCGCAGTTGATGGCGAAGACCTGGAAGGTCTCGCCCTGCACCCGGCGCACCCAACAGGGAATGTTGTCGGTCTCGCCGTCCCAGGCGTTCGAGATCGGGTTCTTGTACTTCGCGAGGCGCGTCTGGCCTTCGGGAAATTCCTCCAACTCGCCCAAGTCGATCCACTTGCGGTAGCGTCCACCTTCTCCGCGCATGATGGGTGCGAGCAAATAGCCAACAACCGGCGTCGCCAGAACGACCGCGGCCAAGCCGTTCATAACTATGCCTAGCTTGACGAAGAACTGCCGTCGGGAAACATCCTGCTCGCTCACGGTTGCCCTCCGGGCGAAGAAGTAGTTGCTGCGGAAGAAGCATTCCTTGTTGGCGCGGTCGCCGCGCTCGCCGGGCGCTGTGCTGCCAACCACGCCACCACATCAGTGATCTCCTGGTCGGTCATCGGATGGCCAGTCACATTGCTTCGCCAGTCCGGCGCGTTAAAATCCGGCCGACCGACAATCACGATCGTCCGCAGTCCCTGGTCCGTTATCAAGCTGAGATAGTAGGGATTCACGATGGAGCCAACCTTGGCCGTGCCCTTGCCGGAGGCGCCGTGACACGAAGCGCAGAATGTTGCGAACGCCGCCGCTCCTCGCTGCGAGTTGCCGGGCGCCTTGGCTGCGTACGGAGGCGCTGTCCCACCTTGTAGGACATTGGGCTGTCCCCATCGCTGCCGCATTCCCTGAACAATTGCATCGACCTGCTTACTCGTCAGCATCCCGCCCTCGCTCTGCGCAAACGCCGACATTGCCGTGCCGGGCCTGCCCTTCGAAATCGTGTTCCGCAAAGTTTCGTCGTCAACAATCGCCAGATATACGGGATCCCCGATGGGCGGCGCCGGCCCCAGCTTGCCGTCAGCCCCATGACAGCCCGCGCAATTCTGTTTGTAGAGCACGACTGGATCGAGAATGTCGGTGGGACGCTGCACGATGTCGGCGGGAGTGGGCTTTCCCGGCAAGTCACAGGCAGTGAGCCCCAGCAATGCAGCGAACGCCAACGTGGGAAGCGCGCAGCGCGTTTTCATCGCTGTTTGTCCTCGTCCTCGCGCTCTTCCATCAGACCTGGCGCTTCAATGCCCGCTCGCAAGGCGAGAGGCAGGTTCTCCGCCGTCCACACCTTGTTCTGCCGCACCACCACCAAACCGGCTACGATTCCGAACGCGGCTTGCGATGCCGCGAACCACCACCAGTTAATACGCTGATCGAGCAACGGATTGACGTACCCGATTATGTGGTAGAGCAAGCCAGTCCACAGCAGCGGACCGATGATCCCTCCCAGAACAATAGGCCGGCGCGGAAGCAGGGGCAGCATCGCGCCGTAAAGAAGTCCCACAAGCAGGCACATAGTGATGTGCATGGCCAGGGCAAACAGAAACCACCCCATCTGGAAATGCAGCATCTCCTCGATTGTGGGAGTTGCCGATGGCGCGTACAAGCTTCCTGCCAGCAGATTTATCGGATACCACACACTGTGGTAGAAGATCAGGCCATACAGCGCCGCCAGCACCGCCATGGCTACGCCCCCGGCCAATCCGCCCTTCACGCCTGCCGCAATGGGGTAGATCTTGAGCGGAAGCCATGCACGCTGTATCTCCTGCGGAACCGGCAGCCGCATCACTTCGCGCGGTGGAAGCACACGGGCCGGCTCCTCGGGCTGTACGGGGATCGACTCATGCTGCTCATGCGGCAGCACTTGGCGAAACCATCCCACCGCTCCGGAGATGGTCAGGATCGCGCCCAGCACGCTCACCGACACATCCGTAAGCAACCCCGCAAACGTCAGTGCTGTCCCCAGTGCCATGGCGAACGGCCACGCCGTCGGTGCAGGCATTAGCACTGTTGGCCTGTCGGAACCGCCGCTCACTTGTGTCTCGTCGCTCATAGAATCAGTTCATGCGCTTCTTGGTGGAAGAGCCGGCCTTCAGGCCGGCGTCAAAGTCCGTTTTTCACTCTAAGCCGGCTTTCAGCCGGCGACAGAGAGCCAAGTCCTCATCGCGTAATGAAATACACCACCGACAGCACCACAACCCAGATGGCGTCCACAAAATGCCAGTACATGGCGAACACGCTGATACGCTCCGAATGCTCCTGTTTCACGGCACCGAAAAGGGTCAGCAGCCAGATGATCGTCAAGCCGATAAGACCCACCGTCACGTGGAACGCGTGCAGTCCCACAAGCGAGTAGAACGTTGTGCCAAAGAGGTTGGTACTGATCGTCAGACCGTCCTGGTAGATCAGGCGATACCATTCACGGCCGGTACCAACCAGGAAGATCACGCCCAACGCGATCGTCAGAAACCAGAAGAAGCCGAAGCGCTTTACCTTGCCGTGATGCAGCGCCTTCTCGGCCAGCAGAATCGTAAGGCTGCTGGAAAACAGACAGATCGAGGTGAAGTACGGAACGTCAAGCACCTGTGCCGGAGTGGGACCGCTGAGACTCTTGCCCGCGTAGTACAGGTACGCCACAATGAAGATGCTGAAGATCGCCGACTCCGCGATGATCAGACACCACATGCCGACCTTGCCGCGGAGATTCGCGGACAAGGGCATATCGCTGGGCGGCACTGTTATCGTCGCTGCTGCCAAAAGGTTCTCCTAATCTTGCCGTCTACTCATACTTCCAATCAGGATCTTCCGGATGCTTCAAGTCCCACAACGGACGCCGGCTCCGGATCACCGGAATCTCCGCGTAGTTGTACTCCGGAGGCGGCGAGGTGGTGTGCCACTCCAGCGTCCACGCGTCCCAGGGATCGTTGCCCGCAATTTCGCCTTTGTAGTATGACCAGATAACGTTGGCCACCCACAGCAGCACGCCGACGGCCTGGAAGATCACTCCGATGGAGACGATCAGGTTCCAGACCTCCCAACCGCGGCTGGCCTCGTAGGTATAAATGCGGCGCGGCATTCCCAACAGGCCGGGCACGTGCATGAAGTCAAAGGTCAGATGAAAGCCGATCACGAACAGCCAGAAATGCCACTTGCCCAAGGTTTCATTCATCATTCTTCCAACGACCTTGGGATACCAGTAATACGTGCCCGCGAACACCGCCATCACGATGCCGCCCAGGATCACGTAATGGAAGTGGGCTACCACAAAGTAGGAGTTGCCGAGTTGCCAGTCGAAAGGCGCCGAGGCCAGCATGATGCCGGTCAGCCCCGCGATTAGGAACTGACATAAGAACGCGACGCAAAACAGCATAGCGACCTTGTAAATGATCTTGCCGCCCCACATCGTTCCCACCCAGTTGAATATCTTTATTCCCGTGGGAACGGCGATTGCCGCAGTGGACGCCACAAAAAATGCGTTCGCATACGACGTCATGCCGACGGTGAACATGTGGTGCGCCCATACGCCCAGGCTGATGAAGCCGATAGAAACCGTCGCCGCTACCATGATGGAGTAGCCAAAAATCGGCTTGCGCGAGAAGACCGGAATTACCTCGGAGACGATCGCGAACGCCGGCAGGACCAGGATGTAGACCTCGGGGTGTCCGAAGATCCAGAAGAAGTGCATCCAGATGACGGCCGAGCCACCGGCTTGCGTGTCGAAGAAATGTCCGCCCAGGTAGCGGTCGATCAACAGCATGAGTTGAGCTGCGGTGAGCGGTCCAATGGCTACCAGCACAAGCGCCGCCATCACCGTGTTCATCCACACAAACAGCGGCATACGGTTCAGCTTCATGCCGGGACAACGCAGGCACAGAATGGTCGTCATCACGTTCAGGGCAGTCGCAATACTGCCGAAGCCGCTCACCAATATGCCGACGATCCAGTAGTCGGTGCTGTGTCCTACGGAAAACGCCGGCGAAGTCAACGGCGCGTAGGCAAACCAGCCGACGTCCGGAGCGCTGCCCGCGCCGTACAATCCGAAGCCGCCGATGAAGCTGAAGTACAGGATGATGCCGCCCAGCGCGCTCATCCAGAAGCCCCAGGCATTCAGCCGGGGAAACGCCATGTCGCGCGCCCCGATCATCAGCGGCACCAGATAATTGGCAAAGCCAAATACGATGGGCATGGCGGCGAAGAAGATCATGGTCGTGCCATGCATGGTGAACAGGCGGTTGAAAACCTCAGGCGAGACGAGGTGATTGTTGGCGACCGCCAACTGGGCGCGCATGATCGAGGCTTCCACGCCACCAATCACCAGGAACAGGATGCCGTAGCTGAAGTACATCAGCCCGAGCCGCTTGTGATCGACCGTGATGATCCAGTCGTGCAGCACTTGCACCAGCGGACGGGAACTCTCCCGCTCCGGCGAAATCACTAGCGGCGGCAATATCGGTTGGGCATCAGCCATTCATCTCTCCCGCGCGGTTACTGCAGGCTCATCAGGTATGCCACGAGGGGCTTCAGGTCCTGCTCATCCAGCTGCATCGCCGGCATCAGGCAGCCGGGCTTGATCGCGTCGGGGTCCTTTACCCACAGCAGCAGATTTTCTTGCGTGTTCGGCGCAGCGCCGGCGGCAATCGTGGTACGGCTCATCAAGTGCGTCAGATCAGGTCCGAACTTACCGTTGGCGATTGTGCCTGTGATCGTATGACAGTTCATGCAGGCGTTGGCTTCGAACACCTTACGCCCGGCGATGACCTGGTCGGACATTACTGCCGGCGTCTTCTGCTGCTGCGTCCACTTCGCGAAATCTTCCGTAGAATCGACCATCACATTCAGCAACATCTTGGCGTGCTGCGTTCCGCAGTACTGCGCGCACTGCCCCACATAATGTCCCACATCGTGGGGGTCAATCCACATCTCGTTCCTGCGATTAGGAATCAGGTCAATCTTGCCCGCCAGTTGCGGCACCCAGAAGCTGTGGTCGGTGTCGGCCGACAACAGAATGATGTGCGTCGGCGTGGGGTGGCTGACGTCGCTAACCGGGACGTGCAACTCGTTCGCTGTGACAAAACCGTAGCCGGGATACTGAAACTCCCACCAGAACTGATGACCGATGGCGGTGACTTCAATCGCACTCGGAGGAAATTGCGCGTCCTCGACCGCATGGATCACCCGTGCCGCCGCGAGGAATAGCACCACCACAATCAGAATCGGGATCACTGTCCATGCCAGCTCCACCTGGTTGCTGCCGTAAATCTGGGCCGGCTCACAATCGTCGTCGGTGGCCCGTTTCCGGTATTTCACCGCCGCATACACGATCAGGCTGAACACCACCAGAAAGATGCCCATGCAAATGGCCATCACAAACAGCGACAGATGGTAAATATCGTGCGCCGGCGTGGAAGCAGGATTAAGCAGCGACGGGGTTGACGATGGGCCAGCGGCGGCAGCGAATGCCGGACCGGATGCCATGATCGAAACGAAGAATAACCTCAGCCATGCGACGTAACGAAATGCCTGCTTCGCAGGGACTCCCAATAACCCCGAGTTGTGTCTTTCCCAATTCGTAGATCGCGAGCGCATGGGATTGTGAACAACCTACTGACATCCAAACCTAAGGGTTAACGGTTTTCCTCAGTTTGCTGACCGGGTAAGTACCCGAATGAGGAGGCAAACATACTTAGCACAGCAGGTTCGGACAATAACCCGGCCCAAGGCGAACTGCTACGCGGAGCCTCGTAGTAAGCCCATCAAGTCTTTGTTCGACAGCCAGAATCCACCAGAAAAGATGTCTCGGTTTATACCTGCAAAAGGAAAGTTTTGCAATAGGTCATCGTGCAGAAGTGACTGGTTCTTCGATTTAGCTGCGTTTCGCTCATCTCACTTATAACGCTGCCAGGCTTTCTCGGTCCGGTGCAGAGAACGTTTCTCACTGGCCAGCAAATCCTCCGGCTGGGTAGTCGGATCACAACCTGCTCGCCGGCGTGGCATCCCGTCCCTGAAGCTGCCAATTTTCCGGCGCCAAGAATTGTTTGCCTAACGCAGGCTTTAGGGCTAAGATAAGCTGCTTTTTCCCACATCCAAAGGCCGCTGCGTAGCCAGGCGATCTTTATCTGGCTTACAGGTTAATCCGCTTTTGCTGCAGTTCATTTAATTGATCGTCGCAAAGGAAGACCGCAAGTATTTCAGCACGAATCAATTGGCACGATGACGACAAATCCGGAAAGAAGACAGCCGCTGCAAAATAAATAGATGAGGTCTTTCGGCTATGTTTCCACACCAGGCACGCGTACTTCCTCGCGGCGATATCGATCAGCTTGCGATCAACACTGTCCGCACACTTGCGATTGATGCCATCCAGAAGGCGAATTCCGGACACCCTGGTACGCCGATGGGAGCCGCTCCAACCGTTTACACGCTGTGGCAGCGCATACTTCGCTACGACCCGGAACAACCCATGTGGCCCAACCGCGATCGCTTCGTGCTCTCCAGCGGTCATGCTTCGATGCTGCTCTACGCGCTGATTCATCTGGCTGGCATTAAAGCAGCCAATCCAAGCTACGAACAGGTCGGCCGTGAGGCCGTTACGCTGGATGACATCAAGAGGTTCCGGCAGGCCGGGAGTCGTTGTCCGGGGCATCCGGAGTACGGTTGGACTTCTGGTGTCGAGAGCACCACCGGTCCGCTGGGTCAGGGCGTTTCGACGAGCGTCGGGATGGCGATCGCGGGCCGATGGTTAGCGGAGACCTACAACCGGCCAGGCTACGATCTGTTCAACTTCAACGTCTACGCACTGTGCGGCGACGGCGACATGATGGAAGGAATTTCCAGCGAGGCCGCATCGCTTGCCGGCCATTTACGGCTGCCAAATTTATGCTGGATCTATGACAGCAACCGGGTCACCATTGAGGGCCACACGGATATTGCCTTTACCGAAGACGTCGCAGCCCGATTTCTAGGATACGGCTGGAATGTCACGAGAGTTACCGATCCGAACGATACCGAATTGGTGGAGCGCGCGTATGAAAACTTCCAGTCCACAAACGATCGCCCCACGATGATCATTGTGCATAGCCACATCGGTTATGGCGCTCCGCACAAGCAGGATTCTCCTGCTGCGCATGGTGAGCCCCTGGGGCCTGAGGAAGCGCGCCTGACCAAGGAGTTCTTTGGCTTTTCGCCCGATGAGACATTTGTCGTTCCTGACGGAGTGCGCGAGCATTTTGCGGCCAACATGGGTGCGCGGGGCTTGCGACTGCGCACAGAATGGGAGCAACTCCGGGCGCGCTACCGCGCTCAGTATTCGGACTTGGCGGAACAACTCGAGTGCATCAAGAATCGGGAACTGCCGGCGGAGTGGGAGAAGGCGCTGCCCATATTCCCGCCGAGTGCCACTGGCATGTCAACACGTGACGCCTCTGGCAAGTTGCTCAACGTACTGGGGGAGAAGATTCCGTGGCTGCTCGGTGGTGCTGCCGACCTGGCTCCGAGCACGAAGACGCGGCTGACGTTCGAGTTTGCCGGCGACTTCCAAGCGCAGGGCCCTTTGGGCGACTACCGCGGCCGCAACTTTCATTTCGGTATCCGTGAGCATGCGATGGTCGCCGTCGTAAACGGCATGGTGCTGACTGGATTGCGGGCTTTTGGGTCGGGCTTCCTGATCTTTACGGATTACGCTCGAGGCGCCATCCGCTTGTCTTCGCTCATGGACCTACCGGTGCTCCATGTCTGGACGCACGATTCAATCAGCCTGGGCGAGGACGGTCCGACTCATCAGCCGATCGAACAACTGGTTTCGCTGCGCGCTATCCCCGGCATGGTCGTCATCCGGCCGGCCGATGCCAACGAGATGGTCGAAGCCTATCGTGTGGCCTTGTCCCTGAAGAACCGACCTGTCGCACTCATCTGCACGCGCCAAGCGCTTCCGATCGTTGACCGCACGAAGTTCGCTGCGGCGAGCGGATTGGCAAGAGGTGCTTATGTGCTGGTTGACGCATCCGATGGTAAGCCGGACGTGATTTTGATTGGCTGCGGGAGTGAAGTTGGGCTGTGCGTGCTGGCCTGGGAACAACTGGCGGCGCAAGGAACGAAGGCCAGAGTCGTGAGCATGCCTTGCTGGGCGCTCTTCGACGAGCAAGATCAGGCGTATCGGGACGCAGTGCTTCCGCCATCGATCGGGGCCCGCGTCACCGTCGAAGAGGCCTCGCCCATCGGTTGGGACCGATATGCGGGACCGAACGGCGTGGTGTTAGGAATGCGGACCTTCGGGATGTCGGCGCCGATGAAAATTGTTATGGAGCATTTCGGCTTTACCCCTGAGCATGTAGTGGCGGCGGCAAAACAGGCAATGTCCCACTCTCACTGAGCCTAAACAGGGCTGCCTGATTGCGAAGGTGATCGTCCATATGCGAGAACTTAGCGCAGGCGGTAAGTTCGCGACCGCGCTTTCGCTCACCGCCGTTGGCGGATATGTCGACGCTGTTGGGTATATCGCACTGTTCCAGATCTTCACCGCGAACATGAGCGGCAACAGCATTCACGTTGGGATGGGTGCCAGTAAACTGAATCTTATCGAGCTGCTAAGGCCGCTCTGCGCGATCGTCTCCTATGTAATCGGACTCATCATCGCCCGGGTTGCCATCGGTACGGCAGCCCGATCGGGCCTCCAGCGTATTGCCTCTTTGACCCTCGGCGCAGAAGCGATCCTGCTGTTTCTGTTTTCGCAGGCAAGGCCAACCCTGCACCTTGGGCAAATCGTCAACCTCCAGTCGCCTGGTTATTTCGGACTGGTGGCGCTGCTGGCCTTCGCGATGGGCATTCAGGCGGCAACCCTGACTCACATTGGCGCTCTGACGATCTACACAACCTTCGTAACCGGTACCTTGGCGAAGTTTTCTGAGGCCTTTACCAGATCCTTGTTCTGGAGCTATGACTAGTTCAGCGATGGAACCAGCATGTCTGACATTGTGAGATATGCTCCGCAGCAGAGAGACGTGCGGGATGCGGCATCGCTGGTTTCGGTCTGGATTTGCTACGTGGCAGGCGCAGCTCTGGGAACCATTGCCAAGCAAGAATGGGAATTTCGTTGTCTCTACGCTCCAATTGTGCTGCTGATATCTCTCATCGTGGTAGATCAGTTCCGTCCTATTGATATTCAGGAGGAGAAGCATCAAGCAGGGTGAACCTTTACGCAGGTCTCACCTTTATGGCGAAGTCAACGACTTCCTTCCTTCGCCGGCCAAGGCTGCGATTCAAAGCTAAACAGTTGCGATTCCAGCATCCATTGCAGGTTGGCCTTTTCATTGTTGTTGAGAAAGCTCCGGCATCGCGCAGACGGCGTTCGCAGCGTAGCTAAATCTGTCGCACATTCCTTCACCGGCATGAAGTTTCCGGCATCGCTCCACAAGCTGGTCCCGGAGATGAATGCATGTTCCAGGCTGGTGCGCGCCATCTTCTTCAATTGCATGTAACTAAGGTCCTGATCGAGCGCGCCCCGCAGATATTCCTGTGTCATGTCGGACCGCGAGACACCTTCGTCATCGGTCGCAAGCGCGACTGGAACTCCCGCGCGAATGTACTCGCCCAGCGGATGACGGTTGCCCGTGACGCCGAGAATCGTGGCATTGCTGGTCAGGCAGATCTCAATCATCACATTGCGCTGCACCAGCTCGCGAAGCAGTTGGTAAGGCCGGTCTTCGTACATGACATCCATTCCGTGTCCGATGCGCTCGGCGTTACCGATCTCGACGGACGAGCGAATGTGAAAGGTCAGCTCTTCGGGCGTAACCATGCCCTGCGCGAGTTCCCCGGCATGCAATGCGATGTGCACTTTGGGATAGACGCTATGCAGGTACTGCAGCATGCCCATGTGCAATGCGAAATCGCGCCTGGCGACATACCACTCTTCGGGCTGGACCAGATTGATTCCAACGAAGCGAGGGTCAGCGCTGGCCGCCTCGAAGCCCAGCACCATTTGCGCGAAGACGATTTCTTTAGGTATACCGCGCAATATCATGTACTGATACCGCTGGGTAATCTTGCATCCGGGGTCAGGCTGGCTGGAGGCGCAGCGCAATGCGGAATTGCGGACAGCCTCGGCGTCGTCCATCTCCTTGCGTGCTGCAGCCACTACCTGCGCCATGCCATTGGCCAGGAGCTTGTTGCGCTGACGGGAAAGATCGTCGTCCCAGCCAGCGCTGTTGGCCAGAGCCATAACTTCAGGAACGGCCGCGGCATGCATCAGCTCCTGGTAAACCTCGTGCTGGGAGGCCGCCCGGGCAGCCGTTTCCGCCAGCATTTCACCAGTCTTGCCGTAGCTGGCCACGATGAATTTGTCGAAGGTGTCGAAGAAATGGTCGTGCCCCGATAGTCCAGAGAGCTCCCACTTGCGCATGGAGTAGGCGTCCACCATGTCGCGATACAAAAAACGGTCAGTGAGAGCATTGCGGGCGGGGACAGTACCCTTTTCGCCTCCACAAGGCGGCTGACTCAGATAGAAGCTGGAAGGGTCCACGCACAAACCTTTCTCCGCGGCCCATCCGATGAACGTCTCCGCGTAAATAGCGCCAACGAGGTGGTTGTGCAGGTCGCCGCCTTTAGGCATCTGGCGCAGAAAAACCAGCAGTTCATTAGGATCGTTTCGGATGCTCTGAAAGTGACGTTCGGTACGGGCTTCATTGGAAGCGCTCGCCGGGTCGACCGCAAGGCAGACGGCCGGGGCCATTAGCGCTGCCAGGAGGAGCACGGTCTTCGCGCTGGTGCTCTGCGGCTTCATGGCTTTATCCGTGGGCAAGTTTTAGCCCGATAATGCCGAGCACGATCAGCGATGCGGAAGCGAGCCGCATGATGGTGCCGGGCTCGCCGTAGAAGAGGATGCCAACGATGAGGGTGCCGACGGCGCCGATACCAGTCCAGACAGCATAGGCGGTGCCCATTGGAATCTGCCTCTGTGCCAGCCACAACAAAGTTCCGCTGGCGCCCATAAACAGCACTGCCGTCACGATGCCGCGAATCCGGCTCTCAGGATTCTCCGCGATCTTGAGGCCAAGCGGCCAGCCGATCTCCAACATCCCTGCAGCTACCAGGTAAATCCATGCCATAGGTTTGTCTGCCCCCGTTCCTCAAACCACGCCAGCCGTAAACCAGACGAGGATATTATCATCGTTGTAGATGTGATGCCTCGTTTCGATTGCCCGCGAACCGCTTGGTCGCGAAAGGTGAAGCATCGATGATTAACATTCTCATTATTTTTGCCTGTGTCAGCGGAGCGTTGGTCTTCCTGTTCCTGGTGACGCGGACCAGCACCGTGCCCTCCCGCAAGGAGTCGAACGACTTCACGGGGGCCGTTGTCGCGGTCATCGGCACCACCTATGCGGTGATCCTGGCCTTTACCCTTGCGGGCGTATGGAACATGTTTCAAGCGGCACAGGCCAACGAAGAGCAGGAGGCCAACTCGCTGGTGAACGTTTTCCGCATCGCCAGTCAGTTACAGGATCCGAATGCCAGAGCGATCCAGGACCTCTGTGGGCGATATGCCGAGAACGCACTGGACCGTGAGTGGCCCGCGATGCTAAACAGCGAGATGCCGCCGGAAGGCGGCGCGATGATCAACCAGTTCTGGACGCTTGCCGGACAAGCCCAGGCGCACGCCCAGCCCGACGCTATTGCGGCTTACCAACTCATGGAGGAGTTACGAGGATTGACGCAATACCGTCGAATTCGGCTTATGCAGAGCCGTGAAGCCCTGCCCTTCATATTGTGGGCCGTCCTGATCGCGGGCGGAATCATCACGGTCGTTTCTGCCTGTTTCTTTGGGGTGGCGAATTTCCGCATTCACTTGCTACAGGTGTTTATGCTGAGCTTTCTCATCTCGCTGGTGCTGGTTGCCATCGCGAACATTGACCGTCCCTACCAGGGACCGGCAAGAGTGACACCAGAGGGCTTTCGCTACGCGCTTCGTACCCTGCACCAGCAGCCGAGTCCGTAAGAGAGTAAGCCGTCGCGACTTTTTACAGCGGGAGGCCCTGGATGCTTAGCACATAATTCTTGCCACCTGCATCGTAGATCAACCGCCAATAGAGCTTTTCTCCCATCGATGACAACGTGCGCGACAGCAGCGTTCGTGCCTCCATACTTGACCCGCCGATCGTCACGCTCGCGTTCTCATGAAGATTCTCGGTAGGGTTGACAGAGATGTGAGCCTTGCTCGCCTGGCTGACCTTCTGGCAAATCAGGGCGATCGTCTCCCCTGCACTTCTGCGCTCTGACGCAAGACTGATTGGTAAGTCGAGTACAGGCTGCTGGCTTGCCATCTCATTACTTATGTCGCGAACTCCTACGGCGACCACCGCGAATCCAGCGTCGCGCTCCTTCAACAGCTTGAATTCCGCGGCGCCGCCGCTTTGGTTATAGGCATCGATCACGGTCATAAGCACTGCTTCTTCGTCGGGACGGCTATCCGGCGTGGGACCAACATTGAATTGGACGCTGAAGGCGTTTTCGCCTGTGCCAGCGATGTTGGCGTGGCTACGGTTGGGAGGAGACGGCCGGTTTGCCGTACCGGCCATAGCAGGAGGATATTGGGGATCTTCGTAATCCACCACCCAACCGTACTTCTGCTGCAAGGCGTCTATGGCCTGAAGCAATGGGCGCGGCCCAGTGGCATTGATCTGAACAACCTGGCCAACCTGGTAGATCAAAGGCTTCTTCAACGCGGGATTGGTTTGCTGAGGCGCCTGGCAAAAGCTAGTCGAAGCAAACAACAGACTACTCAAACAAGATAGACATTTGACCAAGGCCGTGATTTTTCGCTCAAGGTTCACGCGGAGGCTCCATGTCTCTCATGTTGCGCTGTGTTTGTCGGCTCCGACTGATTGATTGTCGCATTGCAAAGCAAAAAAGGGCACGGACCGAAGTCCGTACCCTGTATCGCTGTCTCTCGGGTCCTCAAAATTGTTCCACGTGGAACAATTTCACGAATCCCGTCGCCTCGCGCCGGTTAGCGCTTAGTGACCTGCTTCTGCAGTTGTTGGTGACCGGCCTTCTTGAATGCAAGCGGTCCCGACTGCCAACTGTAGCTGTTGTAGTACCACTGGCCGCCGATCAACGTCCACAGTGTTCCGTAGACTTCCTCGCCGTTGTTCGGCATGTCAGTCACCGTCGTGGTGGTGACGTTACCCAGGTTGCCCGACTGGTATATGTCGTTGCCACCGGCAACGCTCCCGATGTCCAGCCAGTAGTTGTCCGTATTGCTCGGGTTGGTCCAGGTGAACGTCACCGAGGTGCCGTCGACCTCTCCTGGTGGGGGCGTCAGGATCTGAGCCAACTGGCTCGACCCGCCCGACGCCGTGTAGGTGTCCTGGGTGTAGACCCACTGACCATCCACATAGCTGAAGAGGGTCACGTACACCTGGCTGCCATCGGTAGGCAACCCGGTGACGTTGGTGGTAAGCACGTTGCCCAAGTTACCCGAGTTGTAGTAATTGTTGCCGCCCTGACTGTTGCCGGCTGTGAGCCAGAACTGCGTGCTCGAGCCTTGTGTCCACGTGAATGTCTCGCTGCTGCCGGTGAGGGTCGAGCCATTCGTCGGGGACGTGATCTGGCCGGGGCCGCCCGTCGAGTATTGATACTCGATGTACGACCACGAACCGCCTATCTCGTACCACCAGGTTACATACACCGTGCTGCCGTTATCCGGCAGGTTATTGACCGTCAGGCCGCATCCGTTAGCAGAGAGCGGACCGGTCTGGAGGTAATTGTTCCCACCATAGGTGGAACCTACGTCCACCCAGTAGTTGGAAGCGCTGGCATTGGGATACCAGAGGAGGGTTACAGAGGTGCTCGAGAGGGTCGAATTGTTCGCTGGGTTGAAGATTCCCGGCGATGAGTTCGGGAGCCACGCGCAAGCACTCACTAAGTTCGTCGCGTTGGGGCTGCCGAGTCCGGTCGCCAGGTCATAGCCAGGCGCTGCGCCGTATGCCGGCTGGTAGGTTGTTGGAGCGGTCCCAATGCTGGAGTTGGCCACGGCAACTGCGCCGGTGCCTGGACCACTAAACGTGATCGGAGTCTCCGGCTGGTAGCCCGAGCCACCGGTCGTCGTGACGGCGCTGACGTAATTCGGGCCTTGGCCCTTGGTTGTGTTGGTGATGTAGACGTAGAAGGCGTTGAACTCCGTGGCCGGGCCGAACTCCGTGATGAAGTTTCCTGCCGCGCCTGCGGTACTCGCCGTAATCGTAACCGTGCTGCTCGAGCGGGTCGGCGTCGTAATAAGTGATGAGCATGTCCCGGTGAGAGAGGTTACCAGGTTGGTTGCTATGGCTGTCGTGGATGCTCCAGTCAGCGTGTAAGGTCCACAGGTGGTCGACCCGCCAAGAGGGACATTCGTCAGAATGATCGTGTCGCCCACTGCGTCGGTGCTTTCGATCGCAACGGTCCATTTGGCGGTGGTTGTGGTGGCAGTGACCGTTGCCGTGCAAGTAGTCGCCTGAGTGCCGCCCGCATAAAGAGTGGTATTGGTCGGCGACTTGTAGGGACTAACGTTGGTTGGCCCGGCGATGGTACAGGTGGGAGCGGTAGTGTAACCCGAACCTCCCCAAAGGACAGTGCCGGCTGTTATAGCGTCAGTGCTGTCGACGCCGTAGGTGCCGGACGGTAGATAGCAATGGGATCTTTGCAAACTACCGTTATCCGTGCATGCCAGGTCGATATCGCCCTGGGTTATATCGTTGAAGGCGCATCCCGCGGCCGGACCGCCGCTACCGCTGGAGTTGCATGAAGTGCCCTGGAAGGTTCCACCAGCCGTGCCGTATTCGTTTTGCGCGATCTGGTAGTAGATGGGATTGGGATTACCCCAAGTCTCACCCGTCTCCTGATTGATCAGTGCCTGGATTCCTGCCATGGTAGGCGAAGCAATGGAAGTTCCGCCGAACCCTGACCAGGTGCTGGGCAGGCCGGCGCAGGATGCCGCACCACCCGAGGTCTGGCTCGGATCGGACCAGCAAACTGTTTCAAAGTGCCCCCAAACGCCGTTGGCGGCAAACATGGAAACGTCGGGAATATCGCGCACGCCGTCGTTGGGCTGACCATAGACAGCCAGACCGCCGACCAGGGCCGAGCCTGATTGGAAGGAGGGTTTGGGCAACCCCTGGCACTCAGGATCGGAATCGCCGTCGGCGCCTGCACTTGAGCCGCCAGCCCCCGAGAAGCAATTGCTCGCGCCTCCGCTGCCGGCGCCGGCAATCAGGTAGCCACTGGTGGTATCCCAAGGACTCGTGTTGCAGGTGCCGCTGCTCCCGTAAGTCGTGTACGTACCGTGAGCGACCTGGGAGATATTAACGTTAGCGCAGGAGTCATCCCACGGCATCTCCGGAATGTACGAAAGAGCGGAGCCATAATTGGAAGAGTTCGACGCGCGCCAGTAGGCGCTGTTCCCCTGTCCGCCGTTCTGGCCAGTCTTGCCGTTATAGGTGTCCTCGAAATCGGTTCCACCTACGGATACGTTGTAGGGCGTACTTGTCCACCCGCTGATGCCCAGGCTGGCAACGTCATACTCGGAACCGACCGAGAAGTCGGCGGAGCAACTGGACGGGCCTTCATCGCCGGATGCGCCGAAGACCGAGATGCCCTCGGCAGCCGCCGTCTGATAGGTGGTGTAGAAGGCCTGGTTGCCTCCGTTGCCGTTGAAGGCTTCGCACACGCCGTAGCTGATGCTCATCACGCCGGGATACGGTCCGGGGCCGTCAACCAGGTTTTGCATGGCGATCAGGCCGCCGAAGGTGACTGTGCCACCCTCGCACGAGATCAGCTCGATGGCCGCGCTGGGCGCGACCGCGCTGGCTACTTCCACGTCGATGGCCGCTTCGCCATCATCCGCGTTGGTGCCGGGATCGGTACAGCCGCCGGGATGCGACTGGGTGTAAGTTCCTAGCGGGAAGGCGGTCGCCAGGCCGAACGTCGAGCGGTAGTGTTCCAGTCGCCCGCGCCGCTATAGGTGTCGGTGTCCTCCACCAGGGCGATCGTCTGGCCCTGTCCCGAGTAACCGTTGTTGTAGAGCGGAGTCAAGTTGTAGACAGTCTGAGTGTCCTGCGGCGTCATCGAGTAGCAGGTACCCGGTTCGGTTGGGGAATCCGCGCCGATGGCGCAGCCGGAAAAGGTGTACTTGGATATCGGGTTGTTCATGGCGTGCGGCTTGAAGTCGTTCAGGGAGAAAATCCCCGACACTACAGGCGACAGCGCCGCCGGAATCATCGGATCGCTCATATTGGCGATATGCGACTCCCCGCCAACCTGAAGCTGCCCGATCTGCGTGTGGAAAGCCTCGCCGACCTGGGCCGCCGTACCCGAGAAGTCAATCAGCATCCCAGTGGTGTAGACCTTATTGATGTTAAGGCCATGCGACTGGAGCCAGCCAGTGACGGTGTTGATATCTTCCGGCGCTACTCCGAACCTCTGTCCAATTTCCTCGGCGGTAAGCCATTTGTGGAAATTAGGCGACTTGCGGTCGTTGAGTTCATCGATCAGCTTATTCAGAGCCTGTTCCTGCTGAGGAGAGCGTTGGAGAAAGAGCAATATGTGGTCGATGTTCATGCTGGCCGCGGCCGGGCCGCGATAATTGGCGGCGTTCTTCGCCTCCGGGCGAGTGTTGCCGCTCAACGGCAAATACACACGTTCGTCAATCGCCTGCGTAATCCGCTGGGTCGGCTGCACCTGCGAAGTAATTTTTGGAGAGTTGAGATTGGATGCTCCGAGAGCGTAGGAGCATAGACTGGACGCTGTGATGAGTGCCAGCAACAGCACACACGACAAGACAAGCAGGTTGTTCTTTGTCATTGAACTCCACCTTCCGCACCTCTTCGAGGTGTGAATTGATAGTGATGAAAGGACGAATGCAAGGTACTCCAAATGCGTAGCGAAACCTGGAAGTCTCGAACTGTCAGGACTGCAGTGGTTGACCGGCGGGGACGAAGTGACGCCAGTCGAATCGCGCAATCTAAACAGATGTTGCTACGCGTGCAACTTACGGCCACCAAATCGCAAAAAAACCTGTTACATCAAAACTTGGAGAGCGCGAATCCTCAGGGGTACGCGAAACGAGAGGTAGGAATCTGGCTGAGGAGACGTGGCGGGAAATCTCCAGAGAGAAGTACTCCGTCCCTCTTCAATCATGACACCTTGACCGCGCAGATCGCGTTCATTTAGGAATCCCGCTAAAAATACTCCTTCTTAGTAGGCGGCGCAAGATATTTCATACCTCGGGGGGAAGAACACCTCTTTAGTGGTAGGCGCTGAGTTGGGCGGTAACTAAGGCCACTTCTACTTCGGCCAATTCCCAGAATTACCCACTGCCGCGCCTTGTAACAGGGCACGACTTCAGTCGTGCCGATAAGCCGCTTAATTTTCTCATCCCGAGCGACCTTCAGGCCGCGAGCGATCTGCTGTTCCGACTTTTTCAGCAGCCTGCCGGTTGGCGCCAGCGAGTCATGATCTAAGACACAAACTAAAATGGGCACGGACCGAAGTCCGTGCCCTTCTAAGTCTCCTACATCCGGCAACCATCGGCATGATTGCCGGTTTCTGCCCGGTTGAGCCTCAGCGCTTAACCATCTTCCGCAGTGGAGCGGGGTCTCCTGCACCATCGGTGGGTGTGTTACACGCCGGATAGCCAGAGAATCCATACCCGCAATAGCCCACTTCGGGGCTGGACACCCAAGATCCTCCGATGAAATTCCACAGAGTCATCTGAACCTCATCGTTGGGCGGCGGTTGTCCATAGCCATACCCTGGCGGCAGATCGTTTCCCGTCGTATAACTGAACACCAGTCCGAGGGGTCCGGACTGCAGGTAGAAGTTCTCGGTCGTAGTCGTCCCGGCGTCCACCCAGTAATTAGTAACCGCGCCGGAGCAGCCCGGGTTGGTGCTTGCCGTCCAGCCGAAGGTATCGGAGTAGGCGGTCAGCGTGCTTCCCGGAGTCGGCGAGGTTATGGTGGACAAGCAACTGCTCGGATTAAGCGCGGTGTAGGTGTACTCGTTGTAGAGCCACTGGCCATCAACCAGCGACCACAGCGTGATGTAGACCGTGCTGCCATTCAGCGGCAGACCGTTCACCGTCTTGCTGGTAACGTTGCCCAGGTTGCCGGACTGGAAGTACTGATTGCCTTCAGGCGAGCTGCCGGCATCGATCCAGTACGCGGTCGAGAGCGTACCACGGTTCCAGGTGAAGGTGACGCTGCTGCCGGTCAGGGTTGAGGTCGGAGGCGGTGCAGTAATCACGCCGATCTGGCTGCTGCCGCCATACGCAATGTAGGTGTACTCGGTGTACGCCCACGAGCCGCCCACGTAGTACCACCAGGTTACATACACCGTGCTGCCGTCAGTGGGAAGCCGCGAATTGACAGTCAGCGAGCATGCGTTAGCACCGAGCGGACCGGATTGCGTGTAATTGTTCCCACCATAGGTGGAACCTATGTCGACCCAGTAGTTGGTGGCGCTGGGATAGGGACCCCACTGGAAGACAGCGCTGTCTCCACCCAGGGTCGACCCCGAAACTGGGGTGTTGATTCCCTGCGTTGCGGACGGGTACCACAAGCACGAACTCACCAGGCTGGTCGCGTTGGGGCTGCCGAGCCCCGTTGCCAAGTCATAGCCAGGCGCTGCGCCGTAGGCCGGCTGATAGGTCGTTGGGGCAGTCGTAGGGGTTGTGTTGGCCACGGCAATCGCGCCGCTGCCCACGCCGCTAGTCAGGGTGATCGGAGTCTCCGGCGCATAGCCCGAGCCGGCGGTCCCTATCGTGATGCCGCTAACGTAGTTGGGCCCTTGCCCCTTTGTCGTGTTAGTGATGGTGACAGTGACTGGCCCAAAGTAGTCGTTGCCGTAAAAGCCGGTAATGAAGTTGCCGGCATAGCCCGTCGTCTTCGAGGTTATCGTGACGGTGCTACTCGAACGGGCCGCCGTAACCGACGTGCACGCGCCGAGCGATGTCGTAAGGGCGGTTGCTATGGCTGTCGAGCTCGAACCGCTCAGCGTGTACGGCCCACAGAGGGTCGTCCCAGAGTTGGTCGTCAACACGATCTCCTGCCCGTCTACGTAGGTAGCACACGGGTAAGTTGAAGACGAGCAAGCGATTGCGACTGTCCATACGGCCTCGGTCGAGGTGGCCGTGACCGCTGCGGTACAAGTCGCCTGCGTACCGCCCGCCCACAGCGTGCCCCCGGTCGGTGACTTGTAGGGATTGCTGTTGCTAGGCGCAGCAATCGCACATGTCGGCGCGGTCGTATAACCCGTGCCTCCGTTGATCACGGTTGCGCCAGTAACATTGTCCGTGCTGTCGACACCGAAAGTGCCGCTTGGCTTGTAGCAGTGGTGCAAGACAGCGGTGCCGTCATCCTCGCACGCCTTGTCGATGTCGCCCTGGGTTACGTCGTTGAAGGCGCATCCGGCGGCCGGACCTCCGGTGCCGCTGGAATTGCAGGAGGTCCCATTGAAGGTTCCACCAGCCGTGCCGTATTCGTTTTGCGCGATCTGGTAGTAGTAGGGGTTGGGATTGCCCCACTTCTCGCCGGTCTCCTGATTGATGAGCGCCTGGATGGCCGCCATGCTGGGAGTGGCGACTGAAGTTCCGCCAAATCCTGACCACGCGCTAGGGGTGCTTCCACAGGTCGCCGCCCCAGCCGAGGTGTAGGCCGGGTCAGACCAGCAGACGATCTCGTAGTGCCCCCACACGCCATTGGCGGCAAACATGGCGACATCGGGGATGTCACGCACGCCGTCCTGAGCCATACCGTAGACCGCATTGCCGCCTGTTAGCGCCGCGCCCGTCTGATATGACGGCTTGGCCCAGCCTTGGCACTCCGGCACGGATGCCAGCGCCGAGGTGGTGGTTGAGCCGCCGGCCCCGGTGGCGCAGTTACTGGCGCCTCCAGCGGCGGCCGCCGCGCTGAGATAACCGGAGGAGGTATCCCATGGACTCGTGTTGCAGGTGCCGGTGCTGCCGTAGGTAGTGAACGAGGAGTGAGCAATCTCGGAGATCAGAACGCTGGCGCAGGAATCGTTCCAGGGAATTTCCGGAACGTACGTCTTGGCAGAGCCATACTCGGAACTGTTGGTCGAGCTCCAGTAGGTACTGAGCGGATTGCCGCCGTTCTGGCCACTTTTCGAGTTATACACATCTTCGAAATCGGTTCCACCTACTGACACGTTGTAAGGCGACGAACCCCACCCGGTAATGCCCAGGCTGGTAACGTCGTAATCCTCTCCGAACAAGTCGGAGCAACCTGAAGACCCTCCGTCGCCGGAGGACACGAAGGCCGAGAAGCCCATCGTGGCCGCTTGCTGGAAGGTGCTGGCGAAGGCTGCGTTCGCGCCATTGCCGGTTACCGCCTCGCATAAGCCGTAGCTCATGCTCACAACACCGACGGTCGGCGAACTCTCGTTAAGCAGACCCTGCAAGGCGAGGAGGCCGCCGAAAGTGACCCCGCCCGACGCGCATGAAATCAGATTGATGTTGGCGCTGGGCGCAATCGCGGTGGCTACTTCCACATCGATGTCGGCTTCGCCGTCGTCCCCGTTGGTGCCGGGATCGGTACAACCCGGGTGAGTCGTGACGAGATTGCCCGCTGGGTAGGCACTGGCCAATCCGAAGGTCGTGCGATAGGTGTTGAAGTCGGTGCCATAGCTATCCGTGTCTTCTACCAGGTAAATCGTCTGGTTCTGTCCCGAGATACCCGCGCCATAAAGCGGATTCAAGTTGTAGATGGTCTGGTTGTCCTGCGGCGTCATCGCGTAGCAGGTGCCGGGCTCGGTTGGGGCATCCGTGGTAGTGGTGCAGCCGGCGAATGTGTACTGCGTTACTGACTTGTGCATCGCCTCGGGTGGGAAGTTATTGAGGGAGAAAATCCCTTTGATGACGGGTGCCAGCGCCGCTGGAATCTGCGGATCGCTAGAGTTGGCGATATGTGCCTCGCCTTTGACCCCGAGCCGGACCATCTGCGTCCTGAAGGCTTTCGCGATCTGTCCCGCCGTACCCGAAAAATCGATCAGCATCTTGTTGGGATAGACCCGGTTGATGACGAAGCCTTGGGACTGTAGCCAGTTGGTGACCTGTTGGATGTCTTCGTCAGCCACTCCGTACCGCTCTCCAAATTGCTTCGCAGTGAGCCATTTATGGAACTGGGGCGACTTCCTGTCGTTGAGCTGTTCGATCAGCTTGTCAAGCGCCTGCTCCTGCTGGGGAGAGCGCTGGAGGAAAAGAAGGATGTGGTCGACCGGGAATGTTGCCTCGAGCGGGCCGCGATAGTTGACGGCGTTCGTCGCCTCCGGGCGTGTGTTGCCGGGCAACGGCACATAGGCGTGCTCGTCGATCGCCTGCGTAATCCGCTGGGTCGGCTGCACCGGCGTATGGATGGCTGCATTGATCTTCTGGGTGACGAGGTTCTGCGCCTGAGCATAAGCGCAAAGACTGGACGCTGTGACGAATGCTAGCACCAGCACACACCACAAGGCAAGCAGGGTCTTTTTGGTCATTGAACTCCACCTTCCGCACCTCTTCGAGGTGTGAATTGATCGTGATTAAAGTCGGACAAACGCAAGCTACTGCAAAGGCGTAGCGAAACCCGGCACAGTCTCAAACCTTCAGGATTGCAGTGGTTGACCGGCGGGGACGAAGTGACGCCAGCCAGAACGCGCAATCTAATCAGATGTTGCTACGCGTGCAACTCACGGCCACCAAATCGCAAAACCTCGTTCCGTTGAACTTGTAGAGCGCGAGTCCTCGGAGGTACGCGAAACGACAGACAGGAATCTGGCTGAGGAGACGTGGCGGGAAATCTCAAGAGAGAAGTACTCCGTCCCTCTTCAATCATGACCTTGACAGCCCGGATCGCATTCATTTAGGAATCCCGCTAAAAATACTCCTTCTTAGTAAGCGGTGCAAGACATTTCACACCTGGGGAGAATAATACGTCTTAGTGGTGGGCGTTGCGTTGGGCAGTAACTAAGGCCACTACTCAATGAGGTCAGTGGCCGGAAGCTTGCTGCCCGCGGCTGGGGTGTAAAATCGCGCACACTGGGAGGCTCCAGGAAAGTCCGCAGTAACTCTAACGCAGCTGGGATAAGTTTGATAAGTGTTCTGCAATGCCGGAAGGTTTGTGCTGCCATCCTGTGCACAGTATGTGTTCTTGCCTGCGGCGGGATGCTTGCAAAAAGTGACAAATCGAGCGTGGTCTCCAAGTCCACGGCAGCTCGCCTTCAGGCTCCCGGCTGGTGGCCGACAAAGGGTGACCGCTCCCGGAATGAATACGTTGGTGCAGCCGAATGCGCCGGCTGCCACAGCTCCGAGTCCGAAGATTTCGGCAACTCAGCCATGGCGCATGCGGCGACTCCCGCTCCTGACTCCGGCATTCTTCGCCAACATAATCATCTAGCTTTTCAAATAGGCGCCTATAGCTATCAGATCAATACTTCCGGCGGAAAAAGCATTTTCACGGTCAGCAAAGAAGCGGCGTCCCATTCGGACGTATTGCTTTGGGCGTTCGGCGTGGGGCGGATGAGGCTCGCCGATGTTTCGGTTGTCATACGACGGCCTCGACGACAAAAAATCAATTCGATCCGCGAAACCTCATTCGAGGTGTGACTTGTGAGCAGTGTCACGGGCCAGGTGCCGCCCATGTCGCTGCGGCAAAAGCCGGAAATTACAAGCTCGCATTGCGGTCGATCTTGAACCCTGCACACCTGAACCCGGTTGAGTCGCTCGACTTTTGTGGCGCCTGTCACCGCACTCGGCAAGATGTCCTCTTGGATAGTCCGACTAGGATTGGGCGGCTGAACGTCCGCTTTGCACCCTACCGTCTGGAGAACAGCCGCTGCTGGAAGGCAGGACAAGGAGACGCTCGCATCACCTGCATCACGTGCCATGATCCGCACCAGCCGCTGGTGGAAGACCCGGCGGCGTATGACTCCAAGTGCCTGCAGTGCCACGTCGCGGCCGGCGTAAAGAAAAGCGATGACGATCACCGCACTTCCTGCCCTACCGGAGTAAAGTTGTGCGTCACCTGCCATATGCCCAAATTCACTAATCCGGGCTTTCATTTCACATTCACGGACCACTGGATTCGTATCTCTCAGCCGGGAGGATCCCTGCCGGATTGAGGCATAAGCTCGTTCTGTTCGCCAGGCACGAAGAAAGGGCGCGGAGCGAAGTCTGCGCGCTCTTGGAACCCACGAGCAGCTCGTGGCGATGAACGGGCAATCCGCCAAAGGATGCTCCTGAGCATTCCAGCCTGCATGGAGGCCGTGGTCCCTCTGACGGCTGCGATGTCGCATGGCGTAGCCGCACGACTTCCCTTCCTCGGCATACTTCGTTTTCTCTCTTCTCTGATAACAAACGACTTATTGGCTTCGTTTCGTAATTTTTGTGTTGGTTGATAATGCCTGGTTGACGATGAACACGAGGTAGCCGTTCTCTCTCTCGCCTATTTTTTCGCTTGTGACCATTATTTTTGACCATGATGTAATCTAATAGTCAACAGGAACATCCATGGAAGAAGTCGCCATTTCTGAGTTCAAGGCCAAGTGCCTTGCCCTGCTGGAACGTGTACCCCAAACTAAGAAGCCTCTTCGCATTACACGCTTTGGTAAGCCCGTCGCTGAGGTCGTGCCTCCTTCGCCGAGTATCGGACCAAGCGAATGGATCGGCTCCATGAAGGACACCATGCAGATTCTGGGCGACATTGTGGCTCCGGTGGTTGACGAAGCAGACATTAAGGCGCTGCAGGAGTGAAACTTCTGCTCGACACCCACGTCTGGCTTTGGGCCTTGCAAGCACCCTCCCGGCTCAATCCCCGCGTCCGAGCAGAGCTGAGAAACCCGGCCAACGAACTGTGGCTTTCTCCCATCTCGACCTGGGAAGCGCTGCTGTTCAATGCCAGGGGCAGGATTCGCCTCCCCGTCAATCTGGCAGAATGGCTGGCGCAAGCCACGGCACCTCTGCGGGAGGCGCCTTTCACCCGCGAGATCGTGCTGGCCGCCCAACAATTACCACTGCCGCACTGAGACCCGGCTGACCGGTTTCTCGCCGCTACGGCTCAGGTCATGGATCTAACGCTCATCACCAACGACGACAATTTGCTGGGTCTGGGAACCATCCGGACTATGAAGAACTGAGCCAACAACCCTCGCTATCCAGACTGCGAGCCCGCCGCGGTGGGGGTCGGCAACCGACATTGCATTCGCTACAATGCCCACGCCGTCGATCGATCACCGCGGACGAGCTCTACTAATCGCTCGAATCCTAAAGACTCACTGTGCCTGGGCCTTCTGTCGCCTCTGCTTGGATTCAAGGAGCTTCTCCAGCGCCCAGTCAATCTTTTTCTGTGCTGCCCTCTCGTACCGGTGAGTCAAGTTCATCGCTGGTTCTGGAGGAAGAGCATGACGTGCAAAATAATCCTCCCTCTTCATCTTTCCAACCGCAAACGAGGCCTCTATCCAGTCGTCGGTTATCTGCACGCACTTCTTAATGGACGCATCGATAGTGGATTGCGCTGTGTCTATATGGTGTCGGCTTAATATGGGGCAAACTGCTCTGTAACCTTCTGGCGAGAGGCTTCCCGTCGTTTTGATCTCCTTCCGCGCCTTTTTCAGAATGGCGTTGTCAGCTAAGTGAGTTTCGGCTAACAGAACAGGCTCCGGCGGCTTCCCTTCACTCTCAGCTGCTTTCTTGATTAAACCTTTCTCCGCGAAGGTTTTTCGACGAAGGCTCCACATGCCCTCGGCAATCTGCGCCACACAGAAGATTTCAAAGGGAGCCTCTGGCTGGAACTCCTGCCGCAAGGAGTGAAGGAGCGCCCAAAATGCCCCCCCGTTGTCGTCGAAAAGAGGAATAACCACGTGTTTCGCGAACAGACCGGTTATCACGGCATTGAACTTTGAAGCGTTTTTGCCGCGCTCAGTTCGAGGACCAGTCGACCGTTTGCTATTCAGGCGGTTCGCTGCAAGTTTCTTCTCGGTAACCGTCTTCTTCATTTCAGGTAACCTCCAAACGGTAAAGCGGCAACCGGGCGTTTCAGGGCGGGATCTACTGTGTTGCAACACGTATCGCCGCTCTGCGGCGCCCTTCTTCTCCCTCTTGACCGCGGGCTAAGGCGCGCGACTAACACCGTTGCGCCTCTGCGCGGCTGAAGATGCTCGCAGCGTTTGCTCCATCCCGCAGCGCGGCTCGCGGTTGTGCCCCGTCCGGGTAGAGGCCCGTCGCATGAACGCTCGCTGCGCTGTTCGTTTGGCCTGTGGGTTGTTTTCCAGCAGTGTCGTGGCGGTGGTTTTTTTGTCGAGGTACGCTAGCAAAACCACCGCCATCGCGACCGTTGCTAACCCACGCAGTTGACTCGTGGCGTTTGTGCCCGGTCGTCCTTCATCTTGATCAGTCGAAGTGGAGATTATGTCTGATGCATTGCTTGTCTGCGGTGTGCATCCCGCAAAGGAAGCCAGGCAAACCGAAATTAGTACCGGATGGCAGTGCGAGGACAGTAGAGATGGGTAAGCTGTAACAACGCCGCTGGCAAGAATGCCCAAGGGCCTCGCTGCGCTGAGTGTGGTAGCCGCGCAGGCCGTAGCTCGGTTGAGAACTGAAGAAAGGGAGTGCATCCTTGGACCGCACAGGAGATCAACTACGGACTTCGGAGAGCTGATCCAATGTGAGCGGAACTCAATCACCCACAATTTTCCAAGAATCTTATAGCCTACACACAGCAGCGGACGACTTCATTTGGAGTTCATTATCAGCGCAGCGACTTCATGGAGGCCGGGAGACAGCGTTGAGGAAGAGGAGGAACGGGAAGCTGATTGTAACTCGTTCCAATAGCTCCAGGAGCGGACCTCAAAAATCCCTGCTGGCGGGTCAGCAAAACACGCTTGGAAAGTCGTGAGGCGAATAGTACTTTCGTGCGGTGAGAATTTCTTCGACTGTGCCAAGTGATCGAGTATGGGAGAAATGCTTGGGTTTGCGAAGTGTTTTCTCTGCGCTTTCAAACCGAACTACTCGTTGGGCTATCGCGCAAAGATCCCGTGGCCGATTCATCTTCACTACATCGTGTCGTTGAATTCCCGGCCTCGGCACTACCCAGGGGCAGGGCCCCCAATTTCAACGTCTGCCGGGCAGTGGTGCATTATGATTTCGACAGCTACTCAATCTCCCGTTCAAAGAGGATAACGAGGTCATCTTTGTTGACGCCCTTGATGTCGGTGTTAATTACCCTCCACCCCTGCTTACCCATCCTGTTTAGCCATTGCTCGGAGTGCTGTGAATCTGTCGTCTCCGTTAGGACACTACCGGCTGCCGCGGGTTACTGGCGGCGTGCCGAATCCATCGCTTACCGCCAGGACACGCTTATTTTCTCAACCCACATCTCCTCAAGCGTGCCGAACCGGGTCATGTGTCGGTGGAGATCGGGCATCTCACTAATGCCCTTTTGAGTCATCGTTCCGACGAGCTAAGAATCGACGGAAGTATCTCGTACCTTCCTTGCGGTAAGCAATCAATCCGCCTTGCAGCAATGCGTCACAAATCTGCGCGACGCTTCTTCCTTCAGCGGCGGCAACGGATTCCAGCTCTTTCTTAAGCTCAGAGCGGATTCTCAAAGTTAGTCTCGTATCTTTGTCGGTCATTTCGAGCCGGATTCTACCATTGACAGAGTCAAATACAATATTGACGTCTACTGTCGTCATATGTCATAATTTAGACTCTTGTGGATGACAAATTAAGACACCAAAGGAGGCTCGTGTGGCAAAGTACCAACCTCGGCCTTGCAACGTAGTCCAAAGAGAATCGGGTCCCAAACGGCAACTCCTGCGGCAAAACATCGGGGCGGCGAAACGAGCGCTTGGTCAAGCCCTGGTACCACGCCTGTCCGGACAACTCAAGGCGTTAACTCGAGACTTCGGATTTTCGATTCATGCCGGCGAGCTGCAAATCATCAATGCGAACTGGTACGTGACGCACACCGGTCTCATTCGCTTGGCGCGTCGCAAGAGATGTCGCGGTATCCATGTGGAGGCCGTCGCTTCGTTGTGTGATTCCTTAGCGAATCGGTTCGTACTTAAGGCGACCGTGTATCCGTCCAAGAATTCCGCAGGTTTCGTCGGCTATGGCGATGCCGACCCTTCCAACGTGTCTCTAATGGTCCGCGGCGCCGAGATGCGGATAGCTGAAACCCGTGCCGTCAATCGCGCTCTGCGTAAGGCCTATGGCATCGGAATCTGCTCGGTCGAGGAGATCGGCTCCAATCCCGGTCCGATCCCGCCGGCTCCTGAGGCACAGAAGTTTCCGCCGAAGAGTGCCACCGGAAACGGGAGCGGCAATGGTGCTGGGCACAAGGTCCGCGACCGGCTCTGCCAGATCATCCGCCAGCACAAACTCGATCCCGAGCTGGTGAAAGCCTACGCCGTCGACTTCTGCGGTACCAAAGCCCTCAAAGACGCTACTCGCGAACAAGTCGAAAGCTTCGTCCAGCAACTCGCTGAGGCAGCCAAGAAGGACCGCAGCGCCCTGCTCTGCCAGCTCAACAGCTATGCACCCCCAAGCCAGGAGGTGGCGGGATGAAACGTCATGTTCCTGGCCTCTCTGACACCGCACGTGATTCTCACTCCGAGGTTCCTGACGGCGTATTTCTCGTCCGGCTCGATGGTGCGCAGCATCGCTGGCAAGCTCAGAAGCGCTTTTATCTGCTCCGGCTCTCCGTCCTCGAGCCCAAGCCATTCGCCGGGCGCTCGATTGTCAGCAGGCTGTACTGCACCCCAAAGGCGATGTGGAAGCTGGGCTGGTTCCTGCGGGACTTCCTCTATGACCCCGAACTGTTGAGCCAGGACGAGATCGACGAACGGGCCCTGCGCGGCTTGGTCGGTGTCGTGAAAATCAGTCACACCGTGGTCAATGGCATCTCGCTGGTGAACTTCGACGGCTTCGCCCCCGCCAGCCAGTGGGAAGAACTGTCCACGTCTGTCCGAATCCCTCCGGCTGGCAAGGGTAACGGCTCGCGGAAGGAAAGGGCGTCATGATGAACTACAGCTACACCCAGATTTCCCAGTACCTGACCTGCCCTCGCCGTTACCGCCATCGCTATCTGGATGGCTGGCAGGAGAAAGATGTTCGTGCCGCCATGCTTTTCGGCCGCTGCTTCGAACAGGCGGTGGCAGCTTTATTCCGTCACGAAGATCCAGCGGCAGTCCTGTTCGAGCAGTGGGCGCCGTGCAAGAACCTGGAGCTGGCCTACTCGGGAAGCGACACCTGGGATCACATGCTCCGGCAAGGCATTCAGTTGCTCGAGCGCTTCGTCCAGGACGGGCGAGTCCAGATTCATCAGCCACAGAGCCATCAACAGATTCGATTCACGCGCACGCTAAGTTCTGGCAACAGCTTTGTCGCCTTCGTCGATGCTGTCGGCGAACTAGACGGCACACCCTGTGTGCTGGAGTGGAAGACCGCCTCCGCCCGCTATCCCGAGGAGCCAAACGGCATTGCGGCTCTCGATCCGCAGCTGGTTTGCTATTCCTGGATAACCGGGATCAACGAAGTCGCCCAGGTCGTTTTCGTCCGCAAGCGCATGGTAGAAGTCCAGTACCTGCGAGCCACCATCACGGACCAACAGCGGCAGGAGTTCGAGACCCTGGTCGACGATACAGTCCGCAGGATTGAGTCGGGATTATTCCTGCCGCACAGCGGCATTCGCTTCCCCCAGAACCCGTGTACCACCTGTCCCTTCCTCGGCCTCTGTCTCGACCAGCGAGATCTGGTGGAGGCCGGGCTGATCCGCAAGCCGGGAGTCGATCTTGGTCTGTTTGACGAACTTGCTTACTAAGAATCCGCCTATGCCGCCCAAGCTGAATCGCCGCCGGGCCGAGTTGGTGTTGAGCCGGATCGACGCGATCCTGGCTTGGGAGGCACGGCATGAGAACGAGCGCGATACCAAGTTCGTGGAACTGGGCAAGTACCTGTGCGAGGTGCGGGCCGGCCAGTACTGGCGATTGGAGAAGCTGAAGTCGTTCGACGACTTCCTGGAGCGGCGGTTCCCGGAGTCCAGAAGGAAGGCTTACTACCTGATGTCGATTCACGAACAGCTTCCACCCCAGGTCAGGAAGGAACTGAAACAGGTGGGATGGGCGAAGGGACTGGAGTTGGCCAAGCTGGCTCGGCAGCAGGGTGAGCGGTTCGAAAGTGCAACCTGGTTGCACAAAGCCCGGCAGATGCCCAAGGCGGAGTTCCAGCGGGAAGTGGAGAAGGAGCTGACAGGCAAGGACAGCGAGCCTTCAGAGCTGATCTATTTCAAGGTCTATAAGAGCCAGATCCCGGTCATCGAGCAGGCGATCGAGACCGCGGCCCTGATGCTGGGGTCCGACAAGTCCCGGGGCTACTGCCTGGAAATGATCTGTGCAGACTTTCTGGCCGGGGCCTCGATAGATGGTGGAGATCCGGAGATCCTGCTGCAATCCATCTCCCGTTACTACAGGTTTCTGCCCAGTCCACAACAGGAGACTTTTCTGTCGGGGCTCAACCAAAAAGCTTCATGAACGCCATCCGCCTCAAGAGCCCACGACTCCGGCTTGATTCGACGAGATATCGCGCGCTGCATCGCCAGGTACTGGAGCGCGACGGTTGGCGCTGCCAGTTCTGCGGCAGCATGCAACAGCTGCAAGTGCATCACCTCAAATTCCGCAGCCAATCCGGCGGGGACGAGGAACAGAACCTGATCACGCTGTGCACCGAATGCCACGCACGAATGCATCGACACTAATGCTGCCACTCCCGTCTTATCTTAGCTGGGCCGCCCTGGTCTGATTCCCCAGGGCTCGCCAAGCGAGTAGGCAACGGAAATGGCACTGCTTAATGGGTCGAACCAGTGTAATATACCAGAATGAACACACGTCTGACACTCGATAAGGCTGGCCGCATCGTCCTTCCCAAGCCGCTGCGGCAAGAGCTCCATCTGGAGGCCGGGGACGCCTTGGAAATGGAGAGTGCCGGCGAGCAGATCACTCTGCGCCCGGTCCGGGGAACGGGGCCGCTCACAAAGGAGCACGGCGTTTGGGTATTTCACACCGGCCAGCCCCTGTCCGCCTCCGCCACTGATGAGATGCTGCAGCAGATCCGCGAAGAGCGCGACCTAGCTAACCTCGGCAAGGACGAATGAAAGCGTTCTTTGACACGTCGGTGCTGGTGCCCGTCTTTTACGGGGATCACATTCACCATCAGGCCAGTCTGCAGCTGTTCATCCAATTTGACAAATCAACCGGCTGCTGTGGAGCGCACAGCTTGGCTGAGGTGTTTTCCACGCTGACTCGGATACCTGGCAAACATCGTATCAGCGGCGAACAATCCATGCTGTTCATCGGCAGCATACGGGAGCGGCTGTCTATCGTCGCGCTGGACGGCGATGAATATGCCGAGGCGCTGGAAGCCTCGGCTGCTCGGGGCATCATCGGAGGCGGTATTTATGACTCTATACTTGCGCATTGCGCCATCAAAGCCCGTGCGGAAACGATCTATAGCTGGAATACTCGGCACTATCTGCCATGTGGGCCGGAACTGACCCGACGCCTCCGGACCCCCTGAGGATTTCTGGCCGGGTCGGTTCTCGGCAAATATCTCGCGCGAACATCTGCCACCCCCAGGTGAGGAAAGAATTTGAAGCAGGTGGATGGGCCAGGGCCTAGAGTTGGCCAAGCTGACGCGCCAGCAGGGGCAGCGCTTCGAAAGTGCAACCTGGCTGCACAAAGCCCGGCAGATGCCCAAGGCGGAGTTCCAGCGGGAAGTGGAGAAAGAGCTGACCGGCAAGGACAGCGAGCCTTCAGAGCTGATCTATTTCAAAATCTATAAGAGCCAGATTCCCGTCATCGAACAAGCGATCGAGACCGCGGCCTTAATGCTTGGCTCAGACAAGTCTCGGGGCTACTGCCTGGAGATGATCTGCGCGGACTTCCTCGCTGGCGCCGCGATCGACGGTGGCAATCCGGAGATCCTGCTGCAATCTACCTCACGCTACTACCGGTTTCTGCCCGGCGAACAACAAAAGGTCTTTCGATCCGAGGTCGCTGGGCCGGCCTCGTGAAGAAGATCCCCACCAAGAGCCCGCGACTCCGGCTTGATTCGGAGAGCTATCGCGAGTTGCACCGCCAGGTGCTGGAACGCGACAGCTGGCGATGCCAGTTCTGCGGGAGCATGCAAAACCTGCATGTACACCATCTCAAGTTCCGCAGCCAGTCAGGTGACGATGTGGAAAGGAATTTAATCACGCTGTGCGCCGAATGCCACGAACAGATGCATCGAAAAGCTGGTCATTGCAAGGCCCGCCTGCAGTGACACGTCTCGTTGCATGGCGTCGGGCCGCCCCCCAAAACGTTTAAGACGGAAACCTCTGGCGTTCGGTTGAAAGTTGTTTCGCAGGCTTATTCTGGCACGTAGGATTTAAGGGCCTGCGCTGTTGACCCGTATCGGACAAAATAGCTAAAATAGCTATTGTTAGGGAAAAGGTTCTTATGAGGCATACAGAGCGTCCCATGCGTCCATTCGGCCGCCAAGAAAAAAACACGTCATCCGCTTCCCTGAATCGACATCACCGCGAACATAGGGAACCTGCTTCATTTACAGCGACAGAAGTCAAGAATGAATTTGGCCGGATCCTGGAAAAAGCAATTCAGGGAGAAACGGTTGTAATAACGAAGCACGCCAGCCCTAAGGCCGTTCTGATCTCGGTGGACCAGTTCAACGCCCTCAAGCACGCTCCGGAATTCAAGCTTGACATGCTCAGCGGCGAATTCGACGCGCTCCTGGCTCGAATGCAGACCTCCAAGGCGCGCACTGCGATGAAGGCTGCCTTTAGTTCTTCACCGCAGCAGTTGGGGAAAGCAGCAGTCCTGGCGGCCCGCAAGCATGGCTAGTGCAAGTCAGCCACCCTGCATCTATGTTCTAGCCGGGGCCAATGGCGCCGGCAAAAGCAGCATTGGCGGCGCTGCCTTGTTGCAGCATGGAGTTGAATATTTCAATCCAGACGAGGCTGCCAAGCGCATTCTTGCAGCGAATCCAACCATTATCCAAGAAGACGCCAACAGTGCCGCGTGGCATGAAGGCAGACGATTGCTGGAACGTGCAATCACTGAACGACTGAACTTCGCATTCGAGACGACCCTTGGGGGCAACACAATCCCAGCTCTGCTGGAAAGAGCGTTGGAGTCTGGAATTGAGGTTCGTGTTTGGTATGTTGGCCTCAATACACCTGAGCTGCACATTACACGAGTGCGCTCCAGGGTTGAGAGGGGTGGACACGACATTCCCGAAGTCAAGATTCGTGAACGGTATCACCGGAGTCGTCTCAATCTGGTCCGACTGATTCAGAAATTGACGGAACTTCGCGTTTACGACAACAGCAGAGAAGCAGACCCTCACACCGGCGCCCTTCCGGAACCAATCTTGATTCTTCATCTGGACAAGGGCAAGGTCGTCAATTCATGCGATCTCACGACAGCTCCCGAATGGACGAAACCGATCCTGTTGGCGGCGCTGAAATCTTCCAAGTGAGCAGGCAGCAGTTGCAGGTAGGCAGGTGTGCCGTGCGCGACCCCGCTGCCCAACAGGAGGCCTTTCAATGTGAGGTCGTCCGAAAGGCTTCATGAACGCCATCCGCCCCAGGACCCCACGACTCCGGCTTGATTCGACGAGATATCGCGCGCTGCATCGCCAGGTACTGGAGCGCGACGGTTGGCGCTGCCAGTTCTGCGGCAGCATGCAACAGCTGCAAGTGCATCACCTCAAGTTCCGCAGCCAATCCGGC
>Ga0181505_10102698_pt1 | contig 32911 bp, 23 predicted proteins | sample PEATcosm2014_Bin_5_FD_127743 | JGI IMG/M metagenome (GOLD analysis project Ga0181505, IMG submission 127743) | Metatranscriptome of peatland microbial communities from MTU Mesocosm Facility, Houghton, MI, USA - PEATcosm2014_Bin05_30_metaT... | ecosystem: Environmental > Terrestrial > Soil >...
GCGGCTCAGAATGACGGCACTCGCGGCGTCGCCTTGGACGGTAACTGGAAGCATCGACCGGTTGCCGTGAGGCGCAGTGTCGCCGGTCACCAGCAGCGCAGTCTGAATGCTTTCATCGGTGTTCATCCAACCCAGTGCGGTCTTGATCGCGAGGTGAAGCGCTCCACAACCACCGGTTCTGAAACTCAAGTTCAGCGAAGTTTCAGCGCCTAACTCGGCGCTGAGTTTGTGGGCGAATGAGAGATATTGCGAGTTTTCTCTGGGGAAGGTGCTGTAATCGACGATAAGATCGATATTCCGTGCGGCGATTCCGGCTTCCGTTATCGCTGTTGAAGCAGCTTCAAGCACTAATTCATAAGGTTGCTTATCGCCGCAGACACGGACACGACTTAGTCCCAGACCTTCCGTGGCCTTAAGTCTTGCCTGTGGACTTAGTGCGGCGAGAGTTGTCTCCACGCGAGTTCGTTCTCGCTCCAAGATCGCTTGCACGGACTCGGCGCCGGGAGGAACGGCGTATGCGGCGGATGCAATTCGCACATTCATGTGCAACAGCCTCTGGTGAAACTCGGATTTCGGTGCGCGGCCCCTAAAGGGGCGTCTGATCTCGGCGGATTGTCGGCATCGCTAAAGCGATGCCCTGATACGAGACATGAATTGTTCCGCGGCCTGTAAAGGCGCGCCCTGTTACAAATCTCACTTTCGCCACGGGCGGTCAAGGTAACTCCACGAGCAACGCTGCAAAACCACTCTCGCCGGACGCTCCTAACGATGTTCCTAACAACAGAGCCTGCCCGCCGCTTGGATGTGCGCTCAAGGCGAGTATCAAGTGGAGAAGAGCGCCCGTATCGACCAGGCCCGCTGCAACGGCCTGCGCGGGGACGATGGTGCCGTCGTGGCCGGCAATCTCGCTGGCCAAAGCCGTTGTGGAACTGGTGGCGCAAGGCGCGCCATTGCCGGCGCAAATCGTGAGACTCGGGATGCACCCGCCAAGTAATTGGCGGATCACCTCCACCGGTTGGCCGCCTGCCGCCCAGCGGCCCGAACGGAAATGGGCATAAGAGCGGGCGTCAGAGCTAACTTCGGAGCGTAGTTCGCGGCGGCCCTCCGGTTCGAGCACCAGCGCCGTCACACCTTCGCTGGGCACGAATCCGCTGTCTTCCAGCAAAGGCTCCGAGTTATAGCAGGCCGGCGACAGTAAGGCGGCCGCCTCGTACCATTCGTAGACGGTGCGTGTGAGCGTGTCACCCGCGAGGACAATGGCCAAGTCAGCTTGCCCGTGGCGGAGCAGGGAAGCGGCTTGGATCAGCGCGCTCTCGCCCGCAAAGCTCTTGCTTCCTACCGTGACATTAGGCCCGCGCAGGTGGTGAAACAAAGCCACGTGACTGGCCGCGGAGTTAGCCAGTGTCTCGGGAAAAGTACTGGGATCGGTCCCGGACCAACCATTGGCGGCAGCGCTTTGGTAGAAGCCTTCTGTAAGTTCAACACAGCCGAAACTGGTTGCGAAGACTACGGCAACGCGGGAGCGGTCCACTTGGCTTAGATCGATCCCGGCATCTTTAATAGCCAGCGCAGAAGCCACCAAGGCCCACGCCGACAGGCGATCCAGACGCCTGGTCTTCAGGCCCGGCACTACTTCGGCAGGGCGAAACGGCTTCACGAGAAACGCTCGCCGCAGCCCGGCGGTCTTCCATGTGGCGATAACACTGGGTTCCAACTTAGAGTGGGAGATAAGTCCGGCGAGCGGGCCATAGGGACTTACAGAACCAATACCGGTAATAGTAACATCCGGCAGATTCGGAGTCATGAGCGGATGCTCCCGAATATGAGCGCCGCGTTACTGCCGCCAAAGCCCGCGGAAACCGATATGGCGAGCGGCAGCGGCTGGCGTCGAACTTCTCCGCGCAGCCAGTCGACGCCCGGGCTTTCGATTGGGTCCGTCAGCCGCAGCGTCGGGAACAGTGCGCCGCAACGAATGGCTGAGATCGTGATGGCTGCCTCCAAAGCGCCGGCAGCGCCCAGGCAGTGTCCGAAATACGACTTTGTCGAAGAGACGGGAATGGGACGGCTGCGTTCGCGGAAGGCCGTCTCGTAGGCGTGGGTCTCGGCGATGTCGTTCAGGGGCGTGCCTGTGCCGTGGGCATTTACATAGCCGATCTCATCGGGACCGGCCTCCGCCATTTCCATGCCAAGGCGCATACAATCGGCCAGGCCATTTCCCTGTTCCTGTGGCGCGGTGGGATGGAACGCATCGTTGGTCATGGCCCATCCACGCAGAACCGCGAGAACGTTGGCATTGCGGGCCGCCGCCCGGTCGAGCGTTTCGAGGACGAGGACGGCGGATCCTTCTCCCAGGTTCAGCCCCTTGCGATTCTGGTCGAACGGGCGACAGCGGTTTGGGTCGAGGGCTTGGAGCGAATTGAATCCGCTCAGCGTGAACGGACACAGCGCGTCACTGCCTCCTGCGAAAATCATGGGCGCAACTTCGTCGAGCAGCAGGTTGGCGGCGAGCGCGATCGCCATCGCTCCGGAAGCGCAGGCCACGGAGACGGCACAGCGCGGTCCGCGAACGCCCAAATGCTCGCCCACGGCGTCGGCGACGCGTGCCACCGGATAGGTCGCGGCGCGCGCGAGACCACCGTGCCGATACCAAGCGGCCGGATCATGAGCGATTCCGGGATCGATCTCGGTCAAGCCCGCGACCGTGCTGGCCATCACGACGCCGCTCTCCCGGAATGCAACGCTCGCGCCATCGAAGACCGCGACTGCGTCTTGAGCGGCCACCACTGCGAGCTGATCGGTGCGGGAATGTCGAGAGCTGAAACCCTTCGCCGGAAGCGGCAATTCGCGGACTTGGGCAGTCGTTCCTTCGAAGCCGGGATACAGGTCGTTCGTGGGTGCGAGACAACACTTGCCCGATAACATGCCCGCCTGCAGGCGGTCGAGGCCGATGCCATAGGGGCTGACAACGCCGACACCAGTAACGACGACGGTTTTTCGGATATCAATCACGGGGGGCAACCGGCCAAAAGTCAAAAAAATTCAACCACTGATCGTAATGGGTCGCCACTGTTTTTTCCAGAAACCTGACAGCCAGGCGCAAACCGCCTTGCGCATCGGCTTCGGGGTCGTCGGATGGGACCGGCGGAATCGGATCGCCCATGAGAACGCGGTAGCGCAACCAACCCTGACGAATCACGAAACCGGGCAGCACCGGAGCGCCCGAGACCTGTGAAAGCAGGAAGGGGCCAAGCGGAAAGGCAGCGGGCTGCGAAAAGAAAGGGACATCGGCGCTATGACGACGATAGACGCGGTCTCCCTGGATGGCCACAATCTCATTTCGGCGCAAGGCCTGTAAGAGTTCTATCGAAGCCCGCACGCCACCGCCGAGATCCACAATTTTGAGCCGGTCGTTGGCCATCAAATTCCGCAGCATGATCTCCGCCGGTTTGTCCTCGACCAAGCGCGCCACGTTGACCGGCCGGCCGTGCATCTCGAGGAGGCGCGAGGCGAATTCCGAATTCCCCAGGTGTGCCGTCCACACGATGAGCCCATTGCCCGCGGCCAGGCATTGGTCGATCTTGGCGGCGCCGCGTGCTTTGTCCTTGTCTTTGTCTTTGTTTTCGCAGACTAGCATGGAGAGCAGTTGCGCGTGGGTAGCCTGCGGAACATAGCAATAGGCAACCATGAAGTCGCAGAACGAATAGAAGACGCGATAAACCTTCCACTGGAGCCCGAGCCCGCGCTTGCCCGAGATACGGCGCAGATTGCCGGCCACCGCCCGGCGCTCCCGCTTCAGCAGAAAAAAGAAGATCAGCGCCGTTACCGCCGCGACCGGGCGTTGAACGAAGCGTGGCATCCACGGCACAGTGCAAAAGATAATCCGGTGGGTCAGGACGTTGTGGAAACGATGCTGGTACCAGCGCGTCAATTTCCGCCTGCCGTCATGAGGTCGTCCACATGGTGAATCACTTTTCTCTTCAATACCGAGTACATGTGGACGATCTCCGTGTCGCTATATCCAATGGAGCGAAGCGTGCGGACCGCGCCATCAACGGCGGCGGGATTGCTCAGTCCAAAGCGGCGGTGATACTCAAGCTGAATGCCAAACATGTCGTGCTTCGACAATGTGGGAGTGCCTAACGGCATATCGTTGTAAGAGAACCGGCTGGTAAGTTCCATGCGTCCGGGGTCCCATCCAGCCTGCAAAGCCTGATCGTTGATCGCGCAGCCAGGAAAGAACCGCAAGCAAAAGTGGTAAGGCAGCAACGACGGCTTGGGCAGTTCGCTCAACCAGTCCAGGGTGCGCTGCGCCAGTTCGCGGGTTTCCGTGGGAAAGCCGTACATGGTAGAGATGTTGACGGCCACGTTCTGGCGCTGGGTATAGGCGATGATGCGCCTGGCTTTTTCCAGATCGAGGCGTTTCTTTACCAGGCGTTGGATTTCATCCGTGCCCGATTCGACGGCGTAGGTGAACCAGACGGCGCCGGCTTCGAGCGCGCGTTCCACAAACTTCTCGCTGGTGATATCGGCGCGCAAGCCGTTAACGAAGTAGAGCCGCAATTTGAGCCCGGCCGCTACGATCAGGTCAAATAGTTCGAGAGCGCGCTTCGAGTCGACGTTGAAGATATCGTCGACGACATAGAAGTCCTCGATCCCGTGCTGGTCGCGCAGTTGCTTGATTTCTGCGAAAATGTTGGCGGCGCTGCGCAGCCGTATGCCTTTCCAGTGGGTGAAACAAAAAGTGCAATGGTAGGCGCAGCCGCGGCTGGTCAGCAGGACTCCCTGCCGCCGGTGATTGTATGCGTAACTAAGTTGACGCTGGTACTCATCTAAGTCGATCAAGTCGTAGGCGGGAAAGGGCAGGCTATCGATGTCCGCCACTTCCAGTTGGTCTTCGTTCTCTACCACGCCCTGGTCCATCCGATACAAAAGTCCTGCGATCGAGGGAAGCTGCGCTCCCGAAAGAAGGTCGGCGAAGACCTTTTCCCCTTCCCCTTTTACAGCGATCTCCAGTTCAGGTACTTCCTGGAAGAGTCGTTGCTTGTACGCTTGTACGATCGGCCCACCGGCGACGAGTGTGGCGTCGCTATGGGCGCGCACTAGGCTGGCGACGCGCTGGAGTTCTTCCAGAAAAAAGGCGATGGAGCGGATGCCGACGACATCCGGTTGAAACTCGTTCAAGATGCGGATGAAGCGCTCGTCGTCCATGGAAGAAAGGTCCGGAGAAGACAGCGAGGACTCGACGATGCGGAATTCTACGCCCGGCAGCACCTTACGAGCGTAAGACGCGAGATACATGAGGCCCAGGGGTGGGATATGCACCTCGTAAGGCATTGTAGTCCCCACCCACTTACCCATGTTATTACTCTCCACCAGCAGGACGCGAGCCGCTGGCTTTGTCCTACAGCGAGCCGACATGGGGGAACTTACTCATGGAGTGTATGTGTTAGGTCTTTGTTGCCGCCATCTTGGATTCGATGGTCGCCGCTAGGGCGTCGATACTCTCCCACACTTTCTCGTCGAACTTGGCGCCCACGAGCTTGATACCGAAATGGCGCTCAATCTCGAGAATCAGTTGGAGGATGTCGATGGAATCGATCTCCAAATCGCCGCCGAGCAGCGGCTGATCGTCGCGCAGATCTTCCGCGGTCAAGTCGGTGAGCTTCAAGCTCTTCACAATAATTGGCTTAAGTTGTTCCTTGACGCTGGCCATGATGGTCGTTTGCGGCAGTATAGCATAGCCGTTTCCGCTCACCGTATCAGACCGAGAGCCGAGGTCAAACTCAGAAAACCGCGGGAGGCAACGCCGACTGGATCCAGAAGTACGGCTCTGTCCGCGAGCAGGTCGCGAACCGGTTGGCTGCGGAAGTGGCCGATCTGCCTATAGTGGGCGATGAAATAGAGCACTCGTAGGAAGATCTTCCAGCGCAGCGGGGCAAAGTACGCAGGCGTTATGAGGGGCACGGCTTGGCCCTCTTTGACTTCAGCCGCGAAATCGCGAAACCTCCGAGCCTGCGTTACCGAGAGCACGGAGCTGGCGAGCAAGAGATGGCTGTCTCCGCCGCCGATTACGGGCTTGTTAACATGCTTGGCCAATTGGAGGACGCGGTCGTTCTCTTCTTGGCCCCGCATTCCGTTGTATTCCAGGGCATGAATCGCCCAGCCGTATCGTCGCAGAAGCTCTTCCACTGGGATCTTGCGGTTCGGGTCGTCATCCTTGCCCCATGGAACCAGCGGGTGATTCAGCACTACCAGGCATCCGCTGGCGCGGAGTATTTCGAAAAGATCGTCCAAGCGCTTCGCGCGGGCTGCCGCTTGCAAACTGGCATGAGTCTCCGCGACGCCGGCTTCGGGCAAGTCCGTAACTCCCAGGTGGAAGAGATAGTCCTGAAAAAAGATGGATAACTCCTCGCCGAGAGTGTTGCGGTGCGCATTCGCGGGATGCTTCCGCAGCAGTTCGGCGCTGCCGGCAACTTCGTCGTGATCGGTAATCCCCAGATGGACACCGTCGAAGCCGAGAGCCGTGGCGTTGGCGGATTCCGTGCGCAAGACGTCCTCAACCGTCAGAGGCGGCCGGTAGTAGACCTCGGCATAGTCAAGGTCAGTGACCGACGCCAGCCCGAATGCGTACTGCAGGACACGCCGGAACGGCCGCATAAACCACAGCTTCACCACCTGGTTGAGAGAGGACAGCTTTTCGATGGAGTGGCAGGAGTGGTTGTGGGGCGAAACCGCATAGCCGAACTCGCGTGCCGACTGGGGACAGGAGCGGTAGGCATAGTCTTCGATCACCCAGCAATCCGCATGACTCATCCGCTGTCCCCTTGCTGTTTCTCTAAGTTGAACGGAAATAGCTATAGCAACCCGCCGTCGACCGCAATCACTTGTCCGGTGATGTAGCTGGCCTCCGGAGACGCCAGAAATACTACGAGCGGAGCTACTTCTTCGGGCTTGCCAAAACGACCGAGAGAAATTTCGGATAGCAGCCGCTTCTCCTCTTTCTCGATGTACTTTGCGGACATGGGGCTGGGAACAACGCCTGGGCAGACGGCGTTGACTCGAATATTGAATCGCCCCACCTCGCGGGAAAGCGCCTTGGTGAAGGCGATAATGCCTCCCTTGGAAGCCGAGTAATTGCACTGGCCGGCTTGGCCGCGGATTCCGCTGGGCGACACGATATTGCAGATCGCTCCGCTCCCCTGGCGCATCATGCCCGGCAAGGCCAATCGCGAACACAAAAACGTGCCGCGAAGATTGATGTCGATCACTTCGTCCCACTGCTCCTCGGACATGAAGGCCAACAGGACATCGCGGTTGATGCCCGCGTTATTCACCAGATAATCGACCGGTCCGTACTGTTGTTCGATGCGATCGAACATTGGAGCCACGCCCTCATGGCGGGAAAGATCGGCCTGCACGGACAGCGCCTGTCCGCCGCCGGCGACGATGAGTTCCACCACCTTATCTGCGGACTCTTGCGCGTGATGATAGTGCACGGCTACGCGGAAACCCGCGCTCCCCAGCGCTTGGGCAACGGCGGCGCCGAAGGTCCCCGAAGCGCCTGTCACTAATGCGGTCTTCCGATCTTCAAGCCGTATTTCAGCCATAGGATCAGTTAGTGCAGCGGCTTATAGATCATAAGATAAGCGCCCCACCGCGAGTTATAGCGCGCTATGTTCCCGTCGAGCGCATAGGAAACTGTGCCTTGTATCAAGGTACCCTTGGGGCCGGGGGTATTGAAATTGACCTCCAGGCCGTCAAACTTGTTGAAGTGGCTGGACTCCTCCAGGTTGCGCGCGCGCGCATAACTGTACATGCCGTCGAACTTCACGAAATCCATCACGTTGAAACCGTAGTGCACGTTCCCCATGGCGATGGCGTCGAAAGAGTCCGTACCGCTGGGAATGCCGTGGAGGCGCGGCTCCGAAAAGAACGAGGGAAAGTAACGGGAGAACCGGTCCAGTTGGTCCCCACCCCAGTAAGAGAAATCAAACCCACCCTTAGTGAACTTACCGATGTAGTAATCCTTGTTGAAATCGGCGTTGTAGAGCGTGTATGCGTTTTGCGGGGGCTGGACCAACAAGGTGGTTAGCGGCGGGGTTGTCGACGTAGAACCGCACCCGGCTGGCGGCGGTTGGGCGATGGAAGCGCACCCGAACGCTCTCCAATCGATGCGCTGGCCCCTGGTCCCCTGCGCGCTGAACACATAACCTTTGCGGGTGTATTTTATTTCGACGCCGGGTAGCAGGGTCACGCCGTTGCGTGGCAGCGTGTATTGTTTGTCTGCGTCGCTGGTCCTGCGAAAATAGTCAAAGGCCAAGTAAGTCGACGCCGTCAGGCTGAGATGGGCGCTGGCTTGCCAGGAGGCTCGCAGCCCGGTAGTTTCCTCCCAGTTCCAGATGTCTCCTTGCTTCAATTCCGTGCTGCCGCTGTAGATGCGGTTCTCGCCGGGCAGCCCGGAAAGGGCCAAATCCACTGCCAGACGGAATTTCGGCCGGTACTGCTTGGAAAGATCGGATACCAGAATGGGTCCGGCAAAAAAGGTCGAAAGCTGCGCGCCGCTGTGCCGATAGTCGAAATCGGCGATGCTGATGCCGGCAAACGGAATGGGAAAGTTGAACGTGCCTTCGTACATGGCCCCGCCAACGAGAGACATTATGCGCTTCTGGCTGTTCTCTACCAGGACGCGCTCGTTACCTTGCTTCTTCAGCGTCCGCAGTCCCGCGTCGGTGTCGCGGTACATCGGGTCGTCGGAACTGTGCTCGGCCGCGAGGTCGCCACTGAATTGCGGGGCATTGATCACGTAGTCCGAAAACTGCACGGTTCTCTGCAGCACAAAATCGCGTCCCGCGGCATTCAACAACTGCTGCGCGGAAATCGAGCGCAGTAAGTTGAACTGATTCCCCTTGCCGTCGGGGACTAACTCGAAATTCTGGGTTTCGACGTTGACCAGAACGTTGCTCTTCGAACCACGCTGGCTCAGGTACTGTTTCACCTCGCGAAAGGTAGTGCCGTCGATCCACACTTTGCCGCTGTAAAGAGCCTCGTCCCGCAGCTTGGGCTCGACTCCAACCACATAACACAGCGTGCCGTTGATTTGTTCGGTGCCCAGGAGCTTGTATTCATAGCGCTCGTTGAGTTTCAGCTCCAGGGGCTGAGTCAGCACCTTCTCCGGCTCGATTTGCGGCAGCGGGAACTCGTGGTTCTTGCCGAACTTCACGCCGTTGACGTAAAGCTCCTTCTGGGCGATCTCCATCTGTCCGGCGCGGTTGAAAAACTGCTTGAGCCGCATGGAGATGTCGAACCCCGGCCCCAGATTGGTGCCCTCAAAGTGCAGGTTCATGAAGCTGGAGGCCCGATAGTTTTCGAGCTTCTGTTTCTGCGCTTCGCGATACTGTTGCCAGCGAGCAATGATTTCCTCGACCCTGAGCTCGACTCCGCTCTTAACTTCTACCGTGTTATACAGCGTCTTATCCGTATCGCTCTGTTTGTGGATGTGAATCAGCGCATACTCACTGGTGCAGGCGCATGTCTGCACCAAGCCCTTGTCGGTCTTAGACGGTTCGCCCGCGGGTAGCCGGACGCCGGTTGCGGGGTCGTACCACTGGATCTCGAATTGTCCTTGTTCCGAGGTAACACCGCGGAGTGTGACTGTCTTGGGGTGGCCGGGGCTCGCATTCGCGTGTGCCACTATCACGAGATCCGGCGATACGCCGCCGCCGAACCACCGGTGTTCATCGTTCCCCGCGCCATCCACCGCGATGCTGAACGGCGACGTCGCGGGCTCCGTCGGAAACATGTTGCCGAGGATGTAATGCGCCATGAAAGAATTCACCGCGCAGACAGCGCTTGCGGCTTTGGCGTCTGGAGGCTCCGACCAGACGATTTCGACGGAGGTGCCGCTGGCCGCGAGCGTTGCAGTCAGATACGGCGCGGTTGCCGCGGACATTCCTGCGTCTAACTTGAGGATGATGGGCTTATTCAACGCTTGTTCGGCAATCCACAGGGCATCCTCGCGCCAGCTTTGCGAATAAGTCGTACCTAGCAAATCGGAATAAGTGGCCAGCCGCTTGACGAAATCGCCGTGCCGGCCTACAAAGCCGGACGGGAAAACAAATGCGAGGCGCAATCCAGCGTTGCTGGCCTTTGCAGCCACCGCCAGGCGCATCAGTCCGAACGCCAGCAGATCGGGAGCCGTCAGCGGTTCCTGGATCTCCACGATAAGTCCGCGCACGGCGGGCGCCGAGAGCGGCGCCAATTTCAGGAATGCGTCGACCCGATCGGTGATTTGTTTCTCGGATTCCTGGCCGGTAAGAGAGCCGGGTCCCACGACCACATGCAGCCAGACCTCTGATTGATCGGGGGATCCCTCGGGCATGTTCTGGACGGCCCGTCTTTGCTCGTCGAACCGGCCAACGTTTACGTCACCGGCGAAATCAAAAGGTAGCGGCGGCAGCACGGTCAATTTGCCTTGAAATTCGCACTGCTCGGCGGCCTTTAAGCCGGCGGCGAGGTCCTGGTCCGGCGGAATAGAGACGGCAGCCTTGGGCAGACCGGCTTCGGCTGTCAGCGGTAGAAGTAGAAAACCGGAAAACAGCAGAAGAGCGGCAATTCGCCCCAAACCTGCCACTCGGAAGAAGAACAGCGTTGCCGAGCCAGACGACGATTTCATGAAGTTTAAATCCGATAACCTTAGAATTAGGCAAAACTACTCGGCTTGCATTGGCGGCTCGCCCTCTGCCACCGCGCCATCGGCATGGCCGCAATCCGCCGGCCGGGGCGACGGGTCATGGTCGTTTTCGAGTCGAATCAATTCCTCGGCACTGCGGAGCCTGGCGCCCGCGTTGTAATTGCAGAAAGGAATCAGTTGTCCATCGGTAGCGACATACTGAATGATACACCGCTTGAGGCGGCGCAGATTGTAACTGCGTGCGTCCATGAAGTGCATGCCCGCCACGAATATTCCATTGAAGCCCTTGCGAAACCAGCCCGCGGACCTTCCCTTGGACTTGTCCTCCCAGCCTTCCAGGCTGCGCAGCATGCGCTGGAATGTCAGTCCGGACGGGGCCTTCCGCCTGTCGAAACATTGCGACAGCTGCCGGAACTGGCGGATGCGCGATATCTGGCGCTCGATGACGCCCTGCGCGGCATCGGGAGTTACCTCGGCCATGCTGCGGAAGAAGCGGTCGAGATCGAAGAAACTGCTAAGGCAGAAGGGCTTGTTATTGTCGTCAACGTAGAAGAAGGTGCCGAGCGAACAATGGGCATCGCTGAGGGGGGGAATGGTGGCGTCGCGGCGAACGCGGTCGAGGGCGCGGCTGATCAGCGATATCGAATTCAGGGGGAACCAGTCGTCGGGGAAGCGGGTCAATCCCGTCTGCCGGCCAAACTCGCGGGCCATGGTGGCAAGATTGAAGGGCTCGGAGGTCTCGTCCGCGACTTCGACGCGGCCCACATGCGCAGCCGGCTGGATACTGATGCCGGTGACGTGGCTGCTGTGTTCGAGAGCGAACTGGAAGATTGGGCCCAGTTGGTCGACGTTGACGGAGCTGGCTATGGTCGGCACCAGGACGATCCGCATGTTCGTCTTCTCGACGTTCTTGACGGCGGCAATTTTCTTATCCAAGAGCCGCTGGCCGCGCAATTGGATGTAAACGTCGTCGTTGACGCCGTCAAACTGCAGATACAGCGTGTGCAGGCCCGAATCCTCACAGAGTTTTGCGTAGTCTGGGTTGACGAACCGGCTTCCGTTCGTGGCTACCTGAATGTGCGTGAAACCAAGATCGCGGGCGGTGCGAAGAATGCGCGGAAACTCGGGGTGCAGCGTCGGCTCTCCGCCGGAGAACTGGATGTGGCGGCACGGCACTGGCCGGTCCAGCAGCGACTGGAGCATCTTGCGCACCAGTTCCGTATCGAGGAAGTAGTGGCCCCCGTCGCCCGTCGCCTCCGCGAAACAAACGGGACACTTGAAATTGCAGCGGTTCGTAATGTCGATTACGGCCAGGCAGGGCTCGTTGTGGCTGGCCGTGGCACAGTCGCAAGTTTCGCCATGGGCTGGCGCGAGCTGCTCGGCATCCGGAAAGACCAGCTTGTTCCACTCGTCCAGCCGCCGGTACAAATCGGCGTCGGAGAAGATCAGGGAGCCGGTGGATTCGTGGCATGAACACTGCGGACGCTGATAGACCTTGCCTCCTTGATCGGCGATCACGGAAGTAATGGGTTTGCCGCACTCGGGGCAGCGCGACGGGATCGTGTCGATGACGGTGTCGCCAGCGTGCGGCTTCGTCATAATTTGTTCATCAATTAAGAATTAGACGGTTCAGTATATACGAATACTTGCGGGCGTCCCATAACTAACGTACTGTGCGGTTCCTCAATTCCGATCGACACGTCGCGCGGTTGTGTGCTGCTGTGCGGCCTTCAGCGACTCATTCAGCCGGGACGCTCCTTTCTCTTTTCTGTTCGCCTAAGAGAATGACGGCGGGAACCAGCCACAAGCCGCCGGCCAGTGCCAGAGCGACGCCCAATGAAGTTACGAGACCCATCTCGGCGAGCGGCGCGAAACTGGAAGCCATCAGTGCTCCGAAGCCGACAATCGTAGTCAGGTTCGACTGGATCAGCGCCGCGCCGGAGGCCTTCGCGACCGCGAGAATCCCGTTGCGCTCGTTTTCCAGGTAACGGCGAACTAAATGGATGCCATTATCGATGCCAATGCCGATAATGAGTGGGATAGCCGTAATGGACATGAAACTGAAACGGTGTCCAACCAGCAGCAACAGGCCAAAAGTTACAATGATAGCGAACGCGATCGGCATCAGTACGATGAGCGATATCCGGAAATTGCGGAAGCAGAGATAGACGATCAGGACGATGGCAGCCGCCGTCCACGCTAGCGCCCTGCGGCTGTCATGCAGGACTTGGCTTTGCATGTCGCGGTTGATCTTGTCGAAGGAGAACTCCACGAACGGACCAAATTGATTCCGCCAGGATTTGATGACCGTCTCCGGAATTACCTGAGTAGCATTGGGATCGGTGGCGTAAAAGGCGATGGCCGCAACGTAACTGCCGTCGCTCGTTTTGCGAATGCTGTTGTCGAGCAGCCCTGGCGGCAGAAGTTCGGCGGCCTTTTCCAGAGTGACAGGTGCGGAGTCTTGTCCAAGGTTTCGCAGGCGATCGATGAAGGCTTGGTGGGGCTCAATTCGAAATCCGTTGTCGCGAAGTGAATCCGCAAGGGCGCGGGCGGACGCCGCGAAATCGATGCCCGCCAGCGAACCGGCCCGTTGCTTCTGGGTGCGAACAGAGGGAAGCAGGTCCGTCGGCGAAAAGATGGACTTGAGGACACCGCGCTGCCGATAGGCTTCCAGACCGGCCGTCAGCCTCTCGGCCCTCTGCAGGACTTCTTCCTCGCCGCCGGCAATCAGGAGCACGTTCGGGCTGCCCTCAATGCCGAACTTTGCGGAAAGCCGGTTCTGCGCGGCAATGGCTGGATTGTCGGCGCCAGCATTGATCTCGAAACGCCCTCCCATTCTGACGGCAGGCAAGGCCAGCAATGACAGCAGGAATATCGCCAGCGAAAAGGCGACGACGAGGCGCGCGTGCCGGCCCACAAAATCGACAGACTTCCGCGCCACGCGGGGAAGGAATCGAAACGTAATGGTTTCGGGCGCGCGCGGCTTCGAGAACCGCCACCAGAGCTGCATCAGCGCAGGCACGGTCAGGAGCGTGTGGAACATCATCATAAACATTCCGACCGTGAGGATGAATCCGAACTCCGCTAGCGCTTTGAACCCGGAGGTGGCCAGCGCCGCAGTGGATGTGGCCGCCGTCAATATGCAGAAGACGACGCTCAGTCCAGTGGTTTCGAAAGTGCGCAACACGGCCGCGTTCAGCGTCCCGCCTTTGGCCCATTCCTGCGGCACGCGATTGAAGAAATGCACGACCTGGTCGTCGCCCAGTCCCGCCATGATCGCGATAAAAGAGAGGCTAATGAGATTCACTTCTCCCGGATAAAAGCTCGCCACGCCCGTAGTCCACAGAATGCCCAGGCCGGTAGGCAGCAGCGACAAAAGCAGCAGCGGAATTCTCGGATAAATCAGCAGGCACAGCACCAGATTGCCGACGATCGAAATGAGAGAAATCCGGCGAATATTCTTTTCGATGAACTTGTGGTCCTGCTCCGCGTAAACGTAAGCGCCTGCCGCCGTGGCGTGCACGCCGGAATCGCGGAAGGTGGGATCGGCGGTCATCGATTGGATGTCGTCGCGCGTCCATTGCACGACCTGCTCGGCGAACTTGTAGTCCACGGCCGACTGCCGCGGCTCGGCAATGATGAGCAGCGCCTTGTGGTCCTTGCTGAAGAAGCGGTTTCCAGATCCCCAAGTCAGGTCGAAACTGGCGAACTGCGAGAACCCTTGGCTGTTATGCGTGGCCACTTCCATGAGGCCGAGAGGATCGGCAACGAAGTAATTCGTGCCCAAAGACGAAAAGGGCGTAACCAGTTCGGCGCCGGCGCGGCGAACGGTTTGATGAATCTGTTGCGGATCCAGCCGCCGTTTCAGATCTTCCGCTTGCTCAGGCAAAACGAACGACGGAAAGTTCCAGGTAAAGAACCGCACCATGTTGAGCAGTTCTTCCTGTAATCCGCAGCGCGCCTGCTTGAACAGCCCGCTGGAGAGCATGTCGGCGGTGAGACGGTCAGCCATTTCCTCCATCTCGGCGGTGGTGTCCGTTTCTCCCGCGGGGGCCTCGATCAGCACGAAGAGCTGGTTGCCATAACCCAGCTCTTTGCCGATCTGGCTCGCGGCTCGCCATTGCGGATCCTTGCTGCCAAACAAATCGGTCAGGTCGGTGCCGGTGCGCAGGTTGTGGATGTTGGCATACAAGAACAAGGTCAGGACCAAGCTAAGGGCCGTCACCAACCCAGGATGATCTATGACCAAGCGGCCCAGCAGGCGCATGAAGCGGACCATCATGGCGCGGCCTCCACTTCATTCAACGGCTTTTTCGCCACAGATTTCTTCGCCACGAAAAGGATATGAGCGAGGGGCAGACGGTTTCTGAAGCGGTGCGCTTCCACCTGCATACCGGCGTTTTCCAATGTGCTCCGGTACTCGTCGGCCGAAAGCATCAAGGGCCGGACGCCGGCGCGCCCGCAGGCGAAGATCAGCCGATCGAAAGCCATGGTGATTCTCGACCGTAGGCCGCGTTCGCAATCGTGGACACGGAAAATCAGCGTTCCCTCAGACGCGATCGCCGCACAGCACCGTTTCAGCAAGGCCAGTTGCTCATCGGCCGGCAGATACTGCAAAACATCCAGAATCAAAATCAAACCGGCAGACGGAAGCTCGAAATGACGGATGTCGGCAAGACTGACATCTGCGTTCAGCGCGCTGAGGGCCTCGCGAGCGACTGCGATGCGATGCGCGTCCAAGTCGCAACCAAGGAAGCGCCGGCTGCTGTCGCCGTAAGCCGCAAAAGCGAGAGCCATGCCGTAGCCGCAGCCAAGATCGACTACCGTTCCCGATCCCAGGTTTTCGGCGGCGAGCAAGCCGAAGATCCGATCCAGCCGCAGTTTCCAGCGGACGAATCCACGGTCGGCCGACGCGCATCGGGCAAACATCCGGTTCACAAAGCGGACGCGCTCTCGCAGTCCCCGATCGGCACGCGCCTTAAGATGAAGATAGACCACAACCGCAGCAATTGCCGCCAAAACGCCGCCAACGAGTATCCCCAGCGCCACGCTGCCCACCACCCAAGCCACGAGATTCTCTTTCAGGTGAACGCCAGCCAGGGCGGACAGCTTCAGTGGCCGGAACGAGCCACCGCGAAAAAAATAGCCCAGTTCCACGGATGCCACGACAATCAATGGTTGGAGCAGCGGATTGTTGATGAATGTGCCGGCCACGGTCAGCGGCTTGTTAAGCTTGAAGAGGAAAGCTACGCCCACTGCGGCGAGGGTTTGCAATCCGTAGATGGGCACGATGCCGATGAAGATCCCCAAGAATACGGCGGCGGCAGCTCGGCCAGGGTCGAGTCCCTCCTTCAGCAGGGTGGCTGCGAATTGCCGCGCGCGAGTCTGAAATCTTCCCATCACCTGTCGGCCTTTTTCATTGTTAGTAAGTCGCTCACATGACCATCAGGCCGACACCACCGATAACTCGCCGCTCGCTACGATCTCGCCGTCTACATACACCGTGCCGGTAATCAGAGCCATCTTACCGGCGTCGGTCAGCTTCTTAGTTTCTATGCGCAGTTCCTGGCCCGGAGTTACGGGTTTGAAAAATTTGAAGCGGTTTACGGCCGCGAGCAGGGCCAGCTTTTCTCCAACATTCTCTCCGGCACTCGTAGTAGCTTGCGGCGCCACCGATCCCAGCATTACTCCCGCGGTTTGGGCCACCGCTTCGATCAGAAGCACGCCCGGAAGAATGGGTTTGGCGGGGAAATGCCCGGCAAAAATCGGGTCTGCCGGATCGACGAACTTCACGGCAACACAGCGAACTCCCGGCTCCAATTCTTCGACCCGGTCGATCCACAAAAACGGAGGGCGATGGGGAATCATCGTCTCGATTTCACTTCGTTCAATCACTTTGATTTGTACACCTCAAACGTGTCTGCCGGAATCTTCGGATTCACCGAGCTGACGTCGATTGCGAACATGCTGTTTACACCGCTCTTGCCATCCACTTCCAGCGACCGGAGCATGAAGTCGCGTTTGTTCAGCTTCACTGCCACGTAATTCACCCGGCGGCGAAAAGCGTCCGACCGGGGGACGAGCTTCATTTCGTAACCCCGGCTGTCCTCCTGCACCGTTATAGTAAAGTTCTTTTTCAGATTCCCGATGGAGTTCTCCCGGCTGAAATAAGACTGGGCGCGGCGAACGCTCGTTCCGACTTCCAGCACCTCCGTCTTGCCGCCCGTCGTAACGTTGAGATAGTTTTCGTTGAAGAGAATGCGAAACGGAACCGGGTCGGAGTATTCCAGCATAAATCGCGTGGTACCCTCGGCGCAAAACCTGCCGTGGAGCACCATTGGCTTCACCAGCAGGCTGGAGGTGCGGGTTTCGGTGATGGTGCCGCAGCCACTGGTGTATTTTTTCTGCGCTTGTTGGACGCCATCCCAGATGCGCGTCAGCAGATCGTCGGACTGCGCGGCCAGCATTCCCGGAAAAATCAAGAACGCAATGAGCGGACACAGTCTAAGCCGCAGGATCATGTCACGCTCCCAGGAAACGAAATGCGAGCGACCACAGGCAGATACGCACCGTGTCTCGCACCGGCTTCATCTTGGAACGCGCCTGGCCATCGTCGTAGACCATATGGACGGGAGCGTGTGCGATGATGCTGCCCGACCGGGCCATCTTGATCAGGATTTCCATCTCCAATTCGTAGCACCGGCTCCGCAATTTGGTTCCACAAAGTTTGTCCAGGCGGAATAGCCGAAATCCGCTCTGGCTGTCCCGTATTTCGCAACCGACGAGCGCCGAGGCCAACCGGCTTCCAATCGTGTTCGAATAATAGCGTGCGCGCGGCATACGGGCGCGATCGAAGAAGCGCGCGCCAATGACCAGGTCCGCTCCGCTCTCTTCGGCGACGCGAAGCAGCACCGGGATATCTTCCGGCAGATGCTGACCGTCGCCATCGAGAGTGATCGCGTGCGTGAAGTTCTGCGCGCATGCGAAAGCTATACCGGTGCGCAGGGCCGAGGCCTTGCCGCAATTCGTCTGTGATTGCAAACATGTAGCTCCGGCATCCCGCGCAAGTTGCGCCGTCCCGTCGCCGGAACCATCATCAATCACGACAACCTTCTCAACATACTGATTAGCCCCCTTGACCACATTGGCGATGTAAGGGGCTTCGTTGAATGCCGGGATCAGCGCGCAGGTTCGCATGGCGCAGGCTCAAGTGTTCTTTCGCCGACATCTTCGCGGGAGCCGGCCAGGACAAATTCGAATCCCCGTTTCCTCATCTCATCGATGATCCGAGGCAGTGCTTCGAGCATGGCATCGGTTCCTGCCGGCAAATGATCGTGCAGCAGGATGATGTCGCCGCTAACCACCTTGTTCAAGATACGCTGGGCAAGAACGTTGGAATTCGCAGTGAGTGTATCACGCGTCCGAACGCTCCAAGAGACATACTCAAGTCCCGCCTGCTTGAGATAGGGCCCCAACAAGGGATGACGCAGGCCCACCGGCGAGCGGAAAGCGCGCGGCCGGAAACCACAGCTGCGGCGAACGCTCTCGGTGCCGCGCTCGATCTCGGCCCGCAGACGCGCGGGCGTGAGAAAACAAAACAAAGCGCGGTGCGACCAGGTGTGGTTTCCGACCAGATGCCCTTCGGCCCAGGCGCGGCGCACGATTTCCGGATGCTGGTCCGCGCGCTTTCCCACCACAAAAAAGGTCGCCTTCACGTCTTTTTCCCGGAGCAGGTCGAGCAACCTGGGCGTGTCTACGGGGTCGGGACCGTCGTCGAAAGTCAGGGCTACACAATTCTCCCCCTCGACCCGTGAGCGGTTGGCGACCAGCCATTGGTTGCGCGGATGAAACAACAGATAGAGCATGAGCAGTGTGCCCACCGCATAAATCGAAAGCACGAGGAGGAACCGCGCAAGGGTGAGAGGATAGAGCAGGACCAAGGAGGCGTTGGTCACAAGAAACAACAGGAAAAAGATCGCGGACCTCGCCATATCGCCCGTCCCAGCTTCTAGAGATGCTGCGGGAATTGAAGTGCCATCTTAGCATCGGCTCCCTGCGCCGGGGAAACGCAAAGAAAAAGGCTTCCCAAGGCCTCGGAGCACAACTAGAATCAAAGGGCCTTTTCTTATTCAAGAACCGGCTGTTTAGATTCGGAGGACTTACTTTATGACACATCGTTGCTTGGCCATCCTTCTTGTTATGGCGATGTTAGGCATGTGTTTACCGGCTTCGGCCGCGGACTTGGTTTCGCCTAAGCTGTTGCCTCCCGCCTCCGCCTTGCGAGCAGTTAGTCCTAACCTGAATGCCGCATTCGATTCGGGGAACGGTTCATCCGACCGGGCAACCACGCCGCACCGGCACTGGAGCAAGACGGGGAAGATACTGGCGATTGTCGGCGCGGGCCTGATCGCCGGTGGTACGGCAGCAATTGTCCACGGCCAAAACACCCCAGTGGCGTGCAGCGGCAACAGTTGTGTGGACATCGCCTGGAGGGACACTGGAATAGGTTGGGCCGCTGGTGGCGCCGTATTGGTGATCGTCGGCGCGACCAGGCATACCACGGACTAACTGTCTGCAATGCTGCGAGTTTGCTTCTCTGCCTTAGATATCGCTCGAAGAAGGGGTTGATTCCGATTTGCGGGTTCTGCTCGTCAAGCCGTGCTCCTCGGCAGTTCATTTCGGACTCGCTCCTTTTTTTCGCACCGAGCCGCTGGGCCTTGAGTACATTGCAGCGGCACTCGGCGCGAGCGGGCATCAAGTCCGCATCGTGGATTTGTCTTTCGAGCGCCAAAGCACCGCGCGTCTTATAAAGTCTTTCCGGCCGGAAGTTGTCGGCATCTCCTGCCTGCACATCCTGGATGCGCCCGTCACCTTGCAACTTGCCGGCGAAATCAAGCAGATCGATCCGGCAATCTTCGTTGCAGTGGGCGGCCATGCGGCGGCTTCATACCCAAAAGCGTTGGAGCAGAGCCCTTGGCTCGATGCGATTTGCGTCGGCGAGGGCGAGAGCGCCATGCTCGCCTTGTGCGATGCTCTGGCCCAGCGCAAGCCGCTCCACGAAGTTCCCTCTCTGCTGTTGCCCGCCGGCAATGGGCGCTTTGCCCCTACCGGCGAGGCGCGTGAATGGCTGGACTTGGATCGCGTCCTGCCTCCGGACCGTAGCCAAGTGGACGCGTATCGCACGCACTACGTCTGTCTGAATTACATGCCGGTCTGGACGCTGGAGACTACGCGCGGATGCCGGCATCGCTGCAACTTCTGTTCGGTCTGGCAGTTTTACAAGGGATCGTGCCGCTTCCATGCCGCGCGGAACGTGCGCGCGGATTTCGAGCGCGCCGGCAAGAATGTCTTCGTCATCGACGATTATTTCTGGGGCGACGCGGCGCGCAGCGAGGAACTGGCGCGTGAATTGCTCGCCTCGGGCGAGCGCAAGAACTGGATGCTGGCGCAGTCGCGCGTGGACCTCGTCAGCGAAAGTTCCGAACTGCTGCGACTCTGGCGGCCATTGGCGAAAAACTTCGACATCTTCTTCGGCTTCGAATCGCCGACGCGAAAAGGACTCGACTCGCTCAACAAGGGAACCGACGTGTCGAAGACACTGGACGCCGTCCGCGTGGCCCGCGAGTGCGGGTTTGGGGTAACCGGCAATTTCATCATCGACCCAGACTTTTCAGAGGAAGACTTCGCCGAGCTGTGGAACTTCATCGAAACTCACAAGCTCTTCCGCGTGGGCTTTACCATCCTCACGCCGCTGCCGGGCACTTATTACTTCGAGCAGAGCAAGGCGCAGCTCAAAGTTCTGGATTGGACCCAGTACGATCTGCATCACCTGCTCTGGAAACCTCGCCTGCCGGTCGAGCGCTTCTTCGAACTCTACTGCGAGACGTGGAAACGCACCGTGCTCAACGCCGGCGGACGAAAGAAGTGGTGGGAGTGGGTGCGGGACATCGATCTGCGCCACATCGGCCACATGGCAAGAATCCTCGCCCGCGCTCAGAAGCTGATGGACCCGCGGGCTTATCTGGCGGAGTTCAGCGTGCCCACGGACGTGCCTTAGACGCCGGCGGTGAAATCGTGGACTGCCCGACGATTTAAACGACGCGATCCTTAGACGGGAGACTAATCCGCCGCAAGAACTAATCTGCCGCGATCGCGCGCGCTCGCAGCCCGCGCTCGTACTCGACGAGCTGCCGGTCGATTTCCGCTTGCTTTTTCTTCCGGTCTAACAAGTCCTCGCGGTAACGCTTCAAGAAGTAATCGATGGTTTCGACGCGCAGCTTAATGGAATTGGCCGGCCGGTTTTCGTCCAAATCTTTAAAGCAGAAATAAGGAGTGCCCGAGCGCTCCACGATTTGCTCGATCACGCTGTAAATGGGCGCGTCATGGCCGCACTTAAAGCTGGAAATCTCCACCGCCACCAAATTGGGGTGGCGAGCCGTGAACTTGGCGGCCCAGATCTTGTGGTTGGAACTGGCCGAGTTGGCGGTCTTCCACACATCGCGGATGTCAAGCGCGTGGCTGATTACACCAGCGCGCACTTCCTCGCCGAACAGGCGCTCCAGCAAGTCCTCATCCAGCGGCAAGGTGCTCTGCGAGAAGATCGAGTAGCCCAGCTTCTGGAACTGCTCCATGATCTCGTGGTTGATGCCGGGATCGTGGTGGTACGGGCGTCCCAGCATGACGATGCCCAACTTCCGTTCCGACTCCAGTTTGTCGAGGACTTCGCGAGCACGGCGGCGGATGCTGGATTCAAATTTCCCCAGCTCCCGGTAGCCGATCTCGACGGCGCGGTCATTTTCCTCCGCCGAGAGGCCAAGAATGTGCGCCCAGGCGTGATACATCTGGCGCGCAAAGAACTCTCGCCGCGAAAGGTCGACGAGCGGGTGCACATAGCGAATGCCGCGTTCGGCAAAGAGGTCGGTTTCTTTCGTGTACGCCGCTTCCACTGTCTCAGGCGTCACCGACGTTGTGGGACAGGCGTTGTGCCCCCTGGCATCCACCAGCGGGGAAGTCAGCACGTCGAACATGGGGAAGAAAATCGCCTGCAGCGGTTTGTGCGCATGCTTGTTGAAGATAAGGTTGTGGACGTGCGCGATGGCGATTTTCGAGGGGAAGCAGGGATCGATAGAGCCACGGCTCGATCCCGCGCGATACATGTCCCCGGTGGTGAATTCCGAGTAAACAATGTTTTCCGCCCGCACGCCCAGGCTTTCCAGATAGGAACTGAACAGCGGTGCGTAGGCGTACATGTTCAGGACGCGAGGAATGCCGATGCGCAGATGCTCCCGCTGCTTCATGAGTGCCACGCGGCGGCGGGCGGCAGCCGTCCACGCGCGGGCGGGGATGGGATCGGCAACGCTTTCCGGGTGGCGCGAGCGCCATACTTCGCGCGCGGAAATCTCCACCAAGTTTGGATTGGCGGCCTTGGTGGCGTCGAGATTGGCCTTGATGCCGCGCATGGTTTCAAGATCTTCGACCGCGCCTTTTTCACAGCTTGCGACAATCACCCGGTGCTCACCCGGCTCGAGCGGCACCTTGCTCTGGAAAGACGTTTGGATCGAGGTACTGAGTGACGGCCCCCCGCTTTCCGCGTCGCCAATTTGTACATCGAGAAAAGTCCGCAAACAGGCATTCTTGCAGAAGTGGCAGCGCGTTTCTTCGCTGTGCGTGGTGCGATAACGAATCTCGCGGACGGCGTCCATGCCAATGAAGGTGGTCGCGTGCCCATTGCGCCACAAGCGCCTGGCTTCGATGCCGGCGCCGATCGCTCCCGATTCGCCGCAGTGCTGATGGACAACGATCTCCGGTTCTTTCCCCATGGCGCGGAAATTGGCGCGCAGGAAGTCCACCTGTGCCTTCACTGCGGCAAGATTGTTTTGCGTGCCGCCCTGCAGAATGAAACGCGTGCCCAGTGCCGCGAGATTTGGCACCTTGGCGACATATAAGAAAACGTTCCGAGGGAGCACTGTCGCCAAGCCAGCTAGAATCTCTGCCGCCCGCCAGCCCTGGCGCTGGAAGTTGACGATGTCGGATTGCAGAAACACCGCGCACCCATAACCGAAGACTGGCATGGTATGGGCTTTGAAAGCAACGTCGGCATAATCCTCGACCGGAATGCCGAATCCTTCCGCCGTGGATTGCAAAAAATAGCCGTTGCCCGCCGAGCATTGCGTGTTGAGCTTGAAGTCTTTGACGCGGCCATCTCTCAGGACGATGAGCTTGATATCCTGCCCGCCGACGTCCACGATGACGTGCGGGTCCTTGTAAAAACGCAGGGCCGATTCGGTGTGCGCCACGGTTTCAACCAAAGCCACGTCGGCGCCCAACACCTGCTGCAAAACATCCTTGGCGTAGCCGGTCGTGCCCACGCCGAGAACTTCCAGCGCCGCGCCCTGGGTTTCGACCTGCCCGCGCAGATTCTCGAAAAGGTCAATGGTGTCCTGGATCGGATTTCCATGCGAGAGCCGGTAAGCTTTCGAGAGAACGTCGCCATGCTCCGACAAAAGTACGGCCTTGGTGGAGGTCGAACCGCCATCGAGGCCGATAAAGGCCCGCACGCGCTCACCGGGCTGGAACGTGGCCGGAGCGAATTTCGGCCGCGAGTACTTGGCTTTGAATTCTTCTAATTCTTTTTTGGAAGCGCCCAGACCGTGGTTGCCGGAAGCCGCTTTTTCCTGCCGCCGGCCTTCGTAGATATAGCGATCGAGATTCTCTGTCCCTAGATACTGGCCAATCGCCGCGTCTTCGGCCTTGCCGTATTCGACCGCGCCAATGGCCGCAAAATACAGCGCGTTATCCGGCGTCTTGATCGCGTCTTCGGGAGTAATATCCGGCGGCAGCTCGATCTCGCGCTCTTTCCAGATGAGCGGAATGTTGTGCTGCCAAGCCTCGCGCATGCCGCGAATAAACGTATTCGGCCCACCCAGCAGCAGCACATGCGGGCGCAGCGTGTGGCCGCGGGTGAGGACGGTGAGGTTCTGCAAGACAATGGCGTCGAAAAGCGAAGCCATCAGTTCATCGGCCGGGATGCCCTGCTTCTGCAGGCCGTTGATGTCGGTCTCGGCGAAAACGCCGCACTTGCCTGCGACCGGATGGATCTTGATCCCCTTGTAGCCCTGGTTGCAGAGCTCGTCGGGCGGAATCTTCAGCTTGGCGTTGATCTTGTCGATGACCGCGCCGGTGCCGCCCGCGCACTTGTCGTTCATCGAAGGGATCTTTTTCCTGCGGCCGTTCTTGCCGCCCCCTTTAAAAATGATGACCTTGGCGTCCTGACCGCCCAGTTCGATGACCGAGTTGATTTCGGGATGGAACTTCTCCACCGCGAGTGAGACCGCGTTCACCTCCTGGACGAACTTCGCGCCGGTGAGGGAGCCGAGCGCATTGCCGCCGGAGCCGGTGATAAACATGCGGCAATTGCCGGGAGCAATGCCAACTTCGGCTTCCATGCGGCGAAGGAATTCCAGCAGTTTCTCGGGTTGGCGCGTGTCATGGCGCTGGTAGTCGCGCCAGAGAATGCAGTCGGTCTCCGCTTCAATAACCACGGCCTTGACCGTGGTGGACCCAATATCCAGACCGACGACGTAGCGAATGCCAGATCCCTCCTGCTGCGCCTGAATTGACAGTAAGGGCTGCCGACTGGCGGCACGCGCGTGTTGTGTGGTCTTGTCCACTAGATCTCCCGCGTCTCCACTCAGAGTAGCGCCGCCGTCTCGGCGGCTGTCTGGGCATCCTCGCCCACGGCGCCGAGGGCGAGACTCCCTCGGGACAGCCGGCAAGATGCCGGCGCTACTCGTTTCCACGCCGCAATCATCATGCGGTCACGGTACTAGCTCTCGCCCGGCAGCTTGGCCAGGCGTGCCTTGCCATCCATCAGCTTGCTCACATGCAAAACAAAGTTTGCCGCCACTCCAGCTACGCCTCGCCGGCGCGGCAACGGATAAAGCGGACTCCGCAGTTGCCGATGCTCCGCGGCGTAGGCCTTGATCTCATCGAGCTTCTTGCCCGTGGAAGCCAAGGCCTGCGCGAACTCCGCCTTAGCCTTGATCTTGGCTTCGCCCAGAGCCATCTGCACCCGGCTGTGCGCGTTGATTTCTCCCTCGCCGGAAGTTTCGATGGCAGAAAGATCATTTCCGGAAAGCGGTTCACCACGGCCGACTGCACGCCATCAGATTGTGAAGAAGGCATGCACCCGAACGGCTTCAGGGCCAGCACCATGTGGCACAGGCGGTGCGTGGTGTAGTAAACGTTCTTGCCCACTTCGAGATGCCCTTCGCCGCCACGCGCAAGCGAGTGATAAAAAGGATGCGCCATGCGAGCCAGTTCGCTCTGCGGAGCGAGACGGGGCGTGATTCCGCCCAGATGACGGGCGGTGCGGGCATGCTGGCGGTTCCAGATGCCTTCGCTCAAGCGCAACAGCAACCACTTCTTGCCGAATTTCCACTCGTTGGCCAGTTGCTTCTTCAATTCCCACCAGTGCGCGTCGGGGTAAGGGGTATTGAGGCCTTTCTCCGCCTCCGAGCCGGCCCGAGCTTCGTACATGAGATACGTGATCCAGCCGCCGATTGGTTCCACATACACCTGCGCGCCTTCCTGCTCCAGAAAGGTAAACATGTTGAAGTTGCCGTCACTTTCGGTAAGCTGTGCCCAAAACTCACCCGTGATCTTGACGATGGGCTTCACGCGCGTGCGGTCCACTTCGACCTGGTTCAAGCGTTCCCGTGCCAGGTGCATGACGTTGAGGAAGTCCTCGCCGTAAAGGTGATAGAGGATCTTGCTCAGCGTGGTGACGGTATCTTTGAGCGCCTTGTGCCGGGTCACACGTTTCGAAATCCATTCGGGCGTGTGCTCGAGGACTTGGTAATGCCTCCGGTTCCCCAGAAAATCACCGAGCCGGTCTACGACTTCTTTAATGGCCGCGTCGGTTGCGCCCGGAACCACCTCGTAGGGACGGATCTGGTAAACCATGTCGTTGATCACATCGCCCAAGTTCACCGCGTTGAGCTGGCCCATGCCCAGGTCAACGGAAAATTTCAGGCCGGGATTGCCGGACAGAGCCTTGACGCCATGGTCCTGCTGAAAGAGCAGCACCCGAAAGCCTCCGAAGCCCGCATTCTCGAGCGCCATGCGGTATTCGGACTCGTAAGTGCCGAAGCGGCAAGGACCGCAGGAGCCCGCGGTGAAAAAAATGTAATGGTCGAGGATTTCCTGGCGCGAGAGACCTTTGGCTTCCAGCGACCGCAGGAACTGGATCAGGTTGCCGACGGTAAAGTAAGTGGGATTGCACTGGCCGTTGTTGCCGTACTCCTTGCCGATCTGGAAGGCGGCCAGGTCGGGGTTCGGCAACATCTGGAAGCGATAGCCGCAATCGCGAAACACGGCTTCGACGAAGCGCTCGTGTTTCCAGGTAAAGCCTCCGAAGAGAATGGTCACGCGGTCGCGTTCTTCCGCGGTGAAGGGACGCTCCAGGGGCCGGTGAAAGTGCTCGATCGATTTCTCGACGAGCCCAGCGGCCAGGACCAGTCGCGACCGTTCAGCGGCCACGCGACCGGCGATCTCTTCCTCAATAACTGACGGAGAAGGCGTGGTGTCGGCAGAGTTGATAGCGCAGCTCATACCTTCAGAGTCTTTCTCACTTGACCAAGTCCGCACAAAAGCCGGGAAGTCCGGCGGAGAGGATGGGATTTGAAACCGTCTGAAAACGGAGCCCGAAAGACTTACAGCGCACAGGGAGCGACCCTAAGATACTGTAAGTGCGTGAAAACCAAATATCGGTTTCACGCTCGGTTCAGAGGGTTTCACCTTTCCGTGGGACGTTCCTCCAACACTACCGAGGTTTGGGACGGAAAGCAACTCTTGCGTCCTCGGCCGCCGCGCCGAGGGCGAGACGCCCTCGGGACAGCCGGCAAGATGCCGGCGCTACTCTCTTTCAGCGGCGTGAACATCATGCGGCCAAAGTATTAGCGCAGGGTGAGGAGGTTAATTCGGCTCAGTGCAATGAGATGGGCGGGGAAATTCGAAGCCAACGCTTCCCTGATAAAATGAAAATCAAACTAGCAGCGCGGAGAGATGGCCGAGTGGCTGAAGGCGCGCGCCTCGAAAGCGTGTATACCTTTACGGGTATCGGGGGTTCGAATCCCTCTCTCTCCGCCAGTATTTAGGCCCGCACTCACTTGGGACCAGGACACTCTGTCCTCGCGCGATGCTGCCCGTCACGGCAGGCTTGCAGCCAACGGGTCAGAAACTCGCGCACGCCTTCCGGCGGCCTGATCCACAGGGCGGCCGCAGTTTCGCGCCATTCCGGGCGAACCAGCACGCTTAGGCCCAGCGTACCAAGAGCAAGAAAAGCCCGCTCGTCGGTCAAGTCATCTCCCAGGTAGGCGACGGGAACCTCCGGACCGATTTCGCGCAGAATGGTGCGGACTGCATCCCCTTTATCACGGCCCGGCATACGAATTTCAATACCGCCATCGAACTCCAGCAGTTCCATGGGCGGCCTTTTTGCGATGGGGAGCCAGCCCAGCAAAACCCGGCCGCGGATTTCCGCCGCCGTCGCTTCGTCCAGCCCGCGCCAATGGATGGCGACTGCGCCGGTCTTGAACTCAGCTCGGTTGTGCAGCCCTTGATCCGTTAACCAACGATCTGCCTCGGCCAGCGCGCGCAGCACAGGCTCTTCCACGCGGGGCGTCTCGCGGGTTCCATCCGGCCGCAACCGCTCCAACCCATGGCATCCCCAGATTTCGACACTGGGGTGAATCGCAAGTAGCGGGATGACTTCCTGGGCGTTGCGGCCGGTGACCATGACCACACGGGTGCGGCCACAGGCGACAATCTCCTCGAGGAGCGCGGTCATTCCTGGATAGGGGAAAGCCTGCTGGCGATTGAGGCAGAAGGGCGCGAGAGTACCGTCATAGTCGAGCAGAAGCGCGGAAACCGGTGACCGTGCCACTGCGTTCATGAACTGCTCGACTTCAATCGGATCGACGGTGTGGGACAACCCATGCTCCTCATCCCCAGGCGGCAGTGCTCGCCCCGGGCTTCTCCTTGTTTTCGTCCGACGCGTCCAGGCGCAACTCACAGAGTGCCGCGATGAGGCTTCCTGCCCAGCGGTAAATGTTGTGTTCCCTGACCGTCTTCCGCATGCGTTGCATACGCAATTCCTTTTCCTCCGGCTCCATTTCGAGAGCGATGCGAATCGCCTCTGCCGTCTGGTCGATATCGTAGGGGTTTATCTGCAAGGCATCGCGCAACTCGTGCGCGGCGCCGGTGAAACAACTCAGGATTAACACACCTCTCTCGTCGTTTCGGGCAGCCACGAATTCTTTCGCCACCAGATTCATGCCATCGTGCAACGACGTAACCAGGCATAAGTCCGCGGCGCGATAGTAGCTTTGAATCTCCTGGTGGTTATGCTGCCGGTTCAGAAAGACGATGGGCTTCCACCTGTCGGTCTGGAACCGCCGGTTGATACGGCCGGCTTCCGCTTCCACCTCCGTCATCAGATCGTGATAGCGCTTGAGGTGGCTGCGACTAGGAGCGCCAATCTGCACGAATGTGAACTTGCCCTGATAGGAAGTATATTTCTCCAGAAAACGCTCAATGGCCAGAAAGCGCTCCAGAATGCCCTTGGTGTAGTCGACCCGGTCCACGCCCAGACCCATGAAGGTGGCCTCAACCCCCAAGGCCTTGAGCAGAGCGGAGCGTTCGACGTAGGAACTCGGCGTCGACTCCGGCTGTTGCACATCGGCAAGGTCCACACTGATGGGAAAGGGTCGCACGAGGGTGAGTCGATCCAGGCGTCTAACTGAAAAGTGTTCCCAGTCGACGCGTGATTCCACTACCCGGTCCACGGTATGCAGGAAGTTATTGCAGTGCGACTGGATGTGAAACCCGATCAGATCGGCGCCGAGCAGGCCATCCACCAGTTCGCGCCGCCACGGAGAGATGTCAAATGCCTCCGGGTTAGGCCACGGGATGTGCCAGAAGATTGCCACCCTGGCCGCGGGTCTTTTCTCCTTAATCAGCCGGGGCAGCAGCGCGAAGTGGTAATCCTGCACCAGCACGATGGGCTTTTCCACGTCCCGCATCTCTTCGAGCAGCGCTTCGGCGAACTTCAGGTTTACGGCCTGATAGTATTTCCAGTCTTCCGCGCGAAAGATCGGGCGAGTGTGCGCGATATGACATAGAGGCCAGATTCCCTCGTTGGCAAATCCGTAGTAGTAGCCTTCCTCTTCCGCCTCGTTCAGCCAGACCCGGCGCAGGCTGTAGTGAGGATCGTCCGGAGGCACGCGCAGCCGGCCGTGCGCATCAACCGTCTCGCGATCGGCATCGCCATTGCCATGGGCAATCCAGGTTCCGTCACAGGCGCGCAGTATGGGTTCGATCGCCGTGACCACCCCGCTGGGAGGCACCATCACTTCCACGGACTTGCCGCGCCGTATGTGCACGTAGGGCTCGCGATTCGACACCACAAAAAGACGCCCGTCATCCAGGCGTTTGCGCACATGCACGGCCAGGCGGTCGGCCGTCCACAGAGATTCACCGCTCTCCCGCAAGCGGGCCTCTGTCTCGGCCGCCGACCGCGCCTGGGTAAGGCTTTCGGCGAAGGCGGCGACCTCCCGTACCAGGGGACGAAAAAGATCCAGATCGGCGGCGTGCTGTTGTGACGATACTTGCCCCGTCCGCAACGCGCGCATCCACTGCGCCGTGCGTGCGATGGGTCCGGCAATGCTCCAGCGGACAATCAACAACGTGATCAGCACGATGAGAAAGACATGGGCCAGCACGCGCAGGAATGTTTCGCGCCAAATGTGAAGGCTCTCCGCCCGAATATAGCCGGCATCGTGAACAATCGCGAGGCCACCGATGACTTCGTCGCGCTGGTGAAGAGGCAGAGCGTAGATGTGCAACGAGGCACCGCTCAGTCGTTGAAACGCGCCGGCTCCATGGTTCTCGCGCAAGGCTTGAGAGATTACGGAGGGAACGGTCGCCAGCGTGGATGCCAGCTGCGGTGTAACTGCCAGCAAATTGCCTTGCGGGCCGTAGATCGCCAGTCCGGAGAGATGCTCGCGGTTCCCGAAGTGCTGCACGATGTTCTGCAAATCCTGCGGCGAATTCTTCTCCAGTCCGGTTTCGACATTGCCCGCGAGGCTTTCGCCCAATACCTCGGCGCGCCGCTCCAAGTCCCGGCTTAGGGCACGTTTCTCACCCAGCGCCTCATAATACGAGGACGAGAGCGAGACCAGCGTGATGCCCACGATGAGGGAAACAATGAGCCGGATGCTGAGTAGTCGCATGGCGCTAGCCCCAAATAGAGCAAGAAGGAGATTTCATCCTATCGCAGCCGAAGGTTAGATGGCATTTTCTGCCCTAGAGTGGTGACAGTTCGTCTTCGTTCTCCTCATTTTTCCCGCGAACAAACTTCCTCTCCAGAAAACGCTTGGCCAAGTCTCTGCCCCCCATGCCGAATGCGATGGCCAAGCCGAGCATCAGGGCTCCGAAGGCAATTCCAAAGGCAACCAGCATCGTCTGTTCTGCCAGACCCAGTTCTTCAAAGACGATCGACAATACAAAAACAATGATGATGCTGCGGAGAGCGAGGCTCAAAACCCGGGGTGAAGGCACATTCGCATTGACCGCAGCCAATAAAGCGGCGCGAGAAAAGAAGCTGGCTGCCAGCAGTCCGAAAAACAGGATGAAGATCGCGACGAACAAGCGCGGCAGGAAAAGAAAGAATCTCGCGACTTGCTCCTGCAGTCCCAGGATACCGAGCGCGCGCACACCCAGCAGAATGAAGCCCAGCCAGGTCACCCAGAAGACGAAACGGCTCAACATCTCCGTCGCCGAAGGCAAAGCGGCCTTGGCGAGCAGTTGAGAAGCGCCCGCGTTTTCTGAAAGCTTGTCGAACTTAATCAGCCTCAGAATGCTGCGCAGAACCGCTTTTACCACGTATGCGATCGCCCAGCCCGCAAGCGCCAGGATCAGCATCACGATGAGACGAGGAAGGAAGTGGGCGAAATCTCTGGCGATCTCGTGCAGCGCCTGACTCAATTCGCTGATAATCATTTCCCGCATAGTTGCCTCACTCTCTTGGTTTCCACAGCTGCAGCAGATACGGTTTCAATCGCTCGAACTCAAGGCACAAAGCTTCGACATTGTTCTCGACCTCGTCGGCGGAAGCGTTGCGATTCTCCATCAGGAACGTGAATGCTCTACCGCGGAAGAGTGGCGCCAAGGCCTGGACGATATGATCCCGGCTGATCACGGATTTTTGATACGAGGCGGCGAACTCGTAAACCGTCCTGACCCACAATTCCGCCGGATAATGAAACTCGTCGTCTCCGAGGGGAGCGATGCGCTGGAGTTCTGCCAGCGTGGAGGGCGAAAGAATGGACTGAAAGACCGACTGCAATTCAGCGACTCCTGTCGAGAACATCTCTCGCAGTCGTTTCCGATTTATGCGCAGTGGTTCGAGAAGCATTTCATGATCGGCCCCGGTGGTAGGCGGCGACTGGGAACCGGCGACGTCACTCCAGACGGGGAAGTCCGCTTCCAATGCGGAGAACAGGGTGCCGACAGTTTGTCGCAGCGCCGGCACCAGGTCAGCGGCGCTGCGCTCGGCGTGATCCTTTTCTCCCAGGAAGGACTGGCAGATGAGGTATCGTCCGGCGATCGCCGCCAGGGTGAAGCGGAGTTCGACGCCGGCCCCGTCCGTTCCATCATTCCAGACATGTTGTCCCAAGAACTGACTTCCGAAACGGCCGGAGAATCCGAACTCCGGCGAATATGCCTCGCGGATCCTTAACCCGTAAAGTGCGCGGGTCATCGGGTACAGCAAATTCGTTATGAGCAGCCCTTCGAACCTATGTCTGCGATAGGTGGGCGTCACCAGATCGAAGCCGTCGTCATAAATGGGGCGCAGAAGCTTTGACAGCCATTCGGGTTCGATGCTCACGGACTCGGGCGACAATACGACACAGGCCTTGGCGCGGAGCAGTTCGGCGGCAGCCAGAATGGTTCGCAACGCAACTCCGCTCGCCGGGCTGTTCGCGTACTTCGTGCTGATGGAGTGCAACGTGCGGAGCGTTTGCAGATTGGAGACGGGCCGCAGGTCGTCGATAGAGCAGCCCGTGACCAGTTCGGGAGTGCCATCGCGCGATCCCCCATCGACATTGACGATCACGGCTCGCTCCCGTGGAAATCCGCGCAGGATGCCGCTTTGAATGGCGTGGACGATCGGCCCGATGGTTTTGGCGTTATTGTGCGTGGGCAAGCCCACGAGGATGTCCACTTCGCCGACGTTGATCAGCTGGCGAAGAAAATCATCCGTAAGAAAGCTCTCTTCTGCCAATTTCATCTCCGTTCGAAGTACCGGCGCGTGCCCTTTTGTGGACGCGCGTGACAGCGTTTTCACTATCTACATTCGTTCAGATTCGTCGCAGCCGAAACCAGTAAAACTGGTAGGGTCCCAGGGTTAGCAGATAGGGCAGATCGCCCACCCGCGGAAACATGTTCCCGCCAAACATCTCGATCGGAATATTTCCCTTGTAACGCCGCAGATCCAGTTCGACAGCTTGCGCGCTGCTCGAAAGATTGTTGACCACCAGGACCGTCTCGTTTCCCAGCCGCCGCACATAGGCCAGTATTCTGTGATTGGCGGGATAGAGAAACTCAATCGACCCCCTGCCGAACGCCCCGGTCGATCTGCGGACCGTTATGATGCTGCGCATCCAATTGAGGAACGAATGTTCGCTCGCTTCTTGCCGCAACACGTTCACCGCTGGATAACCGTATACCGGATCCTGGATGAGAGGGGCATACAGATGTTCCGGGGCCGCGGCAGAAAAACCGCCGTTCGTTCCTCCATTCCACTGCATCGGAGTCCTTACTCCGTTACGGTCGCCCAGGTTGATGTTATCGCCCATTCCGATTTCATCGCCGTAATAAATGATAGGAGTGCCCGGCAACGACATCAGCATTCCGTTCATTAACTCTATGCGCCTGCGGTCGTTGTCCAACAAAGGAGAGAGCCGCCTCCGAATTCCCAGATTCAACCGCATCGTCTTGCTTTCGGCGTAGCTGTCGTACATGTAGTCGCGTTCCATGTCGGTGACCATTTCCAGGGTCAGCTCGTCATGGTTGCGCAGAAACAGCGACCACTGGCATGAGGGCGGGATTTCCGGCGTCTGCTGCAGGATTTCAGTGATGGGCTTGCGGTCTTCCAAC
>Ga0181505_10068593_pt1 | contig 32539 bp, 21 predicted proteins | sample PEATcosm2014_Bin_5_FD_127743 | JGI IMG/M metagenome (GOLD analysis project Ga0181505, IMG submission 127743) | Metatranscriptome of peatland microbial communities from MTU Mesocosm Facility, Houghton, MI, USA - PEATcosm2014_Bin05_30_metaT... | ecosystem: Environmental > Terrestrial > Soil >...
AGTGCCAGACGTCTTTTCCCAGGCTTTCGTGATGGAAAAGGACAGCAAGAGATTTTCGAAAAGCGGCGGATGGGGATACGCGGTGTTCAACTACGACCCCGCATCCGATAAGTTCACGGCCGACGCCAAAAGCCCTTCAGACTGCGGATACGCGTGCCACACGCCAGTGAAGGCGAAGGACTACATCTTCCACCCGTACCAGAAGCGTTGAACCGCTGCGTCCCCGCGTGCGATAGCCCCGTGGGGTCCCGCTGGCGAACAAGCCAGAAGGGAGATTAATTATGAAGCAACTAGAATCAACTGTAATATCGCGTCTTCGTCTCTTGGCAATGGCCAGCGCTTCGGCAGGAGCGGCACTACTTGCGCAACGCCCACTCTTCGCAGACCCAGTTGGGGATGCACCAGCCGCCGCCAATGCGACGGCCAACCCTAAGAACACATCGTTCGGCCCACTGAAACAGATCGATGCCGGCCTCCTGAATGTTGGTTACGCTGAGGCTGGCCCTGCCAGTGGCCCTGCAGTCATTCTTTTGCAAGGCTGGCCCTACGACATCTACAGCTATGTCGACGTTGCTCCGTTGTTGGCATCGGCGGGCTATAGGGTAATCGTCCCCTATCTGCGGGGGTTCGGCACGACGCGCTTTCTTTCCAGCGAGACCTTTCGGAATGGTCAACAGTCGGTGGTTGCTATCGACATCATCGCGCTGATGGATGCGCTCAAGATCGACAAGGCAATCCTGGCTGGCTTCGATTGGGGAGGGCGGACGGCTGACATCATGGCGGTGCTCTGGCCGGAGCGCTGCAAAGCGCTCGTCTCGGTGAGCGGTTATCTAATCCCGAGCCCGGCAGCGAATCGGGCGCCGCTGCCGCCGAAGGCTGAGCTGCAATGGTGGTACCAGTTTTATTTCGCCACAGAACGCGGTCGGGACGGCTACGACAAATACCGGCACGATTTTGCCAAGCTAATCTGGCAGATTGCTTCGCCGAAGTGGAACTTCGATGATGCCACGTTTGATCGCAGTGCAGCATCGTTCGACAATCCGGATCATGTTGCGATCGTGATCCACAGTTACCGCTGGCGGCTCGGCTTGGTCGAAGGGGAGCCGAAATATGACGATCTGGAAAAGCGCCTTGCCGTAGGTCCGGTCATCACCGTGCCGACCATCACTCTTGAAGGCGATGCCAATGGGGCACCACATTATCCGGACCCCAGCGCGTTTGCCAAGAAATTCTCTGGCAAGTTTGAGTACCGGACCATTACCGGAGGCATCGGGCATAATCTGCCGCAAGAAGCTCCGGAGGATTTTGCGAAGGCAGTCATCGACGTCGACGGCTTTTAATATTCGAATGGCATTGGACTGTTAGGCGTGTTGAGACGTAACGCGGAGACGCGCATCCAACTCCTGAGGATTTCCCATGCGAGCTGACATTATCCCCGGAGCTATCTTTCCCGACTACGAACTTTCCGACCACGCCGCGAAACGCCGGAAGCTCTCTGAACTGCAAGGACAGGATCCCTTGGTTCTCGTCCTCAGCCGCGGCGGTTTCTGCCCTAAAGATCGCCGGCAGGCGGAATTGTTGGTCCAGCTTGATCGTGAACTCGAGGTTGCCTATTGCCGGCTGGTCACGATCAGCACCGACAATATTACCGAGACCAACGAATATCGCAGCGGAGTTGGCGCGCACTGGACTTTCCTCTCCGACGCGGGACGCATGGTACAAAAAGATCTCGACATTGCCGAATACACCGACCCTCTGCACAATCCCATGATCCCGCACGTGATTGTGATTGAGCCCGGCCTTGTCATTTATAAGATCTACAACGGCTACTGGTTCTTCGGCAGACCGACTTTGGAAGATCTCCGTCAGGACTTGCGCGCGGTGCTTAAGAAATGCCGGCCAGACTGGGACATCACGGCGCCGGAACTCAAAGCGGCGTGGCAACAAGGCCGCAAGGATCTCTTTTATCCGTACGGAAAAACGTTCGTGCAAACCCTCGGCGAACAGGATTAGGCGCGGAGGCAGGCCTCGTCCCGGTTGATGCGATGGTATTGATCGATACGTTCGTCCAATTGTTTCGCCTGCAAACTTTCTGTCTAATCGGAAATGTACATCATGCCTGAACGAGAAGGAGCGGTTCATATGTCAAACGAGAGAACAGCCGTCATGACGAGGCCACAACAACGTACGGTTGCAGCGCATCAGCCAGGCCAAGAGGTTTTCAAATCGGTCCTGTCCGAAGACATCAACTGGAAACCCTTCGCGGCGTTCCCGCCTTCGGTGCGCCTGGCAGTCATCGTCGGTCAGCCCTCGGAAGCTGGCCCCTACACGATCAGGGTCCGAGTACCCCAAGGCGTTAAGCTGATGCCTCACCGGCACCCGGAGGACCGAGTCTATACAGTAATCTCAGGTGTTTTCTACATCGGCCTGGGCGAGCAGTTCAATCCGGAAAAGCTGGAGGCATATCCGCCCGGCAGCGTCATCGTTCTGCCGGCCAATACGTCCCATTTCCACTGGGCGAAATCCAGTGAGTACATAACGCAGGTGACCGCGATTGGGCCGCTTGGGCTTGAATACATCAGTGCGAACGACGATCCAAGAAGCCACAACTCTTAGGAGGCATTTGCGTGCTTCCCGCGACGGAGGATAGGTAGAGGCCCGACTATATTAAATACAGTGCTACTAGCCTTCGAGTTGCTGTTTGGCTGCTGGCACCGCAATCTCAGCCGGCCGTTTACGCTATCAGGATGGACGCATGAGGTGTGTCGTAACTGCGGAAAGAAGCTCGCTTACGATCGCGCTGACATTGGGTGCGTCGTCGCACGACGGAAAAGTCGTGGTCGCAGCGAGGTCGACTTCGCTGATAAACTCTTGTCCGCGACGCGCTATCAGTTTGGCGGGCACTTGGAGAAATCCGACGGCAATTCCGAGGCAGCCTGACCGACGCAGAGTCGACTCCCGATGAAGCCCGATCCGACGAACACCCCCGAAGTAGCAGGCAGATCGCCTGCCCTCGCACAGGCAGTAGCCGCGCCGCTCACTCGCGCCGCGATCTTCCTGGTCGCAACGCTCAATCCGGGCTCTGAGAATCGCGCCACCCTGCGCTCGCTCTGCGGAGATCTCGCCGCGCTGGTGCGCGCCGTGGAATTTCGTGACCTGGAGGGAGGGCTTTCCTGCGTCATCGGGTTTGGGTCCGGCGCGTGGGACCGCCTCTTCGGGAAGCCCCGGCCGGCAGAACTACATCTCTTCCGGGAGATTCGCGCCGGAGCGCGCCATGCGGTCTCCACCCCAGGCGACCTGCTGTTCCACATCCGCGCCCAGCGCATGGATTTGTGCTTCGAGCTGGCTACTCAGTTTATGGCGCGTCTGGGAAACGTTCGAACTGCTGGGGCGCCCGTTTCTCGTGCGTTTCTTGCACGTGCCAGTGCCCGCTCGGCGATACGAGTGACTGTCGTGCAAGTTCTGAGCACAAAGATCATGCAGGGATCGACCCGCGACTTGGCTAAACTTTCCTGAGTGATCGTTGGTGGACCTGTGGAATCTAGACGTCTATCTAAGTATCGGCAGCGTCGAGGCGACGCCACAGGTTCCCAAATTGTGTGACAGCCAGCCCAACCGTAATCACGAAATGCCAAGACGAGCGAAGACAGGAATCTTCACTCCGTCCAAGATCAACCAGAAACCGATTGCTGCTGCAAATTCAATGGCCAAGACTGAGACGGGCAGTGGCGCCATCGCAATTCCGCGAACAGCCAAGATCGAGATAATAAGAATGTCTGCAACGGAGGACGCAACGAGCCATACCGTCGGGCGCAGTCCCCAAAGATGGCGTCGCGCCCGCAGGGCGTAGATTGTGGCTTGGCTGCCATATACGATGGCGACGACGGAAAGCGTTCTCAGTGCTTCGATTCCGAATCGCATTTCGAACTTGCCGACCGCTAGGACCGCTATACAAAACGCCAAAAAACAGCCTCCCAGAATGGTACCTGCCATCGTAATCCTGCCGACTTGCCAGGAATTTGGCATGGATGATGGCCGCACTCTGTCCGTAGTCAACGACATGGCAAGAAAGTCGCCTGTGATCATCACAATGACCATCAGCATAGGCGTCAAAACCGCGTGTCCGGTTATGACCAGGCCAACTGCCAGCAAGAGCACTTGCACGATCTTCTTGAGGACGGAGTTCAGCGTGTAGGTAAGAATGCGCTGAAACGTAGTCCTGCCCTCTTTGACTGCGGCGACGATGCCGCCAAGCCCAGCCTCCGTCAGCACAATGCCGGCCGCCGACTTGGCGACATCGGTTGCGGTCGATACCGCAATGCCCATCTGTGCCTGACGGAGCGCCGGTGCATCATTGGCGCCATCGCCGCACATTCCGACCGTATGCCCGTTCTTCTGGAAGGCCTTGACCAGGTTAAATTTTCCTTCGGGAAGAATGCTTGCGAATACCGCGAAATCCTTCGGCTTTACGCCATCCGGAATCGCTCCGGGTGGACAAACAGCCCCGTCTAATCCCACGGCGCGGGCTACGATTGCCGCCGTAGCCGGAGCGTCACCCGTCACCATTACTGTGCGCACGCCCAGGCTCTTAAGTTCCGAGATGAGAGAGATCGAGTCCTCACGGGGCGGGTCGCTGAGGGCAATAAGGCCCATAAGCTTCAGAGATGCTGCGGGGCCGGCAGCTACTGCCAAAACCCTGAAGCCTTGCTTTTCAAGTTCGTCGGCTAAACCGCCCGCGGCGGGCGATGGGGCGGTGAGGCTGGCGACTACCGTGAAGGCTCCCTTAACGATGCGCACTACGCCACCCTTGGCATCGGTTGCGGTTGCTTCTGACGTTTTCTTGGCAGGGTCGAAGGGCACAAACGTGATTAGCTTTGGCAGGTCCGATGCCAGCTTGTGAGTAGAGGCCGAGCGAATCGCTGCATCCACAGAGTCGTCGCCGCCGTCAGAACTGGCGAGAGCTGCCATGCCGAGAATGTGGGCTTCGTCAAACCCGGGCATCGGTTTAACGCTGGTGACTGAAAGCTCATTGCGCGTCAATGTTCCGGTTTTGTCCGAGCACAAGACATCGATCGTCGCAGCTTCGTCTACAGCCGAGAGCCGCGTGGGCAGGACGCCCAGCTTCGCCAGAGATCGCGCTCCAAGCGCTGCCGCAAGGGTGAACGTTGCGGGCAAGGCTACCGGTATTGCCGCGAGAACCGATGTGAGCAACAGCGGGATAATCTCACTCCACGGCATCGCATGAAAATAGGCATACGCTCCTATCAGAAGGATCACGACGCCGTTGAAAATAGCCAGATTACGCACGATGCGCAGCACAGCGTTCTGCTGCGAACTGGCAGCGTGCGCGGTGCGAACGAGCTCTGCCGTACGGCCAAATTTGGTATGAACGCCGGTGGCTGTTACTTCTGCGGTTGCTTCACCACGCCGCACCAATGCTCCCGCATAAGTATCGGCTCCTGCAGCAGCCTCAATGGGCAGAGATTCGCCGGTGAGCATGGATTGATCGAGCAGGACCGATCCCCCGATCAAATGGACATCCGCCGCAACCACGCCGCCGAGCGATAACTTCACCAGATCGCCACGCACCAATTCCGCGGCCGGTAGCGTTTTCCACACCCCATCGCGCTCAACCGAGGCATTCAAGGCAAGACGCGAGTTCAAGGCCTTTAGGGTGGCTTGGGCGCGACCCTCCTGGAAATAGGCTAAGGCGGCGTTGAAGATCAGCAGCCCCGCGATGACCGCAGCCTCGGCATATTTATGCAGCACGACCTGAAGCACAATCGCGGCTTCGAGCAGCCATGGGACGGGCGCCCAGAACTTGGCCAATGCGTTTCGAAGGGGATGAGCGGACACGTCGGGCATTGCGTTGGGCCCGTCTTTTTGAAGACGACTATGTGCTTCAGCGCTCGTGAGCCCGTTCGAGGCGATGTTCTGAACCGGCTTTGCGGGTGGGTTCGACGGTGCGACTTCGATATGTGGAGCCATAATTCGCTATGTGGAACTATCTGTTACCACGATTCTTCAAGATTGCGGAGCAGAGGCTGCGCAATTCGGAGCCAGATCGACGGACCGAAGTAGCAACAACGGGCATTGCACAACGACCTTCTCCGCGATTGAGCCGAAGACCAGCGGACGCCAGCCAGAAATACCATGCGTCGAAATCACTCATGTCGACATGCTCACGTTCGATCACCAGCATGATGTTTCCAACCACGTCATTGCCGATTTCGCTTGTGCCATGATGTTCTCCTCGCCGAACCCCGGAGTGGCTGGACTCTAGCTTCGTGGGCCATCGGAGTTCTGGGCGAGCTGGAAGAATCCGGCTCTGCTTTGTCTGACGCCGCCGTTTCAAAAGTGATAATTGGTCTCCAGGAAGATGAGCTGCCCGTTCGCATCTTTCGGATAGACCGCTGCAATTACACTCTTGCCCCAGGCATGGCCGTAATAAAGAGTCGTGCTGAAGGATTTTGTAAATTGGTAGTCGGCGCTGACGTCCCAGACGTTTCCCAGACCCCGGAAGTTGTTGCTAGGGCGACCCGTATAGCCGAACGTCCTCGGTTGAAATGCACCTCCGCCTGTGTACCACAGATCGGAAGCGCTTGCCAACCGTAGCGCGTGCACTTCCGTCCGAAGTGTAAGCTTCGAGGCTGGCCGCAAGTTAAGCGTGCCATACCAATCCTCGTTATTCATCATGTTGTAGAAGGGGAAGCGCGCATACTGGCGCGGAGTGGTAAGGACTTGAAAGAAAGTGCCATGATGCGAATCGTTAGGATTACCATCGCCGCTTCCGTAGGAGTATCCCGCGCTCAGCCATGGCTTCATTACTTTGACGGGCGGTTGCCATCCGGCTTCGCCGACGAAGGCACCGGCATGCTGCGAGAGATTGCCCCAGGAACCGGTTTGCAGAACTCCCCAAAGCAAGAAATCGAAGCTGCCGGCATTGGTCGTGTGGAAGACATGAACATAATCCGCGCCCCAAGTCGCAATCTGAATCTTGTCCACATCGGCCGCGCGAAGCGCCGCAGATCGGTTGTCGGTCTTCAGGACCGTCGTGCGGTGATCGATGTAGCCCAAAGCGAATACACGCAATTCTCCCGCGCTCTGCTGGGTCGCAACCGACCGAGTGTAGGCGCCGTAGTAGGTGTCCACATCCAGTTCGTCCATCCCCTTCACTTGAAAAACTCCTTGTGTCGGCCGCGCGCCGAAGAAGGTAAGGTTGTTCTGCCCAGAATTCAAAGAGACTTGGACGCCATCGTATGTACGCTGAACGGCGGCGAAGGCGAAATTCGAAATTAGGCGGCTTGAAATGCGCGTCTGAATCACTGTCGCCAGCATAGGATCTTTGGGCTTGACCTCGAGACCGTCAAAATACTCAAAGCGTCCCACCTTCAATCCGAGGGGGCCGAGGTGTTTGAAGTTCACAAATGCTTGCTTCACGAATCCGTTGGCAACGTTGGTGTGATTGTTGTTCGCAGCGTAGTAATTCCCACCCAAGCCGAGTTGACCTTGGGGAGCCGCCACGACGGCGTCGTTGGGCAAGCCGAGAATGGATGGCTGCTCTCCTTCGATGAACCAGTCAAAGTGTTCCCCGGTTTGCCCAAAGCCAACCCGAAGCAACGAATCCCATAGGCCATAGTCACTGTTTCCGGTCTGACCCTCGAACCAGTTCCAGCCTTCCGCGCGAGTGCGCCAGTTGACCGAAATCTCGATCGGACCAAAGGTGTGCTTGGGCGGAAGCACGGGTTCTTTCTCCTCGGTCAACTGCTCCGATGGCGCTGCCGGGACAGGTATTGACTGCTGCGCGAGGACCGATCCTCCAGAGAGGACGCCCGCTAAACACACCCACGTCGCCACGTACAACTTCATCCTGGTTCTCCTTGGTTGTTGTGGTGGATCCCACCCCTGACAGGCACACCGAGGCAGCCTGCCCCTGAAGAGCATGCGTGCTATTCCGGCGGCTACAGTCCACAGCTTTCTGTGATTGAAGGCCTCACAGGCGTGGCACAATCAAAATTGGGAACCCCACTTGCTTGGTTGCGGATTCTCGTCGAACCTCGCTCTCGGATCAATAGTAGGTTCGGATTAGTTGGCGAGAACCGACTCAAACGGAAGGCAATATGGCCGAGCATGGTACTGGCCGTACCCGGTTCGATGCAGGGCGCGGACGGACGGCACGACAAAACTCGGCCGCGGGGCAATACGGAAAGGCTGACGCAGTGTCAAATCGGCAAGCTTGTTGGCAGAGATCTCAAACGGCCAATCATCGGACTTGTGCTCACGGCGCGAATGCACTTACGAGCTGCGGCACCTAACGCGCCGTGCATTCCTTCCCGATCGTTTTGATCGAGGTGATGGTTAACGTAACCGAGGCCGGAGCACCCATTCGCGCAAAAGCATCGGAGCTCGTGCTCATCGAAGGCGACTCCTTCCCGGTTACTTCCACTTGCTGTCCCAAGTAATGGCGGAGCTTTATTTTCCTCGTAGCCTGAAGTTCATAAGTCATGCCTGGATCGACCTTTATTAGTATGTAATCGCCAGTAGACTTAGCAACACAGCCCTGTACGGTGATCTGCCCTTTGGAATCGTTTGACTTGCCCTGGCTCGGCGCGCCGGGATTACTGCCTTGCGCCAGCAGAAAGCTGCTCGAAAGCAGCACAGTGAACCATACTTTCTTCATAGCGATTTGTCCTCTCTGAAATTTCTGAGTGCCCCTGACCCACTGCCTCAGCCTAAATGGCAGAAGCATCTTGTCAACCTCTCCGAGCCAGCTTTCTAGAAGCCGATAGTTTGATACCGCAGGACCGCCAAAGCGAGGCGGTAATCGTAGGCCGCCTGAGCGTTGCCGATCTGGGCCTGCGTCTGCTGGAGCTGCGCTTGACTCAACTCAACGATAGAACTTAGCCCTAAGCGATAACGCGTTGTAGCAAGATCAAGCGCCAGGTTCGACTGATCCAACAATTGCCGAGTGACACTGAGTCGCGCGTAAGCTGTATTCGCATTGAGCCATGCGGTGCGGACATCGCGTGCGATCCTATTGCGAAAATCCAGCAACCGGTCATGGGCCGCTTGCGCTCTCAGACTCGCCTCCCGTGACCTCGCCGTATAGAGAAAACCGTTGAACAGAGGAATTTCAACATTCACACCTACCGCACCATACCAATTGGAAAGAACAGGGTTTCGCACGGGTGTGTCCCCCACGGCGCCCACCGCGCGTACATTGGGGAGAAATAAATCACGTTCGGCGGTGTGGAACTTCTGCGCCGATTGCTCCTGAAATTCCAGCGATAAGATTTCCGGCCGCGCCGCTAGCGCCTGGGAAATAAGATTGTCCACATTGCTGGAAGGTGCAGTAATAGCCGTTGCGTCCTCGACTAACTGAAATATCTGTGTCCTTGAATAGCCCAGTACCATGGACAGCGTTGCAAGCGCTCCGTTCTCGTTATTCTCCGCGTCCAGGACAAGCAGCTTGGCTTGAGCGAGGTTGACGTTAGCAAAACTGAAATCAAGTTCAGACCTCAGCTTGCTTTTGAACAGTGCTTCTACCTGATCAGTAACCGTCTGCCGTGCACTCACGGTTTGCTGAGCTACGGTCAGCACCGCTTGAGCTTGCAATGCGCCGTAAAACGCTTGATCCACAGCCAGAAGAATCTGCTCTTTCGTAGCTGCGGCGTTTTGATCCTCAGCTTTGGCCGCGAGGTTGGCGCTTGAGACCAAATTCGTGGTGCGTCCGAAGTCCGTGATCAACTGACTTACCCAGACGCCTGCGGCGGCGCGCTCATAGATGATGGGGTTATTGAGTCCACCAGCAGTAATGCGACTGTTAGCGTGGGAATCTACGCCCGTCAGGTCACCGGTTGCGGCTGGCCACAAGCTTGACCGCACTTCCCGCGTGACTTGCCGGGATGCCAGAGCCGTCAGCCGAGCCACCGAGATTTGGGGGTTGTTCTGCAACGCCAGCGCCTCCGCTTGCTTTAATGACAGAGATACTTGCGTCCCCGGAGTGGCCTGAGAATTGGTGGATCGATCGCCATTCGGAGCCATAGTCGGTGCCGTTTGATCGGGAACAGGTTGCGGCACGGGGGCCGAAGGCAAACTCTGTACGGTTTGCGGTTGATCGACTTGCAAGTTTTGCGGATACCCCAGACACGGTACAAGCGCAATGTACAGAACGAAAAGCGATTTCATCTTCATGGTATTACTTATGACCTCAGAGTTGCGCGGCTGGCGCCGGCTCTTCTTCTCGCCGATGGATCAATAGATATGCTGCGGGGACGATGAAGACGGTCACAATGACCGACATCGTGAGCCCCCCGATAATGGAGCGTGCCAGTGGAGCATACTGTTCGCTGCCCGCTTCCAGCGCAAGGGCCATCGGAATCATGCCGAGAATAGTCGCCAAAGAAGTCATTAAGACTGGTCGCAAGCGCACACGGCAGGCAGTTGCTACCGCTTCCTCGATGGGCATGCCTTCTCTTCTCAGAGACCGCGTGAACTCGACGATGAGGATGCTGTTCGAGACCACGATCCCTGTCATCATGATGACTCCCATCAACGACATCACATTGACGGTCGTATGCGTTACCAGCAAAAATAGAATGACGCCCGTGATGCCCGGCGGAATCGCCAGCAGGATGATCAGAGGATCAATGAACGAAGAGAACTGCGCCATTAGGATGAGATAAACCAGAATCACCGATAGTATGAGACCAATGCCAAAGCTCTTGAACGACTCCCGCATTCCCTCCACGGAGCCGCGCATGGTGACACGCACGTTCTCGGGCAGCTTGGTGTTGGCGATCACTTTGTCTACTTTGCCGGCCAGCCCTCCGAGATCTTCACCGGCTGGCGCAACATATACATCGATGACACGGCGAATCTGGTAATGGTCCACCTCGGTGGGCGTGTTGATCATTTCCAAGTCTGATACGGCTTCGAGGTCGGTGGAGTTCAAGTTGCCCGCGGCGTGCAGCGGTATCTGCTTGAGGTCGGTAATAGAATGGACCTGCGTTTCCGGATACTGCACCGTGAGCATGTAATTGTTCCCGTTGCTGGGATCAACCCAGTAGCTCGGAGCGATCATGCCGTCGGAAGATAGCGCCGTAATCACATTGTCGATAACTTCTTGAGACGATAACCCAAGGCGCGCCGCCATCTCGCGGTTCACATTGAGCCGGATGCCTGGGTAATCCAAATCCTGCGGAATCAGCACATCGCTGACTCCGTGGATGCTACGAACCTGCCGCGCGATTTCACTCGCCATAGCATACGCCTGCTTCTGGTCGTTACCGCTGACTTGGATATCGATTGGTGCGGGCAAGCCAAGATTGACAACCGAATCCACCAGTCCGCCAGATTGAAAGTAAGTCGAAAGTTCGGGTAGATCATCCGCCAATTTTACGCGCACCCGGCGCATATATTCATAACTGCCAACCGCGTGCCCTTTTTTTAGGCTGACCTGCACGAAGGCCGTATGCTGTCCGGAATTACTGGTATAGATCGCAGAGAAATCTGGCGTGATTCCGATGTTGGAAACAATCATGTCCAGATCCCGCGGCGCGACGACCTGACGAATATCCTCTTCAACGTGCTTAATGTACTGATTGGTCAATTCGAGGCGCGTGCCCGTAGGAGCCTTGACATTGATCACGAACTGGCCGGGGTCGGTCCGCGGGAAGAAGCCCAGGCCGAGCAGCGGATATAACGCGAAACTAAACAGACAAATGCCAAGGATTCCGATGAACGTTGCCAAGGGCCGGAGGAGACTCCGCCTTACGGCGATGTCGTAGTGCATAAGCATGCGGTCGTAGCGGTAATTAAACCACCGGACAAAACGTTCGAACGGGTTGTTCCCGGGATGGTGCGCCGCTTCGCCGTGCGGTGACTTGATAAAGTTAGCGCAAAACAAAGGCACCACCGTCATTGCCACCGCGTAGGATGCAAATAAGGAAAAGACAACCGCAGCGGCAAGAGCGGTGAACAGAAATCTGCTTACCCCATAGAGAAAGACAACCGGGAAAAACACAATCGCCGTAGTGAAGGTGGCAGCAAGCACGGGCATTGCCACTTCGCGCCCGCCCTTTTCGGCGGCGATCTCGGGCGTTTCCCCCTGTTCCAAATGACGGAAAATGTTTTCCAGCACAACCACGGAATTATCGATCAGCCGCGAGAATGCCAGCGCGAGCCCTCCGAGAACCATGGTGTTGATCGATCCGCCGCTAGCGTTAATCGCAAGGAACGCAGCCAGCGCGGATAAAGGAATCGAGAGCATCACCGCTAACGTGGCGCGGACGTTGCCGAGAAAAATCAAAATCATCAGAGCGGTCAGCACCAGACCAATTCCGCCTTCACTGCCCAGGTTCGATATCGCCGTCTTCACGTAGAGTGACTGGTCGAACACGACCTTTGTCGTGAGCGTTGGGGGCACGTCGAGCAAATCGCCCACGGCCTTCTTGATCCCGTTGACGATGGCAATGGTGTTGCTGTCGCCGCCTTGCTTGAGAATTGGGAGATAGACCGATCTTTGCCCATCCACGCGAACGATGTTCGTTTGAATAGCAGCAGCGTCTTCGGCGTAGCCGACGTCGGCGACCATCAATTCCGCGTTGCCTTCCGACTTCAGCGGCAGCCGATTTATTTCTTCCGTAGTCGGAAGCTGACTATTGGTGTAGATGTTGTAATCCTTCGGACCGATCCGCACATCACCGGCCGGCAGGATAGTATTGGCGTCATTCACACTGCGCACAACGTCCATCAAGCTCAACTGGTGCGCCTGCAACTTGACGGGGTCGACATAGACCTGGATCTGCCGGTACTTACCACCGAAGGGTTGCGGTACCGAGGCGCCCGGCACGTTGGCAATCTGGTTGCGAACGTTGAACTGTCCCAGATCGTGCAACGCTGTCTCATTCAGTCCCTGTCCCTTCAATGTGATCAGGCAGACCGGTAAACTGGAGGCGTCGAACTTAAGCACCACCGGCGGCAGGGTGCCTGGGGGCAATCGCCGCAGTTGCGCCATCGCCAAATTGGAAATGCCGCTCACCGCGGCATCGGGATTCGTTCCCGGTTGGAAATAAATCTTGATCAGACTGACCCCGGTCAACGATCGCGACTCGATATGGTCGATACCGCTTCCCAGGGTGAAAAAACGCTCGAACGGGTTCGTGATATTCGCTTCAATCTGCTCCGGAGGCATGCCGGAATAAAACGTTGCCACCACTACGACGGGAATATTGATGTTGGGAAACAGGTCCACTGGCATCCGCGCCACCGTGGTCACACCCACGACTGCGATGATCAAACAGATCGTGATGATGAAGAACGGATACCTGATGGCGAAGTCCGACATCCCTAGTGCGCTCCCATGACGGTGAATTGAATACAATGCACCGGGTTAGCTTTCCTCATACCGCCTTCTCCTTACGGATTGAGTCTTCATTTCGGTGCATGAGCAGGTAGGCCGCCGGAACGAGAAACAGCGTCACCAGAAAAGAGAGGCTCAATCCGCCGATGATGGCACGCGCCAAGGGCGCATATTGCTCGCTACCCGCCTCAAGCGCGAGAGCCAAGGGAATAAGTCCGAGCAGCGTAGCGAAGGTAGTCATCATGATGGGACGAAGACGAACGTGACATGCGTTCTTCAGTGCCTCCAGCAAGGGTTGTCCCTGCCGCCGAAGTTCGCGCGCGAATTCCACGATCAGGATCGAATCCGACACCACAATGCCGACCATCATCATGACGCCCATCAGAGACATCACGTTCACCGTGGTGCGGGTGATCAGCAGGAACAAGATTACCCCGGTGAAGCCGGGAGGGACTGCGAGCAAGATCAGGAACGGATCCTTCACCGAAGCGAACTGCGCCATGAGAATCAAATACACCAGAATGATAGACAGTCCCAGCCCGATGCTGAAGCTTTTGAACGACTGCCGCATGCCCTCTACCGATCCGCGCATAGTTACTCGCACATTGGACGGCAAAGTGGTTGCGTCAATCATGTGCTGCACTTGTTTGGCAAGACCGCCAAGATCGTCACCCGAGGGCGACACGTAGACGTCGAAGACGCGGCGCAGCTGATAGTGATCTACCTCGGTCGGCGTGTTAATCGTTTTCATGTCGGAGACCGCTTCCAGGTCCGTGGCATTCTCGCTGCCCCCGGAACGCAGCGGAATCGATCGCAGGTCCAACATCGATTTAACCTGCGATTCCAGGTACTGAACCGTAAGCATGTAGTTATTGCCGTTGTTGGGATCGACCCAGTAACTGGGAGCGATCATGCCGTTCGAGGACAGCGCCGTAATGACGTTGTCCACGGTTTCCTTCGACGACAGACCCAGGCGCGATGCCATCTCGCGTTGCACATTGAGTTGGATTCCCGGGTAGTCAAGGTCCTGGGGAATGAGCACATCACTCACGGTCTTCAGCTCTTTGATTTTCTTCGCCAGATCCGAAGCAGTTTTCAATGCTTCGCGCATGTTGTTTCCGCTCACTTGAATATCAATGGGCGCGGGCAGGCCGAGATTTACGATCGAATCCACAAGGCCGCCGGTTTGAAAGTAAGTGGAAAGTTCGGGTAAGTCGGCCGACAACTTTGCTCGAACGCGATTCATATATACGAAACTGCTCAGCTTGTGCCCTTCCCTGAGACTGACCTGCACGAAGGCCGTGTGCTGTCCGGAATTGCTGGTATAGATCGCGGAAAAATCGGGCGTGATGCCGATATTGGAAACGATCAGCTCCAAATCGGCGGGCCTAACCACCTGCCGTATGTCTTGCTCGACGCGATGGATGTACTCGTTCGTCAGCTCCAGACGAGTGCCGGTCGGGGCCTTGATGTTGATAACAAATTGTCCCGGGTCGGTGCGGGGGAAAAATGACACTCCCAGCAGAGGTGAAAGTCCCAGGCTCAAACAAAAAGCACCCATAATGATGGCCACAGTGAGCTTGGGCCGCGCCAGGCTCGCCGCCAGCGTACTGTCATACCTCTTTAAGACGGCGTCGTAGGCGCGGTTGAACGGGCGCAGAATCCGGTGCAGAAAACCTTCGCCGCTGCTAGTTTCTCCCCCGATTTCATGGGGGGCGCGGATGAACTGAGCACAAAAAAGCGGGACCACACTCATGGCTACGAAATACGATCCAGCAAGCGAAAGCACCACCCCCAGAGCGAGCGCGGTAAACAGAAAACGGCTGACGCCGTAAAGAAAGACCACCGGGAAAAAGACGATCGCGGTGGTGAGCGTGGCCGCTAGAACGGCCAAGGCAACTTCCCGGCCTCCTTTCTCGGCGGCAAGCACGGGAGATTCCCCCATCTCCAGATGGCGAAAGATATTCTCCAGTACCACCACTGAGTTATCGATGAGCCGGGAAAGCACCAATGCGATGCCGCCCAGCACCATGGTGTTAATGGTGCCGCCGCTGGCATTGAGAGCCAAAAATGCCGCCAGACAAGACAGGGGAATGGAAAGCATGACGGAGAAAGTGCCGCGAATGCTCCCCAGGAAAAAGAGAATCATGACTGCCGTGAGCAACAGACCGATGCCGCCCTCGTGCAAGACGTTCCAGATCGCCGTCTTCACGTAGATGGACTGATCGAACACCACCTCAGTTACCAGCGACTTAGGCACGTCGAGCAGGTCGCCCACGGACTTTTTGATCCCACTAACGATAGCGATGGTGTTACTATTCCCGCCCTGTTTGAGAATTGGGAGATAGACCGATCTTTGCCCGTCCACCCGAACGATGTTAGTCTGGATGGCGGCGCCATCTTCGGCATAACCGACATCCCCGATCATTAACTCAGCGTTGCCTTCGGACTTCAGGGGCAGCCGATCCATTGCCGCGGTGGTGGGCAACTGGCTGTTGGTATAGATGTTGTAATCCTTCGGGCCGATCCGCACATCACCGGCCGGCAAGATGGTGTTGGCGCCATTCACCGTGCGCACCACATCCATCAGGCTCAATTGATGCGCTTGCAACTTTATCGGGTCGACATAGACTTGAATCTGCCGGTACTTGCCGCCGAAGGGCTGAGGCACAGAGGCGCCCGGCACGTTGGCAATCTGGTTGCGAACTGTGAATTGTCCCAGATCATGCAACTCCGTTTCATTCAACCCCTGGCCTTTCAGTGTGATCAAGCAGACGGGCAGACTGGAAGCGTCGAATTTCAGCACTACCGGCGGAAGCGTTCCCGGAGGCAATCGCCGTAATTGCGCCATCGCCAGATTGGAGATGCCACTAACGGCCGCATCCGGGTCGGTCCCCGGTTGGAAGTAGATTTTGATAAGACTGACCCCGGTCAATGATCGCGACTCGATATGGTCGATACCGCTTCCCAGCGTGAAAAAACGCTCGAACGGGTTAGTGATATTCGCTTCAATCTGCTCCGGAGGCATGCCGGAATAAAACGTCGCCACCACAACCACGGGGATGTTGATGTTGGGGAACAGATCCACCGGCATGCGTGCCACGGTCGTTACCCCGACCACGGCAATGATCAGGCACAACATGACGATGAAAAACGGGTATTTGATGGCGAACCCGGGCATGCCTAGTGTGCTCCCTGTTCCGCGGTGTACTTCTCGTCTGCCATGGTGCTCATCTTGGGGTCGACATGCTGTCCGGCACGGAACTCGCCCAGGTTGCCGACAATCACGCGGTCGCCCTCGTTCAATCCGGACAGGATCTGGATTCGATCGGAACCCTCGATTCCCGTATGAATCTCGCGCTCTTCCACATGGTTCTGCGTATTGACCAGAAGCACGGTGGTTTTGCCTTCGCCTCGGTTGATCGCTTGCAGGGGAAGCGTCAGTGCGTTCGGGTCGTTTTGCACCCGCAAGGAAACATCGGCATACATTCCGGGCGTCAGCTTATAGTCGTGATTCGGCACGTCCACTTCGACCTGCATGCTGCGAGTCGAGCGGTCGAGCGAATCGGTCGAGCGGATGACCTTGCCGGAGAAGCGCTCATCCGTGGCCTTCACGCGGATATCGGCAGGCTCACCATCATGCACGCTGGCGGCTAGAGACTCGGGCACAGGAATCCGCAAACGCAATACATTCACCTGCGAAAGTTTTACTACCGGCATCGAACTCGCGTTGGAAGTACCTGCCTGAATCAGCGATCCGGTGTCGGCGTACCGCCAAGTTACGACGCCGTCGAACGGAGCTGTAATCCGCGAATATTCAGAAAGCGCAGCGTAGTGCTGCCGGTCAGCCTGCGAGACCTCCAATTGCTGCCGGGAGGCTGATAACGCCGACTTGGCGGATTCCACCTGCGCCTCCGTGGAACGGTCCTTGGCGGTGGCGTCGTCGAGTTCTTGCTCCGCGATGAGGCCGGGACGGGCTTCCGACGCCTGCCGCAATCGGGTGGCGGCAGCATGCAGCGCTGCGTACTCCGCTTCCGCTCGACTTACCTCGTTCTGAGCGTGAGTGATTTCGTCTTGACTATGCCGCACACCCGCTGAAGCAGCTTCTAATTGCGCGACCAATTCCGGGATTTCAAGAACCGCGAGCACCTGGCCTTTGCGTACGCGGTCGCCAATGTCAACATTGATGTTCCGGATGTATCCCGCGACCTTGGCGTGGAGTTCCACTTCCTGATAAGGAAGAAACTCGCCCGCGATAGAGAGTGTGTTGGAAAGTGGTGCGCGCCGAACTTGTACGACTGCGGCGCGGGGGGGCGCATCGGCGGACACGAATGGAGAGGAGCCTCCGGAATGTCCGCATCCCTCGGCGGCGCCAACACAGACGGCGATTAGAGCAATCGCCGCCGCGATCCCAGCCTGCACCAAAGATGGTTTCTTACGCATGCCTACGGTCACCCATTTCGAACCTCATCGTTAGCCAACTAATGACCCGGGAATTCGATCATAGCCGCGCTGAGCATCGCCATTCAAGCGGAGTTGCCGCGGTCATCTCAACGACCGGGGTTGAGTTCAAGAAGCAGTGATTGGCCGCAAAAAGATTGGCGGCAAAAGGCGAGAAGTCAGCAGCCAGGGGGAGGCCGGTTATAAAGGCAGCTCTCGGAAGTAAGATTGGTATATGGGACGACCACCGAGACGGTAAGAACGGAAGACCGCGGCGGCTGGAAGAGGGTGAAGCTGGCGACTGGAGCCGTCCACTGGATTGCGCTGCCAAGAAGTCGCTGCCGCTGGGAATCGGGAGGCTGCGACTTTGCGGTCGCTGCCTTCTGGACTCCCGTAGCCGGCGTAGTGTAACGAGTCGCAACGCTTGCCGTGAGCGAGCAGATGGCTAGAAGAACGACTGCGATCCGGCAGCGGGACAACAAGCTTACAGGTGCGCGAGAATGTCCTAGTGTCGCCATTTCAAATCGCAGGGTGAATCGAATGCCAATCGATTATACCTGAGCACAACCGGACAGCCAGGGTCACACGTCACCGGTGTCCGTTCACTTTGACGCACCGAAAGCAGTTCGGGTTGCAATCTCTGCATCCGGCGCCAGACCTTCCGCGAAAAAAGCGAATCGCTCCACTGCGGAGAGTTTCCGCACTGGAGCGATAGAGGAGCTTTCCGGTTCAGAAGAAATCCCTCGTCCCCATTGGCCAGCAGGAGAGAATTCTGGGGACGAGGGGCTACGCCCAAGCTACGGCAAGTAGTAGCGAAACGATGTATAGAACATGTTGTCGATTCCGTGCGGCGCAACGAAGGTGGCCGGCGTTGTCCCAGTTGCCGCTACGGACGTTCCCACCCATGCGTCTCGGACTACGTAGGAGTACTGCGGGCCGAACTGAATTCTGCCTTTGGCACCGTTGTACGGTTTGATCCAGATCCCGAATGTGCCCTCGATTACTCTTTGGGTCTGGCCACTGCAGGTAAGCGCTCCGAAAGCGTAACCGCCGCTGCCCGGCACGGTTTCGCTGTAGCAATTCGAGTCGGTATAGGTCGGTGATCCGTACCCGACTACCTTGCCGCTGACGGGATCCGTTGAATAGCGGCGTCCCACATAGTCCTCGCCACCATTGAAGTACACATCAATTTTGGGATAGTGAAATTCAAGCGTGGTCAGACCCTGGTAGGTCCGCAGCGGGGCCAGCGTGCCGTCCGGATTGACCGTGGCGTCCGGCAGTCCTGATGCGGCGTATCGGCCTATACCATTCCCGTAGAGGGCATGGAGACCGAGATCCACGTGCTTGTTGAACATTGAGACACGGCCGTTCGCTCCTACACCACCACCATTCTTCGAAGAGTTATAGGCTCCGGCCGCAGACACTGTGGGAGTAGCGCCGCACCCGGTTGTGGTAGCATCCACTTCTCCGCAGGGATAAACACGGTCGCGGAAGCGGGTCATGATGCCGAAGATTTCATAATGGCCGAAGCCGGGCTCAAAGGCTGCCTTGAGGATGACGTCCGGCATCGCGTTGAAGGAATAGTTGGCGAGCGCTGTGCCGGTAGCGGTGCCGCCGCTGTTATACAGTCCGCCGCCACTTCCAGGGGAGCCTAATGCAAAGTTGGCCGCCGCGTTGGTTACGGTGAAGGTAGTCTGAGGATTCTCCAACGCAGCCGCCAGCCAGACGTGATGGTCAAAGTCCTTGACGACACGGACGCCCCACTGCCGGGCAAAAGTGAAACCGACCGTATAATTCGGGTCGATGGTCATAGGCCTAGCCGTGCTCAGGTTGTCGATTCCCTTCCTGTTCTCTGTCAAGAGGGTCCACATTTGACCGCCGGTGACGGACCAGCCATTGTCAAACGCAGCCTGGCCCCAAGCCTGCCTTTGGCGCAGGGTGTAACTGTTGGTCTGGTTATTGTTTGAAGTGACGCCCGCCGAAAGAAAGTCAGCCTCATAATAACCCGTGAGTTTGACGTCTCTTAATTTGCCATCAGCCCGCATGGTGATTTGCGACTGGCGGCCGGAGCCAAAGAACTCAGAAACATCGTTCGCTCCGCTGCCGGGCATGTTAAGGCTGTTGAAGGGAGTAGCGTCCGCCCCCAGCGCGTGATTGCGATATACGGATTCGCCCGCCAGGAACCCGCCGGGAGTGATGGTGATCCCCTTGTAGCGGATGGCGACCGGGCTCTCGATCGCATCCTTGAAGCTTTTCTGCGTTTCCTGCAGAGTCATCGCGGAGTTTGTGGCAGTGGTTTTCAAGTCCGTGACGTCACTCTTGAGCGCCATCACCGATTGCTGTTCCTCCGCATTCTGAGCAACCGCGGCATCCGCCTTAGCCTGCGCCTGCGTAGCTGCGGCCTGGCTCTGATCAAGCCGCTGTTCGAGCTGCTGAATCTTCTGATCGCGGCCTTGAACCAGATCGCTCAGTTGCTTGATCTGCCGTTGCTGCGCGTCAATCGCCTGCTTCATCTCGCTGAGCTGATCGGAAACACTGGGCTCAGATTTCTTGGCGACCATTTTCTTCCGCGGGCTCTTCGCCGTCGTTGCAGTGGTCGTACCTTGCTGGTCCTGCGCCGCGATCACGCTAACCGCGAACATCATCGACAGCACCACAGCCGCAATTCGTTTCATCGTTCCATCTCCTGTGAAATAAAGTTCCAGATTTCGGACAGCCATGACAAACGGCGCTTTCATCGCGCAGTCATTTTTTGTGAACCATCAGCCTAGACCTCTGATTGTTAATAGCTGGTTACAATTCGTTGAATATTCGGTAAATCGGCCCATCTTGCCCCCAGCAGTAGCCCACCCAGGTGGGAGCCGCATATGCCTGATGCCGCTGCCCGGCTGCCATCGAACAGCAATCGATACAGCGCCAACCTGCTGTCGTTTTCGCGCGAACCGCTTGCCGACAATTTGGACCGGAAAAGTATTGGAAGTTTCTAGAGATAAAGATTAAGGAGAAGATCTTGCCATCGTGGTGGTGATACAGGCGTCGCGGCTTCTCACGTCACACACGTAGAATCATTACCTCGGTTGCCTTGATGAGGGCGGCCGCGGTCTGTCCTGTCTTCAGTTGCATTTCTCGAGCGGAATTTGCCGTGATAATTGACGTGATCTCCTGGCCGCCGATCGAAATCTTTACTTCAGCCATCAGACCGCTGATGCGAACCGAAACGATGCGTCCCACGAGTTGATTGCGCCCGCTGACGCGGCGGACAACCTGCTTCCGTTCTTTCTCCGTTTCGCCTCGCGTTCGGAACAGCAGTTTGTCCACTTCACTTCGAGGGATGCGGTGGTGACCACCAGGCGTCTGCATGCTGCGAATTTTCTTCTTGTAAATCCACTGTTTGATGGTGGGGAAGCTGATCCCTAGCTGTAAAGCCGCGTCCCGCAGCTTGAGTAAGTCTTCAGTGGCTTGTCGCGATGGGCTGTTCCTCTGCATTGCAACGAAATCGTACCGTCAACGCAAGGTGCGGTCAATAACCTAGTCCGACGCTCAGTAGAGACCCACAAAGGGTTTGCAAGCGCTTAGAACCGCATCCTCTTAGACATATGAAACGTATTTGATATACACTTCTGAATTCTGTCAGGCACGCGTTCATTGGAGGCTTCGTGCGTAAAACTGGCTACATTCCAACGGCTGCCACTCTGCTTCTCGCCACCCTCTTGTTGCTTTTGTGGCTTGCAATGGGGGCGTTCCCGGCGTGGGCTCAAACGGGAGCGAGCCTTTCCGGCGTGGTGACGGACCAAACCGGCGCAGCCCTTCGCGATGTCGCGGTGACAATCAGGAACGCCGACACAGGTGCAACGCGCGCGATCGCAACCGACGGCGGGGGGCACTATCAGGCGACCGGCCTGCCTCCGGGGCGCTTCGAGATTCGAGCGGCAAAACAGGGGTTCGCCGATGAAACGCGCAAGGGAATCAGCTTGGCGGTTGGCCAGGACACGACGGTCGACATTAAGATGCAGCGGAGGACGCTCGAAGGCACTCCCGACGCGTGCGCGAGCGGCCACGAGTTCGCCACCACCGATTGCACGCTGACCTGGCACGGCATCACGGTGTACGGTGCGTATGACGTCGGCGTCGGCTGGGTCAGCCACGGCTTACCGGAAAACGGCTATAACTATGAAGGCGAATCTCTGGTGAACCGAAACGGCTATCAGCATCGATTCGTCGTCGCACCGAACAACCTGCAGCAGACGGGTCTGGGTATCAGGGGCAAGGAAGAGTTTGCGCATGGCTGGTCGGTTGTGTTCAACGCTTCAACGGGCATCAATCCGCAGTCCGGCCTGCTGGCCAACGCATCAAAGACTGACATCATCAACAACGGCCTTCCCAGAGCCAGCTATTCGATCGCCATCGACGGCGCGCGCGCGGGCCAACCTTTCAATGACGAATACTATGGCGGCATATCGTCCGCGCATTTCGGCACGCTGACCTTCGGTCGTCAGCGCTCTCTCGGCACCGATGCGATGCTCCTTTACGATCCGGCCGGCGGCGCCTATGCCTTTTCCTACATCGGGTATAACGGCACCATGGCCGGCGGCGGCGACACTGAGGACAGCCGCTGGGATGACGCCGTCAAGTATCGCCTCACCCTTGGCCCGGTCCACTTCGGCGCGATGTATAAATTCGCCGATGGTTCTGCCGGCTGCTACTCGGCCTCTGCAACCTGGAGTGCCGCCACTGGAGTTTCTGGAGCTTCCCCCTGCACGCCGGAAGCGGCGCATAACAACGCCTGGGGATTTGACCTCGGCGGAGACTACGGCAAGTTCTCTGCCGACGCCGTTTTCCAACATTACAACCAGGCGATCAGCGTATTGAACCCCTTGCTGGGACCTCAGAGTCTGTCGGCACCATACCAGTCGACCACGGACAGCATCAATACAAACCCCATCAACGGGGCCAATCTGATCGACCCGAACGACACCGTATACGGCATCGTGACCGACAACAACGCAATTATGGTCGCAGCCAAATATAAGTGGGACCCGTTCAAGTTTTTTGCCGGCTACGAATACATCTGGCAGAATAACCCGGCGAACCCGTTGGGCGTCGGCGCCTCGGACCAGGGCGGTTATAACATGAGCGGCGTCGAAGACAACAATCTTGATTCTGAAAAGTTGGTGAATATCTGGTGGACGGGCGCGAAGTACACCTACCGCAGCAAAACCGACTTCAGTTTCTCCTGGTATCAACAGCGGCAGAACGACTTCCGTCTTCCGCCGACCTGCTCGGCCTCAGCCGGTTTCCGCGCTTCCTGCGCGGGCACCCTCAACGAGGGGTCGCTCTATGCGGATCATCACTTCACCAAGCGTTTCGACGCTTATGCCGGAATTGCGTATTCCTGGGTGAGCGGCGGTCTGGCCATCGCCATTCCTCACGGCCCCGGCGTCCCCTATAACTCCGACAATAACTTCGCTCCGACAGTCGGTGGTCGTTTCACCTTCTGATCGCTTCCGCGGCGGGCTCAGTCGAGAGCCCACATGGGTTGTGGTTCATCAAAACCTCGCGGGGGTCGAGATCGCCACAACGTCATTCCATGCCACAAGCCACATCCTCATCACGTCTGTACGCTTCCCGTTCTAGATAACAAGTTTCTGGCGCAAACTCCGGGTCAGAGTCAACCTAGCTGGAAGTTTGCTGCGCTCTATTTAGGGCGAGATGGTGCAGTTGTTGCGGCGAGGTGACGATGCTGCGTCGGAACTGGCCCGCTGTCACTCGGACTCGGGACAGGTCGCAGAGTCGAGTGTCAACGCGGTTTCCCGGTTGCATCACACCGAACCGTGATCCCGATCACAGAAGGGCGCAGCCTAAACGGGAAAAGTGTTTGGGCTTACAATGCCAACGTTTTCCAGTTCCATCTCGGAGGCTATCCCAAATGAAAAAACCCGTCTCGCGTTTGATTTTGTTAATTTCCGTGCTTGCTCTGGTCCTATCGGCTATGGCCCAGGCGCAGGAAAACCACACAACGAATAACAACCCTCTCGCGCTACTGCTTCAGTCCAAGGGGATTTTGTCTCCCGACGAGGTCGCCATGGTCAGCCAGGCATCCTCTCCGGAGGAGGCTAACGCGCGTCTTGCTCAATTGCTCGTGGAGAAGGGCCTGATCAGTCAACAAGAGTACACAACCACGGTCACGCCCGTGAACATGCACTCGTCCGGAACCCGTCTTCTAAACGCCGTGCTTCACCCCTGGAGTTCGACTCAGTCCTTCTCGGACATGCAAGCAAACCCAGGGGCTCCGCCGCCCCCGTCTTTCATTCCGGCGGTTGCGCCGGTGCGGGTATTGCCTATTGATCTGCCCAAACAAGGCGGGCTTATTCCGGATATCCACCTCGGGAGCGGGGCCAACGTGAAGCTCTATGGCTTCTTCAAGGCCAGCGCCGTAGAAGATACCGCGTCCAGCGGTGGCCCTACGTTTGGCGACCAGGACTGGCCGCTTCCCATGCTGATCGGCGGCGATACCGGCCCCACCTCAGACCCTAGTTTCCATCTGAAGGCACGTAGCACCCGAGCCGGCGCCTTGTTCGAATGGGTCCCGAAGCATTCGGACTTCACGATCACTGCCAAGGTGGAAGCGGACTTCGAAGGTGACTACACCGACGTCAGCAACCGCAACATTAGCAGTGTCCGTTCCAGCCAGTTTGACCTCCGGATGGCGTACATGCGACTGGATCACAAGGTGGGCACCCTGCCCTGGTTCGTCGAGTTCGGCCAGGATTGGAGTCTCATGTCTTCCTCGCTCCCCAGTCTGTTCGAGACCACCGGGTTGGGCGTGGCCATGGGCTCGCTCTATGAGCGCATCCCGCAATTTAAAACCGGCGTTCAATTCCACACTGGCGATTTAAAGATCCAGCCGGAGTTCGCCATTGTCCTGCCAGTCGCTGGCGGGTCAGGCCTCACCGAGGATCAGCGGACGCGTTTTGGAGATCGGGCAGGCTCTGACTCTAACCAGCCTGGCGTGGAATCCAGAATCGTGTTCCAGTTCCCGCTCTCGCATAACTGGAGAGGCGTGGCGCCTGCACAGTTTATCGTGAGCGGCCACCACGCCCGAATGAATGAAATCATTCCCCACGCGGCGCAGGCCCCAACCAGCGTGACCTGCACGGTTCTGCCCTGCACGATCAATCTCTTCACCAGCGCCACCACTCCCAATCTCGGATTCACCACTTCGACGGCCATACTGAATGCCACCAATAACGCCACTTGCGCCGCCGGGTCTTGCACTCTCGAGCAATTGTTTCCCGTCGGCACCCAGGTCGGCAACCCGCAAAACGCCTGGACAACCGAGCTGCAACTGCCCACCCCGTGGGTAACGTGGGTCACAAAGTTTTACAAAGGAGATGACCTGCGATTCTTCTTCGGTGGCCAGCTCAACGATGTGTGGTCGAACCTAGCCACGAACGGCCTGTTCGAAGTGGGGAGTGGCGTTTCCGAAAGCGGACGGTCCATCTTGTTCGGCTGCTCCGGCGGAACCACTACCGGCCAGCCCGCCGCAACTGTCAATTGCCAGGGCACGCCTGTCCAATCCGCCATCCTTCAGCCCGTCGGCGGATATGGTGGATTCACGGAGTTAAGCTTCCCGCTCTCCCGAATCTTCAACGCCAATCCAGAAGGCCATAATGCAGGATGGGTACTCCATCTGCAGTACGGCACCGATCGCGGCAAGGCTAGTGACGTCCGGCACGGCAACAACCTGGCGCGCACCGACCTCGACACTGTTTCACTAACCTACAAGATGAACTCCTGGGTGTCGTTCGTCAATGAAACCAGCTACATCGTGACGCACGCGGCCACGCTTGACAGCGAAAAATTCGCGGGCCTCCCCGTGACCCAAGCGCACGATTGGCGACAGGAGTTCGGACCAATCTTCACGTTCTGAACTTAGTTCCAACCGGAAGCTCTCCTGCGGGACTTTGTCTGAAGGTCCCGTAGGAGTTTTTCCAGCGACCGTAGCGACTTTCACCGGAGCCGCAAATAAACTCAGCGCCACCGGCCCGGAAAAGGAGAGGAATCCAAAACCGGGCCGGCGGGGTTCTGAAGGGAAGGCTCCCCGCAGAAAGTTGAGACGCCGTTAAGCCTTGTCCGTTAAAGACTTAGGTGGTCCCGCGTCATCATAAGGTTGACGCGGGACCATTGGCAGTCTTACGGCAAGTAGTAGCGGATCGACGTGAAGACCATACTGTCGAGTCCTTCCGGCGTGAGCGCTCCTGGTGTGGCCGTGCCGCCGGTGGGAGCGGCGGTGGCGCCGGACCACGTCTGACGAGTCACATAGGAGTACTGCGTGCCGAAGCGGAACCTGCCCTTGGGACCGTTGTAGAAGCTATACCAGAAGCCGGCCGTACCCTCGATGGCCGCCCGTGTGTCTCCGGCACAATGGGCGAGTGAACCCGGATTGAATCCCGCAGTGCCAGTCGTGACCGGAACGGTTTCGATGTAGCAACCGTAATTGCTGAAGTAGGGCGATCCGTACCCGACATACTGCCCTTTCCCACTGTTCCCGAGAGGATCGTAATCCGTCGTCCGGCTAGCGTACTCTGCTCCGGTGTAGGCGTATAGGTCGAGTTTCTTGCCGTGCCACTCCAGCGTGGCCAGACCCTGATAGCCCTTGATCAGATGCAGCGTTCCGTTGGCATTGATGGCGAGATCGGCAAGTTGGGCTGCGCCGTAACGGCCGATTCCGCTGCCTCCAAAGCCATGCAGGCCAAACACCACGTGCTTGTTGGCGAAGTTCCAGCGGGCATTGGCGCCAAAGCCTCCGCCTTCTTTCGAGGCGTTGTAGGCTCCCGTCGCGCCAGTGGCGCCCGTGGCAGTGCACAGGGTCGAGGTCGAAGCAAATTCAACGCACGGGAAGATGCGGTCAGTGAAGCGGTCAACCAGACCGAAGACCTCATAGTGTCCAAAGCCGGGATCAAAGGCGACCTTGGCGATGATATCGGGCGAAGGATTGGCCGTGTAAGTCCCGCCTGTATTGTAGCTATTGCTGGCGCCCGCCTCGCCGAGCAGAAAATTGTCCGCGTTGTTGTGCGTGGTGAGCGTGCCCTGCGCGTTTTCCATGGCGACAGCGACCGATACTTTATCGCCAAAGTCCTTGGTTACGCGAATCCCGTACTGGCGCGCGAAAGTAAAGCCGACGTTGTAACCCGGGTCGATGGTACTGGGCCGGGCATCGTTCACTTTGCCCAGGTCGTCGCTGGGGGCGATTCCCGCCTTGCCCTCGGTGACCAAGCTCCACATCTGGCCGCCAAGGAATTTCCATCCATTGTCAAACTTAGCTTGGCCCCACGCCTGTCGGAGACGAAGAGTATAGCTATTGGTCTGGGTAGCCGTGGAGGTCACACCCGCCGAGAGGAAGTCACCCGATATGTAACTGGAGAGTTCCACATTTTTTAAGCGGCCCACGACAAAGAGCGTCGGGCGCGACTGGCGGGCGGAGCCGAAGAACTCCGACAGATTGCTCTGCGAAGCGCCGGGCAGGGTGAGCGAATTGAAGGGAGTCGGAAGATCGGCTCCCAGCTCTCGCGAGCGCCGCACAAATTCGGCGGCCACAAAGGCGCTCGTTGTAAAGGTGATTCCTTTGTAGTGAATCGACAACGGGTTCTGCAGCGTCGAGTCGATGGTTTTCTGTGTCTCCTGCAATGACAGCGCCGCGCTATTGAAATTCGTCGTGAGGTTGGCGACGTCGCCTTTCAATTGGCCAACTGTCTGCTGTTGTTCGCTGGCCTGAGTTTGAGCTGCAACGGCCGTGCGGGCAGCGTCGGCCGCGGCGGCCTGCGCCTGTTGCCAGTTCTGCTGCGTCTGCTGCAGTTGCTGGGAAAGCTGCTGGATTTGCTGCTGTTGGGCGGCCAGGGCGTCTTTTAACGCTTGAACGTCGGCCGCAGTTACCGCCGGCGGTGCGGGTGCTGCTGCGACCGGCTTGTGCTTCTTCTTTGGAACTGGTGCGGTTGAACCGGAAGTCTGCGCCCAAGCGCCGGCCGAAAATGCCAACAGCGCTAAGAGCGTGAAAAAGTGCCAGGTTGGTTTCATAAAATGCGTACCTCTCCTTTTCGAGTTTTTAGTCGAACAACACATCCCTGGGGAGCAACAGAAAGCGTTTCGCAATTGGCGGTCGTAGCACGGTAACCGCCATTTTGTCGGAGGTATTCCCCGTGCGTTCTATCCCTACTATTTCCATTACAACAAGCAAGTTACTTGCATCTATGAAAAAACAAATTCACCGAGCCTTGCTGATTGCGAAAGTATTGAATTGCGCGAAGCCGAGTCCTGAATGGCAATGCGTGGACAGCCCGCCACGCACAGGTCTCCCTCTCATGATCTCTCTCTCGCGGTCACGTATGCAATAAAGTCCATTATATTAATGGACATGATAACCATCGTCAAGAGAGCACATGTTGTTCCATTGGACAGATTGCCAACCGGCCCCAGAAGCTTTTTGCTTTTAGCAGCTTACGAAAATCGCTCCATGTTCCTTCAGAGGAAGATGTGCATCGATTTGCAGCTTGAAGAACGAAAGATTGGTCGGCTCAAAGAATGGGATTGGGCCATGCAGGCACTGCCGCGATCTGCCTTGATCCCGATACATCGAACAGCTGATTCTGAATCAGTTGCTCGACCGGAGTCGGAAGCCCAGGGAGATAAAACGATGAGCATTGATAGCTTAATGACAGTTCAGCACTCTTGGCCAGCAACCCGATTCCTGGATCGGCACCGCTACCGAAGCCCGGCGACAGGTGCTACATTCAACGCGATGCGTTCTGACATCGAACAAGCAGTCCAACTCTTGCGACAGGGTGACGAAGCCGCTTTGGAGCAGGCCCTGGCTCTACTTCAAAATACCGTGTTCTCTTTTAGCATGCGCGTCTGCGGCCAGCGTGAGGACGCCGAGGACACCATGCAAGAGGTGCTCGTGAAGTCTGTTCCCTATCTGCCCAAGTTCGATAGTCCGAAGGCGCTCGTCGTGTGGCTTTATAAGGTTGCAAAAAACCGGTGCCTGATGAGCCGCCGCAGAAGCAAGTTCGCTCCGAAACAGGAGCTGTCTCTTGAAGAACTCATGCCCGATCGCAAAGAACTGGAGACACTGAGTGCCGAGGGCAGCATCAATCCGGAAATGTTCGCGATCCGAAGCGAAGAGGCGGAGCGGTTGCGCGAAGTAATTCAGAGACTGCCGGCGCAGTATCGCGTCGTCCTGGTCTTGCGAGACATGGAAGGACTTACGGACGAAGAGGTTGCGGAGATCACGGGCCTGCGCTCAGGAACGATTCGCGTGCGTCTGCACCGGGCGAGGCTGTTTGTTCGCAAGGAGTTGATGAAGACACGGAAGCCGCGCCTCGCTCGGAAGATCGGGTCTGTCGCTTCGCGGGCTGCGGCCACGGAGAAATCGAGACCTCCTCGTTGTAAGGCGATGTTCGCGGAACTCTCGAACTATCTGGACGAGCAGCTCGACGACTCTTTGTGTGACGAATTGGAGAAGCACATGGAAGGTTGTGGTCCCTGCAAGGCATTTCTTGCGAGTTTGGAAGCCACGATAAACGATTGCCGGCGGTTACCGAGTCAAGCGCCGGATCGCGCTACGACGAGCAGGCTGCGGAAGGAACTGTTGCAGCAGTATGAGAGCGCCCTATCCAAGACAAACACCTAGGAACGGTGAAAGTCTCCGGTTGAGTTGTGTGCTGGAATTTCATTTCGTCCGCAGCAAAATTGTGATCTCCCTTTCAAAGACCGCGATGTCGGTAGCGCCAATGTATTTGGAGTAGATACGGCCATCGCGGCCTATAAGGAAAGCGATTGGCAATCCCAGAACTCCTCCGTAAAGTTCGCCAGTCTGGGCATTGCCCATTACTATCGGATAATTCATCTTGAACTGCTGGTGGAAGTCGCGGACGGGTTCCGGACTATCGTCCATGGAAACGCCGACAATCTGCAGGCCCTGATCTCGATACTTGCTCTGCAATTCCACAAAATGCGGGATCTCTTCCCGGCAGGGATCGCACCAAGTTGCCCAGAAGTCCAGTAGAACCACACTGCCCCGGTAGTCCGAAAGATGGAGTTGCTGTCCGCTCAACTGCGGAAGAGAAAAGTCAGGAGCTAGAGGGTGCTCGGCAATTGTGGCGCCGATGCCAGGACGCGCGTGATGACGGGCGACGAAATAGAGTCCAGCGACGATGGCGATCGCCACGATGCCGGCCAGAACTCCTTTCCCGAGTGTGGAGCTCAGAGCCTACTCTCCCTTGGCAACTGGATAGCCCCTACTCACCCAATCGGCACCGAAGTTGTCCGCGATATAAAGCACCTTGACGTTGGTGAATCCCATAGCTTGCAACGCGTCGGCGGCGGGCTTGACGTTCGGGCAGTGGTTCCACGGGCAACAGCCGCAGTAGATGACGATGAACTTCTTTCGGGGGAGCGGTTGAACGCGCACACGCAGTTGCTGAACCCCAATTTCACGGGAGGCTGGACCGATGTACTCCGAACCAGGAATATGCGCTTCCTCGTAAAGAACGTGGGAGCCAACCTGGATCATCAACGGTTTTTCGCCCTTAGGGGACTGGAGGATTTTGACGAGCTCTTCCGGGTTGATCAGCCGTGAAGCAGGTATCAAGCTTGCTTGAAAAGCAAAGACGCCCGAGACCAGTATCAACAGCACGATAGCGGCGGTGAGGACGACATTGCGATGTTTGACGGGAATGTTCATTTAGGTTCTCAGCACATTATCAATTCTTGATTGCCCGACCCGCAAGGCATTATCAGTCCTGCTTTGGGGAGTGGATCAGATTGAGATGAGCCCGAGGCGGATGAGAGCGAGAGAAGAGATCGCAACAATCGCCCAAAGCAAGATTCCCTGCAGCAGAGGACGCACGCCCACTTGTTTCAATGTTGATTTTGAAATCCCTGTGCCGATCAGATACAGAGTAACCGTCAACCCAGTCTTTCCCAAGGTGCTGAGTTTTGGATAGAGAGAGCCGAACAATGGCAGATAAGTGCCTGCAACCGCGGCAAGGCAAAAAAGCAAGATAAACCAGGGCCACTTAATCCGCGATTTGCTCTTTTTCAGGATGGCCACAGCAAGGGCTACGGGAACAATCCACAGCGCCCTAGCCAGCTTGATTGTGGTCCCGATCATCAGCGCCTGGGAGCCGTATTTCGCGGTTGCGCCCACCACCGAACTGGTGTCGTGGATGGCGAGGGCGGACCACAATCCGAATTGAGATTGTGTGAGGTGAAGCACGTAACCGACGGCCGGAAAGAGAAACAAGGCAACCGAATTCAGCACGAAGACAGTCCCGAGCGAGACGGCCATTTCCTCTTCTCCCGCGTTCACGACTGGCCCAACGGCGGCAATCGCACTCCCGCCGCAGATGGCGGTGCCCGCGCTGATCAGGAGCGATGGTATGTGTTGCACCTTGAACAAGCGTCCAATTCCAAGGCCGAGGAGCATGGCAAAGCTTATGCTGAGCGCGGTGTATGCGAACCCGGACCTGCCCGCGCGTACTACTTCGTGCAGGTTCATTCCGAAGCCCATCGCAACAATGGATGCTTGCAAGAGGAATGCGGACAGCTTCTTAGCGTCGAGGTGATAAGGGTGGGCGAACGACAAACCGTAGATCAGCCCAGCCAACAGTGCCAAGGGAGTCGAAATGAGCCCACTGGCAGCGACGACAAGGCCGACGAAAAAGATGTTCTTGGTATTCATGGAGAAATCAGTCTCCCACTACGACAACTTGAGCCATCGAGTGACCTCCGGCGTCCGAACAAGAGCAGACGACGCAAAACGAGCCTGCTTCTGAGCAATAAATGCATCCGCGGCAATTTTGTTACAGAGATTTGTTCCGGCTGGAAACTGGGAAGCGAATATTTCCTGTAACAAACCCGGGCGTCTTGCATTTATTCGAGTGGTTCTCAAGAAGAAGGTGTAGGAGGCAGTCATGATCAGCGCCAAAGTTGAGCTAAATCAGCCACTTAGAACAGGGCGTCAGTTTGTGGCCCGGACCGGCAGCGGACACAATTTGCTGCTGGACGATGCGGCCGGGGGCACCGGCCCCAAGCCGATCGAGCTGGTTGCTGCAGGGCTGGCAGGCTGCACGGCGTTCGATGTCATCACGGTCCTGCGACAGAAGTATCACCAGAAAGTTACCGGCTATGAGGTCAGGGTTGAGGCCGATCAAGCGGACCGTCCGCCACAAGTGTTCACAGCGGTGCGGATTCACCACGTAGTCAGCGGCATTGGAATCGACGTGGCCGCGCTGGAGGAAGCGATTCGCCTCTCGGAAGAGAAGTATTGTTCCGTCGGAGCGATGGTGCAAAGGACGGCAAGTTTTCAAACCACATATGAGATCGTCGAGGAAAAGACCGAGTGGATAAAACCGGTCGAGCCTGCCGGGGTTCAGAGTTGAGAACTCGCCTCAAGTTCATCCCGGCGGCCATCGCGGCGGCATGGTTCTTGCAAGCGGCCCTGGCCCAACCAGCGGCTGAGTCCTCGCCCCTTACTCTGCAGCAGGCTGTAAACATTGCGCTGGAGAAGAACCCGCTGCGCAAGGCGGCGCTCGCCGACACGAGAGTAGCGTTCGCAGACGTTCGCGAAGCACGATCGGTACTCATGCCTCGGCTGATGTTCTCCGAGACAGCGACCCGCGGGAACGATCCGGTTTACGTGTTTGGCAGCGAACTGCGGCAGCAGCGCTTCACGAATGC